>Ga0187893_10003785_pt1 | contig 29871 bp, 32 predicted proteins | sample MA1701074metaG_FD_139574 | JGI IMG/M metagenome (GOLD analysis project Ga0187893, IMG submission 139574) | White microbial mat communities from a basaltic lava cave in the Kipuka Kanohina Cave System on the Island of Hawaii, USA - MA170107-4 metaG ...
AGTTGCACAGCGTGTTGCTTAAATTCCGGTGTGAACCGTCGTCGCTGTCCCATGTCGCACCTCCTCGGGAGGCCTCATCGTGCCTCCTTTTGAGGTGTCCGTCAAACCCGGGCTAGCTCACACTGAATTTATCTGGAGACCGTCACGCACGCCTCATTGACTTCTTCTGCGTCGGCTTCTAGACTTCGCCGGTCTTCTATAGAAAATCATGGATCAAGAATCCCTCGCACAAATCCAGCAACTCATCGCTTCGGCAACCGACACTCTTCGCGGTGAACTCGTGGACTCCAAACGGCATGCCGGGGTTCTGGCGGAAGGACTCCGTCACGAACTCCAGCTTGTTGCCGAAGGATTTCAGATGCATCTCGACCGGCGTCATGCCGAAGATCGATCCTTCCTTGAAGAGCAATTCCGAGAAACACGTGCGCTTATCCAACTCTCATATGGCCAATTCAGGAACGTGTAGAGCGGTTGGAGCAGCGTGTTCGAACCATCGAACAGCATCTCGGCCTGACAGTTCAGTAGTACCCTGTGAAAATAAAAAGGTCAGATTCATTAAGCTTCCAGTCGCTCTTCGCGGTATCAGGCCAAGAAGGATCTAGGATGGGGCGACTTTCTGTGGCTCACCGAACTGCGGTGAATGTTTCGCTCTCTCTCGAAGAGATGATGTGAGGGAAAGGGCAACGGTTGTAGCCCAAAAATCTTCAGACGATAATAGAACATCCGAAGGAAGCGTCTTGTAGCTTAACGGAGGCTAATATGACGCAAAATTCACAAGTCGTCTTAGCGGACGCGCTCAAGTTGACTGTCTATGAACGTGCTGAAGTGGCAGAGCAGTTGATTGCGAGTCTTGATGAGGGGCCAGATATAGATGTCGAGCAAGCCTGGCAAGTGGAAGTGCAGCAACGTCTCCAGCAAATTGAGCGCGGCGAAGTGAAGACGATTCTCTGGGAGGAGGTGCAGATGCGGCTGCGACATGGCCAATAAACTATCTTTTCAACTTCTTCCTGAGATGCTCGCCAGCTCGAGCGAGCCAGGCAATGATACACATGCCTCCGGTACAACTAAAATCGGTTTCTCCCATCCTTACGGTTCATGATATCTCGCAGGCATTGGAGTTTTATCAGCATTCGCTTGGGTTTGATCTCGCTTGGTCCTGGGGCACTCCACCGGAGCTTGCCGCCGTCTGTCGGGATAATGTCGAGATCACGCTGGCCAAACGTCCCGACGCTCAGCCTTCTGGACCATCCCGGATCTACCTCGGTGTATCCGGTATCGATGCATACTACGCGCAGATCCTGAAGCCTGGAACCAAGATCGTTGTTCCGATCGGCGATCGCTCCTACGGCATGCGAGATTTTCGAATCGCAGATCCAAGCGGTAACGAACTCAATATCGGACAGACGCTCGCAGACGACAGCCGGCGCTGACTACTCGCTCTCCACCTTGCCATAGACCTGCCTCTCTCGGTGAACGATGGCCGTTCGAACAGCACATTGAACTACGCTCACAGATCGCGATCGGTCAACAGATTAAGGCGAAGCGAAACTAAGCGGCCATGATGAAGTAAGTACATTCTAGTAAGGTTGTGGCTTAGAACCAGTAGGTGCCCTAGTTGTGAGGAGTGCGATTGCGTGTCAGCATCGAGATCCCGGAACGCTGAGTGCGTGTCGCCGCGTGGGAGCGTCGCTTGATGGACACAAATAATTCATCATTCAGTCGGAGTGTTTTGATCGCTGGTACAGTTTTCATAGTGACAGTTTCGGCCTCATGTTCATACACAGGCCGGAATGTGCTTGAATTTTGTAAAACATTCGATGAGCTTCCGCTGACTCCGTCGGTTCAAACATTTCCCTCCGTCGGGCTTGAAAATCTGGGAACTATCAAAGTGATGAATGGGACCGGCACTGCAACACTCGATCACGGAGCGTTCATCAGGGTCGAGCACAGTATCGATATTCCCGACTACGCGAATAAGGCCACCGTTTTTCTGAATGGTTGGAACTTGAGTTACCGTGGTCCTGACGACCAGCATGTCGTCGGGCTTGCAACTTTAGTCGGTAGGGTCAGACTTGAGGGCAAGAAGCTGACATGGAATGCAATGGGTATCCTCAGCGACAATGATGCCGCTGAAGCGTACGCTTGGACCTACCACTATACCGTCATTGCCTGGAACGACACAGCGCTTAATGTGCTCGTGAACCACGACGACACCGACAATTTCTGTCAGCCCGGGACCGGCGCCTCGGACAACTTCTATTTCGCCGCTAACAGAGAAACCTACACGGCTCTTTCCTCGTTTAGTTCTTTTCTCCAGAACCCCGACTTTCCTCCAAACGGGACCGTTGCCATTCTCCCACGCGGGTTTGGATTCAGCTGGACCAACGACCACAAGTTGCTGCAACTGGCATACAGTTTGGATCACAGTGAAACCTTTGCTGAGTACGGCAAGAAATATAAAAAGGCATTTGACGAGATTCCCGCTCCGTTGCCGACTCCCGCCAGCACCTTGGATGCGCGTTTTGTAAGTTGGAACACCTATGGCATTCTGAAGGACAATAGTCTGAGAAGGGAATATTTATTCGGCGAAATGGTCTCTGCCGTAGGTGGGAGTGATGTTTGGAGCACGGCACCCTCCTTTTTTGATTCTGCCGCTTCAGAGTCCTGACGGAGATGCCTGCATTCCTCAGGGCGATTTTCATGGTGTGCAGACCGAAGACTTTGTCATTGAGAATGTCCCATTCGATTACGCCGTACCGATGCTGACGGGTTGGGAATTGCGTTATCCATGTAATGATGAAAATGTTAAGGACATCGGCATCTGGATAGATAGATGGGAGTACGTTAAAGACTCCGCCGCTTCGACGGGAAGATTGAGTTACAGACTGTCTTCGGTTCTGCGCGATAAGGATAATGATCCGGGACACAACCGCCGTCACAAAGTGACGATCCTTGGACTAAAGCCGACGAGCGGTGTGACAGCGAAACCGGGTGCGCCACGTTAGCGCCTTTCAGTCCATCGGGATGGTCGATGCTGCGTTTGTTACGCAAAATCTTCTCTCGGTCCCACTGGAACAGCATCAAACCATTCTAGAGGACTGACTCAGTACTGTTCATGAAGCTCCAGCCAAACTTCTGCATTGCGAATAGACTGCCCACGTTGCCATAGACCTGTCTCTCTCGAAAACGTAGAATGGACCCATCTTTCGTTCCTTCATGGAGATCAAGGGCTAAGGGGACAGGCACATGAAGATCGCCATTATCGGAGCCTCAGCCGGTATCGGGCTTGAGGTCACGCGTCTCGCCCTTCAGAAGGGCCATGAAGTGAGCACCTTGTCGCGGCGGGTCGTTCCACTCCCAGAGCACGCCAATCTAAGAAAGGTGCAGGGCAGTGCGACGAACCTCAATGACGTCAAGGCTGCAGTGGCGGGAGCCGAGGTTATCCACGTGACACTCGGCACAAAAAGTCCTTTTCCCACAACTATGTTCTCCGACTCGGCGCGCCTCTTACTTCAGGTATTACAGGAGACCGGTTCCTCCGCAACGCTTCTCGTGCTCACCGGGTTCGGTGCGGGCGATAGCTCGAGTTACAACGCTCTCCCGATGAGGATCCTGTTCACGCTGCTGCTCAAGGCAGTCTATGCAGACAAGAGCGAGCAGGAGCGGCTGATTGCCGGGGCCTATCCACGCTGGGAAATTGTGCGGCCGGGCCGGTTAACCAACGGCATAATGACGGGCCGTTATCGCGTACTGGATGAGCTGGTCGAAGGGATGCGGGTCGGGGCTATTTCCCGATCTGATGTGGCGCACTTCATGGTAGCGCAGGCGGAACACCCGACTTACCTTGGCAAGTACGTGGCGCTCACGTACTGACGTCGATCAGGAGGTTCTGTCATGAAGTCAAACACCAAACGGGTATGCATCATGTCGTTCGTGGCGGCAGTGGTGATCATGGGAGCCGCTGTTTCTGCGCGAGCAGCAGAGGTCGAACCGATTTCGGAAAGGGCGTCGGTTCTGATGGTCCAGGCACCGGTTGCGCCTGAAGCCGCACAGTCGAGCACTCCACTGTCTGAGAACGCGCGCATCCTCGTGGGGCACTGGCGCAAGACCACCATCGTCTTCGAACAGCCAAAGGACGAACATTTGGTCTTACATGCCGACGGTACGTTGGAGAACTGGATCGTGACGGCTTCCAGCCGCTCGCCGATGACGGCTGGTGTGTGGAGAAGCGAAGGGAAGGTTCTTGAACTGCTGTTAGAAGGTCAAGAGCACATCGCTCAGCCGTTTACGATTTACGAGGGGCAGCTTGTGTTTCCGAACATCCCAAACCGGCGCCGCTTCTGGGAAAAAATCGAGTGATCGAACAGCTACATGATATCGGCCTCGAACCTACGTGGCGAAGCATTGCATGTCGCAACATGAGGAGGAGCAACGATGGCGCTGTGCACACCAATCGTCCGTGGTCCGCTGACGGAATGGTCGAACAGCTTCTTGGTCGAAGGGTGCCTTCCCGGTGCGACCATCGTCGTGTCTTCGATCGGTCCTTCCCCGCGCACAGTGGGGAAGAGTTTGGCCAATGGAGGATCCGACCGTGTCCCGCTGCTGTCCGGTGAGAAACTTCACCCGCAAGATTTGATCCTCGTTTCCCAGACTCTAGGCGCAGAGTCGAGTGCTATCACCCCCGGGCATCTCGCGGTACCTGTCGCTCCTGCGCCGGCTCAACATTCAGTCTTATCTCCACTGACTTTTCGCACTCACGTCTACCCGTGCGGACGCGCGATCTGGGTGGCAGGCGCGGTGCCGGGCGCATTGGTCACCGTGACAATCTCGAGTCAAGTCATAGCGAAGGGACGCGCATCGGAAAGCGGCGACGCGCGTATGACCATGGTTGCCGGAGCCATGATCGGGATCGGCGCGGACCTGACTGCTGCACAGGAGGCGCCCCCCGGATTCTCGCCGCTGAGCGGCGCACCGAAGCAGACCACGGTCTTCGCCGACAAGGTGCCCGTCCCGATGGGAACCAAACTGCCGATACCGATCCTCACGGCAGCGCCACCCAAAGGATGTGATAGGTCCGTTCACATTGGCGGAATCGTCGACGGAGCGGACGTATCGATCGTGCGAACTTCAGATGGGACTAAAGAAGTCGCGATCTTCGATCTCGACCGATTGAGGTTCGATTTGACCAAGCCGTTGTCCGCATCCGGAGACAAGCTCGAGATCACGCAAGCGCTGATGGGATGCGCGGAGTGGATGCCGTCGGACCCGCTGGTTGTGAATGTAAGCCCTGCCGGTAAGCCGGGAACGCCCATACTGTTCCCGCCCTGTCAGGACTCGATCGACGTCTATGCCTCGAATCTCGAGCCGGGGGCGATCGTCACGGTTTCGTTCATGGGCGATGACTTCCGCGCCATGGTGCCGCCGGATGAGACCAGCTTTGTGTTTCGCATTGCCAAGCTGACGGGCGGCGGGACGGTGACGATCGTGCAAGAGAAATGCGGGCTCAAGAGCGATCCTGTGAGCATTCAAGCAACGGCCTCGAGCGGCCCGTATTTTCCACCGGATCTTGAAGAACCGCTGTTCGGATGCGCGCGGGCTGTACGGGTGCGAGCCAAGCCTGGCAGCTGGTTGCAGGTGTGGGGAAACAGCGGCACAGGGCCGGGGCCGATCAGTCCGCAGATTTATAGCACGGGGTCGACTCGTATCCATGTCGCCCCGTATCTCTCTGCAGGCCAGGAGGTATGGCTGGTGTCACTGAGGTGCGGTGCCACGACTTGGGACCGCTCGCCGAGCCATTTCGTACAACCGACACCCGACGTTGGACCACCGCACATTAGTGTGCCGCTCGTCGAAGGTGCGCGTTCCGTCACGGTCGATGGCATTCCCGGCGCACTCGTGCAGGTCTATTCGTTCGGAGGCAGTCCGCCCAAAGTTCAGCTTCTTGGCGAGGGTGTCATCGACCCACTCGGAAAGACGGTGTTTCTCTGGCGAGGGTTGACGACCAAAGAGCTGATTTACGCCCTCCAATTCATGTGCGAACACAAGTCTCGGCCGACCGCCGCTCACGTGCCGATACCGAACATGCGCACGTTTTATCTCAGTGTGCCGCTCAAGCGCCTCAGTAATCAATCTTCGAGTATGAAACCGCTCGTGTGTCTGTGGGCGACTGTCGTCTGCCGTCATGACGGTGGATGGGAATACACGGCGGAATTGGAGAACGAGGAGACTGAGGCGGATGTCAGCTTCGACCTTCAATTCGATATCCTTGCCGTGACGCCGCCGTTCGGAGCACCGCTTGCAGGCTCGCTTAGCGCAGCGGGTAATGGACCCGTTACGAAGACGGGATTGCGAACACAAGGAATTCCACCGAAGAAGTCGTTCTCAAGAATCGGGCATTTCTCGGGATTTGAGGACCCCACTTATTGGGCGGCCGTATACGAGGCATCACATAAATTCGATCTGGCCAACGTGGCGTGGAAGAACTATCTGCCTACTCCGGAGGAGCCGGAGAATGAAGATAAGGAGAAAAAACCGGGAACGAAAAAATAGTGATCTGCATGACAGGATCGGAATACAGGTATGAGAACGAAATGGGTAATCTTCACTCAGCGGAGGAGAAGGGGTTACCGATCCATGTTGGACTGAATCGTCGTCGATTGTCTGGGGACGGCCCGCCCTTCTTCCAAGTCTTGCAAATCCGACCACGCGGTGATGTCGGTCCGTGATGGATCGATGGCGGCAAGGTATTTTTTGAACCGTGCCGCGCTCGCAGGGGAACTCGGTCCGCGCTCCAGCAACTTCTGATTCCATTCTTCCAATTCGGCAGCCGTACGCGGCTGTGCCTGTCGTTCAAACCACTCCACGACTCCTTTGTCGGAAGGAGTGGCTTGAACGGCGGCCGTGAATTGCCCGTTGGTGATTCCCGCAAACTCCATCAGCCGTTCGTCCATCGGGCAGGGATAGATGTATTCGCCTTCGGTGCCGGCAAGCACGGCGCGACATTTGTCGATCATGCGCGCGAGATGGGCATAGCCTGCCAGCCTGAATCGCATGCTGCGGGGGAAGTTTTTCCGCAGATCCATAATCAGAGCAACTTGTGGTTCTTGAACGTAAGGTGTTTGACTACGACCTGCCCCTGCTCGTAGGAGATAATCCGTCTTGTCGCCGGCAGGTCGCATGCGCCGACGCGGACATGGCTGTCGGTGAAGCTTTCGACATTGGTCAATTTGCCGTCGGTGGGTGAATAGTAATACACCGTGTACTTGGTGGTGAGATTCTTCTGATCCTGCGTGACCGCACTTTCTTCCACATTGATCGTAAACGCAAACGGAGTCATGCCCGGATGGGCCATTTTTCGATTGATCTGCGTGATGCGATTGTCCTTGATGCGGTAAAACGAATTGGAGCCGTGAATGTTCAACTTGGCACCGAATGGATGGCCGTCTTCCTCCATCGTCAGCGAATACTTCCCGTCGGATTCTTCGAAGCTCCGCGGCCCACGATGGACCGCGATCATGCCCAGCTGCTCTTGCGCCCACTTTTGTGTCTCACCGTCGGTCAACTGAACGGAGACTTCGCGGGGACTCTTGGCGAGCACCGAGCCGCTGGTTTCTTTTCCGTTCACATTCACCGTGAGATCTGCCGTGAATCCCTGAAAATCCTTCGGCCACCGGGCGGTCGATTCGAATGCTCGGCGCAGGACCGAACGAGCTTGCGGGTCATCGGTTATGGTTGATGCTTCTTGCGTGTGTTCCATGATGGCTCCTCTTAGAGAATGGACCAGACTAGTATAGTTATACCGATGCCCGCGGTATTGCTCAATAGTGAAATCCCCTTGATTCGTCGGCATCTCGTTCTGAAACGCGTGAGAACGCATCGCGGACAGGCCACACATTCGATATTCAAAAAACTTTATAGTTCTGATATACTTCGACAATTTTTAGGTCGGGATATTGAGACCTTGTAGCCCCGATCAGCCGTGAGTCTTTGAGAAAGGGTGGGCATGGAACGACGAGCTGCTTCGCATACCGAAGAAGAGGAGATGAACCAACGCCGTAAATTGTTGAATGCGGCAAGGCGAGGCGACACGAAAGCCATCAGTAAACTGTTCGAGCTCTATCAAGTGCGTGTGCTCAGCGGAGATCAGCTGGCAAAGGTCAACAAAACGTCCATGTATATGGCTCCCGTTAAGAACTCACACGGGAGCAAGTCCAAGACTCTGGAGAAAAAGGCGAAATCGACCGCTTCGGCGCTGGTGAAGAACGCGACCACGGTTCCGGGGAAACCAGCCCATAAAAAGTCGGCCAACGCCGCCAAAGGCAAATCCAAGCATAAGTGAAGGAAGGTTGAACTACTGCACAGCCACTCTTAACCCACCCCCTGCGAGTTTTGCCGCAATATTATCCGCCTGTTCCGTCGATCCGGCGAAGACGATCGCTTCTCCGTCGTGATCGATACGCCAAGCCAACTCAAATGCTCTGGTGGAAGTCATGCCGGGAATGAAGCGGCAAAAGAGCTCGATGACTTGTTGGTAGGTGTGACAATCGCAGTTGTACACGACCACGCGCGACTCGAATCCGACGTCCGAGCCTATTTGCACATCTTCAGTGGTTTCCGGAATCGTCTGTGGTGTGGAGGGTGTCGGCATCGAACAGGAATTCTAGCAGATCCGATGGAAAGGGTTCCTCTTTTGGCTGCTCGATCGCGAATCAATGACCGGAGTTCTACACCTTGTCCATATCGATCACTTCGGTCGCGTCCCATAGGTTTTTCAACTCGGCGTCGGCCAATTCTTTCTCTCGATCCTCCGCAGTTTCTGCGCCAAAGGTTTGGGCTGGTGGCCTCGATGCCGCGCTCGTGGGCGTATCCGTAGGAGGCGGCGATGTAGCCGGGTGAGCGCGGCGGCGTTTCTTCGTCGGATCCATGTTTACCGGCATGACGTGCTCTCCGAGACTTCTGTTAGTCTCCTCCGGTTGCGAGCGTCTTGTCAATCCGGGAAGCGCTCGTTCATGTATGACGGTACAATCGGGAGAATCTTGCCGGACACATGATACGCCCGGCCCTGACTCACTCAGAAGAGTTTCTCCGCCACGGTATCGGCATAGTGCCGTCCCAAGGGAGTGAGCCAAATCCGATCCCGATCTGAGTTGAGCAATCCGGACTCCACAAGTTCGTCGATCTGAAGATCTCGCTCCGCATGTTGGATTGTCCTTCGTGGAACACCGCGAAGGAGGCGCAACCCGAATACCAGGGCGTCTCTCTGGCGCTCGGAGGTCGAAAGCGGTGTGCGATCCGTAATCGGCGGACACTGGGTGCTCAGCATGTCCGCATAGGCTTCGAGATCCGCAACGTTCCCAAATCTGGTTCCATCGAGATAGGACTGAGCGCTTGGGCCGAGTCCCAGATAGTCACCACCGGTCCAGTAAAGCACATTGTGCCGGCAGGCGAATCCCGGCTTGGCATAGTTGGAAATCTCATAGCGCGAAAATCCTGCCTCAGTGAGGAAGTCTTCTGCCGCGGACTCCATGTCGGTTTGAAGCGCATCATCGGAGGGCACGATGAGATTTCGCGCCACGTCATGAGCGAGCCGTGTACCGTGTTCAATCGTGAGCGAGTAACAAGAGATATGTGATGGTTCAAGCATCAGGAGCGATTCCAACGTATTCGTCCAATCCGTCAACGACTGACCCGGTAACCCGTACATCAGATCGAGGTTGACATTTGTAAACCCGGCGCGGCGCGCGGCCTGAACGGCAGTTGCCGTGTCCTGAACCCGTCCAAAGCGTCCAATGGGCGCAAAATCCTGGTCGTTCATCGATTCCGCCCCGAGACTGATCCGATTGAATCCGGCATCAGCCAAGACCGAAAGATCATCGACAGTGACGGTAGATGGATGAGCTTCCACTGTGATTTCCGCCATCGGACTGGTCGGCCATGTGTCTCGAATCAGATTCAGAAGCGCGGCCAGGTGATCAGCGGGAAGGGACGTCGGCGTCCCGCCGCCGAAATAGATACTGTGCAGGGATCGACCGTTCAGAAACTCTTGCCGGCGATAGAGCGCCATCTCTTGGACAAGGGCGGAACGAAATCGGGCCATACGATCGGAGTGAGCGATTTCCAGGTAGAAGGCGCAGAAATGGCACCGACGGCGACAGAAGGGGACATGGATATACAGGCCGATGTCCACTGGGGCTGTCATCGCTCGAATGACAATGGAAGAGGTTTGGAAAAATCTCTCGTCAAGACGACCTCGATCTCATCTGCCGGGGACACCCCTCGGTTGCGGATGTGGGAAGCCCACCCTCCGTGTTGACGGAGCGATTCAAAGACGGTTTTGATCAGTTGCGGTTTGATGCGAGCTTCCCACTCGCGCACCCAGCTGTGCTCATCCTCGTCGCCGGGATAATCGTCAGGGAACGAAGCTTCGAGTGAGAAGCGAAGGACGAAAGATTTTTCTTCTTGATACATAGAGTTCCTGTCGTTGCCATTCAGCCGATGTGATTTTATAATACCGGCTCACACTAAGGAGTCGTAACATATGCCTATCTTCGAATATGTGTGCCGTGAATGCAATCATCGTTTTGAGTTGCTGACCCATGGATCGGCGGCGGCGGTCTGCCCCAAGTGCAAGGCCACCGAGCTCGACAAGCAGTTTTCCTCCTTTGGAGTGGGGGCCACGGCCGGCTGGGCTTCATCAGGCGGGTCAGGTGCCTGCGGCAGTTGCGGTGATCCCCGAGGACCCGGTGCCTGTTCGATGAATTGAGCTATGGGCATGCCGGGTGAACAGGCGCTGCAACAGGCGATCTCGACTATTTTGCAATCCGATCCTCTGATCAAGCTGTTGCAACAAGTGCGATTGGGCCGCATGAAATCGGCGGACGCGGGATTGCGCGCTGTGACGGAATCGTGGCTCGGCATCTATGGCAAGGCGCTGACCACGGATGGCCTGACTCAATCCGGCCTTCGGCGAGTGAATCCCGCCCCTCGACTTGCGGTCCTTGTCGAGGCCGGAGTGCTCACTGACGATCACGCGGGCGTCATGGCCCTGAGGGCCTCTTACGATGAACTGCTTGCTCGCGCTCCTGTTGAGTAGGCTTCTCGCCCCCCTGCTTTCGCTCCTATGCTTGTCTGATCTGATCCTCGTGCCGGCGGGAGTGCGCTCGGAAGATGCGGTGGTACTTCATCCCCTGAAGACGATTCCCTTGACGCAGCTCGATTCTCTTCTACCATCGGGTACTCATCTCTTGATCGAACGGAGCGCCATTGAGGCGTTTCTGACGGCGTTGGAAGGGGCGCCTCCCGATTGGGCCGCGGTGTATGGCGCCGGCCACCATGATCCAGGCCATGACGAGCGGCTCTTCAACCTGAATCGTGAGCGGGATGCAGCTCGCGAAGAGAATCCGTCTCTGAGCCGGCATGTGGCATTCGTGTGGACCGGAGAATTGTCGCAATTCGATCCTGAGACCAAGGGGTATTCGGTGGCGGTCGGCCCTGAGTTCAATGCAACAAGTTGGGGGATGGTCCGATTCAAGCCCGAGGAGTTGCCGAGCAATCTGCGGGTACGACCGGACCAAACACTCGCTGATCTCATCAGCAGGCGCCTCGCCGGACGTGAGAAGGTGGAAGTGATCGTCGTAATGGCCGGTGCTTTGAGTCCTTCCGAGTCGATCATCTACGACTTCTCCCACGACGAGGAAGGCGTTGGTTTGATCATGCCCGTGGTGAGGGTCGAGCAGGTGGAGGTTGTGTTCAGAAAACCACAAGCCCCCTGATGTTCGCGAAAGATAACTTCTGTTGCGCCTAGACAAGGATAGGCCGGCTAACGCGCGTCGTTGGCGCAGCGAAACCCGGTCCCACTGGGACGGCTGTCCATCGTTCCCCAATCACGATCGCTTGTTCGGAGGCTTGCCGCGGGTTTCAGCCATGACCCGCCGCGCATGGCTTTGATCGCTCCTCGACTTGGACCCTGAGGATCGCTCAGAGGCGCATTCCGGTAATAGTTCGGATCATACCAGTCCTGTACCCATTCCGCTGCGTTGCCGGCCATGCCGAATACACCGTAAGGGCTGACCGATTGGGGAAAGCGGTCCACCGGCATCGTCAAGATTTCTCCCTGTATGCCTTTTTCTTTGGCCAGACGAGCTCCGTCGCCCCTGATCCAGAAGGCGTCCCATTCCGCTCCGCTGTTGAACTCGATCGTTCGTTGTGCCCAATAGCTGGCGCTGTTGGCTTTTGTAAAGTCCCAGTCGTTTCCCCAGGGGTATCTCCGGCCATCGGTTCCGCGCGCCGCCTTTTCCCATTCGGCTTCAGTGGGCAGGCGTTTCCCGGCCCAGTGACAATAGGCGGCGGCATCTTCCCAACTCACGTTGACGACGGGATGGTGTTCGATGCCTGGTAAGGGCTGATCGTTTACCCAAAGTGTCGCGGACGGGCTCGAATTCGCTGGAGGGCGATGACCCGTCGTTTGGACGAATGCGGCATAAGCCTCGTTGGTCACCTCATATCGGTCGAGTAGGTACTCACTGAGAAGAACACGTCGTTCCGGGTGTTCGTCAGGAAAGCCGTCGCTTCCCTCAGGCGTCCCCATCGTAAACTCTCCGGGAGGAATCGAGACCATGTCTTTAGAAATTTCTGCGCCGTCAGCAGGCGGTTGATGGCCAACGGCGACCAGCAGCACCCACAACAACAGAAAGGACCATATCATTGGGGCTTTGCGAGACGGCAGGCCTTGGCGACAGCATCGCGATAGTTTAGCCACAATGACAGGCTTCTTTTAACGCACGTCAGAACCGATGGCCGAAGCGCCGGTGGGGTGTAATTCACGACCATGTCATACGCATCGTATCGATGTCCTGCTTCAACCAGTTGGTGGGCTCGAACCAGGTCCATGCGGTTGGACGAAACACCATGATAACGGACGAGCGGGTGAATGCCGACGATGGATTCGATGTCTTCGGCGCTTTTCTTCTTCGACGGGGGACGAAGCTCTTGGCGATCCTTCACGCTCCCTTCGACGAACACCGTCAAGGTTGCAGCGGCAAACACCCAATGGCGGTGGCGGGACATTCTATCCAGCCAGGCTCGATAGATTCGGGCCGCGGGCAGGAGATGATCGCGCTCGAAATCCTTACGACTGAAACCCAATCCTTCCATCATCGTCAGGAAAAGTTCAGGATGGGATTTCCCCAACGAGAGACCTCCGGTCTCTTCCTCGTAGATGTTTTCGGCCAACATGTGACGGACCGGAAAGGGCGGGTTCTTTCCCAGGATCCGCGCCAAGTAGACAGGAAAGTCTCGAACATAGACGGCGTACTCATGCTGGAAGTGAGTCTTGAGCTGGGATTTGGTGAGCCTGCCCGAAGAAAAATGCTCCCAGGCCCAGTGATGTTTGGTGTCCATGATATCGAGAAGAGCTTCAAGGAACACAGATTTCTTCATGCGCGTGGACACGATACCTTGCCTTCTTGGGTCGTGCGTCGTTACAATTTGGGTCGAAGGGAACAGCCGATGAACCCGATCACGATACAGAATCCCGACGAAATCCTGAATGTGTTGGCCGACGTCACCCTTCGTGGGACCGGTTTTACGACCGATTCGTTACTCGACTATGTGTTGGAAGAGGGGTTTACCGAACCCATCTTCCTCAATGCCAGCGGTGAAGATCCTACCGCCTTCTTCAAGGGCCAGCCGAACGCATGGGCGATCTACCAAGTCCGTGAATGGAAACGCGTGCTCACCATTTCGGGAGGCGCAGGCCGGGAACGGCGTGCCCGAATCACGGAAACGCCGTGACTTCTTTTTGAGTGTAAAGAGATGGGCGGCAAAGTGCAATCAATGGAAGGGTTTCAAGCATAAATGGGCGAGCGGTAAGTGGCGTATGCGGCGGATGATCCATCTCACCAACGCGCAAGACGTCGGCGAGCTGGCGATGATCAAGAGCTTGCTCGACGGAAACCGCATTGCATACGTTGTCCATGGTGAACATGTCAGCAGCTTGTATCCGGGGATGCCGTTTTTTGTGAGCCGCATCTTGGTCGATGTGGCGGATCAGGTTCGTGCCGAAGTGTTGTTGAGCCGGCTCCGACTCTCCATCCGCGAGACGACAGCCTAAAGGCGGGCGAAGAAACCACACTCGTCGTTCGTGAAGCGTGAAGCGCAAGCAGGAGTTAGATTCTTGATTGCGAGATGCGAACGACGTTTCACGAGATACGTTGTCGGCTGACGCGGTTATGGTTGGATTTTGGGGTGGGGTTTCTCGGTCGGGAAGTCGCGAGAGCGGCGTTCGCCGGATCCTTCGTACCATCCTCCGATCAGGATTCCCTCTTCGAAATAGAGATAGCGGTGACGGACGACCGCCGAGCTTTCCCAATCCTCGAAGATCCATTCCTCTTGCCGTATTCCATCTTTGGTGAAGGTGGTATTGATCGTCTGTGGCCCACCCCAGGACTGCAGCACCTGCTCCTTGCTCATGCCCACCATGACACGGTGTTGTTGGATGTGCTTCTGAAAGTCCGGGTCGCCAAGCTGAACGATCAGCGGCCATATCACCGCCATGAGGACAAAGAGTGCGAGGCCGGCATAGATGATGATCCTCACCGGGCGGCGGCGAATAAACGACGGTTCTTCAGGTTGTGATTCGGGCGAAGCCGGCTGAAGGTCGGTGGTCATGATGTCACGCGGAAGCGGCGCATGCTAACAACGGCGTGTGATGGAGTCAAGGAATGGGCTGTTTTCAGTAATCAATTCCAAATGCCAGGCGAAACGGTATACTGACAGCCATGTCGTATCGAGAATACGGGAGTGTCATTTCGCTCTGCTTGGTCGCTGCCTTCGCCGTCTGGCACTGGGGCGTCGTCGGGATCCACGCTGCCACCGTGTATTCCTACATCGACGATCAAGGGAACCCGGTCTTTACCGACTCGCCGGAGACGATTCCTGAAAAGTATCGCGCCAAGGTCAAGACTCACGAGCGTCCCGATCCGATGAAAAAGTCGCCCTCGGTAGTGGATACGGTACGGGACACGGTCAAAGAACAGGTCAAAGGTTTCGGGTTTCAGGTGCCTTCGGTCGATATGAAGAATCCCAGTTGGACTCAGGCGCCCATTCTAACCTATGCCGGCATTGCGGCGATGGTCCTATTGATGATCATGTATTTGAGCAAAAACAGTCCCATGATCCGGTTGCTGGCCATGGGTCTGCTGATCGTCATTGCGATCGGCACTCCCGTGCTCATGTATACGAGCGACGGGGGTCCGATGGATACCATGAAGAAGAAGGCCGCTGCATCAGGACAAGCTCAACAGGATCGCCTTCAGCAAGTTCCGCAGTAAGTCCCATCACGTCCCGCAGAATTCTGTCGATCATTCCGAATATTTTGGAACGGGAACGGGCCGGGCTCGCGGTTTATCGGGAGTTAGTCGCTGGTTGAATTGATCAGAATATGGATTGGTCATCGGTTCATGGGTGTGCCGCTGGCGCTGCCTCACCAAGGCAAGGCTTTGCGCGCTGATTTCCACACGATCGATCAGCGCGTCGGTTGTGAGCCGGTCGGGAAGACCCTGCAATGAGAATAATTGGAAGCAGAGGGTCCAATCGAGCTGATCCTTGCCGTGTTCTCTCACGATGAAACGCGCCTCCGGTGAGGGCTGGCCTTTGAACAACAGCAACCAAATGTTGGATCGAAAGGCAGGGCTGGTTGCATCGGCAGAAGGACGAAACTCCGAGATGATGGCCGGGAGCCTGCTGATCGGCACAGCCGGGGATAATTCGATGTCCACCAGCCGTACGATCAACGGCCGGTTTTCTTCGTGATCGTTCGGATCGACTGTGTAGCTGAAGGAATAGCGGACATCGATGCCCTCACGCTTGTAGGTGTACACATCTTCACCGTTTTCGGGGGAGACCAACTTGCTGAAGTAGTTAGACCAATCGGCGATCGGGTAATAGGTGAAGACACGCAGCGCGGATTTTCGGTCCCGTACCGCCTGTGGCATGCCAAGTTTGTCGTGCAGTTCTTTCTGGGAGAGCCCTAAAAAGCCATCCTCGAAATAGGCCGCCGCATGAGAGAGGCCCGGAACGATGATATGAATTCCAAGAACGAACAGCGCTGCCAGAGTTCTCGCGGCAACCTGAGGAATTGACATGGCTCTCCATGGTATGCGGATCGGCCGAAAGGTGTCAATTTGCAGTCTGGCTTCTTCACGAGTGGCCGACTGTCGGAGCCGTTGGCGTGCTGAACACCTGGCTCATCGATCACATATCTCTGGGAAGCGGCGCCTGCTACACCGTAAAACCTCTGTTGATAGACTTGCCAGGAACAATTCGCTCCAGTAGGATCAGGCGCATTATCTGATTGTGAAAGAAAGGGGCTTTGGCAATGGCGTCCGCGCCGGGAAGCAGCGAGCTCGAACGGCTCCTTCATGAGCGGATTCTCATCCTCGACGGAGCGATGGGCACGATGATCCAGCAACGGAAGCTGGATGAGGCCGCCTTTCGCGGGGTCCGATTCAAAGATTGGAAGAAGGATCTCAAGGGTCACAACGACCTGTTGAACCTCACGCAGCCCACTGTCATTGAAGAGATCCATCGGCAGTATCTGGAAGCCGGCGCGGATATTATCGAGACAAATACGTTCAATTCTCAGTCGATCTCGCTGGCGGATTACGGGATGGACACCCTGGGCTATGAATTGGCCAAAGCGGGAGCGGAGTGTGCCCGACGGGCAGCCGTGGCCGTAGAGCAGGCTCAGCCGGGACGGCGCTGTTTTGTAGCCGGAGCGATCGGACCGACCACAAAGACCTCGTCGATTTCCACCGACGTCAACAGTCCCGCCTCCCGCGGGACAACCTATGAAGAGCTGGTCAAAGCCTATGACCAACAAGTTAGGGGTTTGCTCGACGGTGGCGTCGATCTTCTGCTCGTGGAGACCATCTTCGACACGTTGAATGCCAAGGCGGCATTCTTTGCGATCCAACAGGTGTTCGCGTCCGGCGCGCGGCAGGTCCCGATTATGGCGTCGGTCACGTTCATTCAAGCCGGCAGCAATCGTGGTGTGACCGGCCAAACCGTCGAAGCGTTCTGGAATTCCATCTCCCATGTGCCGTTGTTGAGTGTGGGGATGAATTGCGCGCTCGGTCCCAAAGAGATGCGCCCCCTGATCGAAGAATTGTCGCAGATCGCGCCGATCTACGTGAGTGCGCATCCCAACGCGGGCCTTCCGAATCCGTTGTTACCGACCGGATTTCCCGAGACGCCGGAAACGTTGGCGCCCCAGCTGCGGGAATGGGCCGAGAACGGATGGCTGAACATTGTCGGCGGCTGTTGCGGCACGACGCCGGCCCACATCAAACGGATTGCCGAGGCTGTGCGAGGGGTCAAGCCGCATGCGCTCTCGCAGGTCGAGCCATACACACGATTGAGCGGTCTTGAAGCCGTCACCATTCGGCCGGACTCAAACTTCATCAACATCGGCGAGCGGACGAACGTGACCGGCTCTCCGGCCTTCGCAAAGCTGATTCTGGCCGGCGATTATGAAGCGGCACTGTCGGTGGCGAGGCAACAGGTCGAGGGCGGCGCCCAAATTGTCGATGTGAACATGGACGAAGGCATGCTCGATTCCAGGGCGGCGATGGAAAAGTTTCTTCGCTTAGTCGCCTCGGAGCCGGATATCTGCAAAGTGCCCATCATGGTCGACAGCTCAAAGTGGGAGGTGCTTGAGACCGGCCTGAGAAATATTCAAGGCAAGGCCGTCGTCAACAGTATCAGTCTGAAGGAAGGCGAGCAGAAATTCATCGACCAGGCGACGCTCGTCCGTCGCTATGGTGCGGCGGTTGTCGTCATGGCGTTCGACGAAAATGGTCAGGCGGACACACTGGAGCGAAAGCAGGAGATCTGCACGCGTTCCTACAAGATCCTCACGGAGCAAGTCGGTTGTCCGCCTCAAGATATCATCTTCGATCCGAACATCTTGACCGTGGCAACGGGGATCGAGGAGCACAACAACTACGCCGTGAATTTCATCGAGGCGGCGCGCTGGATCAAGCAGCATCTGCCGGGTGCGAAGGTCAGCGGGGGCATCAGCAATATTTCGTTCTCGTTCCGAGGGAACAACGTGGTGCGGGAAGCGATGCATGCCGCCTTCTTGTATCACGCCATTAAGGCCGGGCTTGATATGGGCATCGTCAATGCCGGCCAATTGGCAGTCTACCAGGAGGTTCCTAAAGACTTACTTGAGCTGGTGGAAGACGTGTTGCTCAACCGGCGGCCGGATGCCACCGAACGTCTGGTGACATTCGCGGAAACCGTGAAGGCGAAAGGGAAAACGGTTGCCAAGGACGATGAATGGCGCAAAGGGACAGTAGAGGAACGGTTATCCCATGCGCTCATCAAGGGCATTACGGACTACATCGACCAGGATACAGAGGAGGCACGTCGGAAATATCCTAAACCGTTGGAGGTCATCGAAGGACCGTTGATGGCCGGCATGAACGTCGTCGGCGATTTGTTCGGTTCAGGCAAGATGTTCCTGCCTCAGGTCGTCAAGAGCGCCCGCGTGATGAAAAAGGCTGTGGCCTATCTCATGCCGTTCATGGAAGAAGAAAAGAAACGGACCGGCAATTTTCAGGCGCAGGGCAAGATCTTACTCGCCACTGTCAAGGGCGATGTCCACGATATCGGGAAAAACATCGTCGGCGTCGTGCTTGGCTGCAACAACTATGAAGTCATCGATCTCGGTGTGATGGTACCCTGCGAGAAGATTTTGGCCGCGGCTCGAGAGAATAAACCCGACATTATCGGCTTGAGCGGGCTCATCACTCCATCACTTGATGAAATGGTCCATGTGGCAAAGGAAATGACGCGCGAAGGCTTTGATCTGCCGCTCTTGATCGGCGGCGCGACGACCAGTAAGGCGCACACGGCGGTCAAGATCGCGCCTTCTTATGAACCGGGTGTGGTCCATGTGTTGGACGCGTCACGAGCGGTGGGCGTCGTGGGAAGTCTGGTCAGCCAAACGCAGAAGCCAGATTTCGTGAAACGAGTGCGGGACGACTATGAGCGAGTGAGACAATCGCATCGCGATCGAGGTGAGAAACCGCTTGTCCAGATCGCCCACGCGCGCGCTAATCGGTTCATGTCGGATTGGGAGAAAGCCGATATTCCCATGCCGTCGGCATTGGGCGTCCGGATGGCCCTCGATCAATCGTTGGTCGAACTGATTCCCTATATCGACTGGTCGCCGTTCTTTCACACGTGGGAATTGAGAGGACGCTATCCGACGATCTTTGAGGATCCAACCGTCGGCCCCAAAGCCAAGGAACTGTATGACGATGCGCGGCGTCTCCTCGATGAGATTGTTCAGAAGGGACAACTCAAGGCCAAGGGCGTCTATGGATTCTTCCCCGCATCGAGCGTTGGAGACGACATCGAGCTCTATCAAGATCTGTCTCGGAGGACCATCCTCACGACGATCCATCATCTGCGTCAGCAATCGGAAAAACCGACGGGACAGCCCAATCTGTCATTGGCCGACTATGTTGCGCCGAAGGAATCAGGTCGGCAGGACTACATGGGAGCGTTCGCCGTCACGGCCGGCATTGGGCTGGACGAACTGTGTAGGCGGTTTGATAAAGACCATGACGACTACAATTCGATTATGGCCAAGGCTCTCGCGGACCGGCTGGCTGAAGCCTTTGCTGAATTTCTCCATAAACGGGTCCGAGGAGAGTGGGGGTATGGCAATAAAGAACAATTGACGAATGAGGATTTGATCCGTGAACGATACCGTGGGATCCGTCCCGCACCAGGGTATCCGGCCTGTCCGGATCATACCGAGAAGCGTATACTATTTGATCTCTTGTCGGCGGAAAAGCATACCGGGATCATCCTGACCGAGAGCTTTGCCATGTTGCCTGCCGCGGCCGTAAGCGGGTTCTATTTTGCCCATCCGGACGCCAAGTACTTTGCCGTGGGCAAGATCGGGAAAGATCAAGTCGAAGACTACGCCCGCCGTAAGGGAATGGACCTCCGCACCGTCGAACGCTGGCTCTCGCCCAACCTAAACTACGAAGCTGAATAGCTCCGCTAGAAAATCAAAGCCCACTAGTGGCTGGACACTCGCTCGAAACTTCCTGTCCTCTATGCTGTCTGAGTAGCCTGGGACGTTCTATTAGCGGCGGGGCCGGGATTGTGGGTTGTAGTGTAAGTGCGATAGGGAGAAGCTTAGACCACTGATTTCAGGAGATCATCCTCTAAGCCCCCCATGACGTTTCGTAATGCATTCACGAGCTGCCGGTAACGCTCTTCAGCCCAGGCGTTGAAGGACTCAGCGTCCGAGAACACGAGGTCCCATGCCTTGGCGGCATCCAGCATCAAAAGTTGTTGGGGTTTGTTGTGTCCCGGGAACAAGACGATGAGGACCGCAGAATTGCCGGTGAGACTGATATCGGTGAAGATGTGCATCATTGCGGCGGACGGAAGCAAAACGTCCCGCGAGGCGGCTTCAACGATCGGGTGATACAGGCGATGCAACAACTGCGCGGTGACCTCGTAAGGATTGGCGGGGGTCAGGAGGCGCGGGTTTGGTTTTTCCCCGAACAAGTTCTCGGTCAGATAGGTGGCGGCTTCCCAGGTCGGCATCACGCCGGAGGTGACCAAGGCTTCACAGAGGTACGCGATCCAATTTCGGCTTCGGGTACGCTTTCGAACCGCGGTCATCCTTTTTGCCATGCTCAGCAATGCCTTTCCCTCATGGGCCCCGGTTGAGAGCGGGTGAGGTGCTTCAGGTAGGTTGAAACGAGTATATCGACGGTACCAAAGCGGGTCAACGAATTGCGGAGAAGTGAGCAAGCTGCGGGCCCTGAGCGCTCTCTACGACTGGCGGAATGTGGTGAGGTCCGTGCGGTCTGCGTATTGGTCGTGGATGCGCACCAATTCATCTACCGATGCGACGAAGAGATCCAGCAGCTCGGGGTCGAAATGCTTGCCACGGTTTTTCAGCATCAGTTCAATCGCGTGACTGATCTCGAAAGCCGGTTTATAAACCCGCTGTGTCGTGAGCGCATCAAAGGCATCGGCGATCGCGACGATGCGGCCCTCAATAGGAATGGCCTCGCCCTTCAGCCCGCGGGGATATCCAGTGCCGTCATAGCGCTCGTGATGGGTGTAGGCGATCGAGGCCGCGACTTTCAGTAGCTCTGCATCAGAACCGCTGAGAATGCGGTAGCCGATCTCCGCATGTTGCGCGATCACTCCGAACTCTTCCTCCGTGAACCTTCCAGGTTTCAGCAACACGTGATCCGGAGTGCCGATCTTGCCGATATCGTGCATGGGGCTGGCGGTACGAATCAGGTCGCATCGCTCAGGAGACAACCCCGCCTTGCGGGCGAGTAACTCGGAGTAGTGGGCCATGCGCTGAATATGTTGTGCGGTCGAGCTGTCACGGAACTCCGCGGCGATGGCCAGCCGCTGAATGGTTTCTTCGCGCGAGAGGCGGAGCTCTTTTTCGCTGCGTTCAAGCCAGTCCAATGCCTGCTGTAACGCCAGCGTTCTCGTCCGGACCATATCCTCCAGGTTCTCGCGATGGAGACGGTTTTCCATCTCAAGCCGGCGGCGGCGGAGCGCGTTGGCGACATCGATCAGCACTTCGTTCGACTCGAACGGCTTGATGATGTATCCAAAGGCGCCGACATCCAGCGCAGCATTGGCCAGGACAGAGCTGTCGAGGCCTGTGACCATGATGGCCGCAGTATGATGATGTTCCACGAGGATGTGGCGTACGAGGTCCATGCCTGATTCTCCGGGCATATTGACGTCGCACAGCATCAAGGCAAAGGGTTCTGATCCCAGTTTTTGCCGGGCCTCACGCGCGTCTGCAGCGCAATCAACGGAATAGCCGTGAGATTGAAGCATGTAGGCGAGGAGACGTCTGATCGGCTCTTCATCGTCGACAACCAGAATGTTGCGGTTATCGAGAAGCGCCTGATGCGTGGGATCCTGGAGTGTCGCCATGAGTCGGATCGTGTTCGTTTCGTCGGGACCGAGGATTGTGTTGTGTCTTCTCTATCGGCGCATTGGCGTCAGACCTGAATATGCGAGAGCGGCGTACCTTAGTGCACTTTTTGTGCCAATGGATTTTGCCTCGACGGCGTCCTTTCGTTATTGTCTCATGGTGATTGACTCAAGTACGGAGGGATAGAATCTCCACGTCAGAAGAGGTTTTGGGAAGTACCCTGTCAGATGATCCTACCCAGTCTCGATTCCGATGTCGGACTATGCGTCAAAAGATTGTACAGAACTCGTCAAACTCGACCGGCTGCTTTTGTACAAATGAGAAGAGAGCGTCACATCGACTCACCCGCGCTGAGCAACCGAGTGGTTGGTTTGCGCTTTCCCAGAGCCTTCACTATAATTCCTATTTCACCGTTGAGGAAGGAACTTAGAAATGAGCGGAATTTCAGGGTTAGGACGTTTCGATGGGCGTCGGAAGGATCAAGTCCGCCCCGTTAAGGTGACGCGGCATTTTATCAAACATGCGGAAGGGGCTGTGCTCATCGAGATGGGAGATACGAAGGTGATCTGTACGGCATCGGTGGAAGAAAAGGTTCCGCCGTTTCTCAAAGGCAAGGGAACCGGATGGGTCACCGCGGAATACGCCATGTTGCCTCGTGCGACGCACGAGCGGTCACCTCGAGAGGCGGTCAAGGGCAAACAAGGCGGGAGAACGCTGGAAATTCAGCGCCTGGTCGGGCGAGCCTTGCGATCCGTTACCGACTTGTCTCAATTGGGAGAGCGGTCTATCTGGATCGATTGCGACGTGATTCAAGCGGATGGGGGTACCAGGACAGCCTCCATTACCGGTGCCTTCATTGCGCTGGCCGATGCCTGTACCGTGCTGAAAAAGAGAGATCTCTTGAAAAAGATGCCATTAACCGACTACTTGGCGGCCATCAGCGTCGGAAAGGTCGGCGGAGAAGTCATGGTGGATCTGGCGTACACCGAGGATTCGATGGCGGAAGTGGATATGAACTTAGTCATGACCGGTCGCGGCCGCTATGTCGAAGTGCAAGGCACGGCGGAACGCACGCCGTTTGCCAAGCAGGATATGGATGACTTTTTGGCGCTTGGGTGGCAAGCCATCCAACGGCTTACCGCCATTCAGAAAGAGCTGATCGGTGAGCTCGATTGAAGGAATGATAAACGAAATCGTCCTTGCGACTCGAAATCCGGACAAAGTCAAAGAACTTACTGCGCTTCTGGGAGACCTTGGAATCCGCATTCGAACCCTCGCCGATTTTCCTACTGCGCCGGAAGTCGAAGAAGACGGGCTAACCTGCGAAGCTAATGCTATAAAAAAAGCATCGGAGATTGCCCGGGTGACGCGGACTCCGGCGGTCGCAGACGATACAGGGCTGGAAGTGGATGCACTGGGGGGGAGACCGGGTGCATTTGCGGCTCGCTATGCCGGGGAAGGGGCGACCTACCAAGACAACTGCAGGAAGCTGCTCAAGGAGCTGGATGGCGTGCCCATGGCTGAGCGGACGGCTCATTTCGTAACAGTGGCTGCATTGGCGATGCCGGGAGGACACTGTCGTGTGACCAAGGGCACCCTCGACGGCGTCATCGCTGAAGAATGCACGGGTTCACAAGGGTTCGGCTATGACCCTGTATTCTTCGTTCCAGGGCTTGGCCGTACGTTGGCTGAGTTGACGGCTGCGGAAAAGAACCGTGTCAGTCACCGCGCCAAGGCATTCGAAGCTCTGCGGGCTGTTGTGCAACACGAAACTGATGTCGGCGCTGAATGCAGCCCCACGGTCCACCAGCACTCCCAGTAAAAGGTACGAACTAAAGACTGTGTCACTTTCCACGATTGACCCTCGCAGTGGGAACGACTCCATTAAGGTCACAACGATCGTTTGGGCGACCACGAGCTTTGGCCTTTTGTGGGCGTATATTCTCTGCGTGGGATTTCTCGAGGAAAGGATAGCCGGGTTTCAGGTTTCTACCGCACATGTCCTGATCGCCGCCCTGGTAGGAGTTGTCCTTTTAGGCATGTTGTTCACCTGGGCTGCGACACGAAGGGTGCTCGTCAACACGGCGATCCGAGACGCAGCTCTCGGAGCTTCGACCGTTGTGGTCGGACTCGTAGTACTTGATATCGGATACAGCGTTTTCCTGAACTCGGCTCAGCCTCGCTCGTCGGGTGGCGATCGATCTTCAGATCCGAACACATGGATCGGAGAGCTGTATCCGGAATTGTACTATCCGACGGAGAAGAATTTTCGTCTGCATAAACCTGGGCGCACCGTCACCGGCTCCCATTATGGAGATATGTATCGGCCGGCATTGTTGGCTTCCCCGTTATTATCCTCTTCGGTGTTTTCCAAGAAGCACGTGACGATATCGATTAACGATGACGGATTCCGCGAGACGTCTAAGCTCGAGGGGCACAAGATTCTGGCGATTGGTGACTCGTTCACGTTTGGTTGGGGGGTTGACCAGAGCCGAACGTGGGTAGAGCTGCTGGAGCACTCGATAGGCAAACCGATCTACAACATGGGAATGCATGATTCTTCCCCCAAACAGGAATTCTTGCTGCTCAAGCATGTTATCGACTCCCGGAAACTCGATCTCAAGGGGGGGCTCCTGTTGTGGATGATTTTCGAGGGTAACGATTTGGAAGATTCCTATGACGACCTCCATCCGGTGCAGAATTCCGTCCCGACATCCGAGAGGCTCTTCAAAGACACGATCATTGAGACCCTCTGGAGCCTCCCCTCTATCGTTCGGCGGGAGTCGGTTTTTGCGAGATTCAAGGATGGCCGCATTGAGTTTTCAGGTCTTGGCGGAGACGATCGAACCAAAAGTCATTATGTGATAGATGGGATAACGTCGCCTTTTCCGCTCTACAAGTCTCCGCGATTCGGAGCGACGCTCTTTATCCCTAATCAGCTCAAGCGGGCTCAGAGCCCTGAACAATATGTTGAATCGCACCCTAATCGACGGCCGCTTCAGAAAACCTTTGAACAGATGGAGTTCTTGGCGCGCCGAGAGGACTTTCGGGTTGTGGTGATTATCGCTCCAAGTGATGTGCGATTATACGGAGCAGAGTTTGAAGATTTTCCGAGCTTGTCAGAAAAATCTTATTTTAATATACTTGTCTCACGGCTGGCTGATCAGTATGGTTTCGAGGTCGTGAATCTGGAAGAGTCGTTGCGCCCCTATGCCACGAATGAATTTCTGTATTTTCGCGATGATGATCATTGGAATGAACGAGGCCATGCGACAGTCGCCGGTATTCTAAGCGGGTTTCTTCAATCGACTTCGGGGCGTAGCGCAGCCCGGTAGCGCGCCTGCTTTGGGAGCAGGATGTCGGAGGTTCAAATCCTCCCGCCCCGACCAAACCGCTCTTCGTGCGTAGCGCTGGCAATTCATCGCTTTATCGTAATAAGTGCCGGCGGATAAAACACATCAGTGATCTCAATGTTTTCAACTTGATCGTGCCGACGCCGAATAGCTGGTAACATGCTCATGACGTCGTCCAGAGCTATTCGACGCGAGCCGGTGAGATAGTAGAAATCATCCGGCTCGCTCCCAGTTTCTATCCTCACTATGAACCCCCTTTTGATCCAAACTATTCGCCTCACGCCGATTACTAGCGGCCCGGGTCAATCATTACATACATTACTCCCACTACGGCACTGACCAACAGAACTTCTATCATCAACGCCATCATAGCCGCACACCTCCTTTCATGTAGAATTCGTTGCAATGCTCGCCTCGCACCTCCGTGTCCTGCATGAGCATTGTCAACGCTGTGATTCCAATGGTTATAGCGACTCAGACTCGCTCATATTCATACCTTCATCAAAGATAATTCCCTGGGGCTTAAGCGTCGTTGTTAGACTCAGTGATAAAAACCAGCCTCCAGAGTGCAGATATGCATTGTGGATTCTCCAACCTTTGTTAATGCGAGGTGCTAAAGCATTTCTTGGGCCACGCGTGATAACGCACAAATTATTGTATTTATGTCACTTTCCACTTTGATGCGAAGTTCAGACATCTCGCCTTCGAATCGGAACGGATTCCAACTGAATCGGATGTGATCCGAAAGGGAGAGGAATTGCGGTTATGGTAATGGTGCTACACGCTGGCGATTGGGGGAACTCACCGAGGACTCACCAGAAGGCCCGGTGCGACCGTGTTTTGAACGATCGTCACCGGGCCCTTGGCTGCGCGGGAAAATAAAGCTACTGATTATGGCGCTGGATTTTGTTGCGCGGCGGTCAGCTGATTCTTAAATTCGTCCGGCAACTTCTGCACCCAACCATTTATAGACATTAGGCACAGGCAACACGCCCTGTCCGCCCATGCCCTTGTTGCCAGTGATCGGGTCATCGGTCGGGGCTGCGTCGTTAGCCAGCACCACCCAACCGGCAATCACCGGCGCGTCTGGCCCCGTTTGGGTCACAATGCCGTCATTATCCGCATCGTAGTCCAAGACGATCAAGCGGTTTGAGAACTTGCTGGTGACATAGGCATAGTATCCGCCGCCTTTCTTGGCACCAAAGTTCACGCCATGACATCCTGGATCGCATGCCACACTCGCGACGAGCGCACCTTTACCGCCATCCGCAGCGGTATCGATGATTGTGATCGTTCCGGTCAAAGTGTTCCCCGTGATCACAAATTTCCCGTCTGGGCTCACTGGTGTCTGAATCGGTAGCCCACCGATCGGAAGAGGGATATCATTGACGTCTTTTTTGACACCGGTAGCGACGTCGTAGTTCTGAAGCAAGTTGATGTCATTGATCTTTGTTCCATCAGACATCCTGATCACGGAAATACTATGGCCGAGATAGTTGGACACATAGTACGTTGTCGAGTTCGGATTGATCCCTGCCGCGATCGGCAGAGTGCCGGTGGCAGGTTTAGATTTGATCTTGTCAGTAATGAAATCCCAGAACGTGGAATCGTTCGTATTGGAGTTGGGGGTCACCATCGTCTGACCGTCATGGCCCATCCAATGGGCGTGCGGCTGTGCTTGCTTCTCCCCCGGCTTTTGCACCAGAATCCGACGGTTGATGGTCAGGTTCCCATTGGCAGCCTTGTTCAGCTCAACCACGGCATCTTCTCCGTTCAGTCCCACGTGCACCTGCTCGTTATTGACCCTGGTCATCACGTGAGCGGGATCATGGCCGAGCACGAGTTCCTGTAATAACACTCCGTCCGCGCGTCTCAGGACGTATAAGCTGTTCCCATGCCACTCGGTATTGTAAATCTGCGTCTGATCGTGACTGGCCCACAGATTGTGCGCGTTATTCATTTTTTGAGCAGGCAGCGCGATCTTACGCTTGACGGTCCATTTGTCCGTTCCTTCCACGTCGACCACGGTCACGGTGCTGGGATAGGCGTCCCCCTTACCAGCGCTATGCTCGTACTGCGTATCGACCCACACTTCGCCCACTCCATCGATTGCAGGTGTCTTCAATGCGGGAATTGTATCGCCGTCAAACGCTTCTTGGAGCTTCGCGTTCAAATCTGGAACTACTGCGCCGCCAGTGACCCGAACAGCCACTGGAGGATACGTCGGCTTATACGCCTCTCCGACCTTGGTGTAGTCCTTCCAATCCGATGGGCTCGTGACCAAGAAAAATGCACGCAACAGCCTGAGGCCAAGGTCAGAGTTGCTGGGGAAGGCGTTTGCTGCAGTTGCGGGTTTACGAGCATCTTCCGTGTGGGTGACGCCTAAGAGATGGAGTTTCTCGCCGATGTCCAGCCCCTCGGTCTTCGCATCATCGACAATCACACCAGCCAACATATAGGGATGTAGCTTGCACACGAACACATGGAGACCCGGGCTCCTCAAGACCACGTCATGGTCGTCCTTGTTCGCTTTGTCCTGATCAAGACGCTCAGCGGGGGTCGCATCGACGGGCCAAATCAGGCTCGTGACGGTGTGAAAGGCCTCAACGCGCGACTGGCCATTCGGGCCAAATTGTGACTTCGTTTGGAGAAACCGTACCCTGTCACCTGGCTTTACGATGGCCAGGGAACGGGTTCCGGCAACCGGAGTTCCAGTATCGAACCAGTGGCCCGGCTCGTCCGTCACGTCAAAGGTCACCGCCGCTGCAGGCCCCTTCCCTTGATTAGTCGGATTAGCAATGGACGAAGCAGGATCGTCGCCCGAACAACCGGCGACTCCCGCCGTAAGGCAGAGAGCAGCCACAAAGGTACCAGACCGGTTCATCGAACCCTCCTTTTGTCAGAATAAAATCATTGATGGCGGTTATCTGCATAAGTCGTCGGCCAGGGCTAAGCATTTCTCGAGCCATAGAGGGTTCCAATCTAAGTGATTGTATTACAAAGCCGTCGACTCTCTTCGTATACGTCTGATGGCTCGCTTCTGAATCAAAATGGATTCAGGGGTGAATCAATTAGATACAGAAGAGTAGGAGGAGTCATTGCGAAGGCCTCAGGTGGCTTCTCTGAGAAGTTGAACATGAACGAAGATTTCCAAGAAGAGCCGCTTGCCGCTTAGACGAAGGACGAAGAAGCGGGCGGTCTACCGGAGATCCGCTTTTGACGCAGCAGTTTGGTCAAGTAGGTTCGCTGAAGGCCGAGATCGGCTGCCGCTTTCGTTTGATTCCATCCGTTCCGAATCAACGCATTTTCGATAAGCTTTCGACTCTGGGCATCCATACTTTCATGATAAGAATGAAAAACGGTTTCACCGTCTGCAGAAATACCTGGATCCTGCCTAGGGCGAGTGGGAGCATCAGGCAATAAAAGATCTTCCGGTTCAATGGTGTCTCCGGCGCATAAGACAAGAGCACGGGAGATCACATTCTCTAACTCACGGATATTGCCGGGCCAGGAATAGTGTTGCAATGCCTCCAACGCTGGATCGCTGAGCACGAAACGTTTCTGAAGCCCCAGCTTGACGGGTCGAGAACTGATGAAGTGCTGCGCAAGGGCGAGAAGATCGTCCATTCGTTCCCGCAGGGGAGGGGGTGTGACCGTGATGACGGCAAGGCGAAAGTATAAGTCTTCCCGGAAAGTTCCTTGACGGATTGCCTGTGTCAGGTCTTTGTTTGTGGCGGCAAGAACCCTCACGTCGACTTTGACCGATTTGGTACCCCCGACCCTGGTGAACACCTGATCTTGCAACGCACGCAGGACTTTGGCCTGCGTGCTCATGCTCATGTCACCGATCTCGTCGAGAAACAACGTTCCCCCATCCGCTTCTTCGAGTTGGCCTCGCTTCATTGACGTGGCACCGGTAAAGGCGCCTTTTTCATGTCCGAAGAGTTCGCTCTCGATCAATGTTTCAGGAATAGCTGCGCAGTTGACGGCCACGAAGGGTTTGTGGGCGCGAGGGCTCCACCGATGAATGGCACGGGCTAGAATGTCCTTGCCGGTTCCGGTTTCGCCAAGCAATAAAACGGTTACGGTCGAAGCGGCCGCTTTCTTCGCACAAGCGAGTTGCACAGCCATCTGCTTGTTTGTGGCGACGATGGGGTCGAGTTGGTCATTAACCTCCTTTCGAAGCCGATTGAATTGATGATGGAGGGCGACGGTCTCCAACGCCTTCTTGATCACGACGGTTAAGTGGTCCGCGGTAAACGGCTTCGGAACAAAGTCGAAGGCCCCGAGTTGCATGGCCTGCACCGCGAGCTCGATAGTTCCGAACGCCGTGAGAATGACAATGAGCGGGGTCGTGTACGTACCCGAAATCGGCAGATTGCCCTCTCCTTGACCTCGCCCCCTTAAACGGGTCCAGATCCTTTGTTAGGATCGGGCCGAAAGGAGGGCGACATGCCACGTCTTCGTCACACCGTCGAACAAATCCTCAGCAAACTGCGTGAAGCGGAAGTC
>Ga0187893_10003786_pt1 | contig 29862 bp, 15 predicted proteins | sample MA1701074metaG_FD_139574 | JGI IMG/M metagenome (GOLD analysis project Ga0187893, IMG submission 139574) | White microbial mat communities from a basaltic lava cave in the Kipuka Kanohina Cave System on the Island of Hawaii, USA - MA170107-4 metaG ...
ACGCTCTGGTCGGCTACGGTAAACGGCGTGACGGTGGTGCCGGTGAAGGACGGCGCGGCGAACCTCATCCCGCTCCCACAACGTGCTGATCCGAACGCGATCCAGACGCTCGATCTCAAGCTCGCCTCGCGTTCCACGACACCGCGCCGCGTAACCGCCGCCGTGCCAATCGTCACAGCGCCCGTGTTGCTCGCAGAGTGGCGCGTCGAGCCGGACATCGGCCAGCGGCTGACCTATCGCGGCGGCTCGCTCGCGCCGACAGGCGGGGTGGCGGACGGGTCAGGCTTCGCTGGCCTGGCGCGAATGTTCAGTCGTGGCGAAACCACGGTGCAATTGATCATCGCGCTGGTCCTGATTGCGTTCGCGGTGTGGGCGTGGCGTTGGGCGGCCCGCGGGACGCATCGCTTCAGCGTGCGGCATCTGGGCGGGACGCTTGTAGGCTTTGGCGCATTGGCGTTGGCGGGAATGATGTTCGCCATGCTCTGTGAACAGGCTGGCCGGCAGCAACAGATCATGCCTCGCGGATTGACCTTTCTCGCGCCGGTGCAACAGAGCGGAAGCGCGCTGGCGGTCGAGGTAACAAACGCGGCGGATGAACTGACGTTCTGGCGGGCGGTGACGCAAGCCTGGCCGGCGTTGCTCGCGTTGGTGGTCTGGGGTTGGGCGTTCCTTCGAGCGGAAGCGGGGCTTCGTCCTATCAGCCTGGGGCTGGGCTGGACGCTGCTGGCCTGGGCCGCGTTGCGTTGGCCGAATGGAACGGCGGCGTTTTTCGTGGTGGTCATGGCGTTCCTGCTGCTGCACGTGTTGTTGCCCGCGCTCCGCGCTACGTTCCGCGTTCCACGCAAGCCAGTGGAGTCTTCTGAGGGAGGCATGGCACCTGTGACTGCGATGTTGGTGCTGGGTGGGCTCTTATCGGTGGGAATGGATAAAGCTCGCAGCACAGATTACAAATCCACATTACCGGGCGCTACACCCATTCTCCTCGCTCAAGCGACACCTCCGGAAACCCAAATCACTAAACCCACGGCCAGGAAATCTACTGCAGCCCAGGCCAGGGTCGCCGACCCCGGCACTGTCCCTTCCGACATTAAGAATCTGGCCGTCGCCCAATCCATCATTCAGGAGATTCGCGTCGAAGAAAAGTTTGCGCTGGCGACGGCGAAAATTCGCTGGCAGGCGGAACGAGACCAGGTGCTTCCACTTCTCTTCGAGCCGGCGGTGCTCACGCGCGTCAGCTATCCGATCAATGCGCTCAAACTCGTGCAATCGATCACGGGCGGACGGCGCACCCATCAGCTTGTCGCGCAGCGGAACGGCGTATTCGACATCGAAGTGCAATACCAGCTTCAAGTCACCAGGCGCGACACCGAGAGCGGCCTTGCGTTGCCGACCCAGCACGGGCTGGTCAACCAGGTCACTCTCACGCTGCCGGACCTCGACGTGGACGTGCTGTCGCCTGATGCCGTGGCCGTCCAGCGTGAAAACACCTCGACAAACACGACCGTGGCAAAGCTCGTCCTCGCGCCGGTGACTGAGGCGTGGATTGGTTGGAAACCGCGCAGCCGCGATGTGAAACGCGAGACCGCCGTGTTCTTCACGGAACTGTTTCAACTCTATGCGCCGGCGGCGGGGGTGATTGAAGGCGTGCATCTGGTGCAGGTGCGTCCTGCCCAGGGCGAGTTGGGTGAATTGATTCTCGACGTGCCCGATGGGGCGACGATTACGGATGTGATGGACTCTGCGGTGATCACCGCCACGGCGGTGGATCCAAAAACGGGTCTGCCAGCCCGAAGTGCGAAACCATCCATCATCTCGCTGTGGCGGTTCGACCCGGATGCCAGGAAGTTGCGCGTGACTCTCAGCCCTCCGCAATCGCGTCAGTTCACGGTCGTCGTGCGCTCGCAAGTGGCGACGGGGCCGCTGCCGCTCGATCAACGCATCGGCCTGCTGAGTGTCAACGGCGCGGCAGGCCAGCTTGGTTCCGTCGGCATCGCCACCGGTAACGAAGTCCAACTGGACAACGCCACGGCGGACGCGCTTGCCGCCATCAACCTTGAAGATTTTCCAACGACTGCCTTCCAGCCGTTGCGCGCGCAATTCGCCGGACTGACCTTGCGCCGCGCATTCCGCTACGCCGATCCGAAGGCGACCGTCGTGTTGAAGGCGTCGCCGGTTGAGCCAGACGTGCGCGTCGAAACGCAGGAGACGTTGTCGTTTGGAGAAGACCGCCTGTTGCTCGCCGCGAATGTTGGCGTGTCCGTCACGCGCGCGGGCATCTTCCGAATCAGTTTTGTGCTGCCATCCGGGTTGGACGTGGAGAGCATTAGCGGCGCGGTGCTGAGTCACTGGACGGAATTGCGCGCGGCGGAAGGCCGCATCATCACTCTGCACTTGAAGGGCAAGACGGAGGGACAGCAGCAATTCAACGTGAGCCTTGCCGGGCCGGGCACGAAGGCGACGACAAATTTCGCTGTGCCTCGCCTCCTCTTCCGCGAAGCCAGCAAGCAGCGCGGGCAACTGGTCGTGGTGCCCGAGCAAGGCATGCGCTTGCAAGTCGCCGCGCGCGACGGTGTGACGCAGCTTGATCCGCAGAAAGCGGGCATCCGGCAGAAGGGCGTGCTGGCGTTCCGTCTCTTGCAATCACAATGGGCCCTCGCGCTCGATATCGAGCGAGTGGACGCGTGGGTGCAGGTGACGAGCCTTCAGCATTTGACCGTGAATGAGGCGCTGGTGAAGGTCGCCGCGAATCTCCAGTATCAAATCGAAAACACCGGCCTCAAGACGTTGCGTGTGCGCGTGCCGACCAATGCGGAGAGCGTGCGCTTCCGCGGCGAGCAAGTCGCGGACTTCCTGCCCGTGGCCGGTCAAATCACCAACGGCCTGCAAACCTGGGAGGTGAAGTTGCATCGGCGCATCATCGGGAAATACCTGCTGCAAGCGACCTGGCAGACAGCGGTGGCTCAAGCCGCGACGAACGCGCTCGTGCGCGGTGTCGAGGCCGTGGATGCAAACCTGCAACGGGGTTTCGTCACGGTGCAGTCCAGCGGCCGCCTGCAGGTGCGCGCCGACACGCTGCCAGCCGGTTTGCAGGCGGCCGAATGGCAGAGCATCCCGCGTCCGTTGCAGCAGGATATCACGGCAGCGTCGGCGAACCTCACCTTCCGTCTTGTCGAGCCGTCCTATCAACTGGCGCTTGCCATCGAACGTCATGAGGTCACCAGGCTTCAGCCCGCGCGCGTGAGCAGCGTGACGCTTTCCTCGGTGATTTCCGACGAAGGAGTGATGCTGACCCAGGTCAAGCTGGAACTGGTGCCCGGCGACAAGCGGTTGCTCTACTTCACGCTGCCCAACGAGGCACGGTTCTGGTTCGCGTTTGTAAACCAAAACAGCGTCTGGCCATGGCGTGAGGGAGACAAGATTTTGATCCCGCTCGAACAACAGTCGCGCGGCGACAGGCTGGCGACCGTCGAACTGTTCTACTCCAGTAAAATCGGATCGCCCGGCGGGCGCAAACTCGACCTCGCGTTGCACGGGCCGAAGTTCGACCTGCCGTTGGAGAACATCACCTGGCAGGTCTATCTGAACCAGAAATGGCGCTTGTCGGACTGGAAAGGCACGCTACAACTCCAGGAAGACACGCCGTCGGCGGCGCCAGTCGCGGTGGACGTGAAATCGTACTTGGAGGGCGAAGTGATCCAGAATCGCGCGAAGACCAAGGCCGCCGAGGAAATGCTTTCGCTCGGCAACACCCTGCTTGAACGCGGCAACCCCCAGCAGGCGCGGCAGGCGTTCCAGAGCGCCTACGGCCTGAGCACGCACGACAGCGCCTTCAACGAGGACGCCCGTGTGCAACTGCACAATCTCAAGCTGCAACAGGCCCTGGTCGGCCTGAACGTCCGGCAATCCGCCGCCGGTGGCGAAGCCGCGCCGGCCGCCGACAGCCTCAAGCAACTGCGCGCTCGCAAGGACGTCGCCTACACGCAGCAGGAAGCAAAGCAAATCATCGACGCCAACGACGCCGATCAAAACGCCGCGCTGATGCGCCTCGCCGAACGTATTATTCAGCAGCAGGACGCCGCCGTCACCGCGCCCGCAGCCATCCGCGCGGCGATTCCACAGCAAGGCCGTCTCCTCAGTTTCCACCGAACCGTGCAGGTGGACACGTTTGCGGACCTGAACATCTCGCTCCACGCCACCGCTGAACGGGCTGCTGGATCGGGCTTTCAGGTGATGACGCTTGGCGTCTTGTTCCTCGGCTTTATTCTGCTCATCTGGACGGCGAGCCGACTGAAGCCACGAGGCGAGGCATGAGCGGGAGCGTCTTTTCACCGGGCGCATCTGTTCTACGTGTGCCGGAATCATCCGTTCATCGACGGCGGATGAGCCGGCTTTCCACTTGTCACCCGGACATGGCTGGGCAACCTTAGACGCGCATGAAAGAAATCACGATGACCGTGGAGCGCGACGAAGGGAGCGGTGGGTATGTCGCCTCGTGGGATGCGCCACGCGGCAAGGGCGGCATCACCACCCAAGGCCGCGACCTGCGCGAGCTTCAGGACAATGTGACGGAAGCCGTGGCCTGCTATTTCGATGAAGGCAAAGCCCCGCGCGCCATCCGGCTGCATTTCGTGCAAGACCCCGTTCTGACCCCCGTGTGAAACTGCCCCGCGACGTTTCCGGCACGGACGCCGTGAAAGCGTTGCGGCGGCTCGGCTTCACCGTCACGCGGCAGCACGGCTCCCACATCCGCATGAGCAAGGGCGGGCTTCACGTCACCGTCCCCAATCACCGCGCCATCTTGCCCAAGACGCTCCAAAATCTGCTCCGCCAGGCCGGTGTGAGCGTGGAGGAATTCGTGGATGCGTTGTGAGCGCCAAGCCCGTGCATCCGCTTAATCCCTGCCGGTGGGGAGACGCAGCCAAGCTCTGGGAACTCCTGCGCCGCAACACACGGTTTGAACGCTGGGTGCGGGCCCTGAACAAACGCGAGGAACGGTTAGACAAGCCACCTGGCGAAAACCTGCTGAGAATTCGCCGCAGCATTGAATTTGTTTCCCGCATCAACCCCTGCGCGGCTGTTGCCGCCAGTTGGTTTTTCTCTCCGAGCGTTCATCATGCACGGCGGAAGTATCGCGATGCTTCAGAACTCGATCCCCAAGAAGTTGAATTCTGGAAGCGCGAGTATGGTTGGCGACCGGACCTGGCCCCGGAAGCCGCCAAAGACATTGAGCGGCGTGTAATCAACCTTCTGTCCTATATTCCCTCAACCCGTGGTGCGCCAATGCGTGCTGGTCCATTCATGAACGCGGCGGACGCCGCCCGTGTTGAATCTTGGGACAAACAGCACGGCAAGTTCTCCCTCGAACTCCCGTGGTCAAGCACACCTCCCTTGTTCCGGGACCGCTTCGCTGGACTTTGGGGCACGGTCGATCCAGGTAAGGAGGCTTTCCTTCCAAGCATCGCTCCGCGCGAGACCGACTTCTTTCACAGTTGGCGATTGATGGAACTCGTCAACCGCTTCGGCCGAACGGTGAAGTTCGGAAACCAACTGCTTGCCGACGGCGGCGCGTCTGACGAGGTAGCCGCGACAAAGTTTGGTATCATCAGACACTCGTCGCGATTGGTCAGTCCGACCTCGGATGACTTCACTCGTGCGTTGAGTTTCGACCGCATTCAGCAGAACTACCGCGTCTTTCTTTTTCCGAAGAACCTCTTGCGGCTTTCAACGGGAGCCATTCGCGACACGTTCAAGCAGTGGGCCGATCAACTCATCAAGGAGATGGATACATCGAAGGCCGACATCTTCGGTTCGGTAACCGAATGGGATGTTTTTCTCTTCGCTGGTCAGTGCAACGAGCGGCGCTTGAAAGAAGCCTACCGCACGATTGAATCAAGGGTGAAGCCAAGTGACCGAAACAAAAAGTGGCGCAAGCAGCGGCTCAACTATGTGAGTCATTTCCGCGAGTTGGAACGGCAGATCGCATCCGTCTTTCCGCGCTGTCAATGACCCACGAGTGACGCCCATCCTCGCGTTGTTATGCGTTTCGCGGTCTTTCCGGTTTTCGAAAAACCTTTAGGACACTTTCAGCGGTAGCTTCCCAAATCACCCCGATAGTTCGTCACGCAAACGCAAGTACCCAATGCGGTCTGCGATGACGAAATGAAACAACAGCTGAAAGAAACATCCGACACCGACACGGACAACCATGTTGTCGGCCCGGTCAGCGCGCCCCCGGTTCCAAGTGGCGCGTGTCCAGTGCCGGAGTTCTCCTCCGCGTTGGATACCGGTGTGAAGCTGCCCCGCGACGTTTCCGGCAAGGACGCCGTGAAAGCGTTGCGGCGGCTCGGCTTCACGGTCACCCGGCAGCACGGTTCCCACATCCGCATGAGCAAAGGCGGGCTGCACGTCACCGTCCCCAATCACCGCGCCATTCTTCCCAAGACGCTCCAAAACGTGCTCCGCCAGGCTGGCGTGACCGTGGAAGAATTCCTCGGTGAGCTATGATCCGACCTTCGCTTGTCGGCTTTGTAGTCTCATCCTTTGCTAGAACTGGACCTGATACTGTTGCCGCTTGTTGTCGGTCCCGCGCCCGATGCCGTGCGGCGTCCAGCCGGCTAGGATTTCCATCTCCAACTGAATGACGGTTCCCTTGTCTCCCGTTAGAGTCGCGATAGCATTGGCGTTTCGGCTGGTCTGCTGGACGTTCCCGTAAAACGACTGGCCGGACGGCGTTCGGAATTGCGCGCTGCCGCGACTCGATTGCAGAAGCCCGGTATATTGGCCGGAAAACCGTTCGCCGCTGACGGGATGCGTCGCCGCGACGCCGCCACTGGCCGAACCGCCCCAAGCGAATTTCTTTTCTATGCGGAACGGCAATATCGCGAGAGCTTCGGCGACACGAACACTTGGCACACCCTCACCAACCTCGTCCTGCCCGCCAGCCCGTGGGTTTTCGTGGACACCCGCGCCGCCGGCCCGCGTCGCTTCTACCGCGCCGTGGCCGAATGACCGCGCCTTTGGCCAGCGAGAATCCGCTTTCCGTTAGGACTATTCAAAGTGGTGGCTGAGGCCGGAATCGAACCGGCGACACAAGGATTTTCAGTCCTCTGCTCTACCAACTGAGCTACCCAGCCATGTCGCGAGGGAGCGACATTGAAATTCCGCTCTGCCGAATTGGCAAGGGATATTTCTGCTGTCTTTCTCCTGTCGGCCCGTTACTTTCGAGCACAAGAACCCGCTTGCTTATGAAGAAGATCGTTGCCGCGCTCCCTGGATTCATCGTTTCGCTCGCTGCTCCCCTGCTGCTCTCCGCAGCGCAGGCCGACAAGTCGCTCGATATTTACTGGACGGACGTCGAAGGCGGCGGGGCCACGCTCATCGTCACGCCGGCGGGTGAGTCCGTATTGATTGATTCGGGCAACCCGGGCGTGCGCGATTCAGGGCGCATTCACAAGACGGCGCGAGACGTTGCCGGGTTGAAGAAGATTGACCATTACATCACCACGCATTTTCACACGGACCATTTCGGCGGGGCGGCGGAGGTGTCGGCGTTGATTCCCATCGGGCAGGTTTATGACAATGGCATTCCTGAGGGGAACCCGGACGGTAATCGCAACGACACGCGCTGGCCGCTGCTCATCAAGCCGTATCGCGATTTCAAGGCTGACCAACGCCACGTCATCGTGCCGGGCCAGTTAATCCCACTGAAGCAGACGGACGGGACGGCGAAACTCTCACTGCGTTGCGTGGCGGCGAGGCAGAAGTTCATCGACGCACCGGTAAACGCGGGCAAGAACCCGCTTTGTGAAAAAGCCGAGGCGAAGGACAAGGACACCTCTGACAACGCCAACAGCATCGCGCTCGTGCTGGAGTTTGGCGGGTTCCGTTTCTTCGACGGGGGCGACATGACGTGGAACACCGAGGCTGAACTGGTCTGCCCGGTCAATCGCGTTGGGCAGGTGGATGTTTATCAGGTCAATCACCACGGCCTCGACGTGAGCAGCAACCCAGTGCTCGTCCACAGCCTGGCCCCCACCGTGTCGGTGATGAACAACGGCGCCCGCAAAGGCACCTCGAAGTCTGCCGTGGACGCGCTGAAATCCTCGCCCGGCATTCAGGCGATGTATCAAGTCCACAAGAACGTCCGCGCCGACAGCGTGAACAACACGGCGGACGAGTTCATTGCGAACCTGGAGGAAAAATGCGAAGCACACTTCATCAGGCTTTCTGTCGAGCCTTCAGGGAAATCGTACACGGTGAACATCCCGGCGACGGGGCACAAGCGGACGTTCCAGACCCGCGCGAAGTGAGCAGACCTGGATGGCCCGGTTCGCGTGGTGACAATGGCTCTCATCATCACGCGCCAGTTGCCGCTCAACCGAACGACCTTTCTTCCGTCCAAGATAGTGTTTGAATTCAATCCGCCGAGTTCCTTTACTTGGGCCGAACTCACGAAAGGCTCTTATGCAAACAAAGCTCGCGTTCGTTTTTTTCGCTCCGGTCTGCGCCACGCTTGCCGCTGAACCGGCCACGCCGAACTTCCGGGCTGTCGAGGTCGATACCAAGGTTCAGATTGGTTATGGCGTGACGGTGGCCGATGTGAATGGAGACAGGAAACCTGACATTCTGCTGGCGGACAAGAATCTCATCGTCTGGTACGAGAACCCGTCGTGGAAAAAGCATGTAATGGCCGAGAAGCTCACGACCCAGGACCATGTCTGCATCGCGGCGGAAGACATTGACGGCGACGGCAAGTGCGAGGTGGCGGTGGGGGCGGGTTGGAATCCGGGCGATACGGTAAACAGCGGCGCGGTGTTTTATCTACTACCTCCTGCCGACCGGACGCAGAAATGGGAGCCGGTGACGTTGCCGCATGAACCGACGGTCCATCGGATGCGCTGGGTGAAATCCGCGAACGGCAGGAGCGATCTGGTGATGCTTCCGTTGCACGGGCGCGGGAACAAACCCGCGACCGGCGAAGGGGTTGGCGTAAAGATGGTGCGCTATCAGAAACCGGACAACGCAAAGGATCCCTGGAAGATCGAAGTGCTCGATGAATCCATGCACAAGACGCACAACTTCGATCCCGTGCAGTGGGACACGGACACTGCGCAAGAGCTGTTGATTGGCGGCAAGGAAGGCGTCTTTCTCTTCGACTCCGGCGGTAAACCCACGATGACGCAGATCTCCGGCACGGAGAGCGGCGGAGCAGGTGAAGTGCGTGCGGGCAAGCTGGGCGCCAGCAAGCAATTCATCGCCACCATTGAACCGATGCACGGCAATAATCTTATCGTTTACACCGCGCCGGCCTCGACTGCCCCTAAGGGTCTGTGGAGCCGAAACGTGCTGGACGAATCGCTCGCGGATGGCCACGCGCTCGCGTGCGGCGATCTCTCCGGCATTGGGCGCGATCAAATCGTGGTCGGATGGCGCGCGATGAACAAACCCGGCGTCAAGGTGGGCGTAAAGCTCTTCACACCGCTTGATGCCGAGGGCAAGCAGTGGAAACAAACGCTCGTCGATGACAACACCATGGCCTGCGAAGATCTTTGTCTGGCCGACCTCGATGGCAATGGCAAGCTGGATATCGTGGCCGCCGGGCGGGCGACGAAGAACCTGAAGGTGTACCTCAACCAGGGGGCGGGTCAGTAAGAGAGAAAGGATTAAGAAAAAGATTACGATTACGAGCACGAAACAAGCGTTAGAATCTTAATCGTAATCCTGTTCGTATTCTTACTCCCTCATGCTCACGAACCGTCTTTGGGTGAGCAATCCTCCCGACGAGATCACGCTCCCCCTCCTCAGCGGAACAAGTGCGGGACGAAGCGGCTGAGATTGCCCGTGATGAATCGCGCGTCCTCACGAATGCCCATGCCAGCCACCTGGTGGTCCACCACCCACACGCCGAGCACCGGATGGTTCCGGTCGAAGTCCGCCAGGGGCGCGAGCGCCTGATAGACGAACCCTTCCTCGCCGTAATCCCCGCTGCTTTCCTGGAGCGTGTGGCCTTTGACGACCAAGGTCACGTTGCTGCCTTCGCGTCCGAGGCGCGGCTTGCGCGCGTAGTTGCCGCCCAGCGGTTCGGGTGAGTCGTAGCACGGCAACAAGTTTGGATGATTGGGGAACAACTGCCACAGGATGGGGAGCAGGGCCTTGTTGCTGAGGATCATTTTCCACACCGGTTCGACGAAACGCGTCGTTTCCAGCGGGAGATACTGGCCAAAGGCCTCCTGCCACATCCATTCCCATGGATACAGCTTGAAACAGGCGCCGATTTTCTGGTCGTCCTGGTCTACGAAGCAGCGACGGGCTTCGTGCCAGCCGATCTGCGCGATGGGAAGCGCCTTGGTGACCAGCCCCGCCTGGTGACAGGTGTCCTGAAGATAGGTCAACGTTTGTTCATCCTCGGCATGGCCATCCACGCTGCAGAAGTGGATTCGCTCGCCCTTGAGCTTTTTCCACGCTTCGATGAGCCGCTCGTGGATGGAATTGAATTGGTCCGCGTCCGGGAAGCGGTCCTGCAGCCAGAACCATTGCGCGACCGCGGCTTCGATCAGGGCGGTCGGAGTATCGGCGTTGTATTCGAGCAGCTTGGGCGGTTGTGCGCCGTCGTAGGCGAAATCAAACCGGCCATAGATGCTGACATCGCGGCGCTCCCACGAACGCACGATGGCCGGCACCGCTGCTTCGGGAATGGCCAGGCGATGCCACCATTGTTTGCGGATGACGGTTTCGATCGCCTGAAGGCAGAGTTGATGCAGGCCGTTGGCCGCCGCTTCGAGAACGTCCACTTCCGCCGCCGTGAAATCGTAATACGCCGACTCGTCCCAGTAGGGGCAGGTATCGTGCGTGTGATAAACCAAGCCCACGCCTTCGACCTTTTTCCGCCAATCCGGGCGCGGCGCGATGGCGTGGCGTTGCATCAGGTGTAAACGACACGGGTCGATTTGCCGAAGCCGCCGCGGGGAGTGCCGCCGTGCAGGGCCTGCGCTTTGGCCACAGTGCCTGCGCTGGGCTTGGACGCCACGATGCCGCTGTTGTCCGGTGTCGTCGTGTACATACCGCCGTGGTAATAGCCCAGACCGGGAGTGTGCTGGTTGTGGGGATGCGGATAGAAGCCGTTGTAGGCGGCGTGGTAATAACCCATTCCTCGCACGTAATGGTTGTTCGTGAAGGACGTGGAGGCGGAGATTGACTCGGCCGCAGCAGCGGAAACCGTCGTCGGCGTGTCCGAGGAGAAAAACGACGAGCTTTCTCCACAGCCGACCAGGACACCTCCAGCCATCGTCCCCGTCAATATCAGTCGAACTTGTTTCGTGCGTTTCATAACTTTGCTCTTCAAGCCATCGGAAACTCCGGCTCCGGGCTTGAGCATGGGCGCACTGTGCCGGGACTGACGCGCGCCGGCCATTACAGAATTGGGCGGATTTTGTGAAGTGGCGGGCCAATCTGACCGACCGCGAGGCGCGCCTTCTGGCAGGCTTATTGACTCAGCCGCAGGCGGAAGAAGCACGTCGCGGCGGAGGCAGGGAGAGCGACCTGCCGACGCCCATCGACGACGATAGGCGACTGCGTGACGGGCATCCACGCGGTGGCGGAGGGTTCACGACATTCGAGAATAAACTCCGGGGACGATGCGGGCCAACTAACGATGAACTGATCGCTGGCAGCGGCGAACCGCGCGCTCATGAAGGGCGCCCCAGTCAGCAGCTTGGCCACAAAGGCGTCGCGCCCGCCACTGAAGTCAAGCGGGCCCGAACTCACCGTATTAAGGGCGTTGGTGATGGGAAACCTGGCTGGCTTGTTCCGGCCGAGGTTCGAGGATTCCGTGCGCCCCACGATGTAGGCGTCGCCGGATGGATCCAGCGCGATGCTGTGGCCGAAGTCGTTCCGCTTCCCGCCGAAATACATCGTGAACAGGTTGGTGGCGCCGGTGGGATCGAACTTCGAGATGAAGGCGTCGATCTTGCCGGAGAGGTTCGTCTGGTACGCAGGCGAGTTGGTGGTGAACCCCGCAATGGGAAAGTTCTTGGACGCAGTTTGACCGACCACGGTGGCGTAACCCGCCGCATCGACCGCGACGTCCCAAGCCTCGTCGTTGCGGCTGCCGCCGAAAGTAAAAGCGTAAGGCAGCGACAAGCCGTCCGGAGCGAGTTTGACCAGGAAAGCGTCATTGGTACCTCCGGCGGAAGTGGTGACTCGGGTGCCTGCGTAAAGCGTGGCGGTGGACGCGGGAGAAAAGGCCAGAGTGGCGACGTCACGGGTGAAGCGGTTGGTAAGATTGGTCTGGGTGAGCGACCATGTCTCGCCCGAATCGAAGCTCTTGAAGATCCCGAAGGTCGCGCCGGCGTACACCGTCGAGGGCAAGGTTGGATCGACCAGGAGGGTGTTGATCTGGATCTTGGGGCCAATGGGGGGATAGCTGACAATGTTGGTGCGAATCGACCAGTTCATGGCGGCGTCGGTCGATTTGTAGATGCCGCGCGTGGTCCCGGCGTAGAGCAGAGTTGCGTCGTCGGGGGCGATGACGAGCGTCAGCATGCTGGTGGTCTTCAGCCCTTTGCTGCTCGACTTCCAAGTGGCGCCACTGTTGGTGCTCTTGAAGATTCCTGTGGAGGTCCCGGCGTAGAGGTCCGAAAGTGCCGCCGGATGCAAGGCAAGCGTGGTGATCCGGCGGCTTTGCAACCCGGTACCGAGCAAGCTCCAGTTTGTGGCACCGAGCGGGCGTTGGAACGCGCCGCGGGTGGTGCCGGCGTAAAGATTGGTTGTGGCTGGGTTGAAGAGCAGGGTTCGGACGTCGAGGGAGGTCAACCCAGTGCTGTAATTTGTCCAACTCGAGCCGCCGTCGGTACTGAGGTAAATGCCGCCGGCTGTGCCAGCGTAGATGGTGTTGGGTTGAAAGGGATCCAGAGCCAGCGTGTTCACCGCGCGATTAAGCAAGCCGGTGCTGCTTGCCGTCCAGGTAAGCCCATCATCGATGGTCTTGAAGACGCCGCGTGGAGTGCCGGCGTAGTAAGTTCCGGGGGCCATCGGGTCCGCGGCAAATGCCTGCACTGTGGCGTGGGTCAAACCACTGCTGTTGTTGGTCCAGGAGTTGGTGCCGCTGCCCGTATTGAGGAAGACGCCGCCGCGGTTGAGCGCGCCGGGAGTGCTGGGGAAGTCCGACGAGCCGGTTGCGCCGGTCAGGTAGGCGTTATCTGCGGCGTCCACGGCAACACGATAGCCGGCGTCGTTGCGAAGGCCGCCGAGATAGGTGGAAAAGACCAACGCGCCTCCACTGGCGTCGAGCTTGGCCAGCACCGCGTCGCGTCCGCCGCCCGAATCGGGTTGAATGGCACTCATCACCGGGAAATCAAACGAGTCCGTCCAGCCGGAGACGATAGCATTGCCCGCTGCGTCCACCGCGACGCCGGTGCCAAAGTCATCGAGAAATCCTCCGAGATACGTGGAGTAGATCAGCGCCGAGCCGTCCGAAGCCAGCTTGCTCACGAATAGATCAGCCGGTGTAACGACGCTGTTCAACACGTTGGTTCCCGGCTCGACGAATCGTCTGTCGCCGCGCTTGGTCCGAATGGCCTCGAAAAAGGCGAGGCTTCCGTTGTTGGTCTGAATCGCGTTGGCGATGGGGAATCCGGTGTAAAAAGGCGCGGAACTCATCGGGCTTAAGAGCGTGGTGGTGACGACGGATTGCAGCGTGTTCGTGGATGACTTGAGAAAGCCAAGGTCATTGGTCACGGTGGAACTCGCGATCAACAAGGGCGCGGTGGTGATATTGGTTGTGACGATTGGAGTGCCGCAGATGTTGTTGGTGCAGCGTGCGGTCTCGACCCGGTTGGAGATGAGGAACGTCAGTGCGGATTCCGTATAACCAACGATGTACGCCGCACCGGCGCCGTCCACAGCGATATCAACGCCGCTCTCGCTCAATTCGCCGCCCAGATAAGTCGAGTAAACCCCGAGCCCGTTGGTGTCGAGCTTGGTGACGAAGGCGTCTGTGTAGGGTGAGTTGAAACTGCCGACGATGTCGCCCTTGAAAACCGAGAGGACGCTGTCGCCCGAAATGTTGGTCTGCAGAACGCCTGGAACGGGAAACACGGGGAAGTTCGTTGAGGTGGTATAGCCCGTTACATAGGCGTCGCCCGCGCCGTCCACAGCGATGCCGATGCCCGCGTCAAGCCCACTGCCGCCAAGATATGTGAGGTAGCCGAGACTCAGGTTCGTGCCGTTGAAGTCGAGCCGGGTAATAAAGGCGTCTCCGCCGTATTTGGTGCCGCCGCCATTCGTGGTTTGCAGACCGGACACCGGGAGCTTTTTGAAAACGGAGAGCGTGTCGCCAGCCACATAGGCGCTGCCATTGGCGTCCACGGCAATGGACCAGCCGATATCGTCCCGGCTGCCGCCGAGGTAGGTGGAGTAGCTGAGAATGGGATCGATGACCAACTCGTGCGCACGATCGTAGCGGCCAAGGCTGAAGGCGACGGTCTGTCTGTCTTTGATCTCGTAGCGTGCGGACACCGGACGGCGCGCGCCGGCAATGGTTTGATAAGCGACGGGTTTGTGTTGGCGAAGCTGGCTGTCGGCAACGTGCAAAAGCAAATCACCCAGTTCATCGATTTCGATTCGATCCGCGCCGTCGAAACGGAGCGTGATCACAGAGGCGTCAGCGTCAGGCGCGACAATGAAGTCGTATTCCAACTCCTGTTCGTTGCCGTAATACACCAGGTCTACGCCGGGATAGACCCGGGTGTATCGCACCCTGGCAAACGTCGTGACGTCTTGCTGCCAGTGCGATGGATCCTTGCCGAATAAATAATTGATTCGACCGGGAAGCTTTTCCTGAGCAGTTGGAACAAAGTTGGTGTTTGCGCCGACGAGCTTCAGATGGACGAAGCGGACGACAGCGTTTTTTCTCCTCTCGTTCAGAGCTTCTCCAAAAACCGCCTGGTAGGGCGCGACCTCCGGGCGTGCCGCCTTCGACCGTTCGCTGGGCTGACGGCGCGCCCGGAGGTCGCGCCCTACCGTCTCGCCCTGTTTGAGCGCGATACTGGCACCGCCCGCGGTCAAGTAAACAGTATGCTCGCGTCCTCGGGCGAAGAATTGAACGCGTTCGTCGGCCTGGCCGTGATTGGCTTCAAAGTAAAGGGGCAGAACGCCGAAGCGGACATCATCAGTGGCGGCGGCAAGGGAAGAAGCGGCGGCAAGCAGGGCCGAGACGAGAAATGACCTGGGGCCTTGGACCTTGGACATTCTGCAAAGAGTCACTTCTTCTCGTCCTTCTTTTTCTCGTCGCCTTTCTTGTCGTCTGGCTTCGGGAGGTCAGGCGGGGCGTTGGCGTTGAGCTGGGCGAGGATTTCTTCGGTGAGATCGTTGGTGCCATTGGTGTAGAGCACCATTGGGAGCCGGCCTTCGGAGGTGCCGCTGTCGAACACCATGCTCATCCCGTTGCTCTTGCATTTGGTGGCGATCACTTCCTTGATCTCCTTGACGATTTTTTCCCGGCTCTGGCGCAGTTTCTCTTCGATGTTGCCCTTGGCGGTGCGCTCGAACTGGTCAATGGTCTGGCGAAGGTCGTTGATTCGGATCAGTTTGCCCTCGGCTTCCTTCTTGCGTTTCTCACGCTCATCGGAAGACACCGCCTGGTTGTTGGCTTCATCGAGGGCCTTTTTGTAATCGTCCACCGCTTTGGTGTGGTCTTCGATCAAGGCCTTGTTTTCCTTTTGCAGGCCGGCCAGTTCCTCCTGGATCGCGGCATTGGCCAGTATGGTTTTCCAATACTTCTCGAAGACTTTCTGAAGATCGATGGTGCCGATTTTCAGGTCGGCGGCGCGGGCGGAGAGGGCCAGCAGACAGACGCAGGTGGCGAGCGTTGCGATTCGGAATGTTTTCATAAACACATTGGGTCAAAAGTCGCGGCGATAACCGGCGCTGAACTGGAACTTCCCGGCGCCAGCTTTGCCCGAAGAGTTGTGGATAGGGATGCCGTAGTCAAGACGCAGCGGCCCGATGGGCAACAGCAGGCGGACGCCAACGCCCCAGTTGTCGGCGTACTCGCCAAAGTTCCAATGATAGGAGTCCCTGTACACCATGCCGATGTCGTAGAACGCGGCGGCGCGGACGCGCTCCACGATGGGGATGCTGTATTCCGCGGTGCCGAACCAGTAAGTGTCGCCGCCGAGCGGTTCCCGAAAGCGGTCGCGTGGGCCGATGTCGCGATAGCGGTAGCCGCGCAACGAGTCGAGGCCGCCGAGGAAGTAACGGTCAAAGAGCGGCACGTCGATGTCCCCGTTGTAGCTCTCGGCCACACCGGTGCGCCCGCCCAGTTCAAGCAGGTGGCCTTCCCAAAAGCCTTTGACGTACTGGGCGTGCTTCAACTCAATTTTGTAAAAGTTCACATCGCCGCCGAACGGGCCGCCGGCCAGTTCGCCGCGCAGTTCGGAACGGAATCCCCTCGTGGGCATCAGATAGCTGTCGGTCGTGTCGAAAACGAGCGACGTGCCGACTTTGGAAACGAGACGGCGGCCGGCTTCGCGGGCGATTTCCTCGGAGACGTTGGCAGGGAGGAAATTGAGCGTTGGCGGGAAGGTATTGTTGTTCGGCACGACGATGTCCCCATGCAAATTGTCATTCAGGTCGATGTTCACGCTCTCCAGTGTGTAGGTCAGCCCGCCGCGCAGGTTCTCCGTGCCAAGCGCCTTGACCAATCCAAGCCTCATACCCGTGGCCTGTTCGCTGTAGGCGTCGCTGTCGCTGAGAAAGTTCAACTCGCGGTGGTACAGCTCGGTGCTGAATTCGAGTTTGCGGTCGAGGAACCACGGCTCGACGAACGTGGCCACGAAATCCTTGCGCTGCGTGCCGAGTTGGACACGCAGGCGAGCCTTTTGTCCAGCGCCCTGGAAACTCGGCGGGTTGAACAAGTCGAAGTTGCCCTGGGTGATTTCAACGAAGCCGATGAGGGCGTCGATGGAGGTGAAGCCAGCGCCCACCTGGATGTTGCCGGTGTTCTTCTCGCGCACAGTGATGACGAGGTTCCGGCGATTGGAGCCGACATCGGTCGGCTCCGGCTGCGCATCGACCCCGAACTGTTCTTCGAAGAAGTTCAGCCCCTTGAGCCGATCCACGCTGCGCTTGACGCGAACCATGTCGAACACCTCGCCCGGCGCCACCGCGAGTTCGCGGCGGATGACGCGATCCTTGGTCTTGGTATTGCCCTTGATTTCGATCTTCTCGATGTAGGACTTGTCGCGTTCGTCCACCTCATAGACGAGGTCCATGTTGCCGGTTTCGACGTTGGGATTCTTGCGCGCGAACAGCCGGGCATCGATGTAGCCCTTGGTGCCATAGAAGTCCTGCACCGCCTCAATATCCTTGTTAAGCCCCTTGGGAGTGAACGTTTCGTTCGGTCCCATTTTCAGTTTCTCGGCGATGTCATTCGTGGGAAAAAGAGTCACGCCCTTGAAGCTCACTCCGCCGACCTTGTATTGGCGGCCCTCCGAGACCATGAATCGCAGCGTGACCCGCCGCGGGTTGACCTGGACCTGCTGGACTTCCTTCAAATCAAAATCAATGTAGCCCGCGTCGCGGTAGAACTCGGCGAGTTTCTCCTTGTCATCCTCCAATTGGTCTTCTTTGAGCGTGCCGGACTGCGTTATCCATGACAACCACCAGTGGCGGCGGGTCTTGATGGTCTTGCGGAGCTTGCGCTGCTTGAAGGCCTCCGCGCCCTCGAAGACCACGTCGTCAATTTTGACCTTGGGGGCCTCGGTAATCTCGAACGTGACCGTGGCGCGCCCGGAACGTTCGTCCGGCGTGACCTTCGGCTCGACCTTGGTCTTGGGATAGCCGGCCTTCTCGTACATCTTCTTGATTTCCTGGGCGTCCAGGAAAAACTGGCGTTCGTTCAAAGGCTCGCCGATGCGGTTCTTGGTTTCCTTGCCGATGCTGCTGATTTTTTTCATCAGCTTGCGGGTGCTGAACTTCTTGTTTCCGGTAAAGAGAATGTCCGTGACCTTCAGACGGGGCATGAGAACATAAAGCAGCGCGATGCCGTCCGGGCGACGCTCATCGAAAACCTTGATGTTCGGCTCGAAGTAGCCGGTCGCGTACAAATTCTTGATGTCGTCGTCGATGGCGTTGCGGTTGAAGACATCGCCTTCCTTGACCCGGATGTTCGCGCGGATGAGCGATTCGCTGACCGATTGAGGGCCAACGTTGCTGATGGCGATGCTGATGATGCGGGGCTGGAACTGCTGGAATTGGGCCGAGGCCGGGAGAGGAAAACCGCACAGCGCCCACCAGAGCAGGCAGCCGTACGCCAGCGAAGACTTCCGCCTAAATATCCGCCGGAATATCTTCACTACTGATCTTGGCCGCGCTCTCGAACCGCGTGCATGATTTCAAAAAGGTTAAGTGAACGTCGCCCGTCGGGCCGTTGCGCTGCTTGGCAATCAGGAGGTTTACCGGCGCCGCTTCCTGATCCGGAGCGGGACCGTCTTCGTCGTCCCCGCTGCTCGGCTTGTAAAGCAGGGCTACCAGGTCCGCATCCTGCTCGATGGAGCCGGATTCACGAAGGTCCGACAGCCGCGGCTTGCGGTTCTTGTCCTTCTCCAGTTCGCGATTCAACTGGCTCAGGACGATCACGGGAACCTTCAGTTCCTTCGCCAAGGCTTTGACCCCGTTGGAAATATCCGCAATTTCCTGCTGACGGTTTTCGGCTCGGCGCGCAGTAGAATGGAGCAACTGGAGGTAGTCAATGACGAAAAGCTTGAGGCCGTGCTGCTGGTGCATCCGCCGGGCCTTGGCGCGCAGTTGCAGGATGGACAGCGCGCTGGCGTCGTCGATGAACAGCGGCGCCTTGGCAAGCTGGCCGGCGGCGGTGGTGAGCTTGGCGAAATCGCGCTCGGCCAGGAATCCGTCGCGGATGCTGCGCGAGTTGACCCGCGCCAGTGACGACATCATGCGCATGACGAGCGACTCCGCGGTCATCTCCAGGCTGAACACGCCCACCGGCAGGCGCAGGTTTACCGCGACGTGCTCGGCGATGTTCATCGCCAGGGAAGTCTTTCCCATCGATGGTCGCGCAGCGATGACGATCATTTCGCCTTCGTGCAACCCGTCGGTTATCTTGTCCAAATCGACAAAGCCCGTGCCCAGCCCGCCCAACTGCCCCTGTCGCTGATGGTACATCTCGATGTGGTGAATGGCGCGATGCACCAACTCCTTCATCGTCGGCGCGTTCACCGTCACGCGGTCGCCGCTGATGCGCAGGATGTCGCGCTCCACTTCATCGAGCAATTGGTCCACCTCGCCCTGGTGTTCGTAGGCGCGCGACACGACTTCCGTGCAGGTGCCAATCATCCGGCGGAGCACGTGCTTCTCGCGAACGATTTCCAGGTAGTAATCGAGGTTCGCCGCTGAAGGCACCGCGTCCGGCAGCGATGCCAGATAAGCCAGGCCGCCCACGCCTTCCAATTGCTGTCTGTCCTTGAGTGTTTGCTGGACGGTAATCAGGTCGATGGCCGCCTTACGCTCGTACATCTCCACCAGGATCTCGTAAACGGCGCGGTGGCGCAGATCGTAAAATACCTCCGAACCGCTCTTGAATTTCTCGATGCAATGGCCAAGGCAATCGTTCGGCGACAGCAGGACGCAACCGAGCACGCCCTGTTCGGCCTCGACGGAATGGGGCGGGAGTCTGTCCACCTTGGCGGGGTCGGCCAAGGCAGCTTTTCGGCGGCGGGCGTTCTTAAAATCGGCCGGCGAGGTGCCGGCGGGTTCTTCCACGGAATCGATCACGGCGTCAGCAGACCGTAATTACCGCGGCGAGGCAATGGCGAGTTGCTGGCCGGAGTTCACAGACTTGTTCACAAGGTAGGCGCGCTGGAGAAGAGGATCCTCCGGACTCCGGACGCGCTTTGCGCCCGTGAACCTCGGGCATTGGTTTGGAGTCCCGGCTTTAGCCGGCAGGACGCACTGCCGCCTGAAGGCGGGACTCCGAGGCAATGCCGGTTACGGATAGACGGCTCGCACTCCGAGAGGATGCCACGTATGCGCCCCGCGCGTCGGTTCCCGCGAAAATCTCATTGTCCAACGGGCTGGTTTCGTCAACATTGCCCGCTTGCGACCGGTGGACTACTGTAACTCGATGTTCAACCTGACCCGGCAACAACAACTGTTCCTCTGCTCAATCCTGTTGCTGTTGCTCGTGGGCTGGGCCGTCAAGGCCTGGCGCACCGCCCATCCACCGGAGCGCGCCACGATTTCCGCGCCACGTTAAGCTATGAATACCGCCAACTTCGACGAAGCCCTCGACCAGATTGTCCAGAAGGACACTCGTTATCATCGAGATGCTTACCTGTTTGTCCGCGAAGCGCTCGACCATACACAGAAGCTGGTCAACAAAAGCTCGAAGAGCGAGTCGCGCGCCGCGGTCGAAGAAGCGGCCGAGGGCAAAGTCCGGCACGTCAGCGGCCAGGAATTGCTCGCGGGCATCCGGGCCTATGCGCTCGAACAGTTCGGCCCGATGGCGTTGACCGTCCTCTGCGAATGGGGCGTGCGCCGTTGCGAGGATTTCGGGGAAATCGTTTTCAACATGGTCGAGAACCACCTGCTCGCGAAAACCAAGAAGGACAGCCGCGAAGACTTCAAAGGGGGATATGATTTTGAAGAGGCTTTCCAGCAACCATTCCTCCCCACCGGCAAGTCTGCCACCTCGAAAGCAGAGCCGAAACCGACTCATTCCTAGCTTCACGCCGATACCGGCCTTCGTCTCTTTCCGCTCTGATTATGCCCGCCCGCCCGCCTGCTCCCGCTCGCGCCAGAGCTCAACTGCCTCCGCCCGCCATCCCGCCTGGGGTGCGTTTCATGACGCTGGCCAACGGCCTCACGCTGATCATCCGCGAAGATCACAGCGCGCCGGTCGTCTCCGCGCAGGCGTGGTGCAAGGCTGGCAGTATTGACGAGGGCAAGTGGCTCGGCGCAGGACTGTCGCATTGCCTGGAGCACATGCTCTTCAAAGGCACGACCACCCGGCCTGCGAGCCGCATCGACCAGGAAGTACAGGAAGCCGGCGGTTACATGAACGCCTACACATCGTTCGACCGCACGGTCTATTGGATCAACGTCCCGAACACCGGCGCGAAGGTCGCCATCGACATTCTCTGCGACATCATGCAGAACGCCGTGCTGCCAGAAGATGAACTGGCGAAGGAGATGGATGTCATCCGCCGCGAGATGGACATGAACCAGGATGACCCGCACCAACGCTCCGCGCGGCGTCTGTTCGAGACGGCTTACACCAAAAGCCCGTATCGTTTCACGGTCATCGGCTACCCCGACATCTTCAACGAAGTCCGCCGCGAAGACGTGTTCGCCTACTACAAAGAAAAGTACGCGCCGAACAACGTCTTCTTCGTGGTGGTGGGTGACATCAAAGCGGACGAAGTCGAGGAACAGATTCGTACGTCGTTCGCTTCAAGCAAAGCGCGTCCGATGCCGCCCGCCGTTTTGCCTGCTGAGCCGAAGCAGACCGCCGCCCGTGACGTGACCGAGGAAGCATCGATCGAGATGGGGCATTTCCATTTCAGTTGGCACATCCCCGAGTTGCGTCATCCCGACGTGCCGATTCTCGACGTGCTCGCCACGTTGCTCGGCGGCGGGCGCAGTTCACGGCTCTACCAGCAGGTTCGCGAGAAACAGGGTCTGGTGAATTCGGTCGATGCGTGGACTTACAGCCCCGGTAATCCCGGCCTGTTCGGGATGAGCGCTGTGGTTGAGCCGGACAAGTTTGAAGCCGCCCGCGCCGCGATGCTCGTCGAAGTTGACCGCATGAAGAGCAAGCCTGTCAGCCAGGCCGAGCTGACCAAAGCCGTTAAACAGTTCACCGCCGGCACGCTCGCCAGCCGCAAGACCATGCAGGGTCAGGCGCAGGACCTCGGTGGAAACTGGATGGCTGCAGGCGATCTGAACTTCTCCGAGCGCTATCTCGCTGCGGTGAAGCGTGTCACCCCTGCCAACTTGCAGCACGTTGCCCGCGCTTACCTGACTGAGGAGAACCGCACGCTCTACACGCTTCTTCCCAAAGGCGCTTCAGCCAAAACCGCTCCCGCGACCGAAAAACACACCGACAATGCCATCCGGAAATTCGATTTTTCCAACGGCCTGCGGCTGCTCGTGAAGGAGGATCATCGCCTGCCGTTCGTCGAATTCCGAGCCGCGTTCAAAGGCGGCGTGCTCGCCGAGACGCCAGCCAACAACGGCATCACCACCCTGCTGGCGAAGATGTTTCTGCAAGGCACGAAGACCCGCACCGCCGAGCAAATCGCGTCGCAAATTGAATCGGTGGGCGGACATCTCGACACCTACGGCGGCAACAACAGCTTCGGCGTGAATGCCGAGGTGATGAGCGCCGATTTCAAGACCGGCCTCGATCTCTTCGCCGATGTCATCCTGCAACCGGCCTTCCCCGCCGCCGCATTGGAGCGCGAACGCCAGATTCAACTCGCCAACATTCGCGCACAGAAAGACGAACTGCTCGTCAGCGCCAGCCGCCTCATGCGTCGCGGCCTCTTCGGCGAGACCAGCTACGGCCTGCACAGCAGCGGCACTGAGGAAAGCGTGCAGAACATCCAGGTCAAGGACCTCCGGCAATTCCACGCCACGCTCGCCACTCCTAACAACTGTGTCTTTGCCATCTTCGGCGACGTGAAGGCGTCCGCCGTTAAGGGCGCAGTGGCGAAGAAATTCGGCGCCTGGAAGAAGGGACCCCCGTCCTTGGAGAACCTTTCCCCCGCCGCGCACTTGAAGAAACCCAGGCACGTCGTTGATACCCGCGACAAGAAGCAGGCCGTGATGGTCATTGGTTTCCCCGGCGCGTCCTTGCACGACCCCGACCGCTTCGCGCTCGAATTGATCCAGGAAGCCTGCAGCGACCTCGGCTCCCGGCTCTTCGTGCGCATCCGTGAAAAGCTCGGCCTGGCTTATTATGTCGGCGCGCAGAATTTTCTTGGACTCGTCCCTGGCTATTTCGCTTTCTATGTGGGCACCGATCCCGTCAAGGTCGAACTCGTCGAACGCGAATTGCTCGAGGAAGCCGCAGAACTCCGCGCCAACGGCCTGACCGCCGAGGAACTCAAGCGCGCCAAGGCCAAAATCATCGGCCAGAAAAAAATCGCCCGGCAGGACCTGGGCGGCTACGCCATGTCCACCGCCCTCGACGAATTGTACGGCCTGGGCTACCAGCACACCGATGCGGAAGATGCCAAATACGAAGCCGTGACCCTGGAGCAAGCCCAAATCGTCGCCCACAAGTACCTCAAGCCCGAATCCCTTGTCGTCGCCATTGTGAAGCCCGGAAGCTGAGCGGCCCGGACAATTGTGAGACGGCTCACCGATTGAAGACCTACTCTTGGGGAATCAGCTTGTCTGCCGCGCAACCCAGCGCTCGGCGGATGCGCACCACTGTCGTCATCAGGACGTTTATCTCCCCGGCTTCAACACGCTGAATGTTCCGTAGGCTTAAGTCGGCCAACTCGGCGAGCCGTTCCTGCGTCATGCCCTTCTGATTTCGTTCGCGGCGCACATTTGCCCCGAATGTCTTTTGTTGATCGAGCAAGTCACTGCGCTTCGGCACGCCAGATTAGGCTGAGGAAAGGCGCTTGACTTGAACGCCGTACCGCGTCGTAGTGCCGCCCGAACCGAAAATCAGTAGTGGGGCGATGTGGGACGCTTTGTTCTCGTCCGCCGACTTAACGCAAAGGAAAAACAATGAAGCTCAATCAAGGAGTCCTGATCAGCGCCCTGCTATTCAGCGCGATTTCTCGTCACGCCTCGGCCCAGCAACTGGAGCAGGCGCAACAAACCGCCGAGAGGCCACTATTCGGCACGTTTTATTCGATGCAGATCATCAATTGGCCGCCGCTGCCGTTCAATCCGTTTCCGGAGCTGCCGCTGTATGAACTGGGGCAGGGCATTTATGCCTATGATGATCGCGAAGTGGATTACGCCGCCTTGCGCCAGCAGCAAACTCAACCTCAGCAGGCTTCCGCCGGCGCGCAAAATAACAAATCCAAAGTAATGCTGGCGGGCGGATCAGGCGGTGGGGCGCAGACGATGAGTGGGCCGGAGCCGCCGGGGTGTTGTGGGGGCGGGGGCGGGGGCGGCCCGGTCATTTGTAATGGACCGACCAACTTCATTGTTTCCTACACTTACTCGTCGAGCAATCTTTGGCTGGACATCACGCGGGCGACCAACAATGTGGCCACGCTGCGAATTCACACTTCAACGACAAATGCTTCTTATGATGTTTTCGGGACGACCAATCTCAATCGGCTGGCCTTGCCGGCATTGAGCCAGACGAATTGGGCGTGGCTGGTGCGCGCGCCCGGCGGCTCAATCAATTTTCTCTGGACCAATCTCGTGCCGTGCGCGGCCTTTTTCGAGTTGGGCACGATGTTGGATGAGGATGCCGACGGCTTGACCTCGGCGTATGAAAATCTGGTGAGCCACACGCTGGCCGGCACGGCGGATACCGATGGCGACGGGTTGTCCGATGGCGCTGAGATTTTACAAGGGCGGGATCCGCTGGCGGGGTGGGTGGCGGACACCGGCGGCGTGGTGGGCTTGGAGATGACGGTCTGGCGGCGTTAGTTTTAAAGGAGCAACTATGAAAAAGGGGATTCGGTTTTTGCTGGTCTTGCTGTCGCTGGCCGCGCCGGCGCGTGGGGAAGTCGTGGTCACTATCTCCAGCAACAGCTATGCGTGCGCGAATGACGATTTCACCATTCGGCTGGCGGATAATGCCATCACGCGCCCGGCTACGAATTGTGGCGGCGTCACTTTTCTTGAAAGCGACCTGCGCGCGGGATTGGAGCCGGGCCGGACTTATACGGTGACGGCGGAGGGGGCGATTTGTTCGGCGCATCTGTTTTTCACGGTGCCGGGCTGTTACAAGTTGTTCATTGATGGAGTGGAGAATTATGCCATCCACGACGGCACCACCAATTCGCCGCCGGGCAGCACGGCCGGTTCGTGGCAGGTGGAAGTGCGGCACGATCGGCTGCTCTCCATCGATTTCGATGTGCCGAAGGTGGACGATCGTTTCGTGCTGGCGGCCGATGGGGTGTCGATGGCGCATCCGTCGATCAAAAGCGAGAACGGTTCGACGGGACTGGTGGCGCCGCTCTCGTGGTCGATTGTTTCGGAGGACAAGTTGGATTGCCAAATCGATGCGACCAACGGCACGGTGCGCGCCGGTGAGCGGGAAGGAACGTTGTTGATCAAGGTGATCGATTCGTCCGTGCCGCCCTGCCAGGTGTTGGAGGAATTGGATCTGCGCCAGTGCGTTTCTTGTGAAGGGGAGTCGTGCACGATTGGCTCGGCCTCGGCGGAGTTGGGCAGCGTGGCGGTGCGGGTGAATCTCGGGCGCAGTTTTCGCGGGGAGTTTGTGGGCGCGCTGGGCATTTATTCAACCAATCCCGCGGCCAACTTCGGCGCGTCGTCGTTGTTGCGTTATCCGTTTCGGCGCAATGGGGTCGAGCCGATCACCAATGCCGGGGGCGTGTTGCAACAGGTGCGGGTGCCGCAAGGGTTGGTGGTGGTGCAACCGGGCGGGGCATCGAGTTATTCGCTGTTGTTTTATCGGCCCGAGCACGTCTTGCCGAAGGTCAACGGGCTTTACCAGTTGACGGGCGATCCGGCTTTTGCCTCGGTGAGCTTAAGTGTGCCGCTGGCCAACTCGCTCATGGTCTCCTCGAGTATGGGCCAGCCGTGGCTCTATCGGGCGCTGGCGGGCAATGAGTGGACGCTGACCTCCGGCCTGGAGTCGGTCCTTTCCACCAACGGAGTGAAGATCGAGAAGCTCAAGACGGTCTGGAGCGGCGCGGGCAATTCGTTGCGCACGGTCACGCGCACCATCATGAATAGCCAGGGGCAAACCAACGCGGTCAGTTCCCGGGCGTATCGCAAGTTCACCTGGGGTGAACCGTTGGAAGAGGAAGTCTTTGGCGTGGGCGCCACCGCGCTGACCAACCGTTATGTCTATTCGACCGATGGCCGCCGGCTCGATACCACGCTGGCCAACGGCGATTGGAGCATCGAGTTCTTCGACCTGCGCGGGCGGGTGAGCGAGCGTTACCGCGCTTTTGCCGATCAGACGCCCACCACGAACAAGTCGCTCTGCCGCTTTACCGAATTTGTTTACGCGCTGAGCGCCGTGCCTAGCTCCGGCGATCAGGGCCGCACGTCCACCAACACGCCGCGGCGCGTCACCGAGTTCTTGCTCGGCGCGGAAGTGGCGCGGCGCTACGAAGTGTTCCGGTGGAACCCGTCCACCCGCGAGCAGCTCTCCATCGTCTGCCTGGCCAGTAACGCCGCGTGGAATCATGCGAGTAATCTGGTCACCACGCGCGTCACGCACGAGCACGGCGAGCTGCACGGGCTGTTGAAGAAAACCATTTTCTTCGACGGCACCATTGAGACTTACGAATACTCGGCCAATCAGCTCCTCCAAACCGTCGCGCGCGGCCAGCCCCAGTTTGCCGGTAGTGACGTGGTGAGCGATGGCGCGCGCGCCATCACTGAAATCACGGCGGACGGCGCGCTGCTCACGCGCACAAATTTCGACATCCTCTCCAGCGCCATCACCGGCCAGGAGATTTTCAGCGAGCACGATGAGTATGGCCGCCCGCGCCTGGTCAGCTATCTGGACGGCACTTCCACTTACACCGAGTACGGCTGCTGCGGACCCACGAGCGAAACGGATCGCGACGGCGCGACGACCACCTACACTTACGACGCACTGCGCCGCCGCGAAACTGAGACGGTGCACGGCTTGGTTTACCGTGTCACCAACGACGCCGCCGACCGCGTGCTGGCGCGCTTCCGTCAAGGCACCGACGCCACCATGCACACCACCGCCAGCCACGCCTATGATTGGGCGGGCCGGTTGACGAATTCCTGGAACGCGCTCGGTCACTCCACCCGCTTCCACGAAACCAACGCACCCGGCCGGCGCGTGACCACGACCCATGCCGACGGCGGGGTGCGCGTGGAGGAATTTTTCCGCGATGGCCAGACCAAGCGCGAGACCGGCACCGCCACTTTTCCCAAACGCTTCGAGTACGGCGTGACTAATGGCGCGGCAAACGGCGTCAACTGCGCCTTGACCTGGCGCAAGGAAATCAAACTCACCGACACCGGCGCCGACACGCCCGAATGGATGCTCACCCTGACCGATCCCGCCGGACGCGAGGTGAAGACTCTCTACGCCGCCGCGGCCGGCCAACCCGTGCCGGTGAGCGAACGGGTCTTCAACACGCTCGGCCAGTTGAGCAAGGAGATCGATCCCGATGGCGTGACCACGCTGCACCTCTACAACGCCAAAGGCGAGCCGCGCTACCGGGTGCTTGATGCCAACCGCAACGGAGCGATCGATTGGAGCGCGACCAACGGCGAGCAAGTCGTCGAGACACTGCTCAGCGTCACCGCCGGTCCGGGCGAAACGGTGCGCCGCGCGCAGACCAGCGTGACCGCGCAGGACGGCAGCGCCACACTCACGGAGGTGGCCATCACGGAAATCAGCCTCGACGGCTTGCGCGAGTGGCAGACGCTCCACGGCCAGCAGACTTTCACGCAGACCACTTACAATGGCAACGTGCGCACCGTTCTGGTCGTCGCCCCCGACGGCACCACGACGACCCGCACTTACGTCGATGGCCGGCTGGCCAGCGTGGTGACGCATCATCCGGTGCTGAACGAAACGTTGCGCGCTGTTGATTACACCTACGACGCCCATGGGCGGCCGGGGGGCCTTTTCGATCACCGCACCGGATTGACCACGAATGTCTTTGACGCCACCGACCAGCGCGTCTCCGTCACGTTGCCGCCGGCCACCGTCGGGGCCGCGCCTTTGACCACCAGCTTCCAATTCGATCCGGTCGGGCGCGAAAGCCACGTCTTCCTGCCCGATGGCGGGGTGGTCCTGCGCAGTTATTACTCCAACGGCCTGCCGCGCCTGGAATCCGGCGCGCGCGTTTATCCCAGCGAATGGCGCTACGATGCCCAGGGCCGGTTGAGCGCGCTGCTGACCTGGACCAACTTCGCCACGTTCAGCGGCGCGGCCACCAATCAATGGCGCTACGACGCTTATCGCGGCTGGCTCACCAATCGGGTTTTCGCCGGCAGCAACGGTGTCTTCTATGGCTACACCAACTCCGGCCGGCTGGCCTTGCGCCGCTGGTCGCGCGGCGTGGAGACGCTCTATGGCTATGACGCTCTGGGCCAACCCACCGTGGCCAATCACAGCGACGCCACGCCGGATGTTTTCATTACGCGCGACCGCCTGGGCCGCCCGCGCCGCCTCGAAGAACGCGGCCCCACCCTCACCAACGTGACGTTGCTCACCAACCATCTGGCCGGGCACCTATTGGCCGAAGCACGCGCCGGGGTGCTGGTGACCAATGGCTACGACGCCCGTTTCCGCCGCACCCGCCTGCGGCTCTCCACGCCACTCTGGAATGACACCATCACTTACGGCTACGACGCCGCCTCGCGGGTGCGCGGGGTGACCAACAGCGGCTACGCCGCTGAATACATTTATCAGGCCGGCAGTTCGCTGGTCGCGCAGACGATTGGCTGGGACTTGAACGCGGCGGGCGGGCCGGCCGCGCGGCTCATCACCGAGCCGGTGCGCGACGCGCTGGATCGCCTGACCAGCCTGCCGCATCGCTTGGGCAGCAGCGCCCTCGCCGCCAGCTACGCGCCCGCTTACAACCTCGCCGGCCAGCGCACCTCGGTGACCAATGCCGATGGCTCGCGCTGGGATTACAGTTATGACGCGCTCGGCCAGGTCACGGCGGACCATCGCCGCCAGGCCGGCGGGGCGTTGTATTTGGGCCAGCAGTTCGACTACGGTTTTGACGACATCGGCAACCGGCGTTACGCTGCGCTCAATGGCCAGCCGCAACAACTGGGCGTCAACCTCATGAACCAATTGACCCAGCGCACCGTTCCCGGCGTGGCCGTGGTGGCGGGCCGCGCCGCCGCCAATGCCACGGTGACGGTGAACCACCAACCCGCGCTCCGGCAGGCGGAGGCTTTCCATTACGAGGCCAGCGTGAACAACAGCACCGGCGCCGTCTGGCTGGGCTTAACGAACGTAGCGGTGATCAATCCCACGACTGGCCCGGACATCGTGACGAGCAACACCGCCACCGCCTACGTGCCGCAGACGCCGCAAGTCTTCACCTACGACGCCGACGGCAACCAAACCAGCGACGCCCGCTGGACCAACCGCTGGGATGCGGAGAACCGCCTCATCGAGCAAGAGAGCCTCTCCGCCGTCCCGTCAGCCTACCGGCAAAAACTGGCCTTTACCTACGACTGGCAGGGCCGGCGCGCGAGCAAAGTGGTGAGCAACTGGAACGTCGGCGCCGGCAGCTATCAACTCTCGACCAGCGAGCGCTTCGTTTACGACGGCTGGAAGTTGTTCTCCGTGCTCACCTCCAACCTCGCCCCCATCGCGACGCACGTCTGGGGCCTGGACCTGGCTGGCCAACAAAACGGCCAGAGTCTCGCCGCCGCGGGCGGCGTGGGTGGCCTGTTGATGGCGCTGCCGTGGGGAGGCCGCCCCGTCTTCTGCGCCGCCGACCTGCAAGGCAACGTCACCACGCTGATCGACGCCTTGGACGGCAACGTGACGGGCCGTTTTGAGTACGGCCCCTTCGGCGAAACCTTGCGCGCCACCGGCCCCGCCGCCGCTGGCCACCGCCTGCGCTTCAGCACCAAATACGAGGACGCCGAAACCGGCCTCTATTACTACGGGCACCGGTATTACGATCCGGTGACGGGAAGGTGGCCAAACAGAGACCC
>Ga0187893_10003787_pt1 | contig 29860 bp, 31 predicted proteins | sample MA1701074metaG_FD_139574 | JGI IMG/M metagenome (GOLD analysis project Ga0187893, IMG submission 139574) | White microbial mat communities from a basaltic lava cave in the Kipuka Kanohina Cave System on the Island of Hawaii, USA - MA170107-4 metaG ...
CCGCCCTCGATCTCGAAGCCGAGTTCCCGGAAGGTGGGGACTTCGGGCAGGTGCTTGGAGCGCTGCGCGCCGGAGGTCGCCACCGCGCGCACCTGGCCCGCCTTGTGCTGCGCGCCGACGTCGGCCACGGTGCCCATGAACGCGGCGATCTGGCCGCCGAGCAGGTCGGTCATCGCCGCCGCGGTGCCGCGGTAGCCGACGTGGTTGAGCTTCAAGCCCGCCTTCTCGGCGAAGAGCAGCGAGAAGAAATGCGGCAGGCTGCCCGGCGCCGCCGACGAGTAGTTGGCGTACTTGGCGTCCTGCTTCACCAGGCCGATATACTCCTTCAGGCTCTTCGCCGGGGTCGCGGGCCCCATGCAGAAGGCGAACAGGAAGCTGCCCGTGTGCGCGACCGGCGCGAAGTCGGCGAACGGGTCATACGGCAGCTTCTGGATGTGGGGCGCGGTGACGATGGTGACGAGCGGCGTCATCACCAGCACCGAGCCGTCCGCGGGCGCGCTCTTGAGCGCCGCCATGGCGATCTGGCCCGCGGCGCCGGTGCGGTTCTCGACGATCACGTTCTGGCCGAGCGCGACCTGCATCTTCTCCGCGACCATTCGGGTCATGGCGTCCAGGCTCGCGCCGGCGGGAAAGCCGACCAGCCAGCGGATGGTCCTGTCCTGCGCCGCCGCGGACGGCGCCAGCGCGAGCAGGCAGACGAGCACGATCGAGCGCAGCATGGCGATTCCTCCTCGGCGCCGATGTTAGCATCGGCTTCCCCGATGGACACGTTCCGCAGCATCGAGGCGTTCGTGCGCGTCGCCGAGACGCAGAGCTTCGCCCAGGCCGCGCGCCAGCTCGGCGTGGCGAAGTCCGTGGTCACCACGCGCGTGCACCAGCTCGAGGAGCTGGTCGCCGCGCCGCTGTTCCACCGCACCACGCGCAGCGTGCGCCTGTCCGAGATCGGGCAGGCCTTCTACCGCGACTGCGCCGAGCTGATCGGGCGCGCCGGCGCGCTCGTCGACCAGATGCGCGACATGAAGGGATCGACCGCGGGGCTGCTGCGCATCCACGCCCTGCCGGGGTTCGTGCTGGGCCACCTCGCCGTGCCGCTGCGCGACTTCCAGGACCGCTATCCCGGGATCCAGCTCGACCTGGTGGTGAACGACGCGGTGATCGACCCGGTGCGCGAGGGCTTCGACTGCACGCTGCAGATCTTCGCCCCCTCGTCGCACGAGCTCGTGGCGCGGCGCCTGTTCCCGGTGCGGCGCGTGTTCTGCGCTTCGCCCGCCTACCTCAAGGCGAACGGCGAGCCGCGCCAGCCGCGCGACCTGCTCAGGCACCGGCTCGGCCTGTACTCGCGCTACCCGACGCGCGACCACTGGGAGTTCTACCGCGACCACGACTGCGTCGCGCTCGACCTGCGCCCGGCGCTGCGCTCGAACAGCGTGCACCTGCTGCGCGACTACGCCTGCGAGGACGCCGGCATCGTGTGCGTGCCCACCGCGGTCGCCGCTGAGGAGCTGCTCGCCGGGAAGCTGCGCCTTGTGCTCGCCGAGTTCCAGCTGACCGCGCTCTGGCTGTCCGCGGTGTATCCCCCGACGCACCGCGGGACGTTGAAATTGAAGGTCTTTCTCGAGAGCCTGGCGGCGAGCTTCGCCGAGGGGCCGCCGCCCTGGGACCGCGCGCTGATCAGGCGCGGCCTCATCCCCGAGGCCTTCCTCGAGTGACTGTTCTGGAATCGCGAACGATAGATTCGGCGCTTCGCGGCTAGTGCGCGGCGCGCGCCGCGCATACGCTCGGCGGCACGGCGATGCAGAACAATCTGTTCATCGACGGGCGCTTCGTGGAGGCGGAGGGCCGCGACCGCATCCCGGTCGTCAACCCGCACGACAATTCGCTCATCACCGAAGTGGCCGAGGCGCGCAAGGCCGACATCGACAGGGCGGTCGCCGCCGCGCGCCGGGCGTTCCCCGCGTGGGCCGCGCTCGCGGCGATGGACCGCGGGCGGCTGCTCCTCGAGCTCGCCGACGCGATCGAGGCGCACGCCGAGGAGCTGGCGCGCCTGGAGAGCGTGGACACCGGGCACCCGCTGCGCGACACGCGCGGCCTGGACGTCGTGCGCACCGCGGTCACGTTCCGCTACTTCGGCGGCATGGCCGACAAGCTCCAGGGCAGCGTGGTGCCGGTGGAGGCCGGCTTCCTCAACTACGTGCTGCGCGAGCCGCTCGGCGTCGTCGGCCAGATCGTGCCGTGGAACTTCCCGCTCATGTTCACCGGCTGGAAGATGGGCCCGGCGCTCGCCGCGGGCAACACGGTGGTCATGAAGCCCGCCGAGCTGACGCCGCTCTCGACCCTGCGCGTCGCCGAGCTGGCGCAGGAGGTCGGCTTCCCGGACGGCGTCATGAACATCGTGCCGGGCTACGGCCAGGTCGCCGGGCAGTACCTCGCCGAGCACCCGGGCGTGGACAAGGTCGCCTTCACCGGCTCGACCGCCACCGGGCGCAAGATCGTCGAGGCCTCCGCCGGGAACCTGAAGCGCGTGCAGCTCGAGCTCGGCGGCAAGGGCGCCAACATCGTGTTCGAGGACGCGCTGCTGCCGGCGGCGATCAACGGCTCGGCCTTCGCCATCTTCCACAACCAGGGCCAGGCGTGCATCGCCGGCTCGCGCCTCATCCTGCACGAGAGGATCGCGGCGCCGTTCCTCGAGGGCTTCCTCAGGCTCGCGGCCTCGATCCGGCTCGGCAACCCGCTCGATCCGGCGACCGAGATGGGGCCGCTCACCTCGACCCTGCACCGCGACCGCGTGCTCGCCTACTGCAAGCTGGCGCGCGAGGAGGGCGGCGAGGTGCTGCTCGGCGGCAGGCCGCCCGAGCGCGCCGAGCTCGGCCGCGGCTGCTACGTCGAGCCGACGGTGGTGCAGGCTAAGCCCGCGGCGCGCGTCTCGCGCGAGGAGGTGTTCGGCCCGTTCGTCACCGTGACCACGTTCCGCGAGGACGACGAGGCGGTCGCGCTCGCCAACGACACCGACTACGGCCTGGGCGGCGGCCTGTGGACGCGCGATCTGCAGCGCGCGCACCGCGTCGCCGGCGCGATGCGCACGGGCATGGTCTGGATCAACTGCTACAAGCGCGTCAATCCCGGCTCGCCCTTCGGCGGCGTCGGGCGCTCGGGCTACGGCCGCGAGATGGGGTTCGAGGCGATGCGCGACTACACCGAAGCGAAGTCGGTGTGGGTGAACGTGGATGCGAAGCTGCCGCCGTATTATCCTAGGCCGGCGTAACGCGGGAGGAGAGATGGCGCAATCGCACCCGACGTACTTCGCTTCGCTCGACAGGTGGGAGAAAGGGCGCGCCGAGATCATCAGCGGCAGCGTCAAGCACTACGTGTTCTCCAACATCTTCGACGTCGCCTCGCGCTCCAGGCCCTACGAGAAGGTGGTGGTCGGCAAGAACCTCGAATACGTGCTCGAGGCGCTGCGCGCCGACGGCGACTCGCCCTGGTTCGCCTGCCGCCACGACGAGTTCGCGATCTGCATGGACGGCGAGATCGAGATCGGCTTCGTCAAGCTCGAGGCGCCGCCGGCGGGCAAGGACGGCGCGACCCTGGTCAAGGGCGAGCCCAGCGGGCAGAGAATGGGCCTGGTGCGCCTGAGGCGCGGGCACCAGGCGCTGCTCCCCGCGGGCGCCGCCTACCAGTTCAGGGCGGCGAAGAAAGGCGTGATCGTGATGCAGACCATTCTCGGCGAGCTCTCGGTCGAGAAGTGGGCCGAGATCTGCGAGAAGTGAGCCGACCGGCCAGGAGGAGGGACGCAATGGGCGACATGAGCTTCAAGGCGGTACTCAGCAGCACCCAGCCGCAGGTCGAGGTGCTGACCTCGGAACCCGACCAGGTGACCGGCTACCGCGCGTTCAAGCTGGGCGGGTTCGAGTTCCGGCGCGACGAGTACTTCGCGCGCATCTCCTGGCCGGCCAAGGGGCAGCGCATCTCCCACCTGATGCCGGTGGACGCATTCCTGCGCGCCGTCATGCGCGACGTCGCCTGGGGCTTCTTCTACGGCTGGGTCAATTTCGACGCCGTGGTCGGCACGCGCAACCTCTACGGCAGGGTGGAGCTGTTCGGCGGCCGCTACTACGGGCCGATGAAGTCGGCGGGCCTGGACTGCACCGAGACCTTCGACTCGCCGCTCATCATGGCGACCTTCAGGGCGATCCTCGCCGACTGGGTGAACGCCGGCTTCGACCCGTTCGCGGCGCCCGAGGAGACCGGCAAGACGGTGTTCGGCGTGAAGCAGGGCGACAACCTCGCCGCGATCGAGCGCTACCGCGTGCCGACCAAGCGCATGCCGGGGCTGCCCGGCGACTCGCCGCTGCGCTCCGACGCCAACGGCTTCCCGATCAACCGCCAGTTCACCGATGTGCCGCAGGACGAGCCCGAGGTGAGGCCCGAGAAGGGCTTCGAAGCGCAACTGCACGCGATCAATCTGTTCAAGTACCTGTCGCGCTCGGACGTGACCTGGAACCCCTCGGTCACCGCGGTGTGCAAGGCGAGCCTCGCCTGCCCGACCACCGAGGAGTACATCCTGCCGATCGTGCACGGCAACGACCGCGTCGAGTGGTTCCTGCAGCTCTCCGACGAGATCACCTGGGACGTGCAGGACAAGGACACCGGCGCGCTGCGCGCGCGCATCACCATGAAGGCCGGCGACGTCGCCGCGATGCCCGCGGACATCAAGCATCAGGGCTACTCGCCCAAGCGCTCGATGCTGTTCGTGTGGGAGAACGCGACGCCGGACCTGCCGAAGCTCTACGAGTCGGGCAAGCTCAAGCCTTACCCGGTCGAGTTCTGAGAGGAGGGATGGAAGATGAGAAGCCAGAAACGCCGTGGCCTGGTCATCGCCGCGGGGGCCGCGGCGGCATCCGCCGCGCTGCCGCTCGGCGCGCTGGCGCAGGGCGCCGGGAAGATCAAGATCGGCTACGTCTCGCCGCAGACGGGGCCGCTGGCGCCGTTCGGCGAGGCCGACAGGTTCGTGCTCGCCGGCGTCAACGCCGCGCTCAAGAACGGGCTCACGATCGGCGGCAAGAAGTACGCGGTCGAGATCCTGGTGCGCGACAGCCAGTCCAACCCGAACCGCGCCGGCGAGGTCGCCGGCGAGCTGATCCTCAAGGAGAAGGTGGACCTGATGGTGGTCGCCTCCACCCCCGAGACCACCAACCCGGTCTCGGACCAGTCCGAGCTCAACGAGGTGCCGTGCATCTCGACCGTGGCGCCGTGGCAGCCCTGGTACATCGGCCGGCAGAAGAATCCCGGCGGCGGCCCCCCGGCCTGGGTGCCGTTCCAGTGGACCTACCACTTCTTCTGGGGGCTGGAGGACATCATCGCGGTGTTCACCAACCTGTGGAAGTCGCTGCCGACGAACAAGTCGGTCGGGGGGCTGTTCCCCAACGACGGCGACGGCAACGCCTGGGGCGACAAGGTGGTCGGCTTCCCGCCGGTGCTCGACAAGGCGGGCTTCAAGCTCACCGACCCCGGCCGCTACCAGAACCTGACGCAGGACTTCAGCGCCCAGATCGCGGCCTTCAAGAAGGCGAACGCGGAGATCGTCACCGGCGTCGTGATCCCGCCGGACTTCAAGACGTTCTGGACGCAGGCGGCGCAGCAGGGCTTCAAGCCCAAGATCGTCTCGGTGGGCAAGGCGTTGCTCTTCCCGCCCTCGATCGAGGCGCTGGGCGAGCTCGGCGACGGCCTCAGCACCGAGGTGTGGTGGAGCCCGCACCACCCGTTCCAGTCCTCGCTCACCGGCGCGAGCGCGCAGGCCTTCGCCGCCGACTACGAGAAGGCCACCGGCAAGCAGTGGACGCAGCCGATCGGCTTCGTGCACGCCCTGTTCGAGGTCGCCGTGGACGCGCTCAAGCGCGCCAAGGACCCGGCGAAGAAGGCAGCGATCCGCGACGCGATCGTCGCCACCAAGCTCAACACCATCGTCGGGCCGATTTCGTGGGCGAGCGGCCCGGTGAAGAACGTGGCCAAGACGCCGCTCGTCGGCGGCCAGTGGGTGAAGGGCAAGAAGTACAAGTACGAGCTCGTCATCGTCAACAACGAGACCGCGAAGAACATCCCGACGCAGGCGAAACTGAAGCCGATGTAAGCTCGGGGGAATGCCCGAGCTGCTGCGACTCGAGGCGCTGCGCAAGTCCTTCGGCTCGCTGCGCGTCAGCGATGACCTCTCGCTCGCGGTCGGCGAGGGGGAGCTGCTCGGGATCATCGGGCCGAACGGCGCCGGCAAGACCACGCTGTTCAACCTGATCGGCGGCGACGAGGCGCCCGACGGCGGGCGCGTCGTGTTCCGCGGCGTGGACGTGACCGCGGAGCCGCCGCACCGGCGCTGCCGGCGCGGCATCGGGCGCACCTACCAGGTGCCGCATCCTTTCGCCGGCATGACGGTGTACGAGAACCTGCTCGTCGCCGCGGCCTTCGGCGCCGGGCTGCGCGAGCGCGAGGCCTACGCGCCGAGCGCGCAGATCCTCGAGCGCATCGGGCTCGCGCCCAAGGCGAACGAACTGGCGGGCGCGCTGCCGCTGCTCGACCGCAAGCGCCTGGAGCTGGCGCGCGCGCTCGCCACGCGCCCGCAGCTGCTGCTGCTCGACGAGATCGCGGGCGGCCTCGCCGAGGCCGAGGCGCTGGCGCTGGTCGAGATCGTGCGCGGCGTGGCGCGCGGCGGGGTGACCATCGTGTGGATCGAGCACGTGGTGCATGCGCTGGTGGCGGCCGCCACGCGCCTCGCGGTGCTCGATTTCGGCAAGGTGATCGCCGACGGCGCGCCCGCCGAGGTGATCGCGCGCCCCGACGTGCAGCGCGTCTACATGGGAATCGAGGCATGAGCCTGCTCGCGACGCGCGGGCTCACCGCCTTCTACGGCGACTTCCAGGCGCTCTTCGGCATCGACTTCGAGCTCGGCGCGGGCGAGGTCGCGGCGGTGATCGGCGCCAACGGCGCCGGCAAGTCCACCTTCCTGCAGTCGATCGCGGGCCTGAATGCGGCCCCGCGCGACGCGGTGCGGTTCGACGGCGAGACGCTCGGCGGGGAGCCGGCGCACCGCATCGCGCGCCGCGGCGTGTCGCTGGTGCCCGAGGGCCGGCGCCTGTTCCCGAGCCTCTCGGTGGAGGAGAACCTGCGCCTCGGGGCGAGCACCCGGCGCCGCGGCCCCTGGACGCTGGAGCGCGTCTACGCGCTCTTCCCGCGCCTCGCCGAGCGCCGCGCGCTGCCCGCCACGCTGCTCTCGGGGGGCGAGCAGCAGATGGCGGCGATCGGCCGCGCGCTGCTCGGCAACCCGCGCGTGCTGATGTGCGACGAGATCTCGCTCGGGCTCTCGCCGGCGGTGGTCAAGTCGATCTACGCCGGCCTGCCGCAGCTCGCGCGCGAGGGGCTGTCGCTGATCGTCGTCGAGCAGGACATCGGCACCGCGCTCTCGGTCGCCGACCGCGTCTACTGCCTCCAGCACGGCCGCGTCTCGCTGCACGGCCGTCCCGCCGAGCTGACGCGCGAGGCGATCGCGCGCGCCTATTTCGGCCTCGCCGCGTGATCGGCTGGATCGACACGCTGGTGCAGGGCGTGCTGCTCGGCGGCCTGTATGCGATGTTCGCCATGGGGCTGTCCCTGATCTGGGGCGTGATGCGCCTGGTCAACATCGCGCACGGCGACTTCATCCTGCTCGCCGCCTACCTGGCGCTCGTCTTCGGCGAGACCGCGAACCTGCACCCGCTCGCCGCGGCGCCGCTGGTCGTGGCGGCGATGGCGCTGCTCGGCTACTGGCTGCAGCGCGGCGTGATCAACCGCACGCTCGGCAAGGGGCTGCTGCCGCCGCTGCTCATCACCTTCGGCCTGTCGGTCGTGATCCAGAACCTGCTGCTCGAGATCTTCTCCGCCGACTCCAGGGCGTTGCGCGCCGAGCGCATCACCACCGGCAGCCTGCAGCTCGGCGACTCGCTCGCCGTAGGCTGGTTCCCGCTCGGCGTGTTCGCGGCCGCGATCGTGCTCGGCCTTGCGCTGCAAGCGGTGTTCGCGCGCAGCGCGCTCGGCCGCGCGCTGCGCGCGACCTCCGACGACCAGGAGACGGTGCGGCTCGTGGGGATCGACGACCGGCGCATGTACGCGCTCGCCACCGCGATCGCCTTCGCCCTGATGGCGCTCGCCGGGGTGTTCCTCGGCATGCGCACCTCGTTCGCGCCGAGCGACGGGCCGGCGAACCTGCTGTTCGCGTTCGAGGCCGTGGTGATCGGCGGCCTGGGCTCGTTCTGGGGCACCTTCGCGGGCGGCATCCTCCTCGGGGTGGCGCAGACCGTCGGCTTCCGGCTCGACCCGGGCTGGGGGCTGCTGGTCGGGCATTTCGTGTTCCTCGCCGTGCTGCTCTTCCGGCCGCAGGGCCTGTTCCCCAGGACCCGATGAGCGCCGCGGCAACCGCAGTCGAGCGCGCGACGCGCGCCAGCCGCATCGGCGCCTGGGCCGGCGGCGCGGTCCTGGTCGGCGCCTGCTCGGTGCCGCTCTGGTCGGACTCCGGGACGATGCGGCTGCTGGTCGAGTTCTTCTGCTTCCTGGTGATGGCGCAGATGTGGAACCTGCTCGCCGGCTACGGCGGGCTGGTCTCGATCGGCCAGCAGGCCTACCTGGGGCTCGGCGGCTACCTGCTGTTCGCGCTCGCCAATCACGCCGGGGTCAACCCGTTCCTGTGCGTGCCGCTCGCGGGGCTGTTCGCCGCGCTCGTCGCCTGGCCCACCGCGAAGCTCGTGTTCCGGCTGCGCGGCGGCTATTTCGCCATCGGCACCTGGGCGGTCGCCGAGGTCTTCCGCCTGCTGCTCGCCAACGTCGCGACCTTCGGCGGCGGCTCGGGGCAGAGCCTGATGGCGATGGCGGCGATCCCGCGCGCGGTGCGCGAGCCCGCGGCCTACCTGCTCGCGCTCGCCGCCGCGGCGGGCGCGGTGGCCGCGGTCTACCTGCTGCTGCGCTCGCGCCACGGCCTTGCGCTCACCGCGATCCGCGACAGCGAGCGCGCCTCCGAGAGCCAGGGAATCGACGTCGCCTTCACCAAGTTCTGGGTCTACCTCGTGTCGGCGGCCGGGTTCGGCGTCGTCGGCGCGCTGTACTACATGAACATCCTGCGCATCTCGCCGAACGCCGCCTTCGACGTCAACTGGAGCGCCTACGTCATCTTCATCGTCGTGATCGGCGGCATCGGCACGATCGAGGGCCCGATCCTCGGCACGCTGCTGTTCTTCGCGCTGCGCGAGACGCTCGCCGCGCTGGGCTCCTGGTACCTCATCGCGCTCGGCGGCATCGCCGTCGTCGTGATGCTCTACGCGCCCGGCGGGCTGTGGGGCGCGCTCGCCGGGCGCTTCGGCCTGCAGCTGTTCCCGGTCGGAAGGCGGCTGCGGAGGCGGCAATGAGCGCGCGCCCGCTGTGCCGGCTCGACGACCTGCCGCAGGAGGGGGTGCGCGAGTTCGCTTCCGGCCGGCAGCGCCTGATCGCCTGGCGGCGCGGCGCCGAGGTGCGTGTGTTCGTCAATCGCTGCCCGCACTTCCGCATTCCCCTCAACTTCGAGCCGGGCGTGTTCCCGCTCTACGGCGGGCTGCTGATGTGCGTGCACCACTACTCGTATTTCCGCTTCCCCGGCGGCGAGTGCGCCGGCGGGCCCTGCGAGGGCGAGCCGCTCGAGAGCGTGCCGAGCCGGATCGTCGACGGCGAAGTGCGGCTGGACTAGGCGGGCTCGACCCAGCGCAGCGCGGCGAACCCGGCTTCGAGCGACCAGTCGATCCCGATCCCGGGGCCGCGCGGGACCGCGACTCGCGCCGGGGAGCAACTGCCCCGCGCGAGGATGCGCACCTCCGGCGCAGGCAGCGCGGCGGCGAGCGCGGCGCAGAACGTGATCTCCCAGGGGTGCGCGTGCGGCGCGAGCAGCGCGAGCGCGCTCGCCGAGGCTGCCGCGGCGCAGGCTTGCTCGATCGCGCCCGACGCGAAAGGATCGACCAGCGCCGCCGCCCCGGCGTCGGCGCAGAGCGGTACTTCCTCGCGGCGCCTGCCGCCGAGAAGCTCGGCGAGCGGGGCCTGGCGAGCGCGCGCCAGCGCGTCCCAGGCCGCCATGTCGCGCGCCGCGGCGGCGTCGAGCTCGAGCGCGAAGCCGAAGCCCGGCGTTCCGTCGGCTGCGAGCACGCGCGCGACCAGCGCTTCGGCCCCCGAGCCGAGGCGCAGCGAATGCACGTGCGTGTGCGCGATCCGGAGCGGCGCCGCCAACCTAGGCCCTCCGCCTCATTGGATCAGCGCGAGCAGATTCTCGACCTGGTAGTTGGGGATGGTGACCACCTCGCCGCTGCCTGCCTGCAGCACGTAGCGGCTGAACGTGTCCGGCGCGACGTCGCCGATCGCGAACTGCGCGGCCGGGCGCGGCTCGCCCGCGCGATACACCAGGACCACCGTCCCGGGGGCGGCCACCCCGAAGCGCTCGGGCCGGCCGTCGAGGCGGAAGCGCCGCTCGATCCTAGTGCGGCCGAACGCGGCGAACGCCGTCTCGAGGCGCCGCGCCAGGGCCGCGTCGGCCGGATGCGCGTGCGCGCCTTCCGCCCCGGTGTGCACGCCGTGGTGGAACCACACACCCGCGCCGTCGCGCTCGAAGCGATGCAGCCTTCCGCCATGGGCGAGCTCGAGCGCGCCGAGCTGTTCGAGGGCAAGCGGCAGCAGGAAACCGGCCGCGGCGCGGTCCTCGGCGTGGCTGGCGCCGGCGCGCTCGCCGAGCTCGAGCGCGACGATCACCCCGACCAGCGCCGCGAACAGCAGCCAGACGGCCGCGAGCCGCCGCTTGCGCGCCGCGCTCCTCACCGCTGTCTCCACCAGACCGCGACGCCGAGGAACGCGAGCAGCAGGGGGATGAGGACGACCGAGAGGAAGAACGTGCCCTTGACCTGCCGGTTGGTGAGGTTGACCCGCGGAAGATCGCGCGTGCGCGGCTCGACGCCGACGAGGTTCTCGCGCGCCGCGAGGTAGTTGACCGCGTTGAGGAACAGCTTGCCGTTGCCCATGATGTGGAAGAACGAGTTGGTGGCGAAGTCGGAGTCGCCGACCACCACGACCTGCGAGCTCGCCGCGACGGGCTCCACGGGCTCCGCGGCCGCGGCGCCGGGCGGTCGCGCGGCCTGCGGCCCGAAGGCGCTCGCCGCCGGGCTGTCCGGCGCCACCGGACGCCGCGTCGCGATCGCCATCAGGGTACTGGGTCCCGGGAGGTCGCGGCCCTCCCGGAACTCGACGCGCCCGGCGTCGGCCTGCGCCCAGCTGCTGCGGGACGAGTTGGCGAGGGGAACGACGGTGGTCCCCGGCACGCGCTCGGCGGTCGGCGCGAGCGGGCGCGCCCCGGGGAAGAAGGTCATCGGCAGCTGGCGCGTGATCAGGTGGTGGTTGTAGTCGGTGACCGCCGGCGCCGACAGGTCGGCCCAGAAATGGTGGCTGCGGTCGATCACGATCCGCTCGTCGAGCGCGATGCCGTACTGGCGCAGCACCGGCTCGAGGCCCGTGCGCACGAACGGATCGAGCAGGAAGATCGCCTTGCCGCCGGCGGCGAGGAAGCGCCGCACCGCCGCGATCTCCGGCGCCAGCAGCTCCGCCTTGGGCCCCGCCACGACGAACACCGAGCAGCGCGCCGGGATCTCGCCGGCTCCCGCCAGCGAGACCCGCTCGACGCTGTAGTTCATCGCCTCCAGGCTGTGCCGCGCCTTGGCCATGCCGTGCACCTCGTGCACCGTGTACTGCGGCCCCAGGCCGTGGGAGTGGCCGGCCGCGCCCTCGAGGTGGTCGTGCGACTCGGTGCTGAACGGGTTGGCCTCGCCGTGCCCCTCGAGGAAGCACACCGCCTGCGTCGCGCCCTGCGACACGCGCAGGACGCCGTTGACGATATCGGTCTCGCTGCCGCCGTGGACCTGCAGCCGCCGGCCTTCGCTTTGCAGCAGCGCGGTGCCGGCGAACTGCACGCCGAGCAGCCGCGCCTGCGCCGGGTTGAGCATGGGGTCGTGGAACTCGACCGCGATGAGCCGGTTGTGCGCCGCGACCTGCTCGTAGAGCTCGACCGTCTCGCGCATCATCGGATCGTGGAAGAAGACGATCCGGACCGGCCGCTCGACCCGCTGCAGCATGGCGACCGACTGCGGCGACAGCGAATGGGTCTTCGCCGCGGTGAGATCGAAACGCGCCGGGAACAGCGCGGCGAGGTAGGCGAGCGCCGCCAGCACCCCGGCCGCGCCCAGCGTGCCGAGCGCGATCTCGGCGCGCCGCCGCCGCAGCAGCGCGCCGAGATCGCCGCGCAGCCGGTAGGCGGCCAGGGCGGCGAGCAGCGTCCCGGCGGCGCCGAGCACCAGCGTCGCGAGCGTCGTCTCCAGCAGGATCGCGTGCAGCGCGAGCGCCGCGGCGAGCGCGGCGAGGCCCGCGAGCAGCATCAGTCCGGCGCGGAAGGAGCGCTCCACGTCAGCGCCGCCACTGCAGGTAGCCCGCGTTGACGGTCAACGCGATGGCGCAGACGGCGAGGTAGTAGGCGACCGACTCGCTGCGCACCAGGCCCTGGACGAAGTTGCCGTAGTGCAGGGAGAAGGAGAGGTGCCGGAACAGGGCGCGCAGCTCCTGCGAGTACTGGAAGGTCTGCAGGTAGCCGACGAACCACAGGCCGAGCAGCACGCAGACCGTGGCGAGGGCGGCGACGATCTGGTTCTCGGTCAGCGCGGAGAACAGCTGGCCGACGGCGAGGCAGGCCATCCCCAGCAGCAGGAAGCCGATGTACCCCGAGGCGATCGTCGTCGTCTCCGGGGTGCCGAAGAGGTAGAGCGGCACCAGGTTGATCGCGGTCCCCGCCGTCAGCAGGACGAGGATCGCCACCGCCCCGAGGTACTTGCCGAGCACGATCTGCCAGGCGCCGAGCGGCAGCGCCGCCAGCAGCTCCATGGTGCGCGCGCCGTACTCGGCGGAGAACATGCGCATCGAAACCATCGGCAGCATGACGACGAGGAGGATGCCCATGTTCTGGAACGTCTCGTCCATGGTCGCGTCGCCGGTGAGGAAGATGTTGTAGGTGAAGAAGTAGCCGGTGCCGAGCAGGAACGCGGCGAGCAGGAAGTACGCGATCGGCGAGCGGAAATAGACCAGCAGCTCTTTCTGCAGGATCGCCAGCACGCCGCTCATGTCCGCGCCCCGGTGCCGTGCTCCGGCCCGACGTAGCCGAGGAAGACGTTCTCGAGGCTCGGCCGCTGCCGCTCCAGGCGGTGCAGCTGCCAGCGGGCGGCCACGGCGCGCGCGATGGCCGGCTCGAGCCCGGCGCGCGCGCTCACCCGGCATTCGACGCGCAGCAGGCGCGGTTCGGCCTCGAGCGGCTCGATGCGCACGCCGGCGACTCCCTCGACCGCGAGCAGCGCATCGCGCAGGCCCTCGGCGGGCGCCGCGACCAGCAGCGCGACGCAGTCGGCCTGCTCGAACGCGCGCTGCAGCCCCTCCGGCGAGTCGATCGCGAGCAGCCTGCCGTGATGGATGATGGCCACCCGGCGGCAGACCAGCGTCACCTCGGGAAGGAGGTGCGTGCTGAGGAGCACGGCGTGGTCTTCGCCGTAGGCGCGGATCACCTCGCGGGTCTCCTGGATCTGGCCCGGATCGAGCCCGGCGGTGGGCTCGTCCAGGAGCAGCACTTCGGGCCCTCCCAGCAGCGCCTGCGCCAGTCCGAGGCGCTGCCGGAACCCCTTCGACAGCTTGAAGACCTCCTTGCGGTAGACCTGCTCGAGGCGGCAGGCGCCCGCAGCGCGCTCGAGCTCGCGCGCGATCGCGGCGCGGGGCACGCCCTTCGCCTTGGCGACGAAGCGCAGGTACGACCAGACGTCGAGCGCGTCGTACAGGGGCGGATACTCCGGGGCGTAGCCGATCTTGCGGGCGGCGTCCTCGTTCTGCGTCGCCATGTCGTATCCGGCCACCGTGACGCTGCCGGAGGTCGCCGCGGCGACGCCGGCGATCATGCGCATGGTGGTGGTCTTGCCGGCGCCGTTGGGCCCGAGGAATCCCACGACCTCGCCGCGCTCCACGGTGAACGAGACGCCGTCGACCACGGTCCTCGGGCCGTAGCGCTTCGAGACCGACGTGAGCGCGATCAGCGTCGACATGGAGCTTGCGTCGCTGGCGGGCGAAAAAAGAAGCCCCCGCAGGCGGGGGCTTCTCGGGCAGTGCCGCGGGCGGCGGCTTACTTATACCACCGGTTGCCCTTGTCCTTGAACTGGTCCTGGTCGTGCGCCATGAACAGCTCCGCGTTCTCGAGGTCGCGGATCGCCTTCAGCCGGTTGATCGAGCTGTTGTAGTCCTTGACACTGTAGTTCAGGCCCGCCGGGTAGCCTTCCAGGTTCTCCTTCATCCAGATCGCGTCCTGCGTGATCACGTAGGTGTTCCCGGCCGCCGTCTTGACGCGCATCGACTGGTGGCCGAGCGTGTGGCCGGGGGTGCTCAGGATCGTGATCGAGCCGTCGCCGAACAGGTCGTAGTCCCCCTCCAGCTCGAGATAGTTGAAGTCGGTCGCGGCGCCGTCGAAATCGCCCATGACGAAGGCGGGCCCGCGCTGGAACCTCTCCGGCCACCAGGCCTGGTACAGCTCCTTCTTCTGGATGACGTGCACCGCCTTCGGGAACAGCTTGATGTTGCCGATATGGTCGAGGTGGGAGTGCGAGGTGACCACGGCCTTGACCCGGTCGGTCGAGTAGCCGAGCTTCTTCAGCTGCATGTCGATCACGTCCTCGCGCTTCTGGTTCGGCGCCAGGAAATCGCACATGCCGGCGGCCCAGTATTTCTTGCAGTTGCCGTCCGAGACCGCGACGTTGTTGCCGGTGTCGAACACCACCAGGCCTTTGGCGTGGTCGATGATCCACATGCTGATCGGGATCGTCACGTTGCGCTCTTTTTCCTTGGGGATGCTCGGGATCAGCCCCGAGATCGGGAACGGTCCGAAAGTGCCGCTCGTCGCCCAGTAGACCTGCCTCACCTGCGCCAGCGCGGCGGTCGAGGCGACGGCGCACAGCGCGCCGAGCAGCGCCGCGAGGATCCACGGTTTTTTCATTGCCTTGCCTCCTCCTCTGAAACGCCCGCGGCGCGAACCTGGCGGCCGCGCCCGGCGGGCACTGGGCAAGAATAGGACGCGGCCGGGAGGTTGTAAAGTAGCCGCGTCCCGGCCCGCGAGCGCCCCGCAGCGCAGTTTCGCACCGCCGCTCGCGGGTCTATTGCTGGGCCCGCGGCCCGGGACTAGACTCGCCGGGCGGAACAAAGGGGAGACCCATGAAACGATTGCTTCGCTGGTTCTCGATTGCGCTCGCCGGCGCGCTCGCCGCGACCGGCGCGATGGCGCAGCAGCCCGTCAAGATCGGGATCGTCACCTTCCTCTCCGGCCCCGCGGCCGGCCCGTTCGGCGTGCCGGCGCGCAACGGCTTCGAGCTGGTGGCCGAGATGCTCAACGCGGGGCGGGTGCCGGCGCCGTACGCGACCAAGGGCCTGGGCGGCAGCGCGATCGAGCTGGTGGTCATCGACGAGGCCGGCGGGCCGCAGAAGCAGGTGGCGGAGCTTCGCAACCTCGCGCAGCGCGTCGACTACGTGATCGGCTACATCTCGAGCGGCGACTGCCTGGCGGTCGCGCCGGTGGCCGAGGAGCTGCGGCGGATCACCGTGCTGTTCGACTGCGGCACGCCGCGGATTTTCGAGGACGCCTCCTACAAGTACGTGTTCCGCACCGGGCCGCACGGCACCATGGACAACACCTCGCTCGCGCTCTACGTGCTCGAGCGCCATCCCAAGGTGCGCTCGTTCGCGGGCATCAACCAGAACTACGCCTGGGGCCAGGACTCGTGGGCGGATTTTGACGCCGCGATGAAGGCGCTCAAGCCCGGCATCGAGGTGAAGACTTCGCAGATGACCAAGCTCTTCGCCGGCCAGTTCAGCGCCGAGATCTCGACGCTGCTCTCCAGCAAGGCCGACGTGATCCATTCGAGCTTCTGGGGCGGCGACCTGGAGGGGCTGATCCTGCAGGGCGCGCCGCGCGGGCTGTTCAAGAAGCACGTCGTGGCGCTGTCGGCGGGCGAGCCGGCGGTCAACCGGCTTGGCGCCAAGATCCCGGACGGCACGATCATCGGCGCGCGCGGCCCGTTCGGCCCGTTCGCGCCCGACAACGAGTTCAACCGCTGGTTCAAGACCAGCTTCCAGGAGCGCTACGCGGTGCCGCCCAACTACGCCTCGTACAAGGCGGCCAACGCGCTGCTCGGGCTGAAATCGGCCTTCGAGAAAGCGCAGAAGGCGGGCGCCGCCAGTCCGACCGACGATCAGATCGTCGCCGCGTTCGAGAACATCACCTTCGAGGGGGTCGGCGGCACCGTGAGGATGTCGCTCGGCAAGGGACACCAGGCGACGATGGACAACGCCATCGGCACCGCCAAGACCGTTGGCGGGCAGCTCCAGATGGTCAACGTCAAGCGCTACCCGGCCGACAAGGTGAACCCGCCGGAAGGAACCAAGAGCGAGGCCTGGATCAAGTCGGGCTTCAAGAAGTAGTTGACCGGCATCGCCCTCGCCGCGGCGCTCCGGCTGGCTGAGCGCCGCGGAATGCCGTGAGCGACCTGCTCGCCGTCCTCTTCGACGGCGTCGTCTATTCGTCGTGGCTGTTCCTCATGGCCGCGGGCCTCACGCTGATCTACGGCGTGATGAAGATTCTCAACATCGCGCATGGCAGCCTGTACGCGCTCGGCGCCTACACCGCCGCCACGATCGGGGGCGCGTGGCTGGCGGCGGGTCACCCCCCGATCGGCAGCTACGCCATGCTCGCGCTCGCCGCGGTGCTCGTCGGCGTGGTGATGGGGCCGCTGCTCGAGCGCGGCCTGCTGAAGTGGATGTACGGCCGGGACGAGGTGGTGCTGCTGCTGGTCACCTACGCCGCGTTCCTCATCCTCGAGGATGCGATCAAGCTCGTCTGGGGAGTCGAGTCGAAGCTGCTGCCCGAGCCCTACGCGCTCCCGGGCAACTTCCAGATCGGCGAGCTCGACTTCCCGGTCTACAACCTGATCCTGATCGCGGTGGCGATCGTCACCGGCGTGGTCCTCGCGTGGGCGCTGCACCGCACGCGGCAGGGCAAGCTGCTGCTCGCGGTGATCCATGACCGCGAGATCAGCGCGGCGCTGGGCATCAACGTCAGCCGCGTCTACCTGGTCACCTTCAGCGTCGGCGCCGCGCTCGCCGCGCTCGGCGGCGCGCTCGCGGCGCCCGCGATCGCGGTCTCGCCGGGAATCGGAGTCGAGGTGATCGTGCTCTCCTTCGCGGTCGTGGTGGTCGGCGGCCTCGGCAGCCTCGGCGGCGCGGCGCTCGGTGCGCTGCTCGTCGGCGTCGTGCGCTCGCTCGCCGTGCGCTACTGGCCCGAGGCGGAGCTGTTCACGATCTATTTCGTGATGGCGCTGGTGCTGATCGCGCGGCCGAGGGGCCTGTTCAGCGCGCCCGAGGCCCGCAGGATATGAGCGGCGACCGCACCATCCCGGTGCTGGCGCTCGCCTGCCTGCTGCTCCTCGTCGCGGCGGCGCTCGCGCCGCAGTGGCTCGTGTTCCTGCTCGCGCTCGCCCTCGCCAAGGGGCTCGTCGTCCTCGGGCTCGTGCTCCTCATGCGCGCCGGGCTGGTGTCCTTCGGCCAGGGCCTGTACTTCGGGCTCGGCGCGTACGCCGCGGCGCTGCTCGCCAACCGCGGCGGGCTGGACGACGCCGCGCTCATGATCGTCGCCGGCACCGGCTGCGCCGCGGCGCTCGCCGCGATCCTCGGCCTGCTGCTGGCGCGCTACCGCGAGATCTTCTTCGCCATGCTCTCGCTCGCCTTTTCGATGATCCTCTATGGCGCGCTCGTCAAAAGCTCGGCGCTCGGCTCGACCGACGGCTTCAACCTGCACGCCAGGGAGTTCGCCGGCTTCGCGCTCGCCGGGGGGACCGAGCGGCGCCTGTTCTTCGCCGCGTCGGTGGTGCTGGTGTTCGGCCTCGTGTGGCTCCTGCACCGCTACCTCGCCTCGCATTGGGGCCGGCTCTCGGTCGCGATCCGCGACAACGAGCTGCGCGTCGAGTACCTGGGCGCCTCCGTCTACCGCGTCGTGTACGCGAACTACGTCGCCGCCGGCGCGCTCGCCGGGATGGGGGGCGCGTTCGCCGCGCTCGCCGTCGGGCACGTCGACCCGGAAACCGCCTACTGGACGACTTCCGGCGAGTTCGTCTTCATCGCCATCCTCGGCGGCACGGGAAACGTACTGGCGCCGTTCCTCTCGGCGGCGATCTTCGAGGGACTGCGCACCGTGGCCAACCAGTACGCGCCCAACGTCTGGCAGATGTCGCTCGGCCTCGCGATGCTGGCGATCATCATGTTCCTGCCGGGCGGCCTGTGGACGCTGGTCCGCCGCAGGAGCGCGGCATGAGCCCGCTCCTGGTCGCCTCGGGGCTGCAGAAGTCCTTCGGCGCGGTGACCGCGGCGGCGGACGTGAGCCTCGCGTTCGAGCGCGAGAGCGTGACCAGCCTGATCGGCGCCAACGGCGCGGGCAAGACGACCTTCCTCAACATGGTCACCGGCTACCTGAGGCCCGACCGCGGCAGCATCCGCTTCGAGGGCCGCGAGTTGATCGGCCGCTCGCCGCGCGAGATCACGGGCCTCGGCATCTGCCGCTCGTTCCAGATCCCGCAGCTGTTCCACTCGCTCAGCGTGCGCGAGAACCTGCTCGTCGCCGAGGGCATCGCGGCGGCAGAGCACGCCGAGGAGGAGACCGAGGCGGTGCTGGCGCGCTTCGGGCTCGCCGAGTACGGCGCGCAGCCCGCCGGGCTCCTGCCCGAGGGGGTGCGCAAGCTCCTCGACGTGGCGCTCGCGCTGGTGGCGCGGCCCAAGGTGCTGCTGCTCGACGAGCCGACGAGCGGAGTCGCCGCGGACGAGAAGTTCGGCATCATGGACCTGGTGATGGGCGCGGTTCGCGGCCAGGGCGTCACGGTGCTCTTCGTCGAGCACGACATGGACATCGTGTCGCGCTACGCCGCGCGCGTAGTCGCGTTCTACGACGGCCGGGTGATCGCCGACGGCGCGCCGGGGGCGGTGCTCGAGGACGCCGAGGTGCGGCGCTACGTGATCGGGCAGGAGGCGCATGCTGCGCCTTAGCGGCATCTCGGTCTCGATCGGCCCGGTCGGCATCCTGCGCAACGTCAGTCTGGAGGTCGGGCGCGGGCAGTTCGCCGGCCTGATCGGGCGCAACGGCGCGGGCAAGACGACGCTGATGCGCACGATCATGGGCCTGCTGCCCTACCGCGAGGGCGCGCTCGAGCTCGACGGCGCCCCGCTCGGCGCGGTGCCGACGCACGGGCGCGTGGCCCTGGGCATCGGCTACATGCCGGAGGACCGCAGGCTGGTCCCGGGCCTGACGGTCGAGGAAAACGTGCTGCTGCCGGCGTGGTCGGCGCGGCTGCCGGACGCCGCCGGGCGCCTCGGGCGCGTCTACGAGGCGATCCCCGAGGTGGGGGATTTCCGCGCCCGCAAGGCGCTGCAGCTCTCGGGCGGCCAGCAGAAGCTGGTCGCGCTCGCGCGCGCGATGATGGCCGGGACGCGGCTGCTGCTGCTCGACGAGCCCTTCGAGGGCGTGGCACCGGTGCTGGCGCGCCGCCTCGCCGAGGTCATCGCGGGCCTGCGCCGCACCGGCTTGAGCGCGGTGCTCGCCGAATCGAGCCTGACCCATGCGCACGGCCTGCTCGACCGCACCTTCGTCATGGACCGCGGCGCGATCGCTGCCTAGAATAGCCGCCGGGCGCGGGGCGCCCGCGCCGCCTACGGGAGGAGGGTCCCATGAGAAAGCTCGCGCTCGCGCTGTGCCTCACGCTCGCGCCGCTCGTCGCCTCGGCGCAGCCGTATCCCGCCAAGCCGATCCGCATCGTCGTGCCGTTCCCGGCGGGCGGCACCACCGACCTGATCGCGCGCATCATGCAGCCCAAGCTCTCCGAGCACTTCGGCCAGCAGATCCTGATCGAGAACCGCGGTGGCGCCGGCGGCTCGGTGGGCGCCGCGGAGGCCGCGCGGGCCGCGCCCGACGGCTACACGCTGCTGATGGTGTTCGACACCCACGCGGTCAATCACCATATCTTCAAGGCGGCGCCCGATCCGTTCAAGAACCTCGAGCACATCAGCCTGATGGTGCGCTCGCCGAGCGCCCTGGTGGCGGTGACCAGCTTCGCGCCGAACAACCTGCGGGAGATCGTCGCCTATGCCAAGGCCAATCCCGAGAAGGTGACCTACGCCACGCCGGGCTCGGGCAGCTCCAACCATCTTGCCTCCCTGCTCCTCGAGCAGCAGGCGGGAATCAAGATGACGCAGGTCGCCTACAAGGGCGGCGGGCCGATGATCCAGGCGCTGCTCAGCCAGCAGATCAACATCTCCTTCTTCTCGATGCCGCCGATGCTGCCGCACATCAGGTCCGGCAAAGTGAAGCCGATCGCGGTGGGTAGCCGCCAGCGCGTGCCGCAGCTCCCGGACGTGCCGACGCTGGCGGAGACCTTCCCGGGCTTCGAGCAGTATTCCTGGTTCGGCGTGCTCGGCCCGGCCGGGATGCCGAGGGAGATCGTGGCGCGCGTGCACAGGGAGACGGTGCGCACGCTGCAGGCGCCGGAGGTGCGCGATAAGCTCGTCGAGCAGGGCTTCGAGATGGTCGCCAGCACGCCCGAGGAGTTCCTCAGGTTCGTGCAGGGCGAGTCCGACAAGCTCGGCAAGCTGATCCGCGAGAACAAGATCGTCGCCGAGTGACGCGCCGCCCCTAGAACGCGTAGCGCGCCTGCGCGCCGACGAGCAGCGTGCGGCCCGGCGCCGGCTCGTAGAAGCGGCCGTTGCCTTCGTTGACGATCACCGAGCCGGCGTAGCGCTTGTCGCCGAGGTTGTCGATCCGCAGGTACTCGCTGAAGCGCCAGGCGCCCTGCGCCTGGACGAAGGCGGCGGCGATGCCGAAGATGCCGTAGGCATCGGCCGCCTCGGTGTTGCGGTCGTTCACGAACACCCGGCCCTTGTGCTGCACCTCGAGCGCCGCGCTGAAGCCGGACGGGGCGTGCCGCCAGCGCAGCTCGCCGTAGAAGGTGCCGCGCGGCACGCCCGGGAGGAAGCTGCCGGCGGGGACCGTCACCGGCAGCGCCGGCAAGCCCGCCACGGTGCTGAAGGTCTCCCGGTATCTCGCCTCGAGCCGCGTCCAGGCGAGCGCCGCCTCGAACCCGAGCGGCAGCGCGGCGTGCAGGCCCAGCTCGAGCCCGCTGCGGCGCGTGCGGCCCGCGTTCTTGAACGTCGCGCGCCCGCCGGTGTTGCTCTCGACCACGATCTCGTTGCGCGTGCCGATCTCGAACACGGCGACCTCGCCGCGCACGCCGGGGGCGAGGTGCGCCTTCAGGCCCGCCTCGACGTGCCTGCTGCGCGAGGCCTCGAGGCCGAAGTTGAAGCCGGCGCCGCCCAGGCGGTTGGCGAGCTCGGCGAAGGTCGGCGTCTCGAAGCCGCGCCCGGCGTTCACGTAGGCGCTGACGGCCGGCGTCAGACGGTACAGCAGGCCGGCGACCGGCGTGGTCGCGCGGTAGCTCTTCCTGCCGCTGTCGTCGAGGTTCGCGGGCGCGGCGACGAAGTGGTCGGTGGCGCGAAAGGAGACGCGGTTGGCGCGCAGCCCGGCGAGCGCGAGCCATCGCTCGGCGAAGCGCCACTCGGCCTGGGCGTAGACGCCGGCGCTTGACACCACGTCGTCCTCGTCGCGCTTGAGAGCGCCGAGGCTGCCGAGGTTGTTGATGAAGCCCTTGCGCCGCTCGGCCATGCGCTCGACCTCGCCGCCGAAGGAGAGCGCGAGCGGCCGGCCGAGCAGCGCGAGCTCGCCCGAGAGGCGCAGCGAGCCGCCGCCGTAGTCGCGGTCGAGGTCCACCACGCCGCCCGAATGCGTCGGCGCGCTCTGCGTGCCGAGCGGGATCGCGAGGAACTGCCGCACGTCGCGGTGGCCGCCGAAGACTGCCGCGTGCAGGCGCCAGGCCGCGAAGCGGTGCTCGAGTGCGGCGCCGAGCTGCGCCTGGCGCACGCTCTTGCGCGTGTTGAAGGTGAACGCGACCGGGTCCGCCTGGCGGGGGTCGGCGTTCATCTGCGCGCGCGTCAGGCCGAGCGGGTCCTCGACCTCCGGGCTGTCGAGCGCGTTGGCGACCAGCGTGAGGCGCGAGGCGGCGCCGATGCCGAACGCGAACTTGGCGTTGAGCTGGTCGCGGTCCGCCGCGCTGTGCGCGCGGAAACCCCGGGTGTGAAAGCGCGACGCGCTCACGAGCCAGTCGCTGCCGGCGCCACTGCCGCCCGCCTTGAGCGCGCCGCGCCGCGTGCCGAACGAGGCGAGCGAAAGCTCGGCCGCCGCGCCGGGGTCGCGCGCGCCGTCCTCCGTCAGGACGTGGATCACGCCGCCCGAGGCGTTGCCGTAGAGGACCGAGAACGGCCCGCGCAGCACTTCGATGCGCTCGGCCGACCCGAGGTCGAAGTGCGACACCTGGCCCTGGCCGTCGGGAAAGCTCGCCGGGATGCCGTCGGTGACGAGGCGCAGGCCGCGGATGCCGAAGGCCGCGCGCGCGCCGAAGCCGCGCGAGGAGATCTGCAGGTCCTGCGCGTAGTTCTGGCGGTTCTGCACCACGATCCCCGGCACGCGGCCGAGCGATTCGGAGAGGTTGACCTGCGGGCGGGCGAAGCGGATGTCTTCGGCGCCGACGCGGTCGAGCGCCGCGGGAACCTCGAGACCCGGGCGCTCGATGCGAGTCGCGGTGACGGTGACTGCGTCTTCGACGCCCTGGGCCTGCGCGGCGAGCGGAGCGAGCAGGACCCCGAGGGCGAACGCGCGCATCACTTGCGGCGCGACAGGTAGTGCGCGAGCGCGCGCAGATCGGCGTCGCCCACGCCGTAGAGCGCCGCGCTCATCATGGTGTCGCTGCCTGGCTTGGGCTGGTCGCGGAACGCGCGCATCGCCTCGAGCAGATAATCCTCGCGCTGCCCGGCGAGGCGCGGCACGTGCTGCTGGCCGCGGTAGTCGGGCAGGTGGCAGATCCCGCAGCGCAGCTTCGCGGCGAGTGCTCTGCCCCGCGCCGCGAGCGCCCTGTCCGCCGCGGCGGCTGCCGGCCGCGCCGGCAGCGCGGCGTAGTGCCGCGCCATGGCGATGATCTCGCCATCCGTCACGCCGCGCAGCAGGCTCTCCATCGGCGCGTTGGCGCGCATGCCCTCGCGGATCAGCACCAGCTGGTTCTCGAGGAACCGGCGCGGCTGCCCCGCGATCGAGGGAACGCCTGGCGTGGCGGAATTGCCGTCCGCGCCGTGGCAGGCGGCGCAGGCCTGCAGCCGGTCCTGGCCCTGCGCCGCGCAGGCAAAAAAGGCGGTGAGCAGGATCGCCCACCGCCCCGGGTGGCCTCGCAAGCCGCTATTTCTTCTTGCCGCCGCCGTAGCTGACGCGGTAGATGGCGCCGTTCTGCTCGTCGCTCACCAGCAGCGCGCCGTCCGGCATCTGCAGGATGTACGCCGGCCGTCCCCAGAAGCTGTCGTCCTTGGGGTTCATGAAGCCGGTCAGGAACGGCGTCACCTTGGCGCCCTTGCCGTCGGCGCTCGCCTTCACCGTGACGACGTCGAAGCCGAACTTCTTGGAGCGGTTCCACGAGCCCTTGCGCGCGATGAACGCGGCGCCCTTGTAGGACGCGGGGAACATGTCGCCGGTGTAGAACTTGATCCCCATCACCGCGGCGTGCGGGCCCATCGTGGCCACCGGCAGCGTCACGCCCTTGCACGGGTCCTTCTTCCTGATGTCGGCGTCGGGCACGCCCTTGGCGTGGCAGTAGGGGTAGCCGAAGTTGAGGCCCGGCTTGGAGATGCGGTTGAGCTCGTCCTCGGGTCCGGCGTCGCCCATCCAGTCGCGGCCGTGATCGGTGAACCAGAGCTCGCCGGTCTTGGGGTGGAAGTCGAACCCGACCGAGTTGCGCACGCCGCGCGCGATCACCTCCATGCCGGAGCCGTCCGGGTTGTAGCGCCGGATCTGCGCGTACTCGGGAGGCGGCTCGCAGATGTTGCAAGGCGCGCCGAAGGGCACGTAGAGCTTCTTGTCCGGGCCGAAGGCGATGTACTTCCAGTTGTGGTGCTGCTCCTTGGGCAGGTTGAACGCCGCCGTCATGTCGACCGGCGCCACGCCGGGGTTGTCCTCGATGCCGTCGAAGCGCAGCACCTTGTCGATCGCGAACACGTAGAGCGCGCCGTTGGCGTAGGCGACGCCGGCCGGCTGCGTGAGCTTGTCCACGACCACGCGCACCGTGCGCTTGTCGCCGGCGTCGCTCACCTCGTAGACGCGGCCGATACCGCGCGTGCCGAGCCAGATCTTGCCCTTGTCGCCGCGCGCCATGGCGCGCCCGCCAGGGAAACCGGTGGCCCAGATCTCGACCTTGAAGCCCTTGGGCACCTTGAGCCTGTCGACCGGGATTTCGCTCGCCGGCGTCTCGGTGTTCTTGCCCGCGAGCGGCGCGAGCTTGGAGCCCGCCATCGCGGGCGGCTTGCCCTGGTGCCAGGCCGGCGGGGGCTTGGGCTTGTCCTGCGACCAGGCGGAATTGACCGCGAGCGCGAGCACGCCGGCGGCGGCAGCGATTCTCTTCATGTGGTCCTCCTCCACGCCCCGGCGGGTCCGGGGGCGAGGCAATCTACACCCGCGGCTCAGGCGCGTCCAGAGCCGGCGAACTCCCTCTCCTGCAGCTCGCGCCACTGGATCTTGCCGCTCGCCGAGCGCGGCAGCGCGGCGGCGAACTCGAGCTTGCGCGGCGCCTTGTAGGCTGCCATCTGCGCGCGCGCCCAGGCGAGGATCTCGCCAGCCGCGGCGCGCGCGCCCGGCTTGAGCACGACCACCGCCTTGACCGTCTCGCCGCGGCGCTCGTCGGGCGAGGCGATGATGCAGCATTCCTGGATCGCCGGGTGCCGGTACATCGCCGCCTCGACCTCCGCCGGCCAGACCTTGAAGCCGGCGGCGTTGATCATGCGCTTCAAGCGGTCGGCGATGAAGAAGTAGCCGTCCTCGTCGACGCGGCCGAGGTCACCGGTGCGGAAGAAGCTCCGCCCGCCGATCTCGACCCAGGCGTCGCGGTAGTCCTTGGGCTTCTTCCAGTAGCCGGTGAGCAGCTGCGGCCCGCGCACCAGGATCTCGCCCGGCTCGCCGGGCCCGAGCGGGGCGAGCGTCGCGGGGTCCACCACCAGCGACTCGGTGTCGAAGACCGGGATGCCGAGGCATTGCCGCTTGGGCTGGTGCGCCGGGTTCATGTGCGTCTGCGAGATGGTCTCGGTCATGCCGTAGCCTTCCATGTACTGGATGCCGCAGGTCTCGAAGAGCTTGCGCGCGATCGCCTCGGGCATCGAGGAGCCGCCGCCGAAGATGCATTGCAGCGACGACACGTCGCGCTCGAGGGCGCGCGGGTGCGAGAGCAGGTCCACGACCATCGTCGGCACGTTGGCCCAGTGCGTGCAGCGGTGCCGCTCGATCAGGCGCGCCGCGAGCTCCGGCTCCCAGCGCGGCTGGATCGCCATCGTGGCGCCGCACCAGACCGCGGCGTTCAGGCTGTGGACGAGCCCGGTGACGTGGAACATCGGCGCGGTGCAGAGCGCCACCGAGTCCTGGTGCATGCCCTCCCAGAGCGCGGCGCCGAGCACGTTGTGCATCACCGTCGCGTGCGTGTGCATGCAGCCCTTGGGCCGGCCGGTGCTGCCCGAGGTGTAGGGCATGAGGCACAGGTCCTGCGGCTGGGCGCGCGAGGCGGCGGGCGCGGGCGCGGCGGCGAGCGCGTCCCCCCAGAGCGTCACGCCGCGCGCCTCGATTCTCTCGCGCGACGCCGCCACCGCCTGGGGCAGCGGCAGATCGCTCTGCTCCCCCGCGTAGTCCCGGTAGGCGGCGACGATCACGTGCGGCAGCGAAAGGGCCGCGAACTGCGGCCACAGTTCCTGGCCGCAGATCGCGACGCGGGCGTCGCTGTCCTCGACGTAGTGCGCGAGCTCGCGCGCGATGTGCATCGGGCTCAGCGGCACCGCGACCGCATCGGCGCGCAGGATGGCGTAGTGCGCGAGCACGAACTGGGGGCTGTTCTGCAGGTCGAGCAGCACCCGGTCGCCGCGCCGCACCCCGCAGGCCTGCTGCAGGAAGCCGGCGAGGCGCTCGACCTGGGCGAGCGCTTCGCCGTAGGAGAGCGTGCCGCCGAAGAAATGCGCGAACGCCTTCTCGGGGTAGCGCTGCGCCGAGACCTCGAGCATGGCGTGCAGCGTGGTGCGCGGCAGCGTCAGGCCGCGCGGCAGGTGCTTCGGCCAGGAGCGCAGGTGGCGGGGCGGCATCGCGGGAAAGTATAGTGGCGGCGCATGGCCGAGCACACGTTCCTGTTCCGCCCGGGACTGTGGCGCGCAGAAGGCGAGTTTCTGGACGGCACGGGAGCCCGCAGCGGGGTCGAGGGCGAGGCACAGATCCGCCATTACCCGGAGCGGTGGATCTACGAGGGGGTGCTGCGCACGCGCGCGCCGCAGCCGGTCGAGCACCGCACGGTGTACGAGATCCGGCCTTTCGCCGCAGGCAACTTCGCGACCTCCTGGAGCTGCGCCAGCGCCACGCTCGGCACGCTGCACGGCCGCTTCCTCGTGGTCGGGGACGCGATCCTCTCGGCCTACGAGTCCGCCACCGGCCGCTACCGCGGCCAGGACACGATCGTGCGGCGCGACGAGCGGCGCTACAGCGCGCGCGGCGCGCTGTTCGACGGCACCAGGCTGCTCTCGGCCTGGGCGGTGGAGCTGACGCTCAGCCCTTGAGGTTCGCCGGGTCGGGCATGCGGAGGGGGTGCGCAGCCTCGAAGGCGCGCGCCGCGCGCAGCACCAGCGCATCGCCGTAGCGCGGGCCGACGATGTGCAGACCTACCGGCAGCCCCGCCTTGGTGAAGCCGCAAGGAATGGATGCCGCCGGCTGCTGCGTCAGGTTGAACGGGTAGGTGAACGGCGTCCAGTCGGTCCAGCGCCTTTCCTTCAGCAGGTTGGCGACTTCCTTGCCGGCGTCGAAAGCGGCAAGCGGCAGGCTCGGCGTCAGCAGCAGGTCGTAGCGCTGGTGAAACAGGTTCATACGCGCGCCGAGCGTGCCCCGCTTCTGCACCGCGTCCAGGTATTCGCGCGCGCCGATTCTCTCGCCCTGGCGCGCCACCTCGAGCAGGCCCGGGTCCATCGAGCGCCGCTTGCGGGGGTGGATCGCCCGCACCACCGCGGCCGCTCCGGGGAACCAGTGCTTGGCGAATACCGGCAACTGGTCTTCGAACCCCGGGTCCTGCGCCTCGACATGCGCGCCGAGATCGGCGAAGACGCGCGCCGCGCGCTGCACGATGCGCGCGATCTCGGGATCGACGCGCGCGTAGCCGAGGTCGGCGGAATAGGCGATGCGCAGCCCGCGCACGCCGTCCTCGAGCCCGACGCGGTAGTCGCGCCCGTCGTGCGGCAGGCCGTGCCAGTCGCGCGCGTCGGGCAGCGCGAGAACGTTCATCATCAGCGCGGCGTCGGCGACGGTGCGTGTCATCGGCCCGACGTGGGCGACGGTGCCCATCGGCGAAAGCGGCCAGGCGGGCACGCGCCCGAACGTGGGCTTGAGGCCGAACAGGCCGGTGAACGCGCACGGGATGCGGATCGAGCCGCCGCCGTCGGTTCCGACCGCGAGCGGCCCCATGCCGGCAGCGAGCGCCGCCGCGGCGCCGCCCGAGGAGCCGCCGGGAGTCTTGCGCGGGTTCCAGGGATTGCGGGTGACGCCGGTGAGCGGGCTGTCGGTGACGCCTTTCCAGCCGAACTCCGGCGTGGTGGTCTTGCCGAGCAGCACTGCGCCGTGCTCGCGCAGCCGCGCCACCGCCGGCGCATCCTCGTGCCAGGGGCCCTTCGGGTCGATCGTGCGCGAGCCGCGCAGGGTCGGCCAGCCGCGCGTGAGGAGCAGATCCTTGATCGAAACCGGCACGCCGTCGAGCGCGCCCTTCGGCCCGCCCTTGCGCCAGCGCTGCTCGGAGGCGCGCGCCGCGGCGAGCGCTTCCTTGCGGGCGACGAGCAGGAAGGCGTTGAGCACCGGATTGAGCCGGTCGATCCGCGCCAGCACCGCCCGGGTCACTTCGAGCGGCGAGAAGGACTTTCTGCGATAGCCCGCGACAAGGTCGGTGGCCGGCAGCGAACAGAGGTCGTTGTTCATGTCGAGTCATCCCAGTGCGAGAGAAGTCCTGGTTCCGAAGATCCACGCGCCGCCGAGCGCGGCCGGCAGGCCGGCGGCATAGAGGCGCCGGCGCACCCGGCGCGTAGCGGCCCCGGCCGTCGCGCAGCGCGCGGCGAATGCATCGGGGTCGCGGCATTCGAGCGCGTAGCCGGCGAGCGCGGGCGGCCCGGGCACCTCCATGCCGAGGAGCGCTTCCCAGTGGCGCGGGCTCCCGATGAGCACGCTGCCGCGCTCGGTGCGGAGATGGGCATACGGTCCGGCAGGCGCCGGCAGCAGGGCGGCAAACCGCCCCCAGCGCGCGGCGGCGGCCACCGGGTCCTCGGCGACGACGAAGACGCAAGCGAGCTTGGTGACGCCGTTCGCATGCGCCAGGTGGCGCTCGTTCCACAACGTCTCGGGCGTGAGGTGCTCCACGAACTGCACGCGCCCCTCCGGCATCGCCGCGGCTGCGGCCCGCACCACCCGGAATCGGGCCAGTCCTTGCCGCGTCGCGCGCTCGAGCGCGACCAGCGGCTGCGGCTCGAAACCGTGAGCGGCAAGGCGCGCGTGCTCTTCCGCGGCCGCGGGCGTGCCGAAGCAGGCGAGGTGCACTCCCGGGCGGCGCTCCGTCGCGGCGCGCAGGCGCTGCGCGTTGGGCGTGTCGGCGGTCGGGGCGAGGAACTCGAGGTAGCCCTGCTCGAGCATGACGCAGCGGTTGGCGGTCCCGGCCGGGCCCTCCTGCGTTGCCTGCGCCGACTCCTCGGTCACGGCGAAGCCGAGCGCCTCGAGGGCGCGCGCCGCCGCACCGAGCGCCGGGACGAAGTGCGAGACGTGATCGAGGTAGAGCGATCCGGCGGGCGGGCGCTGGCGCTCGGGCGTGCGCATGGCGCGCTACTATAGCGGGGCATGATCGAGCGCGGACACCACGACATGGGGGGGCTGCCGGCCGGCAGGGTCGAGCCGACCGAGCACGAGTACGAGGAGTGGGAGCGCCGCGTCGATGCGCTGATGACGCTGCTCAGCGGCATCCGCGGCGGAAGAAAGCTCATGACGGTGGACGAGTTGCGCAAGAACATCGAGGCGATCGCTCCTGCGGCCTACGACCGCATGACCTACTACGAGCGCTGGATCACCTCGATCACCCAGGCCATGATCCAGCGCGGCGTCATCACGACCGAGGAGCTGGCGCGCAAGATGGAGCAGGTCGGCAAGCGTGGTTGAGGCCCGCTTCCAGCCGGGCGACCGGGTGCGCGTGCGCAAGGCCTACCCGCTCGGGCACGTCCGCACGCCGTATTACATCCGCGGCCGCGCCGGGGTGATCGAGCGCCTGTGCGGCGCCTTCGGCAACCCGGAGGAGCTGGCGCAGCAGCGCAGCGGCGAGCCGAGGCAGCCGCTGTACCGGGTGCGCTTCCTGCAGCGCCAGGTCTGGCCCGACTACCGCGGCGGCGACGACGACGTGGTCGAGATCGAGATCTTCCAGCACTGGCTCGACCCGGCGTGAACGAGCACGGCACATACCGGCCGCTCAGCTACTTCCAGCTGATGGAAGTGAGCCTGCGGGAACTGCTGGTGGAGAAGGGCGTGCTCAGCGAGGAAAGCATCGCGGCC
>Ga0187893_10003791_pt1 | contig 29841 bp, 16 predicted proteins | sample MA1701074metaG_FD_139574 | JGI IMG/M metagenome (GOLD analysis project Ga0187893, IMG submission 139574) | White microbial mat communities from a basaltic lava cave in the Kipuka Kanohina Cave System on the Island of Hawaii, USA - MA170107-4 metaG ...
CGCTGTGGGCCAAACTTGAGTGCGGAAACCAAAAACAACGCTCCCGCTTTCGTCGCCCTGGTCCTGGGGGCAGTGTGTATCTCTTTCTCACCTGTCTTCGTCAGATTCGCAGCCGTGCCCGGGACAACTTCCGCATTTTTCCGCATTCTGTTTGCCGCGCTGGTAGTTTTGCCATGGTATTTATGGAAGCGACCATTACTTCCGTCTCGTAACGCCACCTTCTTAACGCTCACGGGCGGTGTGTTGCTGGCGGTCGACCTGGTGCTCTGGCAAGTTGCGGTACTGATGACCTCAGCTGCAAATGCCACGCTGCTCGCCAACTTAGCGCCGGTGTGGGTTGGTCTCAGCGCCTACCTGTTACGTGAACGGCTTGGCCTTTACTTCTGGCCAGGATTAATGCTTGCGCTCGCCGGTGTGTTCCTGGTTGTAATTGATGGCTCACGGCAGATGGCTAGCTTTAATGACGGCGACCTGCTCGCACTGGCCGCCAGTCTCTTCTACGGTCTCTATTTCATCGTGACACAACGGGTTAGAACAAATATGAATACGGTCACTTTTCTTGCGCTATCGGCAACCTCAGGTGTTGTCTTGTCACTCGCAATGTGCCTCGTGCTGGGAGCGCCGCTCGGCGGCTTCAGCTCACAGGCATGGCTCTCACTAGCAGCGCTTGGGTTGGTGTCGCACTTCGGCGGTTACCTGGCCATCAACTATGCGCTGGGCCATATGAGCGCGGCCACGGTTTCTGTGAGTCTCTTAATGCAGACGGTCATTACTGCATTACTTTCAATATCATTACTCGGCGAGTTCTTGAGCGTGCAGCAGATCATCGGTGGATCGCTAGTCCTCGCGGGCATCTACGTCGTCAATCGTTTCAGTACGCCGAACGAGATCTGAGTATAAGAATCGGCCGCCTAAAGAAATGATTTGGTCCAAGAAAAGTTTGGGGGTTGTGATATGAGATCGAGAATTACTATCGTCGTGCTGATGTTGCTGCTCTCAAGCCGGCCGCTGGCCCACGAGCAGCAGAATGCCAACGTCGCGAGTGATTGTACACCGCTCGCCAATCTGCGAATCGAGGACACAAATCTGCTCTCGGCAACGGTTGTACCGGCGAAGGATGGCCTGCCTGAGTATTGCCAGGTGCTGGGGTATGTGCGACCGGCCATAAACTTTGAAGTGCGACTGCCCACTTCACAATGGAATGGAAAGTTTTACATGGGGGGGTGCGGTGGTTATTGTGGCAGGATCCAGAGAACAATGATCCCAGGACTGCGTCGGCGCTATGCTGTTTCCACGATGGACGGCGGGCACTGGGGCTCAGGCGCGCCGGACGGGCGGTGGGCGTACCATAACCGAGTGGCCGAGGTGGATTACGGCTACCGAGCCGTGACCGAGACTGCCCGGGTGAGCAAAGCTTTAATCCAGGCGTTCTATCAAACAAAGCCAAAGCACTCCTACTTCCAGGGTTGTTCGAACGGCGGCCGCCAGGCTTTGATGGAAGCATGGCGATATCCGGAGGACTTTGACGGCATTATTAGCGGCGCTCCCTCCCTCGACATGACGGGTCTGCTAACTTTTTTTACTTGGGTGGTCCAGGCCAATACGGGACCCGACGGCAAGGACATTTTGTCGCGCACGAAGGTCAAGCTTATCGGGCAGGCGGTGGTTAAAGCCTGCGATGCGAAGGATGGGCTCAAGGATGGGATCATTGATGACCCACGCGCTTGTGATTTCAAGCCGTCGAGTCTGAGATGTTCAAAGGACAATGGTCCAGATTGCCTAACGGAAGCAGAGGTTAAAGTCCTGGAGAAGTGGTACGGCGGAGTACGCAACTCACGGGGAGAGCTCTTGTATCCGGGTGGCATCCCTTATGGATCCGAGCCTTACTGGTGGGTGTGGCTTACCGGCAAAGATGAGAGTGAAGAACCAGATCGAAGCTACGGGCGAGGCGGTTTTGTGCCACAGTTTGCGGCCAACTTTTTTCCTTATATGGCCTTTCCGGACGACCCTATCGGCGGTTTCCATCCGATGCAATTTGACTTTGACAAAGACCCGGCACGTCTCAAGACCATGGGCGAGATCTACAACGCCAGCAATCCCGATCTGAGCAAGTTCAAAGCCCGAGGAGGTAAGTTACTGATGTGGCATGGCTGGCAGGATGCCATTGTCACTCCTCATCGCACCCCGCAGTACTATTCCGAAGTCGAGCAGCGGATGGGAGGCCGGGCAGCAACGCAAGAATTCCTGAGACTTTTCATGGTCCCGGGGGCGGATCACTGCGCCGAGATGCCCGGGCCGGGTATTCAGGCGTCAGGGTTTGATCCGCTGACAGCGCTGGAGAAGTGGGTGGAAGAAGGAGTTGCTCCCACACGGCTACTCTCGTCCAAGACAGATCAGAATGGAAGGGTCTTGTGGACGCGTCCGCTGTGCCCGTATCCGCAGGTAGCAAAATATAGAGGCTCCGGCAATCCCAACGACGCGGCCAGCTTCAATTGTCTCGAGCCCTGAGACTATTCTTGCTAAGCTTCGCCGCCCGTTGATTTGAGAAGGCTTAACACGCATCTAAGTACTAAGAAACTAGAGCTCCAAGTCGGTCTTGGTGGCTTGGCCGCCTTCCGTGCGGGAAGCCTTCGGCTTCCCGTTCGCGTTTTATTATCTCAACGTGAGGCTTTTGCCCCTCCGATCTGAAATAGTCAATTGAGGTATTCAAGTCAAACGGGCTGCTGTATTCAGTAATCGAGATTATCGTCGACACAGACCCATTGCGTCACACCAAAAACTCGATTCCCAAAAGAAGAAACTCAGTTTAGCGTTCTTTCTCGCAAATTCGGCCCAACAAGCCAGAACCAAGAGCCCTTGTGGGTAAACCTTGCTTTCCTTATCCATTAGAGGCTTGAAATTCTCAACCTCTACCCGCTTCACGCCACCTCGAAATGAGAAGACTAGAGTTAGATCCGTGCGATGGTCGATGGCCGAAGTAAAAGCTGGATAGCTTGCCAAAAGCGACGCAAGCTCCGCGCTAGAAAGGAAACTAGATAGATTGGCTAACTCTTTCCCGGTTAGTTTCGCAGTTCTTTGATAGTACTCAGGATGCGTATTAAGACTTCTCAAATCGTCGTACTCGATCGTGCCATCATTATAGATTCTTGCTATGAGCCGGTCTCCTTCTATTCCGGACAGCCCAACGCCCCGATATCGCGCTTCCAGCAAGAGGCTTCTCGTTATCGGAGCGTTAGTGTTCTGTCCGCTTACAAAACTCGCGCCTAGAAATACTAAGGCCACAATAACAACAATTGTTTTCATCTTCCGTCCGTCTAAGAGAAAGGCACCAGCTTGAGTATAGTGGGATTAAGTAATTGCTCCAAAGTAATAAAGGGAATCTCAACCTCTTGTTTACCCTCAGCGCAAGGCGATATTTTACAGGAATCAAAATTAAATCGGATTCCGATGTGGGTGACACTCCAACTTTCAAAATTCTCGCTTCGTGGATCAAGGTGTTCCTTAAACAGTAATTGAGATCCTTGGTCGGATAGTTCGCGGATGCAATAATTTGAGATCAAGTTCAAATAGTTCGAATTGCGCTTAAAGATCTCAGCCAACTGCAACTCTTTTCCGGTTCTCAGATTGTAATTCACTACGAGACTGAATTGGACAGAGTGGGCAGCGCCAATACCGTAACCGTAGCCAATCATATAAATGCTCAAAAGTGTTTCGGTCGCTGACCGAATCTCGTAACTGAGGTCAACCGAATTTGAGATTTTCGGCCATTTTTCTCGATAGTAGCGGAGCTCTGCCTTGGATGGACGCAGTAGCCAGGTGTATTGGTGCACCGCCAGCCGCTTCAATCGCCGATTTAGCCTTAAGATTCTTGCGTTGGTAGTACCTTCAATCTGGGGGTAGACGATATGAACCTGATAGTGAAGGCTTTTGCTCTCCAGCTCTATTTTCCTTGGCACTATTTTTAAAACCGTGACCAAGGGCGGCTTCCAGCTCCGGAGTTGGTGCAATCGCCGGAAGCTTGCCCTCGCTGGCTTTCCGATCGGATTCATTCGGCGAAGGTTCGGCGTCAAGCCTGATCTGTCCCAGAGCATTGTCCTTTACTTGATCTGAAAGCCACTTTGAGAAAGACGCCACCGAAAGTCCCAGGGCGAAGGTTAAGATACTAGTTGCCATCTGTAGCCCGAAGCGTTTCATTTTGTGATGGGACGGACTCTTGGAACAGTAACCTTGGGAATCGAGATTGATACAGGTGGCAATCCACAAAAGCAGGTGAGGATTTCCACAGAACACCTTATAAGCTTATCCACTCGGATTTGCTTCCCATCAAATAGCACTTTGTATTCTAATCATCTTAGTGAATGCGCCCTCGTCACAACCTTGTCGCTCCTTGTGAGGGATGTACTGGGTGGTCTTCAAAGACATGTGCAGGCGGCGGTTTGCCGTCTAATTTTGCTCTTGAGAACAGAAATTTCTCGCAAAGTGTCCAAGAGCCGGAACATAAGATCCAAGGTATCCGTTGACTAGAACAAAAGCATTAGTAATTTTGGCCATAGCAATCACCCTCGTTACTCTTATTGCATTTGTAATATGGCGCGAGATTCAGAAAGACCTAACGCGTGCTTGTACGCTCTCAATCCATAAGAGTCTAGATTCACTAAAAGACTCTAATTCTATTCCAAGAGCAAATAGTCTTAGCGCAGAGTGGATGCCCCTGCGAGCTGACAGCGAGCGACTCATATTAGCAGCCTCGCAAGCCGGATCGTTCGATTGCCGCAAACGAGAAGCCAACGGTCTTCCCTTAGATTCTTGGCGGAACCGCTTCCAGGTCGCGGTGCGGCGATCCAAGGGCCCGAATGAAATTGTGTTTTTGGTTTGGTCTACGGGACCCGATGTTGTAGCGGGAACATCAGATGACATCGTATCCCCGCATGGTGAACAGGTACCGCATCATTGACATTGGAAAAGTATTCTACAAGAAAACGTGAGCTCTCAGCGTATCGAAGTCTCAATTAGCGTAGCAAGGCTGTTGGAAACACGAGTTGTCGGAAACACGGGCCGTCGGAAACCGCGGGCTTTGCCTCACCCCGGAGGGGTGGCATGGCTTACGTGAGTCGCTCGCTCAGTAAGCTTGATTCTCTAGTTTATTGAAAGTGATGCGACCGAGGGGCGGCCACGGAGTTCACCAGCAGGCTGCCGCCTGCAGATGTCCTATAGAAACTACGTGGTACTTCTCCACAAGCTTTGGTGCTCGTTCGTGTAGTTTCGTGTGATTTCGTGGATCGTTTGCGTCGCAAAAGAGGCGATCCACCTTGGGAGGGTCGCCCCTCCGCTCAGCAAGCTCGATTCTCTAGTTTATTGAAAGTGATGCGACCGAGGGGCGGCCACGGAGGGTCGCCCCTACAGATTTTTGACACGGCTAAAGCCGGAGGCTTTCCGCACGGAAGGCGGCAAAGCCGCAGAATTGGCCCACTGTTTTCTTCGTACCCCTTTCCTCGCTTCTTACACCTGCCTGTTGGCACACCACTTGCGATATTGCCCAGAAACAAAAGTGAGAGCTGGTGGTGTCTCTCAGGTTCAACAAAATCGTTAATTTCGAATTGAGTTGCGGCAGCCAATTTCGAATTTGGGATTTCGTATTTGCGGATTTGGGATTGTCATGTCCAAACGAATAAAAAACGGTTTCCCTCCGCGGATCGATACTTGCACCCTTATGTCCGAAATTCTCGATCCAACGATCCGGATTTTCGCAGAGCCGCCGCAATACACGGGTCAGCGATTGTTTAAGAGACGAAGATCAAAATCGTTCGCAATGAAGCCCTGACGCCCGCGCCCAAAGTTTATGGGAACTTTGCTTCTGGACATTCGCTACGGCTTGCGAAGCCTGCTCAGACGGCCAGGATTCACCGCCATCGGCGCTATCACGCTGGCGCTCGGCGTCGGGGGCAATGCGGCGATGTTCAGCTTCGTGGATGCTGCAATCCTCCGGCCACTTAAATTCTCAGATCCTGAGCGGCTGATGGTCCTTACTTCCACAAATCTGAAACGAGGAGTGGAACAGGGCGAAGTCTCTCTTGATGATTACCTCGATTGGCAAACTAACCTTCAGAGCTTCTCAGAAATCGCAGCCTACGGACCCTGGGGATTCAATATCACCGGTGAAAACGAAGCGGAAAAAATCACCAGCGTTGTTGCTACCCCGAATCTCTTCAAGACTCTCGGGGTGGCCCCCCTGATTGGGCGCTCATTTCTCCCGGAAGAAACTATTGAGGGAAAACATAGAGTGGTGGTAATTGGCCATTCACTCTGGCAACGCCGCTATGGTGGCGATGCCAATCTTGTTGGTCGAGCTCTAATCCTTGATGGCGCTTCGTACACCGTGGTGGGCGTCATGCCCGCAGACTTTTATTTTCCCAATCGGGAAGTGGAGATGTGGGCCCCTCTGGACCTCACTCCGGATGAATCCAGCCGGCGCAGCCGCTGGTTGAAGGTGATCGGCCGACTCATACCGCAGACTTCAAAGCTTGCGGCCGAAAACGAACTCGCTTTGCTTACACAACGGCTAGCTGAAAAGTTCCCCGACTCAAACTTCGAGTGGGGGGCGGCAGTGATGCCCCTACGCGAAGTTATTGTAAAAGACAGTCGGCGCGCTCTGGTGCTGCTTCTGGCTGCGGTAGTGTTCGTACTGCTAATTGCCTGTGTCAACATCGCCAACTTGCAGTTGGCCCGCCTGGAATCCAGGTCGAAAGAGCTCGCGGTACGCGCAGCCCTGGGAGCAGGCCGCGGGCGATTGTTGCGACTGTCGTTAATTGAAAGTCTGGGGATGGCGTTTATTGGCGGGGCCCTGGGCTTGGTTTTGGCTTTCTGGAGCCTGGAGCTGCTGACAACTTTGATTCCCAGAGGCGCCCTCCCAGGACCAGATGATCTGGCGCTGCTTCAGTTGACACAGGTGCATCTAAATCTGCGCGTGCTGGGATTCGCGTTTCTTATCTCACTGGCTGCAGGCGTGCTTATCGGTGTGCTTCCCGCCGCAAAAACTCTAAAGCTGAATCTACACGATGCACTCAAGCAAGGTGGAGCCGCATCTTGCAGGCCACTGCGGATGCGTTTGCGCGGCTTTCTGGTAGTTGCCCAGGTCGCACTCACCTTAGTGCTACTGACTGGGGCAGGGCTTTTGGTCCGTAGCTTTGTCCGGCTAATCGAGCAACCTAAAGGTTTCAGATCTGAAGGCCTGCTGACCTTTCGAATCTCGCCGGCTTCCAAGTACCGTCAGGGCGATCAAAGAGCAGTCTATTTCCGGCAACTAATGGACAGTCTCGCAACTCTGCCGCAGGTTCAGGCAGTCGGTTCGACTACGACGCTCCCATTTAGTGGCACCGATCTAAACACCCAATTCATCATCGAGGGAGCGCCTGAAAATCCGCAGCCCGCGAGTGCGCGATTCGGTTCCATCACTGGAAACTATTTTCAAGCTATGGGTATATCACTGATCCGGGGGCGATTCTTCAACGAACGCGACAACAGCAACAGCGCCAACGTCGTCATTATCAATGAAGAGTTTGCCCGGCTTTACTTTCCTGGTGAAGAGACTATCGGTCGACAACTGAAGACCTTTCTCGGAGGCGAAAGATTCAGCGAGGTGATCGGAGTGGTCAGTAACGTACGACAGGATGGACTCGACAGCCAGGTGAAACCCGAGATTTATGTTTCAGGTAACCAGCGACCCTGGTTTTTTGCAAGCGTTGTCGTTAGGACCAACGGAGATCCCCTGAACCTCACTTCATCGCTAAGAAAACAGATCTGGGCAATCGACAAGGACATTCCGGTTTACAACATCGCCACCATGGAACAACGCATAGCTGACTCTGTGGCTAAGCGGCGTTTCAGTATGGTTGTCACCGGAGGTTTTGCTCTCCTGGCTGTGGCCCTGGCGGCTACGGGAATATTCGGAGTGGCTTCATATGCCGTTAATCGACGAAGACAAGAGTTTGGCATCCGCATGGCCGTAGGCGCCCAACCGGGTGATGTTTTCAGATTAGTTCTTTTCGAGGGGATGATTTGGATAGTGCTCGGCCTGCTAATCGGTGGCCTGGGAGCGTTAGCCTTGAGTCGGTTGATGTCGAGCCTGGTTTTCGGAGTGTCTACTACTGATCCCCTCACCATGGTTGCAGTTTCGACTCTATTAACACTGGTGGCGCTGCTCGCGTGTGTCTTACCGGCGCGGCGCGCCACCAAAGTGGATCCGGTTTTGGCGCTTAGATCCGAATAGAACATGTATGTCGAAGGAGTGAGATGGACACACTACTGAAAGATATTCGCTATGGGGTGCGCAGTCTACTCAAGCGTCCAGGCTTCACGGTTGTGGCGGTGATCACTCTGGGCCTGGGTATCGGTGTAAACACGGCCATCTTCAGTGTCATTAATGCGGTGTTGTTGCGACCGTTGCCATATCAGGATCCGGATCGGTTAATCACCTTCCGAGCCAATCAATCCGTTTTGGATCTCGCAGACGTCGCAGCGCAGAGTCGCACTTTCGTTTCCCTTGGTGGACTGGTAGTCCAGCCACTCGATTACACAGCCGGCGCCGAGCCTGTTAAGTTTCAGACCGGAGTGGTAACTGGAGGCTATTTTCAAACCTTGAACGTAGCGCCGGCATTGGGACGGGTCATTACCCCTGAGGATGACAAGCTCGGGGCCGAGTACGTTGTGGTCCTAAGTCACGACATCTGGCAGCGCCAGTTTGGGGGCGACCGCCAGGTAATCGGCAAGACAATTCCCCTCAGCGGCAAAACTTATGCAGTTGTCGGGATCATGCCAGCGACCTTCGTCGCTCCGCGCGATAATACTGAAGCCTGGGTAACAGTGCACGCTGCTCACCCAGGTGCTGCCGGTTTTCGCAGTGTTCACTTTCTCAGGACATTTGGTCGGCTGGCCAGCGGGGTCACTCTCGAAGAAGCACGAGCCGAGATGGCCCTAATCGATCGAAACCTGGCGGCTCAGTATGCGGCTGATAATAAGAATCGCAACACAGTCTTAATACCGTTGCATGAGCGCATCGTCGGAGATTCACGCCAGGCGCTTTGGATCCTGTTCACGGCTGTTGGATTTGTTTTGCTGATCGCCTGTGCAAATTTCGCCAATCTGTTGATCGCTCGAGGGGCCGAACGCGAACGCGAGTTTGTGATTCGAGCGGCTCTTGGAGCCGGTCGCTGGCGCCTGGTGCGCCAGCTGCTAACGGAAAGTGTTCTGCTTGCACTGGCGGGAGGGGCGGTGGCGATCCTTTTGGCTATCTGGGCTACCAGTACCCTGGTTGCCCTTAAACCCGAGAATCTACCGCGCTTGCAGGAAATCAGCGTCGATCGAACGGTGCTTGGTTTCACTTTTGCCGTGTCGATGTTGACAGGTTTGATTTTCGGCTTGTTACCGGCGTGGATTGCCTCGCGCGGAGCGGCCAACGAGGCCTTGAAAGAGGGCGGGCGAACCGCGACCGCCGGCGCGACCCGGCAAAGACTCCGTAGCAGCTTTATTGTGTGTGAACTTGCGGTGGCCCTGATCCTTTTAAGCGGCGCTGGGTTGCTGATCAAAACGTTCTGGAAACTCCGTTCAGTTGAGCCTGGGTTTAATCCAAATCAGTTGTTGACCATGCGCATGGAGCTCCCGGAAACACGCTACAAGGAAGTTTCAAGGCAAACAGGGTTTCGTACCGAACTACTTGAGTCAATCGGGCGTCTGCCCGGAGTCCAGGTTGCAATGATCAGTGAATTGCCACTTAGCGGCGAAGCCCTGGATCACAACTTCTTAATTGACGGCCGTCCACCCATTGCACCCGGTGACGAGCCGAGTCTCGAAACGCGCAGCGTGATGGGCGAGTACTTCAAAGTGATGCAGATCCCGCTGCTCCGGGGAAGAAACTTTGATCTCCAGGACTTTGCAGAAAACGCGCCGCTGGTGGGCATTGCAAACCACGCCCTGGTGCAGCAGTACTTCCCCAATGAGGAGCCTCTGGGGAAGAGAATTCGCTGGGCTCGCAATCCAACAACTCAATGGATTGAGATTGTCGGCATCGTCGGTGACGTAAAACACTTTGGTCTCGATCTAGCCGATCAGCCTACCTTGTACTCGCCTTTTACGCAGGCAGATCCGTGGAAGCGTTGGATGTCAGTTGTTGCTCGGACGTCGTCTGATCCGGCAGCCCTGGCGCAAAGTGTCAAACAACAGGTATGGAAAATCGATCCACAGCTCCCGCTAACCAAGGTTAAGACGATGGATGAAGTAGCCGCGGCTTCATTCGCAGCCCGCCGCTTCAACATGTGGCTGCTTGCAGTTTTTGCTGGTCTGGCGTTGCTGTTGGCGGCGGTGGGGATCTATGGGGTGATGTCCTATGGGGTCACGCAACGCACCCAGGAGATCGGAATTCGCATGGCCCTGGGGGCGCGTGGCGCGGACGTTTTAAGGCTGATAATTAAGAACGGAATGAAACTAACGCTGATCGGGATCGTACTTGGGTTGATTAGTGCATTCGCGTTGACCCGGCTGATGACGTCGTTGCTTTTCGGGATAACGCCGACCGACAAAGTTACTTTTGCTACGGTTTCGTTCCTGCTGGTCGCTGTGTCCCTGCTGGCTTGTTACATTCCGGCGCGCCGGGCCACGAAGGTCGATCCTCTCGAGGCACTTCGATACGAGTGAGGTTAATTATGTATACCCTTTGGCAGGATGTGCGCTACGGAATCCGCATGTTGTTGAAGAACCCGGGCATGACGCTGGTGGTCATTCTGGCCTTAGCGCTGGGTATTGGAGCTAATACGGCCATCTTCAGCGTGGTTAACGCAGTGTTGTTGCGACCGCTCCCGTTTCAAGAAGCTGACCAGCTGGTCTTTCTGAACGAGGCCAGCCAGGTGCTCGATGAAATGTCGATCTCCTACCCGAACTTTACCGACTGGCGCAACCAAAATCAGGTCTTCGAAAAGATCGGCGTGTACAACCGCGCCAGCTACAACCTCACCGGAGCGGGCGAAGCTGAACGCATCGTGACCGCGCAGATGTCTGCGGATCTGTTTTCAACCTTACGCGTGAGTCCTGCTTTGGGCCGTCTTTATACGAATGAAGAGGACCAGCCTGGCGGAACTCAGGTGGTGATTCTCAGTCATGGCCTTTGGGAGCGAAGATTTGGCGGCAAGCCTGACATTATTAACCAGCCTCTGACACTTAATGGAAAGACCTATACCGTCATTGGAGTAATGCCCAAGGGCTATCTGTTCCCAACCCGAGTCGAGATGTGGGTTCCGGTGGGCCAACTCTCCGGCGAAGCAAGCTGGCAACAGCGTGGCAATCATCCGGGTCTTTATGGCGTAGCTCGCTTAAAACCTGGAGTCACCATCGAGCAGGCACGTGCAAACATGGACATGATCGCCGCCAATCTTGAGCAGCAGTATCCCGACTCAAACTCGGGTAATCGTGTCCGGATTCGCCCCCTCCTTGAAGTATTTGTTAGCGATGTGCGCCGGGCTCTTTGGGTGCTATTCGCAGCGGTCGGATTCGTTTTATTAATTGCCTGTGCAAATATTGCGAACCTGCTGCTGGCCCGGGCTACGGCCCGGCAAAAAGAGATGGCTATTCGATCGGCCATGGGCGCCGGCCGTTGGCGCATTGCTCGCCAACTATTAACTGAAAGCGTCCTGCTATCTCTGATTGGCGGAGGACTCGGGTTGTTACTGGCTCGCTGGGGCGTCGACCTAATTCTTTACATAAGTCCAAACGCAATTCCGCGTGCGGGTGAGATTGGTCTAAGTTGGCCGGTCCTGGCTTTTACGCTCTTCGTTTCTTTTCTTACCGGAATCCTCTTTGGACTTGTCCCGGCGTTGCAGGCAGGTGGCGTGGATGTTCATGAAACTTTGAAAGAGACTGGGCGTGGTACAACTCGCAGGCACTGGTTACGCAGTTCTCTGGTAGTGGTCGAAGTGGCATCCACCCTGGTGCTGTTAATTGGCGCCGGTCTGTTGATTCGTAGTTTCTACCGGCTGCAAAGTGTTCATCCAGGCTTTTCTTATGACCACTTGACAAGTTTTAGCATTTCACTTCCGAGGCAGAAGTATGAAAGTTTGGATCAACGCGGCACTTTCTACAACCGATTGCTGGAAAATATAAAGACGCTGCCGGGCGTTGAAGCGGCGGCTGCTGCGTCGGGACTGCCTCTGGGAAATAACGGGTGGCAGACCTCGTTTACGGTTGTCGGGCAACCACCACCCCCACCCAACCAGGTGCCTTTGATGGAGGCTTGTCTGGTCACTCCGGATTACTTCCGAGCGATGGATATTCCGGTGTTGCGCGGCCGCGCGTTTGAGGAACGCGACAATCGGGCTCACCTGGCTGGCAAAGATCTCAGCAAGATTCCCGAAAACCAGAGAGAGATCGCGGGTCTAAACGTAATCGTTGTTGACGAGGAGTTTGCGCGGCGTCATTGGCCCAATGAAGAAGCGGTTGGCAAGCAGGTACAGCTTGGGCGGGAAGCCGACGCTACGAAACTTACGGTTGTTGGTGTGGTTGGCAGAGTAAAAATGGACGGCCTGAGCACCGACTCTAATCGAGTTCAGGGCTATTTCCCGCACGGGCAGGTTCCTGCTGGTGGGATGACAGTGGTAGTCAAAGGCAAGGCTGATCCAAGCCAGTTGATCTCTTCGCTGCGCCAGCAGGTAAAAATGGTGGATCCGGATCAGCCGATCTACAACATTCGTACCATGGACGATATTCGCGCCGAGTCAGTGGCTCCGGAACGGCTGAACCTGACTCTGCTGAGCATCTTTGCGGGGATTGCCCTGGTGCTGGCCATCGTTGGCATTTATGGAGTTATGTCTTATGCCGTTACCCAGCGGACACATGAGATCGGCGTTCGGATGGCTATAGGTGCTCAGTCGTGGGATGTGTTTCGCATGATCCTGGGGCAGGGGATGACTCTGGCTTTGATTGGCATCGGCATTGGTCTGGTCGGAGCACTTGTTTTGACTCGCCTGATGACCACAATGCTTTTCGGGGTAGAACCCACCGACCCGGTGACCTTTGCGGTGATAGCGCTACTGCTCACCGGGGTGGCCTTAATGGCCTGCTATGTTCCCGGACGACGTGCAACAAAAGTCGATCCAGTTGTCTCGCTCCGTTACGAATAAGCAGCCGCTGGCGGATACCGTTGGCGTTTCGTGTTTGTTCGTGTGATTTGGTGGATCGTTCGTTTGCCTGGCAAAAACACGATCCACGCGCATCACACGAAGCGACACTAACGCTCGGCAAATACCCGCGGAGGTTTCTTGAAAGCATCACCTTAGTTGGAAACTATTCCACGAGAGAACACGAAAAAGAGTATTTTATGCAGAACTTCTGGCTAGACCTGCGCTACGGCTTGCGGATGCTGGTGAAGAGCCCGGCCTTCGCCAGCATTGCGGTTTTGACCCTGGCACTGGGCATCGGCGCTAACACGGCGATTTTTAGTGTGGTCAATGCCATATTGTTGGGCCAACTTCCTTACCTCAATGCAGAGCAATTGGTGATCGTTTGGGAAAGCCGGCCGGCCGAGAGTCGCAACGTCGTCAATCCCGCGAATTACATGGACTGGAAAGAGCAGAATAGCGTCTTTTCAGATCTGGCCGCTTTTGGTGACAGCCGTACGGTTATGGTTGGCGAAGGTGAACCCGAAGAACTGCCTATGCAGTTTGCCACCACGAACCTGTTCTCAGTGCTGGGAGCCCCGGCTCTGTTGGGTCGCACCTGGGTGGCTGAAGATGGCGAGCCGAACCAGCCCCGGGCGGTTGTGATCAGTTACAACTTGTGGCAACGGCGATTTGGTGGCGATCCCAAAGTTATTGGTCGAAAGCTAAACCTGGACCATCGGGAAGCCACGATCATTGGCGTTATGCCAGCCGACTTTCACTGGTTCATCCGGAAGGGTTCGCTGACTGCAAAGGCGGCGGAGATTTGGGTTCCGTTTAGAATCACAAATGAAAATCGAGTGCGGCGCGGTCGCTTCATGACCGTTGTCGGCCGGCTCAAGCCGGGTGTCACGCTGGCGCAAGCGCAGGCTGAGATGACTACGATTGCCAGCCGTCTGGAGCAGTCGTTCTACGATTTCAATGCTAATTGGGGGGCTACGGTAGTCCCGCTGCGGAGCCAGCTTACTGGCGATATTCGGCTGGCGCTGTGGGTACTGGTGGGCGCAGTAGGATTTGTTTTGCTGATTGCCTGTGCCAACGTGGCCAACCTGCTGTTAGCCCGAGCTGCTACCAGGCAACGCGAAATTGCCATCCGTGCAGCCCTGGGCGCCAAGCGCTGGCGTCTAATTCGGCAACTTTTGACCGAAGGGTTGCCGCTGGCCTTGTTGGGAGGTGGCCTGGGGTTGTTGGTGGCCTGGTGGGGAACCAGTTTGCTGACATCGCTCAGCCCGCCGGAACTCATTGATCTTTCGGGAGTACGAATTAACCTGACGGTGCTAGGATTTACTCTGGGGATCTCACTGCTCACCGGAATCGTTTTCAGCCTGGCGCCTTCCTTGGAATCCACCCGCCTGAACCTCAACGATTCTTTAAAGGAAGGACTGAAAGGTGGCGGCAGCGGCGTTGCCAGTCACCGCCTGCGCAGTGTGTTAGTAGTTGCCGAAGTTGCTTTGGCCCTGATTCTCCTGGTCGGAGCGGGTCTGCTTATCAAAAGCTTAATTCGCTTACAGTCAGTGGATCCTGGCTTTAATCCAAAAGGCGTGCTCACGATGCGAGTCGTTCTGCCAAGACGGAAATACGATCAGGATGGGAAGGTAGTTGGCTTTTTTCAACAAGCAGTGGAGCGGATTCAAAACTTGCCGGGCGTCCAAGCGGCGGGAGCTATCAGCTTTCTACCCTTCGCCGGCCCTTATTCCGGTACCAGCTTTAAAATTGAAGGGTTGCCCGAACCAGCTCCAGGTCAAGAGCCCAAAACTGGTGTCTGCGTGACCGATGTGAACTACTTCCAGGCGATGCAAATTCCTCTAAAGCGAGGCCGAATGTTCACCGCGCACGAGGCAACAGAAATGCGGCACGTGGTGGTGATTAACGAGGCCTTAGCTGAGAAGTACTTTCAAGGCGAAGATCCTCTAGGCAAGCAAATAACCATCAACATGAAGGATGAAAATGTGCCGAGCGAGATTATCGGAATTGTAGGCGACTCGAAGCACAAAAGCCTCGACGGCGAGGTCGAGCCAATGTCTTACTGGCCACACCCGGAACTTGCCTTTCCTTTCATGACGCTGGTTATGCGCACGCCTGGCGACGCGGCGAATCTGGCAGCCGGAGCGCGGGCAGTGATTCAAAGTCTCGATAATGAACAGCCAGTATCTGATGTGCGCACCCTGGAGGGTCTTCTGTCAAATTCCATTGCTCGAGCCAGGTTTAGCGGCCTGTTGCTCACGGTCTTTGCAGGTGTGGCTTTGGTTCTTGCCACCATAGGTATTTACGGTGTGATCTCCTACGGTGTTAGCCAACGAGGTCATGAGATCGGTGTGCGGATGGCTTTGGGAGCCCAGACAAGGGACGTTGTGGGGTTGATTCTGCGTAAAGGAATGCTGCTGGTCACAATCGGACTGGTAGCCGGCTTGGGTGGAGCATTTGCGTTGACGCGGGTAATGACGACCCTGCTGTTTGGTGTCACACCCACTGATGCGTTGACCTTTGTAAGCGTCTCAGCGCTTTTGTTGGCCGTTGCTTTGCTCGCTTGTTATATACCAGCCCGCAGGGCTACCAAAGTAGATCCGCTCCTGGCTTTGAGATACGAATAATAAAATCGTGAAATTCGAATTTCGAATTGCGGATTTCGTATTGCCAAGGTTGATAATTTCGGGTGAGTTCTATTCGTGCTGTTAGTGTGAGTTTGTGGATCGTTCTTCCGTGGGAAATGCGATCCAACCCAATCACACGAAACATCACGAACTATTGCTGTAGACAACGTGTGGTTTTCAATCAGGAGTACTAATCATGGAAACCTTGTTTAAAGATACTCGTTACGCGCTCAGAGGGTTGTGGAAGCGACCTGTTTTCACGATTGTCGCTCTGGTCACGCTTGCCCTGGGAATTGGGGCCAACACCGCCATCTTTACTTTAATAAATGCAGTGCTGTTGAAGCCTCTCCCGGTGAAAAATCCAAACGAGCTTGTCTTATTCACCGATTCAGCAAGCGAAGGCATCATGTCGGGAGGCGCGGTCACCGGTGAGTGGGAGCTATTCTCTTACGATTCCTATCGCCACTTTCTGGAAAACAACAGTTCCTTCGAGCAGCTCAGTGCCTTTCGAAGCGGGCATGACCGGTTGAGCGTGCGTAAGGCCGGCGGAGATGGCGAAGAAGCCGCCGCGCGAGTTTGGGGCCACCTGGTTTCGGGAAACTTTTTTGCTGTTCTCGGCGTGAGCGCGCTTCATGGCCGAGTCTTAACTAAAGAAGACGATTCTCCAGGGGCACAACCTGCCGCGGTCCTTAGCTACGATTACTGGAAGCAACACTGGAACAGCGACCCGCAGGTTGTCGGCAAAATCCTGATTATAAATGGCACCTCATTCACTGTAGTGGGTGTGATGCCGCCTGAATTTTTTGGCGAGCGGGTGCGCAAGCCCCCGGAGTTCTGGCTGCCACTCTCTTTTCAACCGCAGATCCAACTTCGCGACAGCTTTTTGACTGATGAGAATGTGTATTGGCTCAATATGTTGGGGCGGTTAAAGCCAGGCATCTCGATCGAACAGGCGCAAGGGTCAGCTGATCTACAGTTGCGGCAGTTCATGACTCAGCAGGCTGGTGCCCAGCTAACCGACGACCGACGTAAAGCGATCGAGAATAGTTTTGTCCAGTTGGCGTCTGGGGCCCGCGGCATCTCAGGTTTGCGAAACTTTTATTCCAAAGCTTTGAAAATGCTAATGGGGATTGTGGGGCTGGTCTTGCTCATTGCATGCGCCAACATCGGCAATCTGCTGCTCTCGCGCGGCGCAGCCCGGCAAAGCGAGTTTGCGTTGCGGCAAGCGCTAGGTGCCAGCCGCCTTCGCCTGATTCGATTGCTGCTTACCGAAAGTCTCTTGCTGGCACTGATTGGCGGCTTGTCTGGAATACTTCTGGCCCAGTGGGCCGTCAGCATCTTAGTCGCCTTTGTAGCCCCGACGGCGCCACTCGATGTTCGTCCTGATCTGACAATTTTGGGCTTCACCGCCGGAATCTCACTTGTAGCAGGGCTGGTATTTGGCATTGCTCCGGCGATTCGAGCCACTGGTACCGGGCTGACCACAGCCCTCAAGGAAAAGTCGATTCGTCATAAACGGGGCCGCCTTCCTATCTCCCTCGCTTCAGGATTAGTTATCGCGCAGGTGGCGTTATCGCTCGTGCTGTTGGTGGGGGCCGGTTTATTCGCACGCAGCCTTATGAACCTGCAAGCGGTAGAACTTGGCTTTAATCGCGACAACGTGCTGCTCTTTAGCGTGGACTTGCTGTTGGCTGGCTACAAGCCTGCCGAGTTGAGCCATGCTTATCGCCAGCTTTATGATCGGCTGAGTGCATTACCCAATGTCCGTGCGGCGACATTTGCTACCTACAGTCCTTTAAGCGGAACCGCCAGAAGCAGCAATGTCACGGTTAGAGGACGAACACCAAATCCAGGCGAAGATACGGTTGTTTCAGACATCCTGGTGGGTCCCAATTATTCTGAGACTCTTTCGTTGCCGGTGCTGGCGGGACGCAGCATCAGCTTGCAGGACACGGCAGCCTCGCCTCGCGTGGCGGTCGTCAATCAGGCCTTTGCCGAGTACTTCTTTCCCAACCAGAATCCCCTTGGCGGGCGCATTAGCTTGGACGACAATTCTGAACAGGGTTACACAGAAATCGTTGGGGTCGTGGGAGACGTAAAATACCGCAGCGCCAGGAATAAAGCCGAGCGGTCGGTCTATCGCCCTATCCTGCAAATGCAGGATCAGTCGGCCTACTCGAACGTGGTACAACTTCGCACCGACGGAGATCCTTTGAATGTTGCTTCCGCTGTACGCCAGGCGGTAGCCCAGGTGGACCCTAAGCTGCCAATTGGGACGATGACTTCTTTACGCGCACAAACCGACGAGTCGTTGAGCAGGGAGAGATTACTTACGCGGCTGGTAAGTTTCTTTGGTTTATTAGCCCTGCTTCTGGCCAGCGTTGGCCTTTACGGCATAATGGCGCATTCAGTCGTTCGGCGTACCAATGAAATTGGCATTCGCATGGCACTTGGCGCTGAACGTCGAGACATTACCGGGATGATTCTACGCGAGGCTTTTGTTTTAATAATCATTGGCATAGCCATAGGCGTTCCGCTTGCTCTACTGGCCGCTCGGCTGGTGGCCAGTCAACTGTTCGAGCTGACACCAAGTGACCCGGTCTCGATCGTCGTGTCCGTCATGGTTTTAACATGCGTCGCAGCTTTGGCTAGTTTTCTACCAGCCAGAAAAGCTTCGCGCCTGGATCCCCTGGTTGCTCTTCGGTATGAGTAGACACACATCGGCAGTTGGAAATTGTAAATTGGTAACGAAAATAGCATGTCAATTGGCAATAGGTTGACAATCGGGAGTGACCCGTCAATCGGCAATTGGAAATTGGCAATTGGCAATCGGAAATAGCCCATGCCTCGGATCCTAGTCGCGGACGACCAGGCAGACGTTCTAGCAGCGCTGCGCCTGCTGTTAAAGCCTGAAGGCTTTTCGATCGAGACTGCCTCATCGCCGGCATCGGTTCTCGAGAAAGTCGATGCCCAGGATCTGGACGTTGTCCTGATGGACCTGAATTACGCTCGCGATACAACCTCGGGCAGCGAAGGCCTGGATCTGCTGACCAAGATCCAGGCTAAAGACTCTACCTTGCCAGTGGTGGTGATGACTGCCTGGGGAAGCGTCGACCTGGCAGTCGAAGCGATGCGTCGTGGCGCCCGCGACTTCATCCAAAAACCCTGGGACAACGCCCGGCTCTTGTCCGTTTTGCGCACGCAGATTGAGTTGGCCCAGGCCTTGCGGCGCGGCGAGCGACTGGAGGCTGAGAACCTGGCGTTGCGAGACAGCGCCGAAAACGGCGGCGGAAAAGCTGTAAGACTTATTGCTGAATCACCGGCCATGAAGAAGGTTGTCAACCTCATGTCCAGGTTTGGTCCAGCTGATGCAAACGTGCTCATTACCGGCGAGAATGGTACCGGAAAAGAAGTTGTGGCTCGTACCCTGCATTCGCTCTCGTCCAGAGCGTCAAAGCCGATGGTTTCGGTTAATGCTGGGGCGCTTGCGGAAGGCGTGTTCGAAAGTGAGTTGTTTGGCCATGTTCGAGGCGCGTTCACTGATGCCAAAGCCGATCGTGTTGGCCGGTTCGAGCTGGCTGATGGGGGCACGCTCTTTTTGGATGAGATTGCCAATGTCCCGTTGAATCTACAAGCCAAGCTGCTGCGGGTCTTGGAGACCGGCGAATTCGAGCGAGTCGGCTCATCGAAAACTCATAAAGTGGATGCTCGAGTGCTGTCGGCAACCAACGCCGACTTGCAAGCAGAGGTGGCGGAGGGAAGGTTCCGGCAGGATCTCCTGTTCCGCTTGAACACGGTCGAGATTCACATACCACCACTGCGCGAGCGGCCTGAAGACATCCTGCCTTTAGCAGAGCATTTCTTACAGCAGCACGGTTATCGCTACCGGCACAAGTTGCAGGGATTCACGCCCGGAGCGACCGAAGCATTAATGCAGCATTCCTGGCCCGGCAATGTTCGCGAGTTGGACCACGTGGTTGAGCGCGCCGCCTTAATGTCTTCGGGCGGCGTGGTGACGGCGTTAGATCTGGCTTTGCAGCCTCGCAGCGAGGCTGGGGTATTGTCGAGGATAGACGAGATGAGTCTGGAAGAGGTTGAGCGTTTACTCATCAAGAAAGCCCTGGCTCGATTCAGTGGCAACGCCAATCGCGCCGCCGAAGCACTTGGCCTCAGCCGCAGTGCCTTGTATCGCCGGCTGCAAAAATACGGCTTGAGTTGATTCGTTGGGGCGGCCCCCCAGGAAACCAGCACGGCTACTTGGGGGCACGTTTAGTGTAGTTTCATGTGACTTCGTGGATCGTCTGTTTGCGTGGCAAAAACGAACGATCCACGAACTCACACGAAACTACACGAACGAGCGCCAAAGCTTGGAGACGTGCTCGTTGCTACATTTCTATAAACTCATCCTTGTTTGCTCTGATGTATCTGGCAAGCTTCGTTAGCAACATGGAGTTTAATCCGGGTGACAAAACAACCCATTGGCCCTCTGAGTTTCTTCCATACTGATCGTTGTAAGCGTCATCGAACCACGAAAAGTCCAGTATTTCACCGGTCCGCTGAAACGTTTCCCACTGCGGGTTCTCGCCTGCCCGCCGCCATTCCTTCCGCAATTCAAGCCACAATTCTTTCTTGCCTGCGAGGCTTTCGATAGCTTTATCGTAGTTGGCCAGCAGTTCAGACTGTCCCAAATAGGCAATGGCATCCCTGACCGGAAAAATATATCCCGGATAATTCCAGACGAACTGTGTGAAGCCCCCTTTTTTTACCTGACCATCAAAAATGCCGAGCAAGAGCAAAAGCTGCTGCCCTCTGGTTAACTGTTTAACGAACGTAATATCCTCATACCCGGCGGGAAACTCACCACGTAGTTCGTAAAACTTCTCATTCCGACGTACAAGGGCGTCGTAATAGCCGTCAATCGGAAATTCTTCGTTTGGCGGAATGCCATCGAACGCTTCTGCCGTAATTCTGGATCTATAGTCACTGAGCTTCGTCATTGGACTATTTATTACCTTTTGCGGTTTTACCGTCAAGGCGCGAGGCCGTTTTTGAATTCCACCGGGACCATAGAAAAGGGTGGGTCTTCATGAGTTATCATAAGTACCGTGAGCACGCCAAGATTATCCGAGAAAAATATCACCTCATTCTCCACGCTTGACCCTGACCTGCGACGCGGGGGTCGAATAAGCTTTGAGCGCCGGATAACCCTTTTGGCTTTTTTTGCAGGTTTCCCCTCCGTGGCCTTGAGCGCCTTGCTGCTGTGGTTGGGAGGTTATTCCGCGCGGGTTCAGTGGACCGTCAACTTGATTGTGGTTGTTGTCTGGCTGAGTGTCGTCGCCAGCTTAAAACAAAGAGTGGTTCGCCCCCTGCAGACTCTGTCCAACATCCTTGCGGCGCTCCACGAAGGTGACTACTCAATCAGGGCCCGGCGCGCAACCAGCGGCGATGCGCTCGGGGATGTTCTGCTCGAGGCCAATCAGCTGGGAATGATCCTGCGGCAACAGCGACTAGGCGCCCTGGAAGCCACCGCCCTGCTCCGCACAGTTATGTCGGAGATTGATGTGGCAGTTTTTGCTTTTGACAGCGAGCAGCAATTGCGACTCGTGAATCGAGCAGGCGAAAAGCTCCTGGCGCAACCTGCTGCCCGCCTGCTGGGCCGCACCGGCGAGGAACTGGGATTGGCAGCGTGCCTGGATCCGAAACAAGAGGACGAGGCCCATACCATGCAGCTGGTTTTCCCGGGTGGGGTCGGCCGCTGGGCTGTGCGCCGGACGACTTTTCGTGAGGGAGGCATGCAACACCAGCTCCTGGTGCTTACTGACTTGAGCAAGACCTTGCGCGAAGAGGAACGCGTGGCCTGGCAACGCTTGCTGCGGGTCCTCGGACATGAGTTGAACAATTCGCTGGCGCCCATCAAGTCGGTGGCCGGCAGTCTGCGTGATCTGGTCGCGCGTGAGTTACCACCCGAGGATTGGCGCGACGACATGCACCGGGGCCTGGGAGTGATTTCCTCGCGGGCTGATTCTCTGGCTCGCTTTATTGAATCGTACTCTAAACTGGCGCGGCTTCCGGAACCTCGGTTTGAACTGGTGAACGTGGGCCAGGTAGTCAGCCGGGTCGCCAGCCTGGAAACGCGTTTGCCTGTGAGTGTCGTCGAGGGCCCGGAAATCGTCGTGCAGGGAGACAGTGCGCAATTGGAACAGCTGCTGATTAACCTGGTGCGGAATGCTGTAGACGCGTCATTGGAGGGTGGCGGTAAGGTCGAGGTGGGATGGAGTCGGAACAACGGCCAGCTCGATTTGTGGATCCAGGACGAGGGGCCGGGGCTCGCCAACACCGCGAATCTCTTTGTGCCGTTCTTCACCACGAAAGCAGAAGGTTCGGGGATAGGTCTGGTGCTGTCGCGCCAGATTGCCGAAGCCCACGGCGGTACTCTGACCTTGATTAATCGACCCGCACAAGGATGCGAAGCGCGGCTGCGGTTACCTTTAACTGATTAGGGTCTTGGGTTTTGGGGTCTTGGGTCTTTGGACTTGGGCTTTGGGGCTTGGGGCTTGGGTCTTTGGTCTTGGGCTTGAGTCTGGGGTTGAGTCTCTGGGCTTTGGGCTTGGGCTTGGGCTTGGGCTTAGCGTCTGGGCTTGGCGCTCGGTCGTTCGTAACCAATTGCTCTTAAGCCTGTGAAGCAGGCGAAAGCATAAAGTCAGTCTGGGGTGGAGCGAAGCGGAACCCCAGGTCGACATTAGATTATCAGCAATAAGCCGTGATAACGGGCGACAGCATGCTGGTGATTAAGTGGGGTTGAAGGTGAGGCGGCAGTTGGGATTCTTGGTTACGATCTGGCTGTCGCCCGCTGCCGCGGGCTCGCGGTGTGCTTATTCATCGCCATCCTGGGGTTCCGCTGCGCTCCACCCCAGAAGGCTTTGCTGTCGCCTGCTTCGCAGGCTTAATAGCAATGGCTTGTCCAAGACCCAAGACCAAAGACCAAAGACCAAAGACCTTACCAGTTCTCTTCTCAAGCTCCGCCACCAAAAAAAACCGGGCCGGAGCTTGCACTCCGGCCCGGCTTTACTCGGCTTCTAAGCTCGCTTAGAACTGATACCGCAACGAAAACTGCATCACTCGTCCGGCTTTGGTTTCGTTCAGCGGAGCTTGCGTTGAGGTAAATTGTCCGAAGTCGGAATTCGGACTGCCACCGAGAAATGGATCCGCCCCCAGGCTGAGGTCAGAAATTGTCAGGCCATCGAATCGTTGGGTATTGGTGACGTTGAAAACCTCCCAGCGAAACTGTAGTGAATGACCTTCCCAAGGCAGCTTGAATGACTTGTAGAGACCGGCATCCAGAGCGATGTAGCCGGGAGCACGCAACACATTGCGATCACCTACCTCGCCCGGTCGCGCTGGCCGGAAGCTCCGGTAAACAGCTAGCGGGTCGCTGAAAATATTTGCTGTCCCGCTCCTGGTCGGAGACGATTCCACCGGTTGCACGCGCACGCCATTCGACTGCACATTCCAGTTTGTGGCCCAGACACAGCAATCGAACGGCGTCTGGATGGGCAGGCCCGTGTTGTAGCGGAAGATACCAGTTGTTTGCCAGCCGCCAAGCAAAGCATCGACCAAACTGTTCGAATCGCGCAAAAATCTCTTGCCACGACCAATCGGGAGACCGACTACCCAGTTCGCGTTAATGATATGCCGAGCATCGAAGTCAGAACTGGCGTAGTTCTGGTCCGGGAACAAAGCATTGACTATAAACGCTGTGCCGTAACTGGTTGAATTCTGTAGCCCGGAAGCGTTGTCAAGCGAATGCCCATAAGTGTAGTTGAAGTCGAAAGTAATATCGTTGCGCAGCCGCTGCCTGAGGCTCAGTTGCAACGAATTGAAGTTGGACCTTGCTACCGTCGAGAAAGCCGACAACGCGGCAAACTGCGGCTGGTAGAACATGTTGTTGAAGCGGGCTGGTCCAGGCCCAGCCGCACACGTCGTGCAATCAGGTCTGTCATCCCAAAGCAGTTGCACAAATGTGTAATCTGTGAAGTCCGCCCCACCGACTGACCCTAACGCGATAAGGGCATAGGCAGCTTGTGTGTTGGTCAGCGTTGTATCACCCCACCACTCGGCCATGAAGGGAAATAAATTTTCAAAGTAGGGAATCGTTGGAACCGAGGTTATTTCCCGACCCTGATACCGGAAGTCAACCAGTTGGTTCATTGCTTCATAGAAAGTCATCCCCGATTGCGGATCACGGATGTTGTTCAGCTGCATGATGTCGCGCGATGCCAGAAGGTTTCTCGCAAACCGACCAACGTAACTGGCCTCAAACGACAAACCTTTGCCAATTTCCCTCCCATAGGAAAGATTGACGCTGTAGTTGTACGGAGTGGTAATGCCCTGATCCAACGAAACCTCTATTCGTTGATCTTCATCAGAAGGTACAGTCAATGGAAACACCAGCGAGGTGGGAATTGGTCCCGTCGACCCGGGGAACGGCAGCGTCCGCACCGTCGGGTTGGCGCCCGTAAAGAGCGGTCCCAGCCGGCCTGGGGTTACGTCGAATGTGTTGGCGTTAATGTTACGTGCCGAAGTAAACCCTGCCAGATTGTTTAGATCAAAGTTAACAGCAAGCTGGCTGCCAATGCGATCGTAGGTCATGCGGAAGCCGCCCCGGATGACGCTCTTCCCCTCACGTCCGAGGAAACGCGACAACCAATTGTTTCCCAGGTTCGGCGACCAGGCAAACGAGACCGAGGGGGCGAAGTTGTTCCAATCCTGTTCATAGTAACCGGGTGCATTGTTAGCCTTTCCACCCAGTATGAATGTGATTGGATCAGTGAAGGGAACCCCCTGATTCGAACTATCAACACGCTGGTTGAAGTATTCGGTCAAGCTGATGTTGGGAACGACCTGCAAACCTTTACGCTCGTAAACTGGCGTTGAGGTTGACCAGCGCACGCCATAGTTGAGCGTAAAGTTAGGCCGCATGCGCCAGGAATCTTGCCAGTAAAGTTCATATTCTTCCGTGGCAAACGACCGGTCGGTAGGGGTACCTACTGTTTCGAGCTGACCCTCGCCGTTGTAAACGAGATTTGCGCTGTATTGCGAGTATCTTCCAATCACCGACGCCAGTGCGTCACGCAGGTCGTTCCGGCTTTCAAAGTCGGAAAAGCCCCGCGTTAACACTGCTCCCGAGGCATTGTAGAAGGATGGATTAATAACCGCGTCGTCGAAAGAGGCGCCCAAAGAAACGCGGTTGTTTCGAATGAAGCGCACGTTCGCGCCAAACCCAAATGTATGGTTGCCGCGGATCCACGAAACATCGTCGACCAGGTTGTGAACGGGTGTTGTTCGCCTGAGCGTTCGCGCAAAACTTAGGGGCGAAAAGATGAAGCGGAAATTGATCCGGTTTTCGTTTGAGTCACCACCCTGGGTAAAAGAAGAACGCGTGAGCCCATAACTAAATCGATTGACCAGCGAACTGGACGCCGCCCACGTATGGCCCACTGCGATGCCTTTGGGGTGATTCCAGGTAGTCAGCGGTGGTGTGTCCGGGAAGCACTGGATGTTATCCCCCGGGACACTGCAATCCGAGCTGAAATAGACGGCTCGCGTTACCAGATCGTCTTGGTAGTTGCCTCGAACGAAAAGCGTCTGGGTATCTGTCAGGTTAAGATCGAATCTGGCTATGTAAGTATTCAGCTCGGTTGGAGTGCGCGCGTTGAACCGAAAGCCGCTGGTGTTTAGCCCGTCGCCTACAGTGGTATCGTTTGCCGGGTAACGGCGAGCCGCGTCAGCCAGCGCTGCCAGAGCAACTGAGTTGATCCCCGGGCTGGAACCATTCCGCGCGATATAGGTGGCCTCAATCTCATCCGGAGTCAGGCAGTTTACGCCCGCAGGCGTACCAGCCGGGCAGCCGGGATCGCTGTCACCGCTTACAGTCCGGTACCTTACAATTCCCTGGCCGAGGGTTGGCAGCGGGACTTCCCGGACAACCGAGGTTGCGGTTGCCTCGCGAAAACCTTCGTAGGTAAAGAAGAAGAAGGCCTTGTCCTTCTTAATCGGTCCTCCAATAGAACCACCAAAAATGTTGCGCAGCAGTTGTGGGCGCGCCACACCCGCCGAGTTGTTAAAGAAATCATTAGCAGTAGTCACAGTGTTGCGGTGCGTCTCGAATAACGAACCGTGCCACTCGTTTGATCCGGATCTGGTGACCAACGAAACCTGAGCTCCGGACGACCGTCCCTGCTCCGCATTCGGATTCGTGGTAGTTACACGGAACTCTTGCAAAGAGTCGCGCGTTACTCTGAGGACGCTGGAAAACGCCTCGTCAGTGACAACGTCGAGTCCGTCCTGCTGCTCGTTGACATCAACTCCGTCGAGCGTGACATTAGCCTGGTCAGCACGGCCGCCATTCACATAGCCACTTCGGCTGACACCTGGTTGGAGAGACAACAGGCCAACAACATTATTTGCATTTAGTGGCAGGTCCACGATCCGCTCACGCGCAAAAGAATTTCCAATGCTAGCGTCACTAGTGTTGAGTGGAGCCTCAGTGCCGGAAGTGATATTGACCGTTTCCGTAACGGCTCCAATCTCGAGTTGAATGTCTTTCACTATCGAAGTATCGACCAGGGCCTCGACCCCGGAAAGTGAAATCTTCTTAAAACCACCCGCTTCGACTTCGATGTTGTAGGTTCCGGGGGGAACTGCGGTGAAAATGTAAACACCGTCCTGATTAGTTTTATGCGTACGACTAAAGTTCTTGTCGGCGTTTGTGAGGTTTACATTGGCGCCGGAGACAACGTTTCCCTGAGGGTCCCGGACTGTTCCCCGGACGGTCGAGCCGCCGCTTTGCGCGTAACTAGTGCTCGCGGTTACCAGGGAAAGGAGAAACACTGCTAAAAACACTTTCACAAAACTTTGGATGTTCATACGAATTCTCCCAAGATTTCTTTCTCACTAGTGGATTGACGTGATGCCCGGACGTGGGAGTGCAACCTCACACGAACACCTGTTCTGGCAAGGGTTCGACGGGCCTCTTTATGTAACCGCCACTTCGCCAATTTAAAGGTCTGCGACCGAGGACGAGATAAAATTCAAATCATGCAGATATCGTTCCAAGCGGAGGACAACACTTACAGATGGAATTTTTTGGGAAAATATTGAGTTTGGAGCAGCGGCGGAGATTACAAAGATCCAAGCAGAAAGTCCAAAAACTTGGCGCTCTTGCAGAATTTGAATTTCAATAATTCGTAATCTTTTCCAATATTTCGTAGACACAGTTAGGGCGCTCTTTATAACGTTGGCTTACGGCTCAGCAGCAGATCGCCTTTGAGCAAGAAGCCGGCCAGAATTTTGGGAAACTGAGCCGCAGATTAACGCAGAGGAACGCAGAATAACGCAGATCAGAACCGAGATCAGAAAGCAGAGCGGCAGAAAGCAAATCGAGAGGGTGGGGTAAAGTTTCCTAAGCCGAACATTCTAAGGCCGCTACTTTTTCCGCTTGAAGTAGTAGACCGGATCGGTCGGTGCTCCTGAGACGGCTACGAGTTCCCAACCGTTTGCTCCTAATTTATCCAGATGTTGTTCCAACACAAATCCTTCGAAACCGAAGGCTGCCCCGGGTTCTTTTCGCATTCGAGGATTTCCGGTGGGAGTGAGGTTCGTGCGGCTGGGATTTGCAACTACAAGATACTCCCACTGTTGTGGTGCGGACTCCTTAGCCTCGTCCTGACCCCTGGTGCTGACGGTCAAGGAAACTATTGCCCCAAGAATGAGAAGCGATCCGAGCATTGCGCTAATGATAATTCTACGCATCACCAAGCACACCTCCGTATTGAAATTGGTTTTGGCCTAATTAGCTTGAGGAGTTTGATGTAGAGAAGCGGGTTGAAGGTAGTCTCCCAAATCCGCGTGACCTCCATGGTTCGCCCAGCCTGAGGGTAGGGATCCGACTTTGGTGTCGCGGATGGCTCTGTCCGCGCCGTGCTCAAGGAGGAAATCGCACATCTCTCGGTGTCCGCGGAGGGCAGCGTAGTGCAGCCCTGTGCCCGAGTAATCGAAACCTGCGGGAATCGAATTGATTTCAGCGCCCCGGGCCAGCAAGAAACGGGCGACTTCAATGTGGTTCCCCATACAAGCGTAGATAAAGGCATTGTTTATGATCTCGATTGGATTCTCAGACCATCCGTCCATCTTCGCTTGCAGTTCTTCTTTGATTTTTGGGTTCAGATTTGACCTCCGCGGATCGCCAAAGGGCCAGTCGATGCGGCCGGCCTCGGGTTTAAGCTGGCCCTCCGGAGTAAAGAAGTTCCGGACCAGATCAATTCCACCCAGGCCCGCGGCAGTGCGCAGGTTTTGGACACGCGCGCCGCGGTCCAGCAGTAGCTGAATCATCTTTTGGTTACCCCAGTAAAGAGCTTCTTCCAAGGGTGACCAGCCACCAGTGCCATCAACCTTCGCTCCAGCGTCCAACAGGAATTCTCCTACTGCGACGTTGTCTATGCTGGCGCAAGCACAAAGAGGCTCGTTAATTTCGGCCCCGGCGTCGACCAGAGCCTTGGCTAGCTCCACCCGGTTAGGAACATCAGTCGCTTCCAGGGCAAGACACTGTAGTAACGTCGGATGGCTGACGGACGAGCGGTCCGTCGCTAAAGATCGATCGACCTCAAGCAGAGATTTTAGTCCCTCGAGGTCACCACTCTTGATTTTTGCAATTGCTGGATGAAATCTAGTATCCATCAGAAGCTCGCCGATCCGAAGGTGTGAAAATTTATCATACCATCGGCTTTTACCATACCATTGGCTTTTATCCGAATCCCACCCACGGCAGTGGGTGGATTGTTCAGATCTTTTCTACAACAGAAGCGACGCCTGCCTTCGTTGGAATCCCACGGACGGCAGTCCGTGGATTATTCAGATCCTTTCTACCGCAAGCGCCAATCGCCTTATACATGCCCACGAACAGCGTTAGATGAAATTTGGGCAGACCCTTGCTGTTTGCGGGTAGAAAGGATCTGAATCATCCACCCACTGCCGTGGGTGGGATTCGGAATTCATACGCAGTTCAAAACGTAGATGGGATCTGAATCATCCACCCACTGCCGTCGGTGGGATTACCGAGTTTTGGTCTCGAGCGGCGAGCTTTAGGTATGTGGAGCGTGAGGCGACGGAGGGGCGGCCACGGAGGGCCGCCCCTACAGATTTCGCCGGATTATCACACCGTCTTGAGAAACTGAACTTAACGATCTGATACGGACTTTTGACCCATCACCTTGAAAATCAAAGAGCGCGTCATCATTTGCCTTGACTTGTCGGGTTCGGTGAGACTGGCAAAGAGTTCGCTGATCGTATTTCGCTCTTCTTCAGACCGCCGCTGGCGATCACTGACAAAGGCACCGATCGCCTTATCCATTGCGACCAAATCAGGTGTTGCCATCCAGGTATAGTGGGTAAACTCTCCTTCACTCTTTAAGTCTTCAACTGCCAATCCATAGGCCAGAAGTGTGCCATCAGCGAGAAGTTTATCAACAACGGGCTTGCTGTACTTCTCCCAGGCGCGGCGATACTCCCCGCCTTTACCAGGTTTCACCTTCACAAAGCTGAAACGCGTATAGGGCAAAACCCCGGGCGCTGGCGGCGCTGACGTAGCCGCGAAGACAACGTCCCGCGTTAGCCAGTCGCGGGTCTTGGTACCATCTATTACATCACGTATTTTTTCCATAGTGGTCATGGCCGGTTTAGTGCGTGGCGAGGCGGCGGCTGCTTTCGCTTCATCAGCGGCCAGCTTGGCGTATTGGGCGTCCATACCCTTTAGAACTTTTTCCAGTCCGGTGTAATTCTCGACCGCAAACCAGATCATGTGGGTCGTCCCGCCGGGATAACGCAGTAATGGTACGTCGACACCCCAGGCCAGGATAACACCTTCGGCCATGAGCTTGTCACGAACAGGCGCGCCGACGGTCTTGACCAACTGCATGAAATCTTCTTCTTTGCCGGGATTGACCCGGTAATCGTAATAGAAGGTTAGGGGTGCCGGTGGCGGAGCCTGTTGTGCTACG
>Ga0187893_10003793_pt1 | contig 29837 bp, 29 predicted proteins | sample MA1701074metaG_FD_139574 | JGI IMG/M metagenome (GOLD analysis project Ga0187893, IMG submission 139574) | White microbial mat communities from a basaltic lava cave in the Kipuka Kanohina Cave System on the Island of Hawaii, USA - MA170107-4 metaG ...
CGCAATTCGTTCTTCAATGGGTAAACTGTTCATGGCGTCTGGGGCTCCTTTCTGAGCACGTGAAACATGCCCGACAGGATACCCAGACCGCCGCTATTTACAGCTATTGTGGGACATCACCCGTCCTCATTCTGATCCATCCACAATGAGAAATTCCAGCAAATCGGAATTGTAACATGGCCGAGTACCTTACGCACGAGAGTCCAGCATCGATTACGCCTAGTTCCTTGATGTTGATCCGACAGAAAGCCGTGACAGAGCATATGATCGAAAAGCAAATGGAGCGACAGTAGAGAATCACCGCTCCCTGACTTTGTTTCCAATCTAACGAGTTCATCGGCACATGCTTCGCCTATGAACATGGCGACGGAGGCATATCGATACAGAAGTCCTTCGCGGAGGCGCACGTCGAATTCAGGTGTCCGATCCTCATTCTTTTGGTAGAACGTTTCCCAAAACTGCTTATCTTTCATCCCCCTCCTAATCCACTTGTGGTGGTCGGTGCCGCACCGGTCAACAAGTTCGTGCATGCGGCGCATCAGCGGAACGCCGTTGCTGCGGAATACGATGTCCCTTGGATCAAGCCCAAATATGAGTGCGTAAACGAATGCGCCACGAATATACGTGGCAGGTGAATTGAACTGCGTAAAAAGAGGGCTGATATATTCTAAACCGCTATATGATACGGGGTTCTGAATTACGGGAAACAGTCGCCCATCCTCACATTGTCGAAAGAAGCGCCTGGTCGGGCCGAAATTCCTCTCGAAGCTGTTTTGATGTGCATTCTTGAACACCGGAACAACAAGAGTTCGGTCTTCCGGAGGCCATACTAAGTTTTGTGTAGTAACCGGTGAGTCGTAATAAAGTGTTTTTTTCTTGGCGGGTATTGAATACAATCGCCTGATCTTCGCGCTTAAAGGTGCATCGGCTCTGCAAATACTCTGGAAATTATCCTGACAAAAGGCAATCTCCTCGGAGGCGTATTGCTCAAGGAACGCTTCTGTCATCACTACGCCCGTTGGCGAGCCCACCGCCTTTCGGTCTCGACCGCGCTTCCTTTTCGGTCCCCGTCTGGGCACGACAACTCCTCAGGACGCAGGGGCAATTGCAGGCACATCGCTTTCGGGGAACGCCTCGTGGACACGGACCATTTGGGTCTCGCGGCCCCCGTGATAGTTGAAACTACCATCGTCGCCAAGGATAACATAGCCTTCATCACGATGAAGCTCTAACTCGCCATTTCTTAAGCCGACGAGGTGCCAACGGGGCGAGACGGTGTTAACATAGGTTTTTTGACGACCGGCGTGATCAAAATCAATTCTCCGGTATCGATGCGCGTGCCCAACGACCATTCGGTCAATTGGCAAGCCTGGCGGTACATCGATGAGTGACGCAATTCGCCCCCCCCGCAAGAATACCTTCGCCCGCTTCAAAACGATAGTCTTGGCCATTGCCCACCATAGCCGATTTAAGTACCTTAGTACCCACCATGGTGCGATGGACATCGGTACGGCCAGGAATCCAACGCATTTGTTAAACGTGTTTCGATGTCTGTGTACCCATTGTTTGAAAAAGTCTGAGCGAAGTATCGCCGACATACAACGATAATATACTTCTTGCCGATGCCCGAACATCTCACAAGTAGCATCGATAAAAGCCGGTTGACGCCCGGCAGCATACCAGAAAGAATATGCTTGTTTTTCAAAGGCGCGCATCACGGCGCGGGATAGTTCTGGCGTTTGGAACGTGAACTGCTCGAAAACCCGCGTCAGCCTATCCGTAAGTATCTCCTCTGAGCTATAGTCATGTACCAAATTGTAATCAAATTGATGTCCATGTAATACCAGCGTTCTGGATGGCGAGTGATAGTGATGCTCGACAACGTCCAGTTTTCCTCCTAAAGTATTGTACAACATTTGTCTTAATACGTTAAAGACTAAGTAATCATGCTCGCCGACGACAATAGTCACCTTGTCGAAGGATTGTCTAATGCACTCAAAGAGGGCTCTGTGCTCTTCGAGAATCTTTCCTAGGACTAACTCGTGGCTAGCAGGCTCTACCCGCCCGCCGATGCAGAATGCCAATTCAAACGTGTCGCCGTTCATTATTAGATGGCGTACTCCGTTTCCTGCTAGACGGTGAATGATCCACTGTGAAATCAGTTCGTCTTCTCGGTTGCGATGAGTACCTAGATGAAGATCACCAACAACGCAAGTGTACATTCAAGAATCCCTTTAATGATCATCCACTCTTGCGCTATTGGGCAATTTTAGCCTGAATGAGGGCAAATGTTACGTTGGCCGATAAGAGCTGAAAGGCGATTGCACCCGCGACAAAGGCTTCCATGCAAGAAAGCGAGCTATGGAACATATATTGCCAAAACCATAAGAAGAAGAGTGCGAAAATCGCGGGTATATCGATAAACACAACTGTAAAAAGAAACGCCTTACGCAAGTGCGCGGCGCTTGGGTGCTTAAAGAGGTACCAGTCGCCAATCAAGAAGACGATAGAAATACAACCTACCCAAAAAGGATGCCAGTGCGGAGATGCTTTCCCTCCAACGCACCGTATTGCCAACCACGAACATAGGACAGTGCCAATAGTGACGAAAACGATAATAATTTTATCCAGCGTCCATGACTTAGGATTTGGTAATGGAAAGGTAAAATAGAATACCACAGTGAATATTGAGGTAAGTACTAGAGCGCCTAATTCCCATGCTGCCCAAGGCAGCGCATGTGGGTCGACGGAGTAGCCCAATCGATTGAAGATGGACGCCGCTATATTCGTATACCATCCCGAAACAGCGTAAATAATTAAAGCTAGTCCTACCCAAATGAACGTCGCTTTCTTTCCGAGCGCCTTCGGTGGTACGACTGGTGGGCTAGGTCGCGAAGAAGTGTGCGCCATCATTTGAATCCCTCGCTCGAACTTGTAAGACTAACCAATTCCTTATACACCCCGAAGAACTCGGGTCCTTCTCTAGCAGCTATTTCACGTGGGCGTGGGAGGGGTATCTCACGGGCCCCTATGAGAGAGCCTGGGCGATCGCTCATGACATAGACAGTGTCAGACAAGTAGATCGCCTCACTCAGGTCGTGCGTGACAAATATTATGGTCTTCCCTGTCTTCATCCAAATCGATTGAAGCGCCACCTGCATTGCTTGCCGCTGCTCAATGGCAAGAGCGGCGAATGGCTCATCCATTAAGAGGATGTCGGGATTAGGGGCCAATGCGCGTGCAATGGCTACTCGCTGCTGCATTCCTCCGGATAGGGATCGCGGATAATATGAGCGAAACTCAACGAGCCCCACTAGCGAAAGCATTTGATCTACGCGGTTCTGTCTTTCTCGCGCTAACGTGCCAAGCTGGCGCAACCCATACTCTATATTCCCGGATACCGTCAGCCAAGGAAACAAGGAATACGCTTGAGGTACGTAACCAAGCTTACAGCTGGGCCGAGTTAGCGCAATCTGATCGACTAGAATGCGACCAAAGCTTGGCACTACGAGACCAGCGACAAGTTTCAGCAGGGTAGTTTTGCCACATCCCGACGGCCCAAGAACAGTAACAAATTGGCCCTTAGGCACTTTCAAAGAGATTTTCCTTAAGACTTCAATACGCTCTCCGGAAGGAGACATGTACGACTTAGACACTGCCTGAAGTTCGATTTTGGCGTCTTCTGACACGGTTTATCAAGTCTGTCGCCAGCGAAACAATGCTCGATTCAGTCCGGCGAATAGCAAATCTGTAGCCAAGCCCAGCAGCCCAACTGTAAGTAAACCAACAATCATGTTGGCATTCAAGAGATACCGCTGCGATTTCAAAATCATATAGCCGATGCCTTGGGATGCTCCGACCAACTCGGCCAGCATCACCCAACCCCAGGCCCAGCCCAACGTGATCCGCAGCCCATCAAAGATCAGCGGTGCGGAATAGGGCAGAACAACTCGTATTATTGCCATCCGTGGCGTCGTCCCAAGCGTGTAGGCGATCTCTAAAAGCTCGGGAGGGATGTTGCGGGAGATATCAGCGATCATCAATACCAGCTGGAAAAAGACACCTACGAATACAATAGATATTTTTTGAACTTCACCGATTCCAAGCCAAAGGATGCAAAATGGCAGCAAGGCAGGAACGGGCAAATATCGAACAAAGCTCGTGATGGGAGCGAAGATTGCTTCAAAGATTTGCGACCTGCCAATTAGAATGCCGAGCGGTATTGCCAGGACGGCAGATGCAAGAAATCCTACGACAATCCGTATTACGCTGGCTGCAATGTCGCCAGCATAGTTCTGCATCACAAGAAGATTGTGTGCCGCTTCGTATACCTGCGTCGGTGACGAAAGAAAGTACGGCTGTACCAGTCCGCCATAAGTCACCAAACACCACGTGGAAACCAGGATTATGAAGCTAAGGGACCCCAAACTGAGATACGAGGACTGTGACAGGAACCGCCGTCCATAAGATTCCGTTTCCTTGCCCGCTTTTCGCGGGGCCATCAACCAACGTTGGAGCCAATGCAATATTCCCATGAGCGACCCGAAAACAGCAGGGAGATCCGTGAATTACAAATCGCGAATAAAGCTTGGATCGATTCCGCTCTCAGGAGCGTCCTTCTTCTTAATCAACCCCTCGTCTATCCAAGCATCCGACGCGCTTTGAAATGCGTCAAAGGCCGGTCCTATCGCGCCATCCGACCCGAAGAACTGCTTATTGTCCTCCAGGCTCATGATCTTGATGCCGCCGAGCATCCCATCGACATCCACAATCGGAAGTTTGAGGTGTTTACCAATGATTTCACTTCCTTCCTTGGGATGAGCTTTCCAGTACTCGACCGCCTTGAAACATGCACGAAGCATTTTCCGTACATCTTCCGGCCTGTTCTTAATCGTGTCGGCTCGGACGAAGAGCACATCCTCGACGACGGGCAGTTCTCTCGTTGAGATCAATACATGCCCGTTTCCGGATTCACGCGCTTTGGTCAGCCACGGCTCCCAAGTTACTGCCGCGTCGAGATGACCAGCGGCGAAAGCAGCCCCCGCATCATCCGACGACATGGCCGCATGATCCAAACCCTTCGTTGTTAGGTTTGCCTTCTTGAGAACCTGGGTCAGAAAGAAATGGCTAGTTGTTCCCGGAGCCCAGGCAACGCGTCGCCCCTTCAAGTCCGAAGGTTGCTTTATTTCCGGCTTGGCTACGATACCGTCGGCGCCAAATGACCCGTCATATTTGTAAATGGCCTTTACATCGATGCCACGGTTGCGAAGCAGAACAAGGTTATCAATCGTCATGCCGATACCGTCAATCTTGCCAGCGGCAAGCGCAGCTTCCCGTTCGGGATCGCCTTGGATTATCTCAATTTTAACTTTGACGCCTTCCGCGTCGAAAAAGTTTTTTTCTTCGGCGATGAGAAACGCACCGTACCCGGGCCAGATATTCAACGCGATCTTGAGAGGATTCGAGGAAGATTGAGTGGCCTGTTGATTACTTGGTTTCCTGTCGCAAGCCCCAAGACCTGTAGTCAAGAGAACTGTCAGGATGACCAAGGCACTTGATAACTTGCTTCGGCCGACTTTGCGAAAGCTAGCAAGGAACATTCCGGTTCTCCCGTACCAGCGATATGAAAAAAGCCTCCAGGCGATACGATTTTCATCTTACGTTATCCGATGGACAGCCGAACGCAAGAGAAGCCGAACTGCCCTCAAACTGCCCTCAAAATGCATCACGGGACGGTAAAAAACCGTGGAGGAACAGGACATCGGCGAGACGCACGAAGTCGTTGTCGCTCTTAAGGTTGGGCGATAAACTGAGGCTCCGGCAGAGGTTGAGGATTCGGGCGAGATCGAATCCCTCCCTCTCCGTTAATCTGTCTCCAACTCGCGCGCTCGCGGCCGGAGTACGCCGTCGGCCATAAGCTGCTTCACGGCCTGCCGGGCGAGAGACTGCTCCAGCCGCTCAAGCCTCACGCTCGCGTCGCTGGTCGTCAGCGAGGTGGCGAACCACGCCTGCCGCTTCGTCTCGGCGTCGTAGAGACGTAGCTCGTGGCGAACCCTGGGTAGATCGACGTAGTAGCCGCCGCCATACGAATCGCCGGGCCCGTCGATCCTGGCGAAACGACGCGGGTGCGACCCGTAAAACGACCGAGACGTCAGATAGTGCGCGCTGTCGGTAGTCGTGGGCTCGGGCACAAACTGCCGCTCCTTGAAGACGTCCGTCTGTCGCACGATGAGCACGGCGTCGGCCCGATCACGCGAGATGAGCGAGAACATCTCTTCGTCGTTGTAGTCCCGGGTGGGCAGGAGCAGCTCCAGGGACGGCAGGCAGGCCGCCTCGGTCGTCGAGAACGCCTCGACGAAGGCCGACTCCGCCGCGGACCTCAGGCCGAGGTCATCGTAGATGGGGGCCGCCAGGACACGGTGATAGACGCGATCGCGGAAGTCGGGATCGACGAAGCTGTGCATCTCGGTCCGAACGGGCGAACACGCGGCGCAGAGGAGCGCGCATCCCGCCGCAAGGAGCCGGACGCGCCGCGAGGAAATGCGCCGTCGGTTGAAACGACCGACGTGAAGGAATGCGATATTCGCGCCGCTGAACCTCATCGTTCAATCCGTGCCGGCCGTCGCAGGCGGTTTATCCGCGGGAGTATCTTCGAATCCGTAGTCCGGATCGAATGGCGGCGGCGGGCCTCCGGGCCCCTTCAGATAGTGCTCCATCCATTGCATCATGCGCAGATTGTAGTCGAGGCGCGAGGCGGCCTTTCGGTTGCCGTGTCCCTCGCCGGGATAGAGCACGAGCCGCACCGGGGCCTGGCCGAGAATTTTGAGGAAGCGGTAGAGTTCCAGCGATTGGCTGGGATGCACGCGGGTATCGTTCTTTCCGGCGAGGATGAGCAGCGGGGTCCGGCACTTCTGCACGTGGAAGATCGGGCTCCGCTCAAGGTAGAACTGCCACCTGCCGTTCCAGGGCCGGTCGCGCGTGTGCACGAGGTAATCCTCGTTGGGAATGTCGGTCGTCCCCTTCTTGGCGATCGAATCGCTGATGCCGACGAACATGACGGCGGCGGCGAAGTGCTCGCTGAGCGCCGTGGCCCCCCAGGCCGACGCATATCCCCCGTATGAGCCGCCGGTGATGCCGACCTTGTCCTCATCCACCAGCCCGGTTGATACCAGGTGCATGACGGCGTCGACCAGATCGTCGAACTCCTTGCCGGCCTCGTCGGCCTGACTCAGCTTGGAGAACGCCACGCCGCGCCCGGTGCTGCCACGATAGTTCGGATAGAACACCGCAAAGCCCCGTGCCGCCGCGAGCTGCCCCGGCCGGGAATAATTGGTCAGCCAGCCGTTGCGCTCGTTCGACTCCGGCCCGCCGTGCACGTAGAGGATCAGCGGATAGCGCCGACCTTTTTCCTCATCGAGCGGGCGGATCAATATCCCCTGGAGCGACAGGCCGTCGCGGGCCTGGAATTCCACGACTTCCTGCGGGGCAAGGCGCAGGTCCGCGAGCCGGGGATTGGAGTCGGTCAGTCTCCGCAGTCCGTCGTCACCGTGCCGCATGAAGAAAACCTCGGCCGGGTGGGATGCGCTGCTGCCGACGAACGCCCCCTGCATTCCGTCCTCGGAAAGCGACAAACCCGTGAAGGCCACGTCGCCGGGCGAGACGATGGACTTCTGGCCCGAGGCGTCGACGTCCACCTTTCCGAAGGCGGTGCCGACGCCCTCATCGCCGAGGAACATCACCGTATCGGCGTCCTGCCACGCCATGCGGCTGACGTGTCCCAGATAGTCGGGCAGCAGGTCGCGGAGTTCCTGTGCCTCGGTCGAAGCGATAGACAGGCGCCCTTCAGAAGGATCGTTCATATCCGCCGCGGTGATCATCGCGAGGTAGCGGCCGTCCGGGCTCCACTCGACCTGGCCCAGCTTGCCCTGATTGTCGAAGCGATGGCGCACCTCGCCGGACTGGTCGTCGACCAGATACACGCGGCTGTGCATGTACTTGTCATCAACCAGCGACGTGGGCGAGATGACGACTGCAAGCAGCCCCCCTGCCGGACTCCACTCTACCGCGACCGCCGATCCCGGCAGCTCAAGCGCTCTCGGCTGGTCCTTAGCCACATCAGGCCGCGCGGTCCAGACGCGCACCGGAGCCGGGTCCTCCTCGAAAACTTCCGCGACGAAGCCGCGATCCTGGAGCTTCTTTTTCTTTTCATCGAGTTTTCTCGTCGCCAGGAATGCGACCTGCTGGCCGTCCGGACTCCAGGAGTAGGCCGTTACGTCGGTTTCGTGGGAGACCACTCGTCGTGCCTCACCGCCTTCAAGTGGAATAACGTATAGGCACACATGCTCATCGCCCGACCGCTTGGCCAGAAAGGAGAGTTCCTGCCGTCTGGGCCGCCAGGCGGGTGCCGAGACATTCACCCGGCCCTGGATGAAAGGGCGCGACTCCTTCGATGCCACCAAGACCACGTGCAGCTCTTCCCAGGCTGGGCCGTCCTCGAAGGTCTCGTCGCCCTCGGGCTGAGCGTAGGGGTCTCGAGGGACTCCCAGCACATAGGCGACGTTAGCCCCGTCAGGGGAGATGACGGCCGTCTCAACCGCTCGGATGGCCGCCACGTGGCGGGGCGTGAAGGTCTCGTCCGCGACGAGGAGCGGCGTCGATAACAAGGAATAGACAGCCGCGAAAACGAGGGTCCCATGTCGCGGATGATTCAGCTCGCAGACAAATCGCATGATCGCTCCTTCCTCTCGATGTTTCGGCCTGTGGCCCACCCACGGCAGCCGATGCGGCACGGTCGGCGAGGCATTCTCGCCGTGACGCGGCGTCGGCACAACGCGGCACGGCGGCGCCAGGCAGGCAGGCTGATAATCGTGCCGTCGCCGGCAGGCGGGGCTTGAGATAGCCAGGGTCTTGGCGAGTATGGGCAACGGGGTATAGAATATGAGCCAGAGGACGACCGATCCGGAGCGATGGGGGCCATGGGAGCGTCACGATGGCCGAACAGGCGACACGCGTGAAAGTGCGGGACTTGTCGGGAGTATCGCTGGTGGAATTCGCCGACCGGAAGATTCTCGACGAGCTGTGCATTCACGAGATCCAGGAGGAGCTTGCGACCCTGGTCGACAGCAGCCCGGTCGGCAACCTGCTCCTATCCTTCAAGAACGTCGATCATCTATCCAGCGCCGCCCTGGGCATGCTGATCACGCTGAAGAAGCAGATCGAGCAAAAGCAAGGCAAGCTGAAGCTGAGCGACATCAATCCCCAGATCTACGAGGTGTTCAAGATCACCCGGTTGAACAAGATCTTCGACATCCATCCCTCGATCGACAAGGCCCGGGCGAGTTTCTAGCGTCGCTTGTGATGTTAAGCGGACCACACTCTACCGGCGGAGCAGGGGCGGGACTGATCAGCCGCGAAGGGGAATGGCCGCCACGACTCCGAGGGTCCGGTCCCCGGCGTGCTTTTGAATGCTCATCGAGCCAACAACCACCGGCATCCACTCTGGCCGGCCGCAGTGGAAGAGCAGGTTGAAGAGTTTCAAAGAGATCATCGTCCGGAACGATCTGGCCGAGGCCAAGGGCCCCGAGGAACAGATTCTGCGCGAGGTCGAGGCCTGCGGTTTTTCCGAGAACGCGGCGTTCGCCATCAAGCTGGCCCTGGAAGAGGCCATGACCAACGCATTTCGGCATGGCAACCGGTGCGATCCCACCAAGCGAATCGTCGTTCGTTATCAAGTTACGCCGCAGCGCACCGACATCGAGGTGTGCGATGAAGGTGGCGGGTTTTGCCCCGATGAAGTACCCGACCCCACTCAGCCGGGATTCATTGATCGCCCGCATGGACGAGGCATCATGCTCATGCGGGCCTATCTCGACGAAGTTGCTTTCAGTTGCGAAGGCAATTCAGTCCGTCTGGTCAAATTCAACAAGTGATGACCATGAACACAAGAAAAGCTGACTCTGCCAAACCCACACAGAGGCGATTCACGACGAAGGTCGAACGGCTCGGCGACGCGGTCGTCCTACGGCTGTCCGGTTCCTGCACCATGGACGTCGCGGACGGCCTCACCGAGGCCATGGTCAAGCTGGCAGCCGAGTCGGTGCCCCTCATTCTCCTCGAACTCTCCGAGCTTGATTTCATCGAATCGACCGGGCTTGGCGGGATCGTCGCCGGCTATCTCCGTCTCCGGCGAAATCAGGGAGAGGTCAAGGTCGTGGCCCCGATGCCGGCGATAAAGGACCTGCTGGACCTGACTCGGCTTAGCCAACTGTTCCCCGTCTACAAGACCATTGAGGAAGCGATGTCCGCCTCCTCGCGACGACCCTCTTAGCCGCGGACGCCGCGGCGCGATTGCCGGCTAAAACGCTCGCCTCAGACCGCGGCCGGAAGCCGTTGCCCCCCTATCCTTGCCGCCGTATAGCCCAAGCCGCCGCCCATCCGATGTTCTTCGAAGAGAGTTCGCGGACCCCTGTCCTTGAAGTAGGTCTGAGTGGAAACGTATAATTAGTGGAAGCAGGGAGACCGCCCGGGAGATTCCGTTAGATTGGGCGGGTGCTGTGGGGCATGGCCCGACGGAAAGGCGATCGCCGGCGCGGTGGGGGCAACGGTTACGAGGATAAGCGAATCCGGCGGTCAGTTATCCGACCTGCATTCGTGGACGGGTGATCCGAACTCGGACCAGGCCGGATTTTTAGTAGTTGCACGCTTCGCAACATGACGACCCAACAGCATGAATAGGAATCGAATTGGAGGTTCCATGGGCTTCAAACCAGGTCATCGAGCTTGGACGGTATTACTCTGCGTCGCGGTAGCTCTTGTCGCGCGCTTCACGACGGGGCAGGCCCTCGCGGAACTACACGAACCGCGCTTGGCGTCCTCCAACGCCAAGGAGCTGTGGCGCAAGGGTTCGGACCAGGTGCTGGCCGGCGACTTCGTGAGCGCCGCGCGGACGCTGGAGAAGGTCCAAGCCCTGGAGCCGGGCCACAGCGAGGTTACGTCGGCAATCTCCTGGATGCGCGACGCCCAGGCCCTGGCGGAAAGCCGCAAGCGCCTCAAGTCCCGGATGTACGAGTACTACGTCGGGAAGTCCATGGAGGCGGTGAAGAAGGCCCGCGAAGGCGTGCCCTCGGAGAAAACAGACGCCGACGAAGAAATGCCCGTGGCCAAAGAGCCTGCTCAAGACGAGGCCAAGGACGCCGACGGCCAGGGCTCCGAGACCAGCACGAGCTACAACTGGGGCAAGGCACTGACCTATGCCCTCAGCGCCATGGCCAACGCCGATGACGAGGACGATTTCCGGCGGGAGCCCTGGCTGGCCGAGATCATCACCAACACCCTGAGCGAGATCGAGCGGCACAAGTCCAAAAACGAGTGGTCCGACGCGCTTGCGCTCTACAGCTACTTGTCGTCGCTACACCCTGACGAGGAACAATACGAAAAGGGGACCGAGTATTGCCGCAAGCGGGCACATCTCGACTTCGTCTATGGTCCGAAGAGCGCCTGGCGCACGGACTTGCGAGACGTCTCAGCCGGCGTGATCCCGCAGATTCTCGATCGCATGGACGCTGACTACGTCGAGAAGGTCGATTTCAAGGTCCTCTGCACCAACGGGATCGAGCACCTGCTGCTCCTCGCCGAGGCCAAATCGCTGGCCAAGACCTTCAGCACGCTCGGCGATAAGGACCTCGTCAGTCACTTCACGACCCGCCTAAACGGCCTGCTCAAAAGCCGCGTCCAGGCGATGGACGATCTCACTCCCCGTCAGGTATTCGAAGTCTTCAAGCGCATCCAGGATGCGAACAACGGCAGTCTCAGGCTGCCTGAGTCCGTATTGGTTGACGAGTTCGTGGCCGGGATGCTGGAACAGTTGGATGACTTCACCTCGGTCATCTGGCCGGCCGAGGTCCGAGAGTTCGACAAGCATACCCGCGGCGAGTTTGTCGGCGTGGGCATCCAGATCACCCAGGACGTGGGCAGCCACATTCGAGTCGAATCTCCCTTGGAAGATTCGCCTGCCTACCGGGCCGGCATCAAGCCGGGCGACATGATCATCGCCGTCGACGGCAAGAACACCCTGGAGATGAACATCAACCAGGCCGTCAGCGAAATCACCGGCGAGCCCGGCACCAAGGTCACTCTGACAATCAGGGACCCCATTACCGACAAGGTGCGGGACTATGTCTTCGTGCGGGAGCAGATCAAGCTGCGGACCATCCGAGGCATGCAGCGCGATGAGAGCAGGCCCACAGGCTGGGACTTCATGATCGACGCCGACGCGAAGATCGGCTACGTCCGGGTGGGCGGGTTCATGGACATGACGGTCGAGGATTTGGAGGCCGCCCTGGACCAATTGCTCGAGGAGGGCTGTCGCGGACTGATCCTGGACCTTCGCTTCAATCCCGGCGGTCTCCTGACCAGCGCGGTCAAGATGTGCGAGCTGTTCGTCGGAGAGGATGAGCCGATCGTCAAGACCCACGGCCGCAGCCGCCAGCAGAACATGGAAATCAGCTCGAAGCGGCCGCGTAAATACGGCGACCTGCCGCTCATCGTGCTGGTGAACGAATACAGCGCCAGCGCCAGCGAGATCGTGGCCGGGGCGGTCGCCGGCCAGAAGGAAGCCTGCGTCATCGGGACGCGGACCTTCGGCAAGGGCAGCGTGCAGAACCTGATCCCCATTGCCGAGAACCGCGCCTATTTGAAGCTGACGACGGCCTACTACTACCTCTGCGATCGGGACCGGCCGGACGACTGCTGGTACCTGCTCCATCGCAAGCCGAAGGCGGATTCCTGGGGCGTCGAGCCGCACGTTGCGATCGACGTAATTCCCAGGGAGATGACGAAAATACTCCGTCTGCGACGAGAGCGCGACCTGCTCAAGGGAAAAAACCAGGGCGACATTCCCAAGGAAGTCCTGGAACGCCGCCCCACCAGCGAGCCGGCCGAGGACCTGCCCGAGGACGAGGAACCGGACACGGACCCCCAACTCGTCGGGGCGTTGAACATCATGCGGATGAAGCTGGCCAGCAGGCAGCCGTGGGCCATGCCGCCCCGGGCCTACAGCGCCCTGTCCCAAACCGACAACAAGGTCGGCGAGCCGGTCAAGCGATAATACGCGAACCCCACAATGGGGCCAATCTCAGCGACGCGGACCTCCAACGCTTAGCGGCCAAGCAATGCTTTCAGCGCCGGCTCCAACCTCACCGCGTGGCTGCTGCCGCAGACCATGAACACGCGCTCGCCGCCACGCACCAGATCGGCGGCCACCTGTAGCCAGTGGTCGTTTCGCACTTGGTTGGCCTTCGCCGCGACGCCGTTGAGGAACCCAGGCCAGCCGTAGCGATCGTCGCAATCACGCCAGTCGGACTTGTCCGGCAATTCCTGTTTCCAGTAGGCGTCAATGTCGGCGATCGATGTGAAGGTATTCTCGAGGCCGGGGATCCGCGTGCGTTTGCGCAGCGAATCGCCAACAACCCCGTCCGGGTCGTCCGGCGGCCCGTTACGACGCTGGCCGAAATAGGGTCGTAGAATGTAGAACAGGGCCGTCTGCTTCGGCGAGAACCACTTCAGCACCCCGGCCACCTCATCCTCCAACGGCAACTCCAGCGTGAAGATTCGTAGGCCTGCGCGGCGAGCCAGCACGTCGACCAGTCCGGACTCTCCGAAGGCGCAAACGGCCGCGTCTTGTCCGCCCCAGTAAACGCCGAGTCGGCTCTCGACCAGGACCACGGTGGGCTTGAACGCCCCAAACTCGCCGGCGATGGCCTGGAGGGCGGGACTGGCCGGGTCGTAGAAGTGCTCCGAACCATAGCAAATCAGGGCTCCGGGTGTCGGTTCATATCGCAGCACATAAGGTCGAGGGTGGGAGGAGACGACAGCGCCATACTGCTCCATGGTCATCACCGGAACCGGCACGGCGACGGTTTGGCGCACCCGGTAGAAGTCGGCCCTGGAGAACCGGGATTCACAGCCGAGAACAAGGAGCGTCCCGCAAGCGGCGACGAAAAACGATGCCGCCACAATCCATCGACTTGGTTTCCTCATTGAGGGGTATTGGGGGCAGGCGCCGGCCTATTCCTCCATCCCGCTGAAACAGCGGATAAAAAAAAGGCCCCGGGCAAAACGCCTGGGGCCTTTCTCTTTCGGAAACGTCGTTCGAAGGCGAGGGAACAGCCCTGATTGAAGGCCGTTCCAATCCCCTGGCCGGCGACGGTCTTATGCCTTGCCCTTGAGTTCGACCTTCGCTCCGGCAGCCTCCAGCTCCTTCTTGAGCTTCTCGGCCTCGTCCTTTGTGGCCCCTTCCTTCACCGTCTTCGGTGTGGAGTCGACCATGTCCTTGGCCTCCTTGAGGCCGAGTTGAGTGGCGGCCCGGACCACCTTGATGACGTTGATCTTGCTGGCGCCGGCATCGGTCAGGACCACGTCGAAGATCGTGGGGGCCTCCTCGCCGCCGGTGTCCGCTCCGCCGGCGCCTGGACCCGCGGCCATCATGACCGCCCCGCCGCCGGCCGGCTCGATGCCGTACGTGTCCTTGAGATAGTCGGCCAGGGATTGGGCATCCTTGACCGTGAGACCGACGATCTTGTCCCCCAGGTCCTTGACCGCCGAGCTGAACTCTTTCGCAGGTGCTTCCGCCATGTGCTGGACTCCTATTCGAATCTGGGACGACCGACGTATCGATCATGCCCTGGTTGATCGCGTTCGATAGCAGAGGTCCCGGTGACCTCGTTTAACCCGACCGCCTCGGCGGCCTCTCATGCGGGACAGTCGATTCCGCGATGGTGTCTCGTTTGTCGTAGCGGGCCGCCCGCCCTAGGCGACCTTGCTGATGGTTTCGCCCTTCTCAAGCTTGTCGGCGATGGCCTTGATGCATCCGGCGAGCTTGCCGCCCACGTTCAGGCAGCCGGCGACGCGCCGAGCGGGCGAGAGGAAGAGCATTACGATTTCGCCCTGAAGCTCCGCTCTGGACTTCCGCTTGGAGATGGCCTCGATCGAGAGGACCTCAGCCTCGCCTTCGATGATGCCGTGCCGAAGCTCCAAGGCAGGATATTCCTTGACCTGCTCGATCAGCTCCTTGGCGGTGTCTATCGCGCTGGCGCCGCCGGTGACGAAGGCGCAGGGTCCGGTGAGAAACGCCCCGATCGGCTCCAAGGCCGTCCCGACAAGCACCCGCTTCGCCAGGCGATTCTTGATGACGTGGACCTCGATCTTCTTGGAGCGGAGCTTGTGCCGCAGGACGTTGACCTCGGTGCCCTTGAGGCCGTGAACGTTCACGATCATGAGGCTGCCTATCTTCTCGTAGGACTTCCTCAGATCGTCGGCGACTAGTTGTTTGACTCCTCGGCTCATATGAATGCCACCCCTTATTGCGCCACTTCCAGTTCGATGGCCGGAGACATCGTGCCGCTGATGCAGACCTTCTTGATGTACGCACCCTTGCTGCTCGCGGGCTTCAATCGCCGGACGTGACCGATGAAGGCCTGGATGTTCTCAGCCAGGTCGGCCGCGCTGAAGCTCGCCTTCCCGACGATCCCGTGGACGTTGCCGCCGGCGTCGTGACGAAACTCGATCTTTCCCGCGGCAAACTCGCGCACCGCCGTCTCGACGTCAGGCGTCACCGTGCCGCTCTTGGGGCTGGGCATCTTTCCCTGCGGACCCAGCACCCGGCCCAGCTTGCCCACCTTCCCCATCGAGCGAGGATGGGCGATGGCCACGTCGAATTCCGCCCAGCCGCCGCTGATCTTGGCGATCAGATCGTCCAGACCCGCCTCGATGGCCCCCGCGGCCCTGGCTTTGTCCGCCTCATCGCCTTCGCAGAATGCGACGACCTTCTTGGTCTTGCCGATTCCCTTGGGAAGTGACATCGAACCGCGGACCGCATGTTCGGCGTTCTTCGGATCGATTCCCAGGTGCATGACCACGTTCACCGTCTGGTCGAACTTCGTCCCGACCGCGATTTCCTTCAGCATCTTGACCGCGGCATCGAGCGCGTATTTCTTCTTGGCCTCTACCTTTCTTAGATTCGCCGCGTGCCGCTTGCCGATCCCGCGCATCGGCCGGCCGCGCTGCTTCTTCCCGCCGGCGGCTTCCGCCGCTGCCGGCTTCAACTTCGGCTTGGACTTAGCCTTTCCGCCCTCGGCCGGTGGAGATTTCGCGACGGGCTCTTGCGGGCCCGAGCCGTCAATTGGTTCTTCCGCCACGTTGAATGCCCTCGATAACGGCCTGTTGGGCCTGCCACGATCATCGGCTCGTGGTCGAGCACTTGCGGGTCGGGCCATCCCCTCCGAAGCCATGCAGGCGGCCCTGACAACCGAGCCGCGCAGACTACACGGAATCCGATCCGCCGGCAATGCCCCAGCGAGATTGAGGCCTGCTTCATGCTTAACCTGACCGGATTCGAACTCGCCGTTAGCTCCCATGGCAGGCAACCGGCATGTTATCTATTGGTGGACAATGGGTTACAAGTTAGGCGATCGACGAACACCGCGCCAGTCTGGATCGTCTTATTCTCTGTGAGTCGGTGGTCGTCCGCTGCCCAAGACCCGGTCGATTGATAGGATGACCGCTGGAAATACTGCCATGCGCTCGGACTTGATCGCACAGATCAATACGGAAAGCCTCGTCCACAACTATCGCACGCTGCGAAGCCGATTGGCGCCGGGGGTCAAGTTTTGCGCGCCACTGAAGGCGGATGCATATGGGCACGGCATCGAGGTCGTCGCGCCCGAACTCTTCGCAGCAGGTGCCGACCTTGCCGCGGTGGCGACGATCCAAGAGGCGATCGAACTCCGCGGGCTGGTGTGGCGACGCCCCATCCTCGTTTTGGGCGGAGTGCTTGCGGTGGCCGACGCGGCGGAGCGCCGAGAGCGACTCGGCGCAATTGACCGGCACAACTTGTCGCTCAGCATCGTCGATCTTGAATCGTTTGCGGTCCTCACCGGCTCGCAAATTGCGAAACCGATCGATGTTCATCTGAAGGTTGACACCGGAATGGGGCGCATGGGGATCATGCCTGCGGAGGGCCGCACTGTTATCGAACGCGTGCTCAGCAATCCCCACCTCCGCCTCGCCGGCATCTACTCTCACTTTGCCTCGGCGGACCTGGCTCAGCCTGACCTCGCGCGCCGGCAGCTTGCCGCTTTCAAGGCCCTGCTCTCCCAACTAGCGGACATCCTGCCCGCCGGCGCGCTGCGACACATGGCCAACAGCGCCGCGACGATCTGCATGCCCGAGGCTCACTTCGACATGGTTCGGCCCGGCCTGGCCCTCTATGGTTATCTGCCGTCCAACGATATGGCCGACAAAATCGCCCTTCGCCCGATCCTGCGCCTGGTCTCACACCTCTCAGCGGTAAAGGACCTCCCGGCCGGTCATTGCGTCGGTTACGGCCAGACCTTCACCACGCGGCGGCCCACGCGGCTGGGCATCGTGCCGGCGGGCTATTCCGACGGCTACTTGCGCTGTCTATCCAACACCGCATTCGTCACGACGCCACAGGGGCCGGCGCCGGTCGTCGGCCGGATTAGCATGGACCAGTTCGCGGTCGATTTGACGGACCTTGCGCCGCTCTCCCCCGGAGCGGAAATCACGCTGATCAGCGACGACCCCGGTCATCCAAATTCCGTCGCTCGCCTGGCCGAAGCAATGCGGACCATCCCCTATGAAGTGACTTGTCTGTTGGGACGGCGAATTCAGAGGGTGCAGGTCGGCAAATCCTGCGCGGCGGCCTCGGCGGTCGATTAGAAGCTAAACTGCATCTCGTCTCCCGTCCGATGTGTAAGACGCTTTTGGAGTCAGGGGGTCGCGCCCTAGAACATCGGGCGAATTAGCCAGTAAGAGCGGCCGATTGAGGGGTCTGGATTCCAGATGGCCGCGGCCCTCTAATATCGAGCGTCCTCGCCGGCGGGCTCCAATAGGAGACAACCATGAAGCGTCCGTTTATCACCCGCCTGGTGACATCCAAAGTCTGGCTGCCCCTCCTCGCGGGCGCGACTGCCTTCCAAATCAATATCTCGGGTTGCGACCCGGAGGTGCGGGACACCGTCCTCACCGGCCTTCAGACTTCCATCACCGGCCTCTTCAGCAGCGTGATCACCGCCTTCTTCCTCTCGCTGCAAGACGCGGCCGAGTCCACGACCTCCCAGCCCGTTGTAAAGGCCATCTTCGAAGGCCTGACGAGCTGGCTCGCGTAGTCGCGGCAAAGTCCCTAACATGCCTCGCGGTTGAAAGGCCGATATAAGCGTACGGCCTGCCCAGGATTGCTCCGCGCTCGAGGCGATCCCGCGGCGGCAATGCCCGTGGAGGACATCTTACGAAGATGTACCGGCGAATCATGCGGCTCGGGGGTTGGGGCAAATTATTGCCCGCCCTTTTTCTCTACCAGGCGTTTGGTTGCCTGCCGGATGGCGCCTTCAGCCAAGTGCTGAGCGAGAACATCGTCCTCACCGCCGCGATCGTCATTCAGTCGACGACCGCGCTGATTTTCAACAGCCTATTCGGATTCATCTAAGATGCGGTTGCCCTGCACAAACCGTCGCGATTCGGGTGCCTGCCTGCGGCCCAACCACCGAGGAAGCAAGAGAGCGCCCCGCGCGTTTCGAATCGCCAAGGCCGGCTTGCTCGTCCTGGCCGCCATGCCCGTCTTTCAGACCACGGGCTGCATTCCCGACATCCTGGGGGCCCTGAACTTCGAGTTGCAATCGCTCATCAACACGACGCTCATCAGTGCCGTCAACATCATCGTTCAAAACCTCCTGGGCATTTGACCCGCGATTCTCACCCTGTTGCTTCTGACCATCGCGCGGATGCCCTGGTGCAGTCCAGTCAGTAATGCACGGCCGGGGGCGGCTGTGCTCCATGAAGCGGCCCAAAGGCCTGTGTGGCGATCCGGGTTGCACGATCGGGCATCTTTTCGTAGAACTCCGCCACGCGAACGACGCCCGCAAGGAGCCGCCCATGGACACGTTGCTCGATCGCTTCCTTCGCTACGTCAAGGTCGAGACCACGGCCGTCGAGGAGACGAAGGACTATCCCTCCAGCCCGGGCCAGCTCGAGCTGGGCCGAACGCTGGCGGACGAGCTGCGCGCTCTCAAGCTGGAAAACGTCTCGCAGGACGAGAACGGCATCGTCTGGGCCACGATTCCGGGAAACGTATCCGGCGCGCCCACCATCGCCTGGCTGGCCCACGTGGACACCTCGCCGGAATTCACCGCCAAAAACGTCAAGCCCATCGTCCACCGCAACTACGACGGCAAGGACATCGCCCTTCCCGGCGACCCGTCACGAATCATCAAGGTGGCTGAGGCCGAGGACCTGGCGGCGCAGAAGGGCAAGACGATCATCACCACGGACGGCACCACCCTACTCGGAGCGGACGACAAGGCCGGCGTGGCCGTGATCATGACGGCGGCGGCCCAGCTCGCATCCAGCCCCCAGATCAAGCACGGCCCCATCCGAGTCGTGTTCACCTGCGACGAAGAGGTAGGCCGCGGCACCGACAAGCTGGACCTCAAGAAGATCGGGGCGCTGGTGGCCTACACCTGTGACGGCGAGGGCGAGGGGGGCGTCGAGAACGAGACCTGGTCGGCGGACGTCGCCGTGGTGAAGATCATCGGCAAGAACATTCACCCGGGCTACGCCAAGGGACGGATGGTCAACGCCATCCGACTGGCGGCCCAGTTCATCGAGCGGCTGCCGTGGCACCGCCTGTCGCCGGAGACGACCGAGGGACGCGACGGGTTTCTGCATCCCTACGTGATCGAGGGCGGAGTGCCCGAAACGAAAATTCGCGTGCTGCTGAGGAGCTTTGTCACGGCGGAGCTGAAGGACCAGGCAAGGATTCTCCACGACGTGGCGGCCACGCTCAGGGCCGAGCACCCCGAGGCCCGGATCGAGATCGAGATCAAGGAACAGTACCGAAACATGCTGGAGTTTCTGGCCAAGGAGCCGAGGGCCTGCAAGCTGGCGGAGGAGGCGATCCGGCAGGCGGGCATGACGCCGAAGTTCCATTCCATCCGTGGGGGGACGGACGGTTCGCGGCTCAGCGAAAAGGGGTTGCCGACGCCGAACCTCTCGACCGGGATGCACAACTTTCATTCCCCGCTGGAATTCGCGGTGCTGGAGCAGATGGAGAACGGCGTGAATGTGCTGGTGGAGCTGGCGCAGCTATGGGGGCAGGAGCGGGCGTGATTGAACGCCCCGAGAAGCGCCTTTGCGCCTCTCCTTGAGAGTCATGCATGTCCGAACCAGAAATCGCGACGCGTCTGCCTGAGAACGCCTACCGTGAGCTGAAGCCGGGCGAGGTCTATCGGCCGATGGTGCCGCCGGAGGTGACGGCCCCGGAGGTCACGGCGCGATCGATCCTCTTCGGCATCGTCATGAACGTGGTCTTCTCGATGGCGGCCACGTATCTCGCCCTGAAGGTCGGACAGGGCATCGAGACGGCGATCCCGATCTCGATACTTTCCGTGGGCTTGTCGGGGTTGCTACTCCGGGTAGGCCGCAGAGCCAGTTCTCTGCTCGAACACATCAACATCCTGGCCATCAGCACGACCAGCGGCATCGTCGCAGGCGGCACGGTCTTCACCATGCCGGCGATCTACGTCCTCAAGTTGCACGAAAGTCTAAACCTAAGCGGAGCGCGGCTGTTCCTGCTTATCTTCCTGGTGCCGTTCATCGGGGCCGTCCTCGGGGTGGTCTTCCTCGTGCCGTTCAGGCGCTATTTCGTCCGCGAAATGCACGGCAAGCTGCCTTTTCCAGAAGGCACCGCGACAAACGAAATCCTTGTGACCGGCGCGTCCCATAGCGGCGGACAGGCTTGGGTCCTGATTTACTCATTCCTCATCGGGGCGGCCTACAACTGGCTCTCCATCGCCATGAAGTGCTTCACCGAGAACTTTACGACTGCGGCGATTGTCAGGCTGCACAAGATGACACACGACGTGAAGGCGATCTTCTTCCTCGGAACCGCCGCCGAGCTGCTGGGCCTCGGATTCATCATCGGCCTCAAGTACGCCTCGATCATCTGTGCCGGCTCATTTCTCTCCTGGTTTGTCATCATTCCGATGCTGGCTCCGCTTGACCTCCAGAACCTGCAACTGCTCAACCCGGCCATTGCCGGCACCGACGCACAAGACATTTTCCGTGGCATCCCCAGAAACATCGGCATCGGCGGCATCTTCGCGGCCGGGCTCATTTCCATCTTCAAGATGGGCAAGGTCATCGTGACCGCCCTGCGTCAGGCCCTCGGCGGCCTTTTCGCCTCCAAAGGCGGCGCCGCGGCCGACCGCACCGACGAGGACATCAGCTACGGCGGACTTTTTGTCATCGCCGCGGCGATCACCCTCACGCTGTTCATCTATTTCCGCTACGCGGTGATGGCTGACATGCCTCATCCCTGGCGGCTGACGCTCATATCGGTCGTCCTCGCTCTTGGAGTGGCATTCCTGTTCACTACCGTTTCCGCCTGGGCCATCGCCATGATTTCGGTGACGCCGATCTCAGGCATGACCGTCACGACGATCATCATCACCGCGGTCGTGCTTCTGGCTGCCGGTCTGCCCAAGAACGACGCAGGGATGATGGCCACTCTACTGGTCGGCGGCGTCGTTGCATCAGCGCTCTCCATGGCCGGGACCCTGGTAACAGAGTTCAAACTGGGCTTCTGGATCGGCGCCAGTCCGAAGAAGATCCAGGTCGCCGCCATCATCGCCTCGCTGCTGGCTTCCGTGGCCGTCACAGGGACGATCATGTTTCTCGCTGGAACCAAGGGCTATGACCAGGCGGCCAATCCCGACGCACTCGCCGCTCCCCAGGCCAACGTGATGGCCAGCGCGCTGAAAAGCTTCGTCGGCGGCGGGCAAGTGCCTTGGCTCCTGTACGCCGTCGGAGCGGTCATCGCCGTGCTGGTCACCATGGTCGGCGTATCCGGTCTTGCCTTCGCCCTGGGCATGTACCTGCCGATGGAACTGAATACGCCGATCCTCGTCGGGGCAATCGTGGCCGCGATGGTCGCCAGGAGCGCGAAAGAACAGCCGCTCTCCAAAGCCAGAAGCGACAGGGGCATCCTCATCGCCTCCGGACTCATCGCCGGCGGAGCGATCATCGGCGTCATTATCAGCATCTTGACCGCAATCGACGAGGAATACCTGAAGCGGTTTGATCTGATGAAATGGTTGGAACTGCCTTCACACTTGGCCGATCCCGCATCATGGGAGGTCATGGCCAATTGGCTGGGCCTGGCCGCATTCCTCCTGTTGTGTGCGTTCTCTTATTTTGATTCTTGCCGCGCGAAGGCCGTGCCGGTCGATCCCAGCCGGACTCCCCCACCGGCGGGCCATCACTGAGTCGGCAAGTCGAGAATCAATAAGCTCAGCGACTACGCCGTTTCCGGCTTCGCATCGGCGACGACTGGAATGCCGCCGGGGGCGGCCCCGTGATGGCTGGCCAGCTTGATCCGCTCCCACTTCTTGATCACCGGCGTCAGCAACAGCAAGAGGACCCCGGACGCGCACGCAAAATAGACGATTCCTCGAAAGACGGGTTCAAACCCGGCCTCTTTCCCGGTCAGGCCGGAGATGACTCCGGCGATAAGGTGGGCAAACGCGGTGCAAAGAAACCAGAAGCCCATCATGAGCCCGCCCATTCGCGCGGGCACCAGCTTGGTGATCATCGACAGGCCGACCGGCGAGAGGCACAATTCGCCGGTGGTATGAAAGAAATACGCGAGGAACAGCCAGAAGAGGCTGGCCTTCGCGCCATTGACCGCCTGCTGGGCGGCGATGACCAAGGCGACGAAGCCGAGGCCGACCTGGATCAGGGCCAAACCGAACTTCACCGAAGACGACGGTTCCAGGCTGTGCCGGCCGAGCCTGAGCCACAGCCACGTAAAGAGCGGCGCCAAAAGGACGATGAATCCGGCGTTGACGAACTGAAACACCGAAGCCTGAATCTCAAATCCGAAGACCGTTCGATCGACGTGGCGTTCCGTGAACAAGTTCATCGAGCTGCCGGCCTGCTCGAAGCACGCCCAGAAGACGATTGAAAAAAAGGACAAGATCAGGGCCGCGAAGATGCCGACGCGCTCGGCGCGAGTGCCCCGCGCCGCCTCCCAAAGAATGTAGATCAAAAAACCAATTCCAACCACCGGCGCCATGTAATGAATCACCATGTCCGGCTTGGACACCAGTACCGCGGCGATGGGCACCAGGAGGATCGCGCCGACATAGACGGCCGCGCCGACCGGCAGCCCGATCGGTAACTTGGCGCGCAGCAACTCCGGGCGTGGGGGGAGCCCGCGGTCTCCAAGAATCCGCTTGGAATAGAGGAAAACGATCAGGCCCGCGACCATGCCGAGTCCTGCGAGCCCGAAGCCGTAATGGAAACCCCATGCCTGGCCGATCTGGCCGCAGACGATCGGCGCGAAGAAAGCCCCGATGTTGATGCCCATGTAGAAGATGGTGAATCCGCCGTCTCGCCGCTTGTCGCCTTGGGAGTAGAGGGTGCCGACGAGCGTCGAGATGTTCGGCTTGAAGAAGCCGTTGCCGACGACGATGAGGGCCAGCGAGCTGAAGACCGTGATTCGGTCTTTGGGGATGATGCCGAAACCGGCGATGGTCAGCCCAAACTCCCCGAGGCCCATCAGAATGGCGCCGAGGATGATGGAGCGCCGATAGCCGATGATCCGGTCGGCAAGCATGCCGCCGAGGAGCGGCGTCGCATAAACCAGGCCGTTGTAGGCGCCGTAGGACTCGCTGGCCCGCGTTTGGTCCATGGCGAAGGTGTCTATGAAGTAAAAGATCAGCAGGGCCCGCATCCCATAGAAGTTGAACCGCTCCCACAACTCGGTGAGAAAAAGCACGAACAGGCCGCGCGGGTGTCCGAACCACGTCCGGCCTTCGTCGCTCGTCTGTTCTGCCGAAGGGCTGGCTGATGCTTGCATGAGACTCCTCGTGTGGCCTGGCCCGCGCTCGCCCGGTGCGGGGGCATCGCGTCGGCGGCTCAGACCGTCGCCGCCCTATGGGCCAATGCCGCGCCAGGATAGCCTTTTGGGGGAATTCAAGCGAGGCAAATGCTTGGATTTCCGTCGCGACCGTTCACTTGGTCGGCCCGATAACGATATCAAAGCGGGGGATTCTTAAGTTCAGTCCGGTCGCGAACGGTCCGCTATACGGATTGTCATGGATTCGACGAAGCCCAACGCGATGGAGCCTGCCCCGGTTCAGCGATACTGGTCCCGGATCATCACTCTCGCCGGGCTGGTGGTCCTCGGCCTCACCCCGTGGGCGCAGGCTCAATTGCCGCCGCCGAACCTGCCGGCTCTCTGCCCGCCGCTGACGGCTTTTGCAACACCGACGCTGTTCGACTTCTTCTGGGGGACGACCCCGATCCGCTTTCCATACCAGTAATGGCCGAGCTGACCGGCCGCACTTCGCCTACCTCCTCTCGATTTCCCGCATCGATCGTCCAAAGGTATTGCTCCGGCCGCCTCATGATTGCCGCGGCCAAGCTCTCCATCGCGCGCCGCGCGAGGTACCCGTCATCCGTGCCGGCCGTCCGCGGCTCGATCACTTCGTGCAGCACCAGGCTGAATCTCATGGGTTGGGCGCGCCGCTGGCAGGTGACGACGGCCGCCGGCACGTCGAACCATCGCGGCAAACGATCCAGCGCCGGGTAACATCGCGCGAGCCTGCCGAGAAACGGCACCGTGATCGCAGGACCGCGCCGGCGCTCATGCTCGGCAATCAGGAGCACCGCGCCGCCAGAAGTGAGGATTCTCGGCACCTCCGTCGCGGCCCCTCGCCGGTCGATCGCGTGGACCCACCGCATGGAATAAATCTCGCGCTGCCACGAAGCCAATGCCGGTTGGGCGAGATAGTCGACGACGACGTGCACCGGGCGGAAGAGTTGACCCAGCGCGCACGCCGCGGCCGCGGGATTGCCGAAATACGCCGTCGCCAGGACGCAACCGCGCCGCGCTTCGGCAAGCGACCGCAGCGACGCCTCGCCATCGACGGACACCACGCGCCGCCAGGACGATTCTCGCACATGCCGCCGCAGGAAGAGGCTCTCTGTCCAGAAGCGCCCGATGTGCTCGTACATTGCTGAAACGATCGCGGCCAGCCGCTCAGGCGTGGCCTCCGGACCCAGGGCGTCGCGCAGGCGCTCTTCAGCGATCTGCCGCCCGGCGGTGTTCAGCCGGCACACGCGCGAGCCCATCCAGCGCGCGAATTGATCGGCCGCCGTGGGACCGAGAGCCTGGAAAGTTGGCCCAACGATGCGGCGGAGATACAGATGACGAACCACCTCGATCTTCATGCGACCTAACCGGAATGGGCGAGAAGAGCCAGATGAGTATCGGCATTCCCGCGAGCCCCCGATGAACGGTCCGGCCGGTCGTAATGGTCACGCGGGCAGCATCGCGGTGTCGACGACGCCGAGCCCGCACTCGCGGCCGTCAATCATATTCGCGTACAACCGGGCGTAGTTGTCGGCGAAGGCCCTCACGCCGAAGACCTCGTATGCTTGGCCTCGGGCCACCTCGGAGAGCCGGCGGCACAATTCAACGTCTTCAATCGCGGTGAGTAGCTTGCCCGCCAAGGCACGAGGGTCCGCGGGTTTCGCCAACAGCCCGTTGTGACGGTCGGCGATGATCTCGGCGACGCTGCGCACGGCGCTGCCCACGACGGCCAGTCCGCCGCCCATCGCCGCCGCGAGTGGATCGGTGCAGACCTCTTCCGTCGCCGGACAGAGAAACACGTCCGCACAGGCGGCAAGCTGTGACCACGTCAGCGATCGATCGGGCCGCACGAGAAGCTCAGGCAGCCGGATTTGCCGCAGAAACCGCTGTAGCCGCTCTGTTTCGCTCGACTCATACGGCAGGAGAACTCGCAGGCCCTTGTGCACTTGAGCGACGATGGCCGCCGCCCAGAGGCCGTAGTACTGACCTCCCTCACGCGAGGCTGGCCCATCCAGCAGGATGACGGGGCCCGCCGTGCCGACGATTCGGCGGCGAAGGCCGGCGGACCGGGCGGCGTTGATGGCGGCTAGATCTGCGGGACCGCGGATGACGACGATCCTCCCCGGATCGACGCCGGCGGTGGCAAGCCGCGAGCGGATGACCTGGCTCCCGGCGGCAACGGCGACCTGATCCGGCAGCGCGCGAAGTACGGCTGCTCCGTCTCGAGCCCGACCGGGGCTCAAACAGGTCAGCAGCAGCGGCCTCTCGCGCAGTCGTCCGCCGGCGGACCGGGCGGCGTCTAGCCCCCAAGCGTGAATGATCTGCGGACCGGCCCACTCCTCCATCTTCATGAGTCGTGGCGACACGATCAGGCCGGCCAGGCCTCGTGATTCCGCGCGGATCGGCCGCGTCGGTAGGAATGGCTCTGCTCGACGAAGGATCGTGCCGTCGGTGGACGCGATGATGTGATCATATGCCTCGGTCGAGAGGCTCCGAATCAACAGGGCGAGAATCTGAAAGGCGGTCTCGGTGCAGGAGCCGTCGATGAGGAGAAGGACGCGAATCACGAATCGAACTCTCGCCGGCCGTAGAAGAGCTTGGCGACCTCCTGACCCATCTTGATGCCCAGCTCCTTGGCGACGTCGGCGGCGGTGACCTCTCCATCCGACGGAGTCGGCGTGGTCTCGACTTCTAGTCTGCGGCCGGACTCGCCTTCCGGCCAGAGCCGCACGTCCTTCTGCCGTTCGGTGGAGAGGACCTTGACGCGAGCGGCAAACTGGCCCTTGAAGATCGGGGCCCCGGCCTCGGCGTGCAGCGTAAAGCGTTCGACACCCACGTGGAGTACCTGCCGGGCGCCCAGCTTCTCTCCAATCTGGCGGACGGAATAGCTGGCGTATTTCGGATCGGCCCGAAGGCGCTGCCACTCCTGGAAGGGCACGATCATCTTGTTCACCTTGAATTCCAGGAATATCTCCGAGATGGTCAGGTACGCCTCACGGATGGCCCGCGGCTCGGTGACCAGGCCGTTGGGATCGTCGATCAGGACCAGGAGCGGTTCCTGGCTGAGCTCGAACTCGGGCTCAATCCAATCGCCGCCGGTCATGTTCGCGACCGCGGCCGCGAATGGAACACAACCGGCCGACAACGATTGAAGGAGGAGAATCGCAGCGCCCACCCGCAGCGCCGTCCTTCGACGCCGCCAACTAGACTTGATTCCCCGGTACGTGCGCGTCATCTCAGCCCGCATCCCGGCCTCGCAGCGTGACCTGGTGATCGTAGAATTTCTTCACGACGTCCTGGGCGAACAATTCCGTCGCCGCCCTCAGTAGATCGCCGTCGCTTTTTTCCGTGACGCTGGGCTCGGATGTCGGTGGGTAGGTGGCGACGACGTCCGTGGTGTACACCGCATCCTCGCGGCCTTCGCTGTCTGGTTGATAGAGATTGACCGTGGCGCTGAGGCGTCCCTTGCGAAGCTCGCGGGTATCAGCGGCCCGCGTGGTATACTCCATCAGGTCGATCCGAATGGCCAGGTCGCAACTCAGGTGTTTGCATATCTCGCTCTGGCTCATCGCCTCCCAATCAATGCCGCTTCGCTCCTGAAGGTCTTCGACCTTCTCACACTTCACGAAGCCGGCCTTCGGAAGGTGCTTCTTCATTTCCCAAACCACCGCGTCGCACACTCGGCGCCGGGCGCGTGGGTAGAGGTCCATCGTCGGCCGATCGGCCCAGACCACGACGGCCACGCGGCGAGATCCGATCTTGCCGTATTCGGCTTTGACGTCCTTGTGTTCTTCGGGGGTGAGGAAATACAAGGCCTGGCAACCTGTGAGAGCGACCGCAAAAAAAACGCATGCGAGAAATGGCATAAGCCGTCCCGGCGTCAGGTATCCCGATACGGGCGGTTTGCCCCGGCGAACGTCCATTCGATTCTGCTCTCGCAGTCTGCGCATCATCGTCTTTCCGATCATCGGACGGGATAGGCGCCTGTCGCCAGACCATGCGCCAATTTGAAGGCCCACCCCAGGACGAGAAGCAGCGCCAGCCCGATAGAAAACCGGGCCGGGCCGATCCGGTCCCAGTTGACCTGAATCAATCGTCCACGAACGGCAAGGTGCAGCGAATAGACCATCGCGGCGATCGTCCCCATGCAGAGCGCCACGCCCGCAGGCTGGGCGACAAAGGCTGCCAACGGCCGCCCGTGCATCACCAGGGAAAATGCCGTGGTCATGCCGCAGGTTGGACAAGGCAGGCCGGTGGTGAGCAGGATGCCGCAGGGCCAGGCCCCGAAGATGGCCTCGTGGGACCCGTAGCCTCGGGGGTCCGGAGGGAGCCAGGCGGCTACGACCAAGACCGCCAGGCAGCCCGCCGCCACAAGGGCCACTGCCACTCTAGCCAACGTGCCGATCGGGAGGCTCTGACCGAAGAGCGGGGGTCTGACGGGTCGCGCCAGCGGAATCTCCAGCGATTGAGTCATGCCGAGATCGGATTGTCGCTGATTGCATCAAACACGCAAGGTGCCCAATGGCTAGACCCCCGGCACACGGGCGCAAAAAAAGACCGGCGGTAAAGCGCCAAGCGCCTGCCCGCCGGTCGAGTTGCGTTGAACCGAGCGAAGCCCGGTTACGGCGCCTGGGTCACGCTGACGGTGTAGATGCTGCCGACGGCGATGCCTCCCGCGCATTCGCTTACGCCTAGAATAAAGAGCTGGTTCCCCGTCGGAGTGAAGGTCGTGGTGTTTGTCTGTGTGGTCGGCGTCGCACCGGTGTTGGCCACCTGTGTGCCCAGAATGTCGCGGACCTGGATCTGTGGCCGACTGTTGGTCACCGGGCCGGTCACGGTGATGGTGACCAGCTTGTTGGCCACGGCATTGAACGTGGTCTGGAATCCGTGGTCGCCGCCGGCGGGTGTCGTGCACTTGTTGGCGCTGACGAAGACACCCGCGACCGAAGCGATCATCGACGAAAGCAGGGTGGTGTCGGTCGTGGTTGTCGTGCCGGTCATGGTGGTACAGGCCATGCCGGAGAAGACCGGAGCGGCCGCGACGCCCAGCATAAGTAACCGATGCTTGCAAACTCGGGTGAACATGAAAGGGCACTCCTTATTTCAGAAGAACGCGAGACGCGCGTTCCGAATGCGGCCAGCACACGCTGAATCCGATCATCAGGCGGACGCGCCTTTTCCTCCAGTCGTTATGGAACCCGCCGATCCGGCGGACCGGGCGGTTATTATGCCCGCCGGCTGGCCCTTGTCAAGCAATTTGACAAAGTAGGATGCGGCGGGACTTCTAGCGCGTACTCCAAGGCGGAACGCATTTGGGAAGCGCAAAACAAGACCGGCGGGAACGCGCCAAGCGCCTGCCCGCCGGTCGAGTTGCCTAATGCCGAAGCGAGAGCCCGTTACGGCGCCTGGGTCACGCTGACGGTGTAGATGCTGCCGACGGCGATGCCGCCCGCGCATTCGTTCACCGCGAGAATAAAGAGCTGATTCCCGGTCGGGGTGAAGGTCGTGGTGTTCGTCTGGGTGGTCGGAGTCGGGCCGGTGTTGGCCACCGACGAACCCAGAATGTCACGAACTTCAATCTGCGGCCGGCTGTTGGTCACCGGGCCGGTGACGGTGATGGTGACCAGCTTGTTGGCCACGGCATTGAAAGTCGTGGCGAATCCGTGATCGCCGCCCGCCGGCGTCGTGCACTTGTTGCTCGCAACGAAAACGCCGGCACTCGACGCCACCATCGACGAGAGCAGGGTGGTGTTGCCTGTCGTCAGGTCAAGTCCCAAAGTTGCTGTAAACACGACGGTCGGAGTTAAGCGGCGACTGCGAGGTGACGCACCTCGAAGCCGTCGGCTCGTCGGGCCTTGATGTATCGTTCCAGTTCCTCTCGCTCCAA
>Ga0187893_10003794_pt1 | contig 29835 bp, 26 predicted proteins | sample MA1701074metaG_FD_139574 | JGI IMG/M metagenome (GOLD analysis project Ga0187893, IMG submission 139574) | White microbial mat communities from a basaltic lava cave in the Kipuka Kanohina Cave System on the Island of Hawaii, USA - MA170107-4 metaG ...
CCTGCACGAGTACCTGCAGATCGGCGGCCGCGCCGGCTTCCAGATCCGCGCCACGCTGGCGGCGACGCTGTCGGCGACCTACGGCGTGTACGGTCCGCCCTTCGAGCTGTGCGTCGGCGCGGCCGTGCCCGGCACCGAGGAGTATCTCGACTCCGAGAAGTACCAGGTGCGCCACTGGGAGCTCGACCACCCCGACAGCCTGAGCGACTTCCTGGCGCGGCTGAACGAGATCCGCCGCGCGAACCCGGCGCTCGGCGCGCGCGGGCGGCTGCGCTTCCTCGAGATCGACAACGAGCAGCTGCTCGCCTACGCGCGCGCGACTCCGGACCTCGCCGACACCGTGATCGTGGTCGTGAACCTGAGCCCGCACCACGCGCAGCGCGGCTGGCTCGTGCTGCCGCTCGAGGAGCTCGGCATCTCGCCCGACCTGCCCTTCCAGGCCGACGACCTGCTCGGCGGTGCGCGCTACCTGTGGCACGGCGCGCGCAACTACGTCGAGCTCGACCCCGGCGTGGCGCCCGCCCACATCTTCCGTCTGCGCCGCAAGCTCAAGACGGAACGGGACTTCGACTACTACCTATGAAGGCGCAACGACGCAGGAACGGCGGCTTCCGCGGCGCCACCGGCGTCGCGCAGCCGCTCTGGTACAAGGACGCGATCTTCTACGAGCTGCGCGTCGGCTCGCTCCAGGACGGCGACGGCGACGGTGTCGGCGACCTGCGCGGGCTGACGGAGCGGCTCGACTACCTGCAGGACCTCGGCGTCACCGCGCTCTGGCTGCTGCCGTTCTACCCCTCGCCGTTCCGCGACGACGGCTACGATATCTCCGACTACCAGGACGTCGCGCCCGGCTTCGGCACGCTCGACGACTTCCGCGAGTTCCTGCGCGAGGCCCACGCGCGCCAGCTGCGCGTCGTGACGGAGCTCGTGATCAACCACACCTCCGACCAGCACCCGTGGTTCCAGCGCGCGCGCAAGGCGCCGGCGGGCAGCCGCTACCGCGACTTCTACGTGTGGAGCGAGAAGCCCGAGAAGTACGCCGACGCGCGCGTGATCTTCCGCGACTTCGAGCGCTCGAACTGGACCTGGGACCCGGTGGCGAAGTCCTACTACTGGCACCGCTTCTACTCGCACCAGCCGGACCTCAACTTCGAGAGCCCGCTCGTGCGCAAGGAAGTGATGCGCTCGCTCGACTTCTGGTTCTCGCTGGGCGTCGACGGCCTGCGGCTCGACGCGATCCCCTATCTGTTCGAGCGCGACGGCACCAACTGCGAGAACCTGCCCGAGACGCACGACTTCCTGCGCGAGCTGCGCGCGCACGTCGACGCGCGCTACCAGGACCGCATGCTGCTGGCCGAGGCGAACCAGTGGCCCGAGGACGCGGTTGCCTACTTCGGCTCCGGCGACGAGTGCCACATGGCCTTCCACTTCCCGGTCATGCCGCGCCTGTTCATGGCGCTGCAGATGGAGGACCGCTTCCCGATCGTCGACATCCTGTCGCAGACCCCGCAGATCCCCGACGTGTGCCAGTGGGCGCTGTTCCTGCGCAACCACGACGAGCTGACGCTCGAGATGGTCACCGACGAGGAGCGCGACTACATGTACCGCGTCTACGCGCACGACACGCGGGCGCGCATCAACCTGGGCATCCGCCGCCGGCTGGCGCCGCTGCTCGGCAACGACCGGCGCCGCATCGAGATGATGAACGCTCTCCTGTTCGCGCTGCCCGGCACGCCGGTCATCTACTACGGCGACGAGATCGGCATGGGCGACAACATCTACCTCGGCGACCGCGACGGCGTGCGCACCCCGATGCAGTGGAGCTCCGACCGCAACGCCGGCTTCTCGCGGGCGAACGCGCAGCGGCTGTACCTGCCGGTGAACATCGACCCCGAGTACCACTACGAGAGCGTGAACGTCGAGGCGCAGCGCGATAACCCGCACTCGCTGCTCCTGTGGATGAAGCGGCTGATCGCGCTGCGCAAGAGCTACAAGGCGTTCGGGCGCGGCACGGTGGAGTTCCTGTCGCCCAGCAACCGCAAGGTGCTGGCCTTCATCCGCGCGTTCGAGGACCAGCGCATCCTGCTGGTCGCGAACCTGTCGCGCTTCGTCGAGTTCGTGGAGCTCGACCTGTCGGCGATCGCGGGCGACGTCGCCGTCGAGCTGTTCAGCCGCAAGTCGTTCCCGAAGATCGGCGAGCTCCCCTACCTGCTCACGCTGGGTCCGCACTCGTTCTACCTGTTCGAGCTGCAAACGCCCGCGCCGCGGGCGATGGCGGTGAGCGAGGCGCCGCCGCCGCGCGTGCGCGTGCGCGAGCGCTGGGAGGAGGTGCTGGTCGGCGACGCGCGCCCGTCGTTCGAGGCCGCGCTCGCGCGTGTGCTGCCGCAGCGGCGCTGGTTCGGCGCCAAGTCGCGCGCGATCCGCGCCGTGCGCGTGGCCGACGCTATCGAGATCGACCGCGACGGCGAGTCCGCCTGGCTCGCGCTCGTGCGCGTCGACTTCGGCCAGGGAGAATCCCAGGTCTACTCGCTGCCGCTCGCGTTCGCGCGCGGCGACGAGGCCGCCCGCATCGCGCGCGAGCGGCCGAACGCGCTGGTCGTCGAGCTCGAGCTCGGAGCCGACGGCTCCGCCGAGACCGGCGCGATCTACGATGCCGTCGAGGAGCCCGCGCTGTGCGCGGAGCTGCTCGAAGCGATCGCCCGCCGCCGCGAGCTGCGCGGCGAGCAGGGCAGCCTGGTGGCGACGCGCACGCGCGCGTTCGCCCGGCTGCGCGGCGATCCCGACGAATCGCTGCCCCCCTCGGTGTTGCGTGGGGACCAGAGCAATACGTCCATCCTGTTCGGGCAGCGGCTGATCCTGAAGCTATTCCGGCGCATCACCGAGGGCACGAATCCCGACCTCGAGATCGGCCGCTTCCTCACGGACGCGACCGGCTTCGAGCGCACCCCGCAGGTCGCGGGCGCGATCGAGTACCGCCGCGCGCGCAGCGAGCCCGCCACCGTCGCCGTCTTGCAGTCCTTCGTCCCCAACGAGGGCGACGCCTGGCGCTACGCGCTCGACCAGGTGCACCGCTTCTACGAGACGGCGCTCATGAAGCGGCTCGCCCCCGCCGAGATCCCGGCCCCGGCCGCGCGGCACTTCGAGCTCGTGAACGAGGACCCGCCGCCGCTGGTGCTCGAGACCATGGGGGCGGACCTGGAGATGGCGCGCACGCTCGGCCTGCGCACCGCGGAGCTGCACAACGCGCTCGCCTCCGATCCCGAGGACGCGGAGTTCGCGCCCACGCCCTTCGGCGCGCACTACCAGCGCTCGCTGTACCAGTCGCTGCGCAACCTGACCGACGCGTCGCTCGGGCTCCTGCGCCAGCGCCTGACCGAGCTCCCGGAGGAGACGCGCGCCGCGGCGGACAAGGTGCTGGCGGGCGAGGATGCGCTGCTCGGCATCTTCCGCGGCGTCGTGGGCCGGAAGCTCGGCGGCATGCGCGTGCGCTGCCACGGCGACTTCCACCTCGGCCAGGTGCTCCGCACCGGCACCGACTTCGTGATCCTCGACTTCGAGGGCGAGCCCGCGCGCACGCTCGGCGAGCGCAGGCTCAAGCGCTCGCCGCTGCGCGACGTGGCCGGCATGCTGCGCTCGTTCGACTACGCCGCCCACCACGCGCTGCTCGCTCCGGCGAGCGAGTCCGCGTTGCGGCCCGAGGACGTGCCCGCGCTCGAGCCGTGGGCGCGCCTGTGGCGCGAGTGGACCGGCTCGGCGTTCCTGCGCGCCTACCTCGCGGCGCTCTCGCCCGCGGACCTGATCCCCACCCGGCCCGCCGAGCGCGGGCTGCTGCTGGAGGTGCTGTTGCTGGAGAAGAACCTCTACGAGCTCGGCTACGAGCTGAACCACAGGCCCGGCTGGCTGCGGCTCCCGCTGCGCGCGATCGAGGAGCGCGTCAGCGAGGCCGCGGCGGGTCGGGCGAGCGAGCATGCCCATGGCTGACGGCGCGAGCGCGCGGCTGACGGACGCGGACCTCCACCTGTTCAACGAGGGCAGCCACCTGCGCCTGTGGGAGAAGCTCGGCTCGCACCCCGCGCGCGAGGACGGCGTCGACGGCACGCGCTTCGCGGTCTGGGCTCCGAACGCCGAGCGCGTGCGCGTGATCGGCGATTGGAACGACTGGCTCGGCGACGCGCACGAGCTCGCGCCGATCGGCTCGTCGGGAATCTGGGCCGGGTTCCTGCCGGGCGTGCGCCGGGGCGCCGCCTACAAGTACCGGATCGATGCGCGCGGCGGCGGGTATCGCGTCGACAAGGCCGATCCCTTCGCCGTCCACGCCGAGGTCGCGCCGCACACCGCCTCGCGCGTGTGGACGCTCGAGTACGACTGGGACGACGAGAAGTGGATGAAGGAGCGAGCCGCGCGCGGCGCGCTCGCCGCGCCGGTCTCCACCTACGAGGTCCACCTCGGCTCGTGGCGGCGCGTGCCCGAGGAGGGGAACCGCAGCCTCAGCTACCGCGAGCTCGCGGAGTACCTGCCGGACTACGCCGCGCGCATGGGCTTCACGCACGTCGAGCTCCTGCCGGTGATGGAGCACCCGTTCTACGGCTCCTGGGGCTACCAGACGACCGGCTTCTTCGCGCCCACCAGCCGCTACGGAACGCCGCAGGACCTGATGTACCTGATCGACCGCCTGCACCAGGCCGGCGTCGGCGTGATCCTGGACTGGGTGCCCTCGCACTTCCCGAGCGACGAGCACGGGCTCGGCTACTTCGACGGCACGCACCTGTTCGAGCACGGCGACCCGCGCCAGCGCGTGCACCCGGACTGGAACAGCCTGGTGTTCAACTACGGGCGCCACGAGGTGCGCAGCTTCCTGCTCTCGAGCGCGCTGTACTGGCTCGAGCTCTACCAAGCGGACGGACTGCGCGTGGATGCGGTCGCGTCGATGCTCTACCTGGACTACTCGCGCAAGCCGGGCGAGTGGATCCCCAACGCGTCCGGTGGGCGCGAGAACCTCGAGGCGATCGAGTTCCTGCGCCGGCTCAACGCCGAGGCGTTCGCGCGCGTGCCGGGCGTGCAGACGGTCGCCGAGGAGTCGACCTCGTGGCCGAAGGTGTCGCGCCCCAACGAGCTCGGCGGGCTCGGCTTCGGCCTGAAGTGGGACATGGGCTGGATGCACGACGCGCTCGAGTACTTCGCGCACGATCCGGTGCACCGGAAGTTCCACCACGGCAAGCTCACCTTCCGCATGCTCTACGCCTTCGCCGAGAACTTCGTGCTGCCGCTGAGCCACGACGAGGTGGTGCACATGAAGGGCTCGCTCTTGCGCAAGATGCCGGGCGACGAGTGGCAGAAGCGCGCGAACCTGCGGCTCCTGCTCGGCTACATGTTCACGCAGCCGGGCAAGAAGCTCCTGTTCATGGGCGGGGAGCTCGGCCAGTGGGAGGAGTGGAGCCACGAGTCGAGCATCGACTGGTCGCTGCTCGAGCACGAGGCGCACCTGGGCCTGCAGCGCTGGGTGCGCGACCTGAACACGCTGTATCGCGCGGAGCCCGCGCTGCACGCGCTCGACTGCGACGCCGCGGGCTTCGAATGGGTCGACTGCGACGACGCCGATCAGTGTACGCTCGCGTACCTGCGCCACGGCGGCGAGCCGCGCCGCAGCGTGCTGGTGGCCTGCAACTTCACGCCGGTGCCGCGCCACAACGTCCGCATCGGCGTCCCGGCGGGCGGGACCTGGCGCGAGATCCTGAACGGCGACGCCACGCTCTACGGCGGCAGCGGCCAGGGGAACCTCGGCGGCGTGCGCGCCGCGCCCGTGTCGCAGCACGGCCACCGCCACTCGCTCTCGCTCACCCTGCCGCCGCTCGCGATCGCCGTCTTCGCGCCGGAGGAGAAGCCCGCGCGGCCGCGGCGCGCGCGGCGCGCTACTTCCGCACCTCGAGCTTGACCCTGCCCGGCTCGATGCCACGCACCTCGAGCGAGGGCGGGTGGTGCAGATCGTCGGGCGAGAGCTCGAACGTGCGCCGCCCGAACTGCGCGGCCTCGGCGTCGATGCTGAGCGAGAAGCGGCTCGCCTCGACGAAGAACAGATCGCGGCGCAGGCCCGCCACGGTGGCCTCGACGGCGTCGGGCTCGACGCGCTCGACGCTCCAACCCGGCGGCAGGTTCTCGACCTGGACCGGCACGCGCACGACGGTCTCCGAGATCTCCGAGCCGGGCACCACCAGCACCCAGAGCACCAGCGCGAGCGCCACGGCGGCGGTGAGCTCGCGCCAGCGCTGGCGCAGGATCGCGAGCCCGGGCCGCCGCGCCACGACCGGCGCCGCGCGCGTCGCCGCGAACTCGCGCAGTACGGCGCCGAGCTCGGCGGGCTGACGCAGCTCGCGCAGCGTCCCGCGCTCGGCGACGGAGACCGTGCGGCGCTCCTCCGACACCACCACGCACAGCGCATCCAAGCGCTCGGCCAGGCCCAGCGCCGCGGCATGGCGCGTGCCGCGCGCGCGCAGCTGCGCGAAGTCGGACGAGAGCGGCAGGTGCACCGCGAAGCGCTCGATCACGTCGCCCACCAGGATCGCCGCGCCGTCGTGGCCCGGCGAGTTCGGATCGAAGATCGAGAGCAGGATCGGCTCCGAGACCTTTCCGCCCAGCGCGATCTCGCCCTCGACGTGGCGATCGATCGGGTCGCGCCCCGGCAGCACGATCAGCCCCCCGCGGCCGGCCGCCGCCAGACCGGCCGCCGCGCGCACCAGCGTCTCCGCCGGGCCGCGCGCGGCGGGCGCGCCGGCGTCGCCGCGCCAGCGCAGCCCCAGCACCGCGATGCGCTCGAACGCTTGCCGCAGCTCGGCCTGGAAGACCACGATCAGCATCACCACGAACACGGCCACGAACGCCTGGAAGATCGCGGCGGTGAGCGCGAGGCCGAGCTGGCGCGCGATCAGGTAGACACAGCCCAGGATCGCGATGCCGAGCAGCGCGAAGTGCGCGCGCGCGCCGCGCACCCATACGATCAGCGCGTAGACCAGCACCGCCACCAGCGCGATGTCGAGGACGTCGACGTACGGAGGTTGCAGCCGAAGATCCGGCATCCCTGGACGATCGTCCCTGCGCGACGGATGCGCCACCCCGCGCGCCCGGCTTGACGCGCGCGCCCGCGCGGGCTTCCCTCGGGGCCATGCTGCGCAGCGCGCTCCGGATCGCGATCGTCTGCCTCGCCGGCGCCGCGCTCGCGGGCGACGCCGCCGAGCCCGCCGATCCGCTGCGCGCCCCCCACCGCAATCCCGACGGCACGTTCTTCAATCCCTGGCAGCCGTTCGAGACGAGCTTCGCCAACTTCCTGCGCTGGCGTTTCTCGAGCAACGCCTACGACAAGAGCGCCGTCCCGAACGTCCCGCGGGTGGCGAACGACGGCGCCTCGCTGGCCGGCCGGCAGAACTCCTCGGAGCTGACCTGGGTCGGCCACGCGACGGTCGCGATCCACGACGGCGACGACGTGGTGCTGACCGACCCGCACTTCTCGGAGCGCGCGCTGATCCCGCGCCGCGCGGTGCCGCCCGGCGTGCCGATCGAGTCGATCCCCGCCGACGCGTTCGCGGTCGTCTCGCACTCGCACTACGACCATCTGGACGCGGAGACGGTCGAGACGCTGCCCGCGACCGTGGGCTGGTACGTGCCGCTCGGCCTGGGCGAGTTCTTCCGCGAGCGCGGCCGCGGCGACGTGACCGAGCTCGACTGGTGGCAGAGCGCGAAGCGCGGCCGCTGGACGATCACCTGCCTGCCGTCGCAGCACTGGTCGCGGCGCACGCCGTTCGACGAGAACGAGTCGCTCTGGTGCGCGTGGCTGCTCGACTCCGGCGAGTACTCGTACTTCTTCGCCGGCGATACCGGCTACTTCGCGGGCTTCGCGGAGTACGGGCGAGTGTTCGGTCCGATCGACGTGGCGATCCTGCCGATCGGCGCCTACGAGCCGCGCTGGTTCATGAAGTACCAGCACATGGACCCGGCCGAGGCCTGGCAGGCGTTCCTCGACCTGCGCGCACGCGCGCTCGTGCCGATCCACTGGGGCACGTTCGACCTGACCGACGAGCCGCTCGATCGGGCGCCGGTCGAGCTCGAGCGCGCGGTGACCGCGGCCGGGGGCGACCTCGGCGCCGTGCGCCTGCTCCCGATCGGCGGGCGCTGGCACGTGCCGAAGAAGGACTGAGCTTGGACGCGCGCGCGAACGCACTGCCGCTGGCCGAGATCGACACGCTGTTCCTCGACGCGGGCGGCACGCTGATCTCGATGAACTTCGAGCGCATCGCCGCGGAGCTCGCGGCGCTCGGCCACACCTGCGCGCCCGGCGCGCTGGCGCGCGCGGAGGCGGCAGCGCGCCCGCGCATCTCGCGCGCGGTGGCGAACGGCGGCTCGACCGAGGGACGCGACACCTTCTCGGTGTACGTCGACCTGGTGCTCCGGCGCGTGCTCGAGCTCGCGGACGACGCGCGCGCCGAGCTCCTGGGCTCGCTCGTGCCGCGCATCCGCTTTCCCGGCCGCTCGCTCGAGCTGTGGTCCGCCGTGCTGCCCGGCGTGCCCGAGGCGCTCGCACGGCTGCGCGAGGCGGGCTTCCGCCTGGTCGTGGTGTCGAACGCGGACGGCACGGTCGAGGAGGGCCTGACGCGCGCGGGGCTGCGCCCGTACCTGCACGCGGTGGTCGACTCGGCCGTGGTCGGCTTCGAGAAGCCCGACCCGCGCATCTTCGGCCACGCGCTCGGGCTCTTCCAGAGCGATCCCGCGCGCACGCTCCACGTCGGCGACATGTACGCGGCCGACGTGGTCGGCGCCCGCGCGGCCGGCGTGCACGCGCTCCTGCTCGACCCGCACGGCGACTGGGGCGAGGTCGACTGCCCGGTCGCGCGCGACGTGCCGTCGCTGGCCGAGCGCCTGATCGCAACAAGATCAGGCTAGGGGCTGAGCGGAAGCGCGAGATGGGCGAGCGAGGGCCGCCCCCGACATCGGACCGCGGGCCGATGTCCCGCGGTGGGGCGCGCAGCGAGGCGCAGCCGAGCGAAGTCGATCAGACCGCGACCTCGGCCTCGAGGTCGACGTCGCGCAAACCCGTGATGCGCGCGTTCACGAGCGCGCCGGTGCGCGACTCGCCGCGCAGGAGGACGCAGCCGTCGACCTCGGGCGCCTGCGCCCAGGTGCGGCCGACCGCGTAGCCCGCGGAGCCGGAGTCGACCAGCACCTGCACCTCTTCGCCGACCAACGCGGCGAGCTGCTCGCGCATGATTCCGTGCTGGAGCTTCATGAGCTGACGGTGGCGCGCGCGCGAGACCGAACGCGCGACGCGGCCGTCGAGCCCGAGCGCGCTCGTGCCCTCCTCGTCCGAGTAGCGGAACACGCCGACCCGGTCGAAGCGGGTCTCGCGCACGAAGTCGCACAGCTCGGCGAAGTCGGCGTCCGTCTCGCCCGGGAAGCCGACGATGAAGGTGGTGCGCAGCACGACGCCGGGAATGCGCGCGCGCAGCTTCTCGACGAGCTTGCGCTGGCGCTCGGCGGTCACGCCGCGCTTCATCGCGCGCAGCACGCGGTCGCTCGCGTGCTGCAGAGGCACGTCGATGTACGGCAGCACGCGCTTCGCGCCCGCGATCGCGTCGATCAGCTCGTCCGAGAGCGCGCTCGGGTACAGGTAGAGCAGCCGCACCCAGTCGAGGCCGTCGACCGCGTCGAGCGCGCGCACCAGCTCCGCCGCGCGCGGCTTGCCGTCCAGATCCTTCGCCCAGGAGAGGGTGTCCTGCGAGATCACGTTGACCTCGCGCACGCCCTGCCCGGCCAGCTGGCGCGCCTCGGCGACGATCGACTCGAGCGTGCGGCTCTGGAAGCGGCCGCGGATCGCGGGGATCGCGCAGAACGCGCACACGCGGTCGCAGCCCTCGGCGATCTTCAGGTAGGCGCTGTGGCGCGGGCCGATCAGGAGCCGCGGGCTCGACTCGTCGTACAAGTGGGTGCGGCCCGCGTCGACGTACACACCTTTGGAGCGCCCCGCGCGCGCCTCGTCCAGGATGGCGGCGATGTTCTGGAACTGGCCGGTGCCGACGAACGCGTCGACCTCGGGCAGCTCCTTGGCCAGGTCCGCCCCGTAGCGCTGGGGCAGGCAGCCGGCCACGACCAGGGCCTGGAGCTCCCCGCGCTCCTTGCAGTCGGCGAGCTCGAGGATCTCCTGCACGGACTCCTCGCGCGCGCTCTGGATGAACGAGCAGGTGTTCACGATCGCGACGTCGGCGTCGCCGAGCTCCTCGGCGATCGCGTAGCCTCCGAGCGCGAGCGCCCCGAGCATGACCTCGGAGTCGACACGATTCTTGGCGCAGCCGAGCGTGCGGAAGTAGATGCGCGCGGGAGCCTTGGCGGGGGGCATCGGCGCGAGACTCTAGCATGCTAGCCTTCCGGGCCATGCGGATCGGGGTGGTCAGCGACACGCACGACAACACGCGCAACGTCGCGCGCATCGTCGAGGTGTTGCGCGAGGCGCGCGTCGAGCGCGTGATCCACACCGGCGACATCACGCGCGCCGATACGCTGCGGGTGCTGGCCGGCGTCGAGGTGCCGCTGTTCGGTGTCTACGGGAACAACGACGTCGAGCGCGACGCCCTGCGCCGCGCGGCGCTCGAGATCGGCATGCAGCTGGCCGAGCCGCCGCTCGAGCTCGTCTGGGCCGGCCGGCGCATCACCGTGGTGCACGACCGGCACGCGCACGCCGGCCTCTCGCTGGCCGGCCGCGACGTGCTCCTGCACGGCCACGAGCACCGCTACTCGCTCGAGCGGGTGAACGGCACGCTCGTGTTCAACCCGGGCGAGTGCGCGGGCTGGCTCGAGGGCTGGAACTCGGTCGGGGTGCTCGACCTCGTCGCGCTCGAGCCCGAGCGGCTGCGGTTCTAGCGTGCCGCCGCACACGCTGCTCGAGCTGGCCGACGAGATCCGCGCGATCGCGACCACCGGCATGCACTACACGGAGGGCCCGTACGACCGCGAGCGCTACGCGAAGCTGCTCTCGATCGCCGCGCGGCTCGCGGCCTGCGGCGCGGTCGCCGACGCGGAGCGGCTGGAGCTCCTGTTCCGGGAATCGGACGACGGCTACGTGACGCCCAAGCTCGACGTGCGGCTCGCGCTCTTCCGCGGCGAAGAGATCCTGCTCGTGCGCGAGCAGATGGACGGGCGCTGGGCCATGCCCGGCGGCTTCGTCGACGTGGGCGACAGTCCGTCGGAGGCGGCGGTGCGCGAGGCGGTCGAGGAGGCCGGCGTGGTGGCGCGCGTGCAGCGGCTCGCCGGGGTGTTCGACACGCGGCTCCAGCCCGACTGCCCGCCGCACCTGTTCCACATCCACAAGCTGGTGTTCACCGGCCTGCTCGTGGACCCCGCCGCCGAGCCGCGCGCGGGCAGCGAGGCGACCGAGGCGCGCTTCTGGCCGCTCGGAGCGCTTCCCGAGCTCTCGCTCGGGCGCACGCTGCCGCTGCACGTGCGCGAGGCACTGCGCGTGGCGCGCGATCCGGCCGCCCTGCCATACTTCGACTGATGGCGCGCGAAGTCGACCTGCTCGATCCCGACGCCTACGTGCGGGGCGGCTACCCCTGGCAGACCTGGGCGGAGCTGCGCCGACACGATCCGGTGTCGCGCCGCACGCACGGCGAGGTCGGCGAGTACTGGGCGCTGGTGCGCCACGCCGAGATCGTGGCCGTGTCGCGCCGGCCGCGCGACTTCGTGTCCGGCCCGCGCCTCAACATGCCGCCGCGCCGGGCGCAGGCCGTGCCGCCCGAGGACATCCTGCCCGAGAACATCATCACCATGGATCCGCCCCGGCACGGCGCGTACCGGGCGCTCACCAGTCGCCACTTCACGCCGCGCGCGCTGCGCGCGCTCGAGCCGCGCGTCGCGGCGATCGCGCGCGAGGTGGTCGAGCGCGCCGTCACGCTGTACGGCGACGGCCAGAGCTTCGACCTGGTCGCCGAGATCTCCGCGCGCCTGCCGCTGGCGGTGATCATGGAGCTGCTCGGCGTGCCGCGCGCGGACTGGGACGTCCTGCTGCAGCGCGCGAACGAGACCGTCGGCGCCGGCGATCCCGAGTACAACCGCGGCGAGCCCTCGAACGCGGCCGCGGTCGCGGCGCGCAACGCGATGTTCGAGATCTTCGCGCGCCACATCGCCGAGCGGCGCAAGGAGCCGCGCGACGACCTGATGAGCGTGCTGGTCACGGCCGATCTCGGCGGCCGCGGGCTCACCGACTACGAGGTGCTCTCGTATTGCTTCCTGCTCACCGCGGCCGGGAACGAGACCACGCGCAACGCCACGACCGGCGGCGTGCTCGCGATGGCGGAGCGTCCGGGCGTGCTGGCGCGGCTGCGCCGGGAGCCGGGCCTCCTGCGGACGGCGGCCGACGAGATCGTCCGCTTCGTCTCGCCGATCATCCACTTCTGCCGCACCGCGACCGTCGACCTGGAGCTGGCGGGGCGCCCGATCCGCAAGGGCGACACGCTCGTGCTGTTCTATCCGTCCGCCGGGCGCGACGAGTCGGTGTTCGCGAATCCGGAGGAGTTCGACGTCGCGCGCTCGCCGAACCCGCACGTCTCGTTCGGGATCGGCGAGCACTACTGCCTCGGCGCGAGCCTGGCCAAGCTCGAGCTCGAGTGCATCTTCCGCGAGCTCTCGCAGCGCGTCGATCAGATCGAGCTGGCCGGGCCGATCGAGCGCCTGCGTGCCACCGTGATCGGCGGCGTGAAGCGCCTGCCGGTCCGATTTGACTTCGCTCGCGTTCCGCTCGCTGCGCGCGGCGCATAGCGCCGCTTGCGGGCGCCGCCGCCCCCGCGGGACATCGGCCCACGGGCCGATGTCGGGCCGCGGACGGCGCCCATGCGATTTGACTTCGCTCGCGTTCCGCTCGCTGCGCGCGGCGCGTAGCGCCGCTTGCCCTCAGCGGCCGGCTGCCGTCTGTCAGCTGCTGGCGGCCGGCGCTCGCTCCTGCCAGCCTGCGCGGGCGAGCCGCTCGAGCGCGGCGGCCTCGTTGATCTTCTCGATCGCCACCCAGGCGCGGTCGCCGTCGCGCCACTCGAGCCCGCGGCGCGCGACCTGCCAGGCGTCGCCGCGTTGGCGGAGCAGGAACACGAATCGCTCGTCGTCCTCGCCCAGCGGCTCGAGGTCGGCGCGGCCCTTGAACTCGAGCTGCGCCACGCGCGCACCCTGGTGACGCAAGCGCACGTTCCAGCGCTCGGCATCCTTCGGTCCGTCGAACGCCGTGCGCAGGCCCGCGCGCTCGAGCAGCGCCGCGGGCACGCGGCCCTTCGGCGTGAGCAGGACCAGGCCCTCCGCGACGCGGAACTCGTGCATCGCCTCGCGCGCGAACAGGCTGTTCACCTCGGCGTTCATGGTCAGCGCCACGGCCGTGCGCGAGCTCTGCAGCGCGGCGCGGGTCGAGGGGTGCTCCTCGAGCGCGTTCCCCGATACGTACGCGAAGCCGCGCTCGGCGGCCTGGCGGCAGTGCTGGGGGTTGGAGTCGAAGAAGGTCACCGCCGCGCCCGCGTCGCGCAGCAGCTCGCCCAGCGTCAGGCCGAGCTCCTCGGCGCCGAGGATGGCGACGCCGTTGCGCTCGGGCGCGCGCACGCCGAGCAGCGTCGCGAGCAGCGGCGCGGCGGCGCCGCAGAACACGACCGTGCCCATGATGGTGAGGAACACGAGCGCCCGGAGCTCCGTGCCGCCGTCGACGCCCGCCTGCGCCATGAAGCCCGCGAACAGCGAGGCCACCGCCGCCGCCACGATGCCGCGCGGCGCGACGAGCGCGAGGAAGATCCGCTCGCGCAGCGCGAGGTCGCTCCGCGCGGTGCACGCGAACACGCACAGTGGGCGCACCACCAGGATCAGCGCGGCGACGGTCGCCACGCCGCTCCAGCCGAGCGCGACCAGGTCCGCGAGCCGCACGTCGGCGGCGAGCAGGACGAAGACCACCGCGATCAGCGCGACCGTGAGCTGCTCCTCGAACTCCTGCAGGAGCTCGCTCACGCGCGTGCCGGAGTTGCCGACCACCACGCCGGCCACCACCACGCACAGGATCCCGCTCTCGCTCTGCAGCGCCTCGGCGATCTGGAACAGCAGCAGCACCGCGCCCAGCGTCACGATGTTCTCGAGCCCCTCGGGAACGAAGCGGGCGGAGCGCAGGATCCAGCTGAGTGCGAACCCGCCCAGGAGGCCCAGCACCGCGCCCAGCGCGATGCGCCCGAGCAGGCCGCGCAGCCCGATCGAGAACACGTCCGCCCCCGGCCCGACCAGCGCCTGCAGCGTGACGGCCGCCAGGATCGCTCCCACGGCGTCGATCAGCACGCCCTCGGCCTCGAGCAGGTTCGCGAGCCGGGGCTCGAGCGCGACGTTGCGGACGATCGGGCGAATCACCGTCGGCCCGGTCACGATCACGAGCGACCCGAACAGGATCGAGAGCGTCCACGACCAGTCGAGCAGGAGCCAGGCGACGAGCGCGGCGCCGCCGAAGGTGATGATCGCCCCGAGGCTGATCAGGAGCTGGAGCGGTCGCGCGCTCGCGCGCAGGCGCGCGAGCTGCAGGTTCAGCCCGCCCTCGAACAGGATCACGGCGACCGCGAGCTCGACGATCTCGCCGAGTCCGCCGCCGAGCGCGCGGGGCTCGAGCCAGCCGAGCACGTCCGCGCCGAGCACGATGCCGAGCGCGAGCAGCGGCAGGATGCTCGGCACGCGCAGCCAGCGCGCGAGCAGCACCGCGGCGACGCCCGTCCCCAGCGCCAGCCCGAACACGAAGCCCGGCGACTCTACCCCGTGCACGATCGCCCCCGCCCTCTCACGCTTCGCGCCGCCGGGTCAGCTCGCGCTCGTAGGCGCGCATGACGTCGCGGTAGTCGAGCATGCCGACGATCCGGCCCGCGAGCGGGTCCTCGGGGTCGGCGGCCTGCACGACCGGGATCTGCGGACAGCCCGAGGCGCGGAACAGCTCGTGCGCGCGGAACAGGTCGTCGTCGGGCTGCACCGCGACCGGCGCCGCGGCGATGTCGCCCGCGACGATGAAGCTGTCGAGCTGGTGCTCGTCGAGCACCGGCCGCAGCTGCTCCGCGGTCAGCAGGCCCGCGAGCCGGCCGTTCGCGTCGATCATCGGCACGGTCGCATCGTCGGAGCCGAGCACCATCTCGCGCACGCGCTCGAAGCGCGTCGCGGGCTCGACGCTCGCGATCCCGGACGCGGGCCGGTAGACGTCGGCCACGCGCATCTCCTCGAGCACGTTCACGGTCAGGTCGCCGAGGTGCGCGGGCGACGAGAAGCGGTCCTTAACCTGCTGCTCGTAGATCGAGCGCCCGCGCGAGAGCAGGATCGAGAGCACCGAAACCAGCATCAGCGGCGGCAGCAGGGCGTAGCCGCCGGTCATCTCCGCGACCATCAGCATCGCGCCGATCGGCGCGGAGGCCACGCCCGCGAAGAAGCTCGCCATGCCCACCAGCACGTACGCGGACGGGTTCGGGAAGAAGTCGGGCAGCAGCTCGGCGCCGCCGTAGCCGACCAGCCCCCCGAGCATGCCGCCGATGAACAGCGTCGGTCCGAACACGCCGCCGCTGCCGCCCGAGCCGACCGTGAAGCAGGTCGCGAGCATCTTGCCGACCACGATCAGCGCGAGCGCGCCGAGCACGATCTCGCCGTCGATCGCGCGCTGGAGATAGCCCCAGCCGACGCCGAACGCCTCGGGCACGAAGAAGCCGATCGCGCCCACGCACAGCCCGCCGGCCATCGGCCGCAGCGCGCGCGGCCCGGGCAGGCTCGGGAACACGCGCCGGAACAGCCGGAACAGGCCGATGTACGCGCGCGCCACCGGCACGGAGATCAGCGCCAGCAGCACGTAGCCCGGCAGCTCGATCGGCGTCACGAGCGGGAACTCGGGCACGGCGAAGATGCGCTGGCCGCCCACCAGCAGCACGAACACCACGTAGGCGGTGACCGACGAGATCACGCACGGGATCAGCGCGTCGGACTCGAAATCCTCGCGATACAGCACCTCGATGGCGGTGATCGCCGAGCCGAGCGGCGCGCGGAAGATCGCGCCGAGCCCGCCCGCGGTACCGGCGAGCAGGAGGATGCGGCGGTCGCGCGCGTTCAGGCCCAGCGCGTTCGCGAGCATCGACCCGATTCCGCCGCCGATCTGCGCGACCGGCCCCTCCTTACCCGCACTGCCGCCCGTGGCGAGCGTGACGATCGTCGCGAGCGCCTTCACCAGCGGCACGCGCGGCCGCACCACGCCGCGCGCGCGGTGGAAGGCGCGGATCATCTCGTCGGTGCCCGGGCCCTCGGCTTCGGGCGCGAAGCGATAGACGATCGCGCCCGAGACCAGCCCGCCCAGCGCGGGCAGCAGGAACAGCAGCCAGCGCCGCGGCTCGCCCGCGGGCGCCTCGGGCGCCGCGAAGAACGCGTCGCCCGGCGGGATCGGCGGCGAGGACAGCGCGAGCTCGTGCAGCACGAGGTGCGAGGCGAGCTCCAGCGCGACGAAGAACGCCGCCGCGCCCAGCCCGCTGAGCAGGCCCGCGAGCATGCCCCACGCCACCCAGCGCGTGTGAGCCTCGGAAATCCGCGCGACCAGACGCCGGAACACCTGCCCTCCCCAGTCGGCACGCGAGTCTAGCCGCTTGCTAGAGTGTCTTGCCGGTGGATCGACGCGTTCCCGAGGATCAGCTCGCCGAGTTCGTGCGCGCGGGCTCGCGCCTGCTGCACGTAGAGGCGCACGGGTCGCGCCTCCTGAATCTGCGCTTCGACCGCGGGGCGCTGCAGGTCCGGCTCGAGGACGGCGGGCTCGAGCTCGAGCTCGGCGGCGCCTCGCCGCTCGACGAGGCCTCCGAGCCGCTCGACGAGGCCGATCCGTGGTGGACGGTGCTGGGCGAGCCGCTCTCGGGCGCGTGGGCGAAGCGCGACACCGATCGGCGTCGGCTCGTGCTCGAGCTGCAGCTGCGGCCCGACGGCCAGAACCCGAAGATCGTCACGCTCGAGCCGCGCGGCCCGCGTATCCGCGCGCACGCGCTGCCGAAGTCCGCCTGGGACGGGGCGAACTGACGAATGGGAACGGGCACCGCGCTGATCGCCGTCGCCGCTCTCCTGCTCCTGAACGCGTTCTTCGTGCTGGCAGAGTTCGCGATGGTGAAGCTGCGCCCGACGCGCGTCGAGACGCTGGTGCAGGAGGGCGCGCCGCGCGCTCCGCTGGTCGCGCACATCCAGACCCACCTCGACGAGTACCTGTCGGTCTGCCAGCTCGGCATCACGCTGGCGAGCATCGGCCTGGGCTTCGTGGGCGAGCCCGCGTTCGCCGACCTGCTCGAGCCGGTGTTCGGCTCCTGGGTGTGGGCGCACGTGGCGGCGCTCGGGCTCGCCTACGTACTGGTCTCGTTCCTGCACATCCTGTTCGGAGAGCTGGTGCCGAAGTCGCTCGCGATCCGCGTGCCCGAGGACTCGGCGCTCGGCATCGCCCGCCCGCTGCAGCTCACGCGCGTGCTGCTCTGGGTGCCGCTCATGGTGCTGAACGGGGCCGCCAACGCGGTGCTGCGCCTGATCGGCTTCGGCAGTCCGGCGAGCGAGCCGCTGCACACCGAGCAGGAGCTGCGCGTGATCCTCGAGCTGTCGCAGACCGAGGGCTCGCTCTCCTTCCGCCAGCTGCTCTTGATGGAGAACGTGTTCGACCTGCGCTCGGTGCGCGTCTCCGAGGCGATGCGCCTGCGCGACGGCGTGGCGGTGCTGCGCGTCGACGCGACCTGGCCCGAGAACTTCGCGGTGATCCGCGAGCGGCGGCAGACGCGCTACCCGCTGGTCGACGCGAACGGCAAGCCGATCGGGATCGTGCACGTGAAGGACCTCGCGCTCGCGGGCATCGACGCCGACGACCGGCCCGATCTGCAGCGCATGGCGCGCCCTTTTCCGACGGTGCGCGAGGACACCTCGCTCGAGGCGCTGCTCGGCGACCTGCAGCGCCGCCACAGCCACATGGCGCTGGTGGTCGACGCGAAGGACCGCTGGACCGGCCTGATCACACTCGAGGACATCCTCGAGGAGATCGTCGGCACGATCGAGGACGAGTTCCAGCTCGAGGCGCCGCTGTTCCTCGCCGACGGCCTGACGCCGGGCCGGGTCGTGCTCGGCCTGCGCGCGAACTCGCTCGAGGCGGCGGTGCGCGAGGCGCTGGCCCGCGTGCCCGCCGCCGAGCTGCCCCTGCCCGCGGCGCGCATCGCCGAGGCCGTGATCGAGCGCGAGCGCGGCATGCCGACCCTGCTCGCGCGCGGGCTGGCCGCGCCCCACGCGCGCATGGCCGAGGTCCAGCAGTTCGTGCTCGTGTTCGCGCGCTCCGAGGACGGCATCCCGGTCGCGGGGCGGGAGTCGCAAGCAAACCTGCTCTTCATCATGGTCACCCCGGCGCGCGATCCGCGCATCCAGCTGCGCCTGCTGGCGCGGATCGCCGGTCTGCTCGACAGCGACTACGTGGTCGAGCGCCTGCGGGCGGCCGAATCCCAGGCCCAGGTGGTCGAGGTGCTGCGGGCGGCCGATCCGGGAGCGCTCGACTAGGAGCCCGACCCACGACTTCGCGAGCGGCAGCGAGGGGCGGAAAACGCCGCAGAGACCGCCTGATCCGTCGCGCGGTTGCCTCCGGGCCCGAAACTGTGATGCGCAAACGGAACCGTACCTTCACGAAAGCGCCACGGTTCCAGGGGATTTTCACAGCCACTTTCAGGTTAGAATGCGCCACTAGGAACTGGGGGGATCTCCCCGGAGGGCTTCGTGCGCCGCATCGTTTTCAGCCTGGCTCTGGTTTTGTGTGCCGCGGTACTCGCGGCGCCGGCAGCGCGAGCAATGGGGATTCCTCCCCACCCCGGCTCCGACAAGGGCTTCACCAGCCTCGAGGATCTGGTCGCCGGTGAGTCGCTCACGTCCGGCAACGGCGAGCTCGTGTTCAGCGACTTCGAGGTCTTCGTCTCGGGCTCGCTGAACGGGAATCTCGGCTACTACCGGGTGGTCACGCTCGACGACGGGTTCGCGATCACCGGCCCGATCGCGGCCGCGGACGGGAACGCCGGCGACCTGCTGGTCCGCTACACGGTCACCTCGACGAGCCCGATCACGCAGGCTCATCTGCTCTTCAACGGCGTCGCCTCGGGCAAGGGCTCGTCCGCGAGCGTGGTCGACACCTACGACGAGCCGCTCGACGTCGAGCTGTTCGTGTTCTCGACCGGCGAGGGCGGCAAGCAGCGCACCGACAGCCTCGACCTCGAGGGCTTCACGACGCTGCGCGTGACGAAGGACATCCTGGTCGACTCGAAGAGCCCGGGCGACTGGGTCGCGATCTCCTGGATCGAGCAGACCTTCACGAGCGCGCCCGAGCCCGCGACGCTGCTGCTGATCGGCCTCGCGCTCGCCGCCGTCAGCGGCGCGCGCCGGCGCGCCTAGGCCCGCTTCTTCAGCATCATCGCCTGGCGCTTGCACACGGCGACGACCTCGCCGCGCTGATTCACGCCCTTGTGCTCGAAGGTCACGATCCCCCACTCGGGGCGCGACTTCGACTCGCGCTTGTCGAGCACGGTGGTGGTGGCGGTGATCGTGTCGCCGATGAAGACGGGCTTGGGGAACTCGACCTTCTCCATGCCGAGGTTCCCGACCGTCGTGCCGAGCGTCGTGTCGCCGACCGAGAGCCCGATCACCAGACCGAGCGTGAAGATCGAGTTCACCAGGCGCTGGCCGAAGTGGCTCGACTTCGAGAACTCCGCGTCCAGGTGCAGCGGCTGCGGGTTCATCGTGAGCGTCGAGAACAGGAGGTTGTCCGCCTCCGTCACGGTGCGCGACGGCTGGTGCGTGAACACCTGACCGACCCGGAACTCGTCGAATGTGAGCCCCGCCATCAGCGCTTGTTCGCGGGATCCTCGAGCGGGATCGAGATGCTCGCGCCGGTCTGATTCGCGACCTGCGAGGTCTCCGTGATCTGGCGCCCGAGCGCGACCAGGGTCGGGATCTCGTCGTCGCGAAGCGGCCGCATCTTCTGCTTGCGCGCCATGGCCTGCTCCATGTAGGGCGCGAGCTCTTCGAGCTTGCGGCGCTGGCGCGCCTCGTCCTCGTCGTGGAACTCGGCCATCACGTCCTTGGCGAACAGCTCGAGCGACTCGCAGATGTGCTCGTGCCGGTTGCGCCCGGCCTGCTGGATGAAGGTGACCTGGTCGACGCCCGCGTCCGCGAAGCCGCGCAGGTGGTCGCGCAGCTGGCGCGGCGTGCCGATGCCGCGGTTGGAGCCCTCGCTCGGCATGTTCTTGCGCGCGAGCTCGAAGCGCTCCCAGATGTTGGTCCGGCCCGGCTTGTGCTCGCCGAAGATGTAGTGGTGGCCGAGCCCGTAGCCGAAGAACAGGAAGCCATCGAGCCCGCGCCGGATCGCCTCCTGCTCGTCGGGATGGGTCGAGAAGCCGGTCACCATGCAGATGTTCGGGTTGATCGAGTGGCCGATCGGCACGCACTCGCGCTTCAGCGTCGCGTAATAGTCGTCGACCCACTTCTTCGCTTCGGCGGTGTCGACGAACGCGAAGGTCAGCGCGCCGATGCCGAGCTGCGCCGCGAGCCTGATCGTCTCGCGGTTCGAGCACGCGACCCAGAGCGGCGGGTGCGGCTTCTGCACGGGCTTGGGCACGACGTTGCGGCAGGGCATCGAGAAGTACTTGCCCTGGTAGCCCGGGTACGGGTCCATCGTCATCATGTTCGCGATCTGCTCGACCGTCTCGCGCCACTGGTCGCGCTTCTCCGCGACGGGCACCCGGAAACCGCCGAGCTCGGCGATCGAGCTCGACTCGCCGGTGCCGAAGTCGACGCGCCCGTTCGACACCAGGTCGAGCGTGGCGATGCGCTCGGCGATGCGCGCCGGGTGGTTGTAGCCCGGCGGGCAGAGCACGATGCCGTGGCCGAGCCGGATGCGCTTCGTGCGCTGGCTGCACGCGGCGAGGAACACCTCCGGCGCCGAGGAGTGCGAGTACTCCTCGAGGAAGTGGTGCTCGACCTCCCAGGCGTAGTCGAAGCCCAGCTTGTCGGCGAGCTCGACCTGATCCAGCGCGTCCTGGAACAGCTTCTGCTCGTCGCCCTCGGCCCACGGCCGCGGCAGCTGGTGCTCGTAGAGCATCCCGAATTTCATCGCACGTCCTACTTCAGGTCCGCGAGGATGCCCTCGGCCTTGCTCACCTCGAATTTGCCCGGCGCCTCGACGTGCAGCGTCTTCACGACGCCGTCCTCGATCACCGCCGAGTAGCGCTGGCCGCGGATGCCCATGCCGAAGCCGGAGCCGTCGAACTCGAGCCCGAGCGCGCGGCTGAACTCGGCGTTGCCGTCGGCGAGCAGCGTGACCTTGTTGCCGACCTGCCGGTCCTTGCCCCACGAGTCCATCACGAACGCGTCGTTCACCGACACGCACACGATCTCGGACACGCCCTTGGCTTTGATCTCCTCGGCCTTCTCGACGAAGCCGGGCAGGTGCTTCGCGCTGCAGGTCGGCGTGAACGCGCCGGGCACGGAGAACAGCACGACCTTGCGGCCCTTGAAGAACTCCTCGGTGTTGATGTCCTTGATGCCTTCGGGCGTCAGGCGCTTGAGCGTGGCCTTCGGAATGCGGTCGCCGACCTTGATCGCCATGCGGGGGTGCTCCTCGTTGGGGGTTCGCGCGATTATGCGTGGTAGAATCCGCGGCCCGCAAGGAGAGCTCCCGATGCGCAGCCCCCGTCACTTCTTCGCGCCCAAGGCCATCGGCGCGCCCGCGCCCGTGCGCGAGATCCCGGTCCGCCCGTCGCGCATGATCCACTTCTTCGATCCGAGCAATCCGCGCATGGCGTCGAAGGTTCCCGACATCGCGAAGCAGGTGGACATCCTGCTCGGCAACCTCGAGGACGCGATCCCGACCGAGCGCAAGGTCGACGCGCGCGAGGGCCTGATCAAGATCGCGCGCGACGTCGACTTCGGCGACACGCAGCTCTGGACGCGGGTGAACTCGCTCGACAGCCCGTGGGTGCTCGACGATCTCTCGCGGCTCGTGCTCGAGATCGGCGACAAGCTCGACGTGATCATGGTCCCGAAGGTCGAGGGGCCCTGGGACATCCACTACGTCGACCAGCTGCTCGCGCAGCTCGAGGCCAAGGCGGGGCTGCGCCGGCCGCTGCTCGTGCACGCGATCCTCGAGACCGCGCTCGGCGTCGCGAACGTGGAGGAGATCGCGGCCGCCTCGCCGCGCATGCAGGGCATGAGCCTCGGCCCGGCCGACCTGGCCGCCTCGCGGCGCATGAAGACCACGCGCGTCGGCGGCGGGCATCCCGGCTACCTGGTGCGCACGGACCCGGAGGCGGGCAATCCAGACGCGCCGCGCACGACCGCGCAGCAGGATCTCTGGCACTACACCATGGGGCGTATGGTGGACGCGTGCGCGGCGACCGGCGCCCTGCCCTTCTACGGCCCGTTCGGCGCGATCGACGACCCGGTCGGCTGCGAGGACCAGTTCCGCAACGCCTTCCTGATGGGCTGCGTCGGCACCTGGTCGCTGCACCCGTCGCAGATCGAGATCGCCAAGCGCGTGTTCACGCCGCCCGCCGACGAGGTGCAGTGGGCGAAGCGCGTGCTCGAGGCGATGCCGGACGGCAGCGGCACGATGATGCTCGAGGGCAAGATGCAGGACGACGCGACCTGGAAGCAGTGCAAGGTGATGGTCACGCTCGCCGAGCTGCTCGCGGCGCGCGACCCGGAGCTCAAGAAGAAGTACGGGCTTGGCTGACGCGCCGGCCTGGTTCCGGCGCGCGCTCGCCCACAAGCCCGAAGTCCTGCACGTCGAGGTCGAGAGCTGCCCGATCCACTACCTGCGCTGGGGCGAGACCGACAAGCCCGGCATCGTGCTGGTGCACGGCGGCGCGGCGCACGCGCACTGGTGGAGCTTCATCGCGCCGCTGCTCGCCTCGCAGTACCACGTGGTGGCGCTCGACCTGTCGGGCCACGGCGACAGCGGGCGGCGCAAGGAGTATCGGCGCGAGGTCTGGTCCGACGAGGTGATGGCGGTGTCGCGCCACGCGGGCATCGTCGGAGCGCCGCTCCTGGTCGGCCACAGCATGGGTGGGATCGTGTGCATCTCCGCGGCCGCGCGCTTCGGCGACCGGCTGGCCGGGGCGATCATCGTCGACTCGCCCGTGCGCCGGCCCGACCCGGAGTCCGAGGAGGGCACGCGCGGCCGCGCGTTCCGCAATCCGAAGACCTACGGCGACTTCGAGACCGCGGTCGCGAAGTTCCGGCTGATCCCGCCGCAGCCGTGCGACAACGACTGGATCGTCGAGCACGTCGCGCGCCACTCCATCCACCGGACGGAGGCGGGCTGGACCTGGAAGTTCGATCCGGTCGTGTTCCGGCGCGCGAGCCCGGAGTCGATCCAGGAGAACCTCGCGCAGGTGCACTGCCGCGTGGCCCTGATCCGCGGCGAGCTCTCGTTCCTCGTCACGCCCGACGTGGCCGACTACATGTACGAGCTGCTCGACCGCAACGCGCCGGTGGTCGAGATCCCGCAGGCGCACCACCACCTGCTGCTCGACCAGCCGCTCGCGTTCGTGTCGGCGCTGCGCGCGATCCTCGCCGACTGGGAGCACTCGCTGCCGAGGCGGCGGCGCGCCTAGTGTCCCGTCCCAGGAGCTCCGAAGCGGAACTCGCGGCCGGGGCGTCGCGCTCGCAAGGCGCACGAGCGAGGCGAATCTGCTGATTCGTCGAGCGAGTGCAACGCCGCGAGCGCGAATGCACCGGCCGCCGAGAACGCGAGCGAGCTTCTGGGACGGGACACTAGGGTATGATCGCGGCCTCGGGTCGGAGCCGCGGGAGAAACGCCATGTCGCTGCAGGGTCGCGTCGCACTGGTCACCGGAGGGAGCCGCGGGATCGGGCGCGGCATCGCGCTCGGGCTCGCCGAGGACGGCGCCGACATCGCCGTGAACTACCGCAAGGACGAAGCCGCGGCCAAGGAGACGGTGGCCGCGATCGAGGCGCTCGGCCGCAAGGCGCGCGCCTACCCGTGCTCGGTCGACAGCTACGACGACTGCAAGACCCTGGTCGAGGCGGCGGAGCGCGACTTCGGCTTCGTCGACATCCTGGTCAACAACGCGGGCATCGCGAGCCGCGGCAACACGGTCAAGAACACCGACCCGCTCGAGTTCGAGCGCGTGGTGAAGACGCACACCTTCGGCCCGTTCTACCTGGCGCAGCTCGTGATCCCGAAGATGCGCGCGCGGCCGCGCGGCGACATCGTGATGATCTCCTCGGTCGCGACGCTCGGCATGGCGGGCGGCGGCTCGCCCTACAACGTCGGCAAGGCGGGCATGGAGGCGCTGGCGCTGACGCTCGCGAAGGAAGAGAAGAAGCACGGCATCCACGTGAACATCGTCGCGCCCGGTCTGGTCGAGACCGAGATGGGCAAGCGCCTCGCGAAGGCGACGATGGGCGTGTCGGACATCCGCCAGCTCGACGCCGCCATGCCGTTCGGGCGCGTGTGCCAGCCCGAGGACATCGCGAACGCGGTGCGCTTCCTGGTGTCGGAGCGCGCGAGCTACATCACGGGCGAGAAGATCAACGTGTACGGCGGCGGGCAGGCCTGAGACCGCGTCTCACGCCTCGTCTTCGTTGCGCTTCCAGGTCGCGCGCCACGCGCAGATGCGATCGCCGCGCGTGGTGCAGGACAGCTCGTCGACCGCGATGTCGCCGACGTCGTTGATCGCGAGCGTCCCGCGGATGTAGCCGGCGATCAGGAGGCAGAGCTCGTGGCTCGGGGTCGCGAAATCCTGCAGCTCGACGCGCGCGCGGCCCGGCCCCTCCGGCACGCGCTGCATCTTGCCCGCGTCGAACTGGGTCGACCAGAGCGCGAACACGCGGCTGCTCGAGGCCGATCCGCGCAGCAGGTCGCCGTAGAACTCCGCGTGCGAGCGGGCGGCGAAGTCGCCCATGAACGCGAAGGCCTGGTCGCGTCCGGAGCCGAGCAGGTCGGCCGCCACGCCGACCAGCGCGAGCAGGTCCACGAGCGGGTACCAGCCCGAGTTCTTGATCGTCTCGTCCAGGTAGTGCCGGTGCTCGGGCGGAAGCAACGGCGCGGCCTCGAGGCGGCGCGAGCGCAGGAACTTCACGGCGCCGAGCAGCGTCGCGCCCTTCACTCGGCCCATGTCAGTCCTCCCGGTCTTTCCACGACGCGCGCCAGGCGCAGCGGTCGTCGCCCCAGATCCGGCAGCAGATCTTCTCGACCGCCAGATCGCGCATGCCGTTCATGATCAGCACGCCCTTGAAGTAGCCCTGCGAGACCAGGCACATCTCGCGCGACGGGTCGTCGTAGCCGGTGATCTCGACGCGCAGGCGGTTGGGAGCCTCCTCGGTCATGTGCAGCTGGCCGGTGTCGTGCTGCGTCGACCAGAGCGCGAAGGCGCGGCTGGTCGAGGAGCTGGTCAGCAGGTCCCCGTACACCGCCATGTGTTCGCGCGCGCTCGACTCGCCCATGATCTCGAGCACCTGATCGATCGGGCCGCTCACCAGCCGGGCCGTGGCGCGGATCAGCTCGAGCAGGTCGCGCTCCGGGTACCAGCCGGAGCCGCGGATGCGCTCGTCGAGATAGTGGTGGAGCTCCGCCGGCAGCACGGCGAGCGCCTCGGCGCGCCGCTGCCGCAGGTACTTCACGGCGGGGATCACGGCCATGCCCTTGGCGTTGCCCACTGCCTAGGGCTCCTTCTGATCGCGCAGGTAGCGCGAGAGCAGCGCGAAGAAGGTCTCGCGGTCGACCGGCTTGGTCGCGAAGTCGTCACAGCCCGCAGCCAGGCAGCGGCCGCGCTCCGCGTGCATCGCGTGGGCGGTCAGGGCCACGATCGAGCCCGTGTAGCCGCGCCGGCGCAGGATACGCGTCGCGGTGTAGCCGTCCATGATCGGCATCTGCATGTCCATCAGGATCAGGCTGAACGGGTGGCCGGCCTCGCGCGCCGCGAGCGCGCGCTCGACGCCCTGCTGGCCGTTCTCGCAGATCTCGATCTCGAGCCCGAGCTTCGCGAGCAGGAGCCGGATCAGGCGCTGGTTGTCCGCGCCGTCCTCGACCAGCAGCACTCGTCCCGCCAGGTGCGGCGCGGGCGCGCGCGACGGGACGCCGGTGCGCGGCGTGTCGCCGGAGTCGTCGAGCGGGCGCATGCGCTCCACGCCCTCGAGCGAGCCGGTCGGCAGCGACACGCTCACGGTGGTGCCGCGCCCGGGCTCGCTCTCGAACTCGATCGAGCCGTCCATCAGCTCGCACAGGTGCTTCGAGATCGTGAGCCCGAGCCCGGTGCCGCCGTAGCGGCGCGTGGTCGAGCCGTCGGCCTGGCGGAAGGGACGGAACAGCCGCGAGCGTTCGGCGTTGGAGATGCCGATGCCGGTGTCGGTCACCTCGAACACGATCCGGCTCGCGCCCGCCGCCTCGCGCAGCGACGCGCGCAGCTCGACCTTGCCGACTTCGGTGAACTTCAGGCCGTTGCCGACCAGGTTGATCAGCACCTGCCGTACGCGGGTCGGGTCGCCCTCGATCCGCACCGGCAGCGGCGTCGCGAACTCGACGTGGAACGGCACGCCCTTGGCCTCGGCGCGCACGCGCATCAGCCGCGCGACGTCGCGCACGATCGCGATCGGCGAGTAGGACACGCGCTCGAGCTCGAGCCGTCCGGACTCGATCTTCGACAGGTCGAGGATGTCGTTGAGCAGCGTCAGCAGGTAGTCGCCGTTGCGCTGGATGGTCTGCAGCGCGTCGACGGTCTCGCGCGGCGCCGACGCGGCGAGCGCCTGGTCGAGCAGCTCCTCGGCGAAGCCGAGGATCGCGGTCATCGGCGTGCGGATCTCGTGGCTCACGTTGGCCAGGAACTCGCTCTTCACGCGCGTGGTCTGCTCCGCGTGCAGCATGGCCTCGCGCAGCGCCGAGTTCGCCTCCTCGAGCACCTCCGCGCGGTTCTGCTCGCTGCGCAGCTTGCGCCGGTCCGAGGCATCGCGCGCGATCAGCACGCGGGTGTGCCCGTCGGCGTTCTCGAGCCGGTAGAGCGCGACCACGGCGGGCAGGTCTCCGCCGTCGCACTGCACGAGCTTCAGGTCGACCTCGCGCGGGCGCGCACTCGCGGCGGAGGCTCCGGTCTGCTCCGCAGCCAGGGTCCGCCAGGTCTCCTGCAGGGCGGGATGGACGAGCGATTCCACCGGCCGCCCGGCCAGCCGCTCCGCGGCGTAGCCGAGCCGGCGCTCGACGGTCGCGTTCGCGCCCAGAATCCGGAAATCGTCGTCGAGCACGATGACCAGATCGGACACGAGCGACAGCAGGGCCACGGCATCCCGTTGGAGAGCCATACGCATCCCGCATCGACTTTCTCTTCCGCTGCCTGAATCGCGCGCGCGCCGTTATGCTTGCCGCGGCCAGCGGAGCCGGGGGGTGGGGAGTGCGCGAGCGGATCGGACTCGTCCTCGCGCCGCTCGCCTTCGCCGCGCTCTGGTTCGCGCCGCTCGGTCTGGCGCCGGAGGCGCACCGCCTGGCGGCGATCATGGGCGCGGTCGTCGTCTTGTGGGTCAGCGAGGCGATCCCGATGGCGATGACCGCGTTCCTGGGCGTGGCGGCCGCGGTCGCGCTGGGCGTCGCGCCCGCCTCGGTGGCGTTCGCGCCGTTCGCCGACCCGCTGATCTTCCTGTTCATCGGCACGTTCATGCTGGCCCAGGCGATCTTCTTCCACGGCCTCGACCGGCGCTTCGCGTTCGCGATCCTGTCACTGCCCGGTGTCGGCGAGAGCCCGGGCCGCGTGCTCGCGGCCTACGCCAGCGTGGCCTGCGCGCTCTCGATGTGGATCAGCAACACGGCGACGGTCGCGATGATGTTCCCGATCGGGCTGTCGCTGCTCGGCGCGCTGGAGAAGCGCGCGGGCTCGAAGCTGCCGCCGCGCTACGGCACCGTGCTCCTGCTCGCGACCGCCTTCGCGGGCTCGATCGGCGGCATGGCCACGCCGGTCGGCACGCCGCCGAACCTGATCGGGATCGGCTTCCTCCGCCGCGAGCTCGGCGTGGACGTGCCGTTCTTCTCCTGGATGGCGCTCGCTCTGCCGGCGGTGGCGCTGCTGCTCTGCTTCGCGCTGCTCGACTTGGCGCGCGCGGGCGTGCCGCGGGCGCTGCGCCTGACCGGCGCGGTCGAGCTCGTGCGCCGCGAGCGGGCGGCCCTCGGGCCGTGGTCGGCGGGGGAGCGCAACACGCTCATCGCGTTCGCCGCGACCGTGTTCTTCTGGGTGCTGCCGGGCGGCATCGTCCTGTTCGCCGGCTCCGACTCGGCGGCCTACGCCTGGCTCCAGCGGCACCTGCCGGAGGGCGTGGTCGCCCTGTTCGGCGCGGGGCTCCTGTTCCTGCTCCCGACCAACGCCCGGCAGCTCGAGTTCACCCTGCCCTGGGACGAGGCGGTGAAGATCGACTGGTGGATCGTGTTCCTGTACGGCGGCGGCATCGCGCTCGGCACGCTCGCGTTCCAGACCGGCCTCGCCGAGGCGCTCGGCCGCTCGCTGACCGGGCTGCTCGGGGTGCAGTCGGCCTTCGGCCTGATCGCGCTCTCGACGGCGCTCGCGGCGCTGCTCTCCGAGACCACCAGCAACACCGCCTCGGCCAACATGGTCGTGCCCGTGGTGATCGCCTTCGCGCAGTCCTCGGACATCGACCCGGTGCTGCCCGCGCTCGCGGCGACGCTGGGCGCCTCGCTCGGCTTCATGCTGCCCGTCTCGACCCCGTGCAACGCGATCGTCTACGGCTCGGGCCGGATCCCCCTGGCCCGCATGATGCGCCACGGGCTGGTGCTCGACCTGGCCGGGATCGCGGCGATCGTCGCTGTGGTCAGCCTGCTCGGCCCGGTCTTCTTCGCGCGCTGAGGAATCCGCTCGACCCGATGAATTCCTTCACAGCCCCGGCCCCGCTCCGGGAGCATCCTCGCAGTGGTCGCGACGGGCGACGCGAGGAGATCCGAAATGTTGGCGCGGTACCCGATGAAGTATCAGGGATTGGCGGAAGCTGGGGTGGAGATCTCGATCTTCGGCATCTCCTACGCGACGCTCGCCGCGATCCTCTACACGATGCTGTAGGGGAGGTGCTCTAGGTGACGCGCGTGCCGCGCGCCATCAAGAGCTTCCCGGAGCGCACGAGCTCGGCGAGTTTGAACGGCCGCAACAGGTCGACGAACGCGTCGAGCTTCTCGCTCGGGCCGTGCACCTGCAGGATCAGCGAGTCCGAGCCGTAGTCGACCACCTTGGCCTTGAAGTGCTCGGCCACCTGCAGGATCTGCGTGCGGTCGTCGAGCGTGGCGACGAGCTTGACCAGCGCGATCTCGGTCTCGTAGCTCTCGTCCCGGGTGTGGTCGATCGCGTGCACCACGTCCACGAGCTTCGCGAGCTGCTTGATGATCTGGTCGAGATCGTCGGAGTTGCCCGAGCACACGATCGTCATGCGCGAGAAGCGCCCCTCGGCGCCGGCCGAGACGACCAGGCTCTCGATGTTGAAGCCGCGGCGCGAGAACACCAGCGCCGTGCGCACGAGCACGCCCGGCTTGTTGTTCACGAACAGCGAGATGGTGTGCAGCGGCGGGCGCGGCGCCGGGGCGGCCTGGGTCATGGCGCTCTGTGCAGCGGACATCAGGTGCTCCTCATCATGTGCTTCCGGAGGGCTTCTCGAGCCGGTGCTTGGGCTTCTCGATCAGCATCTCGGAGAGCGCCGCGCCGGCCGGGATCATCGGGAAGACGTTGTCCTCCTTCACCACCTCGGCGACCACCACGCACGGACCCTGGTCCCAGTTCTGGGCCTCCTTGAG
>Ga0187893_10003796_pt1 | contig 29830 bp, 23 predicted proteins | sample MA1701074metaG_FD_139574 | JGI IMG/M metagenome (GOLD analysis project Ga0187893, IMG submission 139574) | White microbial mat communities from a basaltic lava cave in the Kipuka Kanohina Cave System on the Island of Hawaii, USA - MA170107-4 metaG ...
ACGCCCGCCGCCTACTCCTTCAAAGACTTCCTGCCGGCGGCGCTGCCCGGTACGAGGGCAACGAAACTGCGGGGTTACCGCCCCGCAAGAAAGGACTGGGAAAATGGTGGGGAGTCCCCCCCCGGGTACCCTCCACCTGCCTGCGGTTCGCAGGCATGAAAAGGAGACTCCATGGTGCTCGGGACGACCCTCTTCAAGCTCGACGGGAACGCGTACTACACGCCGGAGTTCCCGCGGGGCGGCCTCTCGGCCTACTTCACGGTCCAGGTGACCCACGTCTCCGCCAGCCCGACGCTCAACATCGACATCGAGACGCGGAACGAGGAGGACACGACGTGGACGACGGCGGCCTCCTTCGATGCCATCAGCTCCCTGAGCGTGGCCGGCAAGGATGCTTCCAGCCTGAAGGAAGTCGTGCGTCTGAAGCTCGCTGTGTCTGGCGCGACTGCGGCGGCGGCGGTACACTTCATTCTTCCGGCGCCGGCTTGGAGGCCGAACTGAATGACCGCGACCGTCACCGTGGGCCACCGTGAACCAGCGGCTACGTGCGATCCTTGCTGTGTCTCAGGTGAATGCGACTGCCGCCGAGCGCGCCTTGACGCCGCGATGACCGGCTTCTGCGAGTGTACGTCACACACCCATGGCGCCGTCGTACGCTTCGCGAATCTCTCAGCAGCCCACTGCTGCGGAGGCTCGCTGCGCTGGGCGTGGTGGATTCGGCAACAGGTAATCCGTGAGTGGGAGCGCCGCCAAGGGCAGGTGAGTCTCGCCGCCCCGGCCTGAAATCGGGCATGCCGTTCGACGAGGCCTGAGGAGTTAGCTTGCCGTCATCCCAGTACGCGTGGACACAAGGCCAGGTGTGGGACGAGCCGATCGTTGGCGCGCTCGCCGCGTTCATCAAGCAGCATGATCCTCTCTTCGGTCCACCGTCGCCGCGTGACATGCCGTGGCGGGGCGAGTCCCTAGGGTACTCATGTACGGTCAAGCTGATCTCCGAGTCCGGCTTCTGTCACATCATTACGCGCGTCTACTCGGTCCGCTGCCGCCCCTCGTCCGGAGCGGCATTCGTCAGAGTCGAGAGACTCTTCTACGCACCTCGCTTCGAGCGCGGGAGCTTCGGGCGTCGCATCCTGGTGAGTCGCCGACAGGAGGAGTGGTGGACTCGGTTCCTGAGGGTTACCTACCACGCCGCCCTGAGCAGTGCGCTTGGTGGGTTGTTCCGAAAGCAGGGATGTCCGCGGCCCTGTCCAGTCCTGCGTCGTCCCCCTGTCATCGTCAGCGAACTGGGCGAACCCGACCCGGATACTGGGGTGGTAGAGGGGCAGGTCACCGTAGAACTTGAGTGCGCGTTCTTTCGCCGCAGTCCCTGGGAGAGCCCTCGCTCTCAAGATCCGGGCATGTCCATCTCGCATCAAGTAGACATCAAGAAACCCATCTGTCAGCCCGCGCCGAAGCCAGGTGCGTTGACCGTCTGCGGGTATGCTGAGTCCAGCGAGCGCCTCTCCAGGGCGAAAATGGAGAAAGCCCTCCTGGCGGCGGTCTTGGCACTCGGTGAAGCGCGCAAGGATGACGCGAGGTGTGATGACCCGTGCATGACCAAGTTCGGGAAACCGGAGCAGGCGGGGATTCCTGGATTCGCCCCCTCTCCGTTCGGGTTCGCGCCGGACGCGGGCTCTTCGGCGTCCTTGTGTAGGCTCTGGCCGGTCACTTGCACGCTCCCTCGAAGGCGGGCCGCGTCGAGCGTGCCGCCGGCGGGTGCAAGGGTGGGCCGCGAGACACCGCGAGGGGCTCGAGCGCTTGCATGGGATCCCGAGCGTTGGGCTCCCGCTGGATGGTCTTTCACGCCGGCACGGCTTGGTGACAGGGCGTGGGCACCCGGTTGGGCGATTCCATCCCGACTCGAGGCTCACGTCGAAGCGAGCGGTGCGTACGTTACCGACGGCGCTGGGCGCGCGCATGACTGAGATCCCTGACGCACGGCATGGTCGCTGGCGCGCCGTGTGCCTGCTTGGCTTGATGGCCACATGCGCCGGGTGCTGTACGCCGGCATCCGCGCGGTCCGAATCCGCGACCTCTCGGGAAGGTGGGAACCAGGCAATGCCAGGGATCCTCGAGTGGGCCACACCGATGCTCGGCATGGGCATCGACGAGAGTTGCGGGCTCCCTCTCGAGGTCGTCGCTCGTGGTTCGGGGATCGTCATGCGGCTCATCCCGGCAGGCGTGCTCGACATTCCCGTACCACCCGACGATGACTCCGACGCTGGGTACACCGGAGGTGTTCGGCGACTGCATGTGGCCAAGCCCTTCTATCTCGGCAAGTTCGAGGTGACGTTTGGCGAGTGGCGCGTAGTACACCCTGGGTTCACGATCACGCACTTCTACGGCGCGGACGAGGTTCCGACCCAACCGCGGCACGCGATGTCCTGCGTCTCGTGGTGGGATGTGCAGTACTACCTGATCGCCACTGGACTCAGACTCCCCACCGCGATCGAATGGGAATTCGCGTGTCGCGCAGGAACGACCACGGACACGTACGGGCCGCTTGAGGACGTGGCATGGTTTGCCGAGGACTGGCAAACGAGCGGAGGCAGCCTTCCTCTCGTCGGGCTGAAGCGTCCAAACGCTTTCGGTCTCCATGACATGCTCGGGGGGGTGGCCGAGTGGTGCGCGGACGTGGCCACGCCGGATGCGACCGGCGCGAGATGGTACGATGCCACGTGGGAGTACGAGCCAGGAACGATGTCCCCCCCGGGCAACGTTCCCTTGAGGCTGTTCTGGGGGGGCTCGTACACCTCACAGGAGTGGGAGTGTGCGGCGAGTTACGTCCGATCGACGCTTCCCCATGCGAGGGACCCGACGATCGGCTTCCGCGTGGCCCGCAACCCGTGAGCCGAACTTCCCCGCACACGGCAGGCGCTTCCTGGGTCGAGGTCGCGTCACACGGATGCTCGTGACAGGACCGCGCGCACGCCTGCGCCGCGCCCGCTCGTCCGTCGTGTGCCTGGCCGTGTGGTTGCTGGCCTGGCACGGGGGGCCGGCGCGGGGCGACGAGGAGGAGGCGGAGCCCGTCGAGGCCGCGGAGGAGGTGCGCGAGCTGCTCACGCGATCGCAAGGGAAGTGCTTCCTGGGGTTCGACCGCCACGCCGCAGGGCTGCGCCGCACGCCCGGCGCGACCGAACGCCTCCTCGAGATCCTCGTGCAGGAGGTGGAGGACCCGCTCGGAAAGGTCGGGGAGGAAGCCGCGATCGCCCTCGCACGGATGGGGGACGCGGGGGTGTCCCTGCTCGTGCAGAGGCTGGCCCACGAGGACGACGGCGTGGGCTGGTGCGCGCGGCACGGACTGCTCCGCGGCGCCGGCGAGTTCGCCGTGCCCGCGCTGTGCGCGGAGGCGAGGCAGGTGGAGCCGGTCCGGGCGTTGGCGGCCCTCGGAACCCTCGCGCGCTTCGGGCGGCTGGCTCGCGAGGCGGTACCCCACCTCCGGCCGCTGCTCCACGCGGACAAGCAGGTCCGCGAGGAGGCCGCGCTGGCTCTCGCGCACATCGGATACGCCGACGAGGAGACGTGCCGCGTCCTCGTCGCGGCGTTGCAGGGCGCGAGCTGGATGCGCTCCGAGGAGATCCTTGCGGGAATCGCCTCTCTCGGTCCCGCCGCCGCCGCGTGCGCGCCCTTCCTCCGTGCGGCGGCAAGCGACGGTCCGCTGGACCTACGGATCCTGCACGCCCGCGCGCTGTGGGCGGTCAGCGGCGACTCCGAGGAAGCGCTCGAGGTCTACTTGCAGGGGCTGCGCTCCGGCGACTGGGATACGGTCGACGACGCGACCATCGCCATCGGTCAGCTGGGGCCCGCGGGCCGAAAGGCGATCCGCGAGCTCATCGACCTGCGGCTGGCGGAGCCGAGCCCCGGCACAAGCCGCACCCCACGGTTCTTTTCGCTGGCCATCTACGAGGTCGGCTTGTCCCAAGACGACTTCGCCGCCGTCGAGGCCCGTCTGGGGGCCGCCGAACCGGTCTTGGACCGGCCCTACCTCGATTTCCTGGGGAACACCGTGGCCCCCGACGCTTTCCTGATGCCTCGGATCCTCGACGCGCTCGATCGGGCGGACTCCAAGGGTCGCCAGGAGCTCCTCCACAGTCTTCTCTTGAACAACCCACGACTCGACGCGAGGCTCGCGCTCCGCCTGGCGGTGTACGCTGGCGACGCCGACGCGGAGCTGCGATCCACGGCGGTCATGGCGCTCATCCACGTCGGGGAGCGCGCCGCCGCCGCCGTGCCTGCCCTGCGGCGATACCTGGGAGACGCGAGCCGGCCGGACCGCGACATGTTCGCCAGCGCGCTCTGCGTCCTGGGGCCGGATGCCCGGCAGGCGCTTCCCGAGCTCGTCGCGGCCCTGGAGAGCGAAGAGCCGCGGCTCGCGCTGGAGGCTGCCATCGCGCTGGGTTGCATCGCGCCCCTTCCGGAATCCGCCGTCCAAGCGCTTCGCAGGACCTCCTCGCGCGCGGGGGGCGATCTCGCGCTGGCGTGCGCGCACGCATTGTGTCGCCACGACCCGCTCGACGGGGGCTCCCACGCGGCCGTGGTGCGCGCCCTGGAGGACGAGCGCACCTGCGAGATCGCCGTCCGGCTGCTCCAGTGGCGCGGCCCCGAGGCGCGCGACGCCCTCCCGGCCCTGGAGCGCGTCGTCGACGCGAGCCTCTACGAGCTGGCGGTGAACGCCGCGCGCGCGATGCGCATCGTGGGAGGGGACCCGCAGCGCGCGCTGGAGAGGGCGACGCGCATGTACCTCATGGAGAAGGACGCCGGCGGCAACCTGACGTTCCGCGACTATTTCGGGTTCGTCGAGGACCTGGGTCCCTTGGCGCGCGGCGTGCACCCGCTGCTCCGGCGGTATCTGCGGGAGTTCCACCCGGACTGCGATGCACGGAAGCGCATTCGCATGATCCTCGGCTCGTAGCCCGAGGCTCGCCCCGGCCCTGCCCCCTCTCTCCGCGCCCCGCTGCGTCCGAGGCGGCGGAGCGCGGCGCCGTGGCGCTGGGGCTGGAACCGCGCGGAGGACGATCGTCCCCGAAGTCGCCCCCGCCGAACCCCCCGCCCCCCGATTTCGTCTCATCCTCCATGAGGCGCCTCGCACTTCTCCTCCCCCTCCTCCTTCTCGCCCTCACGCCGGACGCGCTCGCCCAGGGCATCGTGCTCGAGCGGATCCGGATCCAGCCGCCCGAGCCCCCTCCCCGCGGACCCCTCCCGATCCGCCTGCAGGCGCACCGGGTGAAGATCCGGATCGTCGATCAGGTGGCGGAGGTGGAGGTCGAGCAGGTCTTTTTCAACCCCAACCCGTGGGAGATGGAGGGGGTCTACCTCTTCCCGCTGCCGGAGGGCGCGGCGGTCTCGCGGTTCACCATGACCATGGGGGGGAAGGTCGTGGAGGGCGAGGTCCTCGACGCCGAGCGGGCGCGCGAGATCTACCGTTCCATCGTCTACCAGCGCCGCGACCCGGGGCTGCTCGAGTTCGCGGGGCGCGCCTGCCTGCGCGCCTCCCTCTTCCCGATCCCGCCCCGCGGCGAGACGCGGGTGACCCTGCGCTACGCCCAGGTGCTCACCCCCGAGGGCGGGCTGGTGGAATTGGCCTACCCTATGAAGTCGGACCGCTTCGGCCCCTCCGCGGTGGCGATCTCCGGCGAGATCGACGTGCAGTCCGCCGCCGGCGTCGCCACCTTCTTCAGCCCCACCCACAAGCTCGACATCGTGCGCAAGAGCGACACCCATGTGGTGGGCTCCTTCGAGGACCGCCAGTCCGCCGCCGACAGCGACCTGCGCATCCTCTACGGATTGGGCAACAAGGAGTTCGGCGTCACGGTAACGAGCGCCAAGCGCGCCGGCGAGGATGGCTATTTCCTCATCCTGCTCGCCCCCCGCGCCGAGATCGACGCCACCGACATCCTGCCCAAAGACATCGTCTTCGTGCTCGACACCTCGGGCTCGATGGGGGAGCGGGGCGGCGCCAAGATGCGCCAGGCGAAGGCGGCGCTCTCCTACGCCCTGGGGCGGCTCGATGCGCGCGACCGCTTCAACGTGGTCGCCTTCAGCACCGAGGCGCGCAGCTTCCGCGACCAGCCGGTGGAGGCGACGCGGGAGAACGTGGATGCGGCGGTGGCCTACGTGAACGGCCTCAACGCCGCGGGCGGCACCGCGATCCACGACGCGCTCGTGCGCGCGCTCGCGCTGCCTCGCGCCGACGGGCGCGTGCCGCTGGTGATCTTTCTCACCGACGGCCAGGCGACCATCGGCCCGACGGACACCCAGACCATCCTCAAGGCGGCGCGGGACGCCAACGGCGCCCAGGCGCGGCTCTTCGTCTTCGGCGTGGGCGACGACGTGAACGCCACCCTCCTCAGCGCGCTCGCCGACGAGAACCGCGGCTCGGGCAACTTCGTCTCCGAGCGCGAGGACATCGAGGTGAAGGTCTCGGCCTTCTACGAGAAGGTGGCCTCCCCGGTCCTCACCGACGCCACCCTCGAGCTGGGCGATCTGGGCGAGTACGACGTCTATCCGCGAAGGCTGGGCGATCTCTTCAAGGGCCAGCAGGCGGTGGTGGTGGGGCGCTACAGGAAAGGCGGCCCGCGCGCCCTCACCCTGCGGGGAAAGATCGGCGCCAAGGAGGTGCGGTTCGTGTACGAGGCGGCTTTCGGGGGAGGGGGCGGGGGCGATTTCCTCCCGCGGCTTTGGGCCGTGCGCAAGGTGGGATACCTCCTCGAGGAGATCCGCAAGAACGGCGAGAAGCGCGAATTGGTCGAGGAGGTGAAGGCGCTGGGCATCCGCTACGGCATCCTCACCCCCTACACCTCCTTCCTCGTGGTGGAGGAGGGCGAACTGCGGCGCCGCAACCCGCCGCCGCCGGGAGACCCCGAGGCCCCGGCGCCGGCGCCGGGACGGTTGCGGGAAGAGGCTGCCGCCGAGGCCCGCAAGGCCGGCGACGCGTTCAGCGGGGGGGCGGACGCCGGGGGCGGGGCCGTGGCCGGCGCGCGGCTCGCCAAGGAGCTGAAGGAGAAGGAGACGGCGGGCGAGTCCACCGGCATCGGCGTCAAGATGGTGGGGGGCAAGACCTTCCGCTTCCGGGACGGCGTCTGGCGCGACACGACGCTCCCCGCGCAGTACACGACAAAGAAGGTGAAGTATCTCGGCGACGAGTACGGCAGACTGCTCGCGGACAGCACCCTTGCGCGCTACCTCTCCGTGGGCGAGCGCGTGATCGTGCAGCATCAAGGCACGGTCTACGAAATCGTGACCGACTGACCGCCGGACCAACCGACCAACGAACCAGGCGAACGGGGGCGGGGCGCCACGGCGCTCCCCGCCCCCCTCCCTCGCGTCCCGTGCGATGATGCCGCCGTGGCGGCGGCGCTCCTTGCTCTCCTGCTGCTCGCGCCCGACCTGCTCGAGGTCGACTTCGGCACGACGACGGCGCAGCGCGTGCGGCTCTTGCGCCACGCCCATCCCCGAGTGCGCGCCCGCGCCGCGATGCTCTTGGCCCACGCGCCCAAGGACCGCGCCATCGCGGGGCTCCTGGCGGCGCTCGATGACGAAGAGCCGGCGGTGCGCGAGCAGGTGGCCTTCGCGCTGCGCGCCCTCGGGGACGAGCGCGCCGTGCCGTTTCTCGTGCGCCGGGTGGGGGAGGAGGCCTCCGCCCGCGTGCAGGCGGCCTGCCTCCTGGCGCTCGGCGCCAGCGGGGGCGCGTATGCCGCCCGAGCCGTGGCGCCGTTCCTGGAGCACCCGGTGCGGGAGGTGCGCGCAGCCGCCGCGCAGGCGCTCGGCCGGCTTGGGGACGCGTCGCACCGGGCCTCGCTCTGGGCGGCGCTGCGGTTCGATCCCGACGACCCGGGCTTTTTCGTGCGCTCCTCCGTGCTGGGGGCGTTCGTCCAATTGGGTTGGCGCGAGGAGGTGGAGCGGGCGGTGGCGGAACTGGAGGCGGCGGGCGCGCTGCAGCACTGGTACGCGCGCACCGCGATCGCCGGGGCGGTGGGGCGCGCGGGACTCGCGGGACGGCGCGCGTGGCTCACCGCGCTGCTCGACGCCGACGAGGACCCCCGCGTGGTCGCCGCCGCGTCCGATTCCCTCGCGCGGCTGGGGGAGCGGGACGCGGTCCATGCGCGGCTCGGCCACGCCTCCCCGGACGTGCGCCGCGCCGCGCTGGTGGCGCTCCAGCAGGCGGGCGACCCGCGCGGCGTCGAGCGCGCCTCGGCCCTGGTGAAAGAGGATCCCGACCCCGCGGTGCGTTTCGAGGCCGCCCTGGTGCTGGACCACGCGGGCCATCCCGACGCCGACCTCTATCTCGTGGACGCGCTCAAGTCGAACGACGCATCCATCTGGATCACGGCGCTCGCCTCCCTGGAGCGGCGCCACGGCAGATCCTTCGGCCGCGACGCCGCCGCCTGGGCGAACTGGCTTGGGGGCGCGCGGCGCTGATCGGCGCTAGAATCCCGCGCGCATGACCTTTCCCCAAACGCGCATGCGCCGCCTCCGCCGCACCGGCGCCCTGCGGGCGCTCGTGCGTGAGACCTCCCTGGAGCCGGGGGACCTAATCCTGCCGCTCTTCTTCGATCCCGCCCTGAAGGAGCCCGAGGCGGTCGCCTCCATGCCCGGAGTGCAGCGCTACCCCGTGGCCGAGGCGGCGAACCTGGCGCGCCTGGCGGTGGCTGCGCGCCTGGGCGGGGTCATCCTGTTCGGCCAGGCCCGCGAGAAGGGCCCCGACGCGCCGGACGCCCTCGCCCCCGACGCCGCCGTGCCCGAGGCGCTCCGGCGGATGCGCGCCGCCGCCCCCGACCTGCTCCTCATCGCCGATGTCTGCCTCTGCGCCTACACCGATCACGGCCACTGCGGCGTGGCGGGCGACGGCGAGATCGAGAACGACCCGAGCCTGGAGCTCCTGGCGCGCACCGCCGTGAACTACGCCCGCGCCGGCGCCGACGTCGTGGCGCCGAGCGACATGATGGACGGGCGCGTCGCGGCGATCCGGCGGGCGCTCGACGAGGCCTCCTTGGGCGACCGCGCCATCTTGAGCTACGCGGCCAAGTACGCCTCCGCGTTCTACGGCCCGTTCCGCGATGCGCAAGCGAGCGCGCCGCGGTTCGGGGACCGGCGCAGCTACCAGATGGACCCGGCCAACTCGCGGGAAGCGATGCGCGAGATCGCTCTCGATCTGGAGGAGGGCGCCGATCTGGTCCTGATAAAGCCTGCCCTGGCCTACCTCGACGTGGTGCGGGAGGCGCGCGGGCGCTTCGATGCGCCGCTCGGCGCCTACAACGTGAGCGGGGAGTACAGCGCGCTGAAGGCGGCGGCGCTCATGGGCTGGATCGACGAGCGCGCCGCCGTGCTCGAGACGCTCCAGTCCATGCGGCGTGCCGGCGCCGACTTCATCCTCACCTACCACGCCTTGGACGCGGCGGCGTGGCTCGCCTGATTCCGGTCCGGCGCCGGGGGGGCAGGCGCCTATAATCCCCGCGGAGGAGAGAGTGATGTCGACGCCCTGCCGGGTCCCGGGGACCCTCGCGCTCTTGACGTTCGCGCTTGCCGCGGGGGCGACGACCCTCGAAGAGCGCACGACCTGCGAGATGGTGGGGCGCGCGGAGCGGATCGCCTGTGCCGCCTGCGAAACGGTGGAGGCGCGGAGCGATCCGCGCAGCGGAGCGGTCTTCACTCACGTCACGCTGCGGCTCCTGGAGGATTGGAAGGGGGGGGGCGCGGGGGGGGTGTTTCGGCTTCGCATCGTCGGCGGGCGGGACGGCCCGATCGCCACGGTGGTCTCCCTCATGCCGGAGTTCCGCCCCGGGGAGGAGTACGTCCTCTTTCTGGGCAAGCGCAACGACCTCGGCTTCGAGACCCTCGAGTTCGCCCGGCGGGGCGTCCTCCGCCTGGAGTCGGACGAGGCGGGCGTGCGCCGCCTTCGGGATCGGGTGAGCGGATTCCCCGAGTTCGGCGGCGCCACGCGGATCCGGCTCGAGGACGTGCGCACGGCCATCCGGGGCGAGGTAGCGCGCCTGGAGCGGGAGCGGGCCGCGCCGAGGCCGGGGCGATGAGGACGCGGGCGGCGTTCTTTGGGGCGCTGCTCCTCTGCGCCTCCGGCGCGGCCGCGTTCCTCGTCTCCAGTTCGGCGGTCGGTTCGGGGTTCGTTCCCGAGAAGGTCCCTGCGAGCCGCCGTCCCATCCACCTCCTCGTGGATACCGAGGCGGTGCCCGGCGTGGGCGATCCTCGCGCCGCGGTGCAGCAGCTCATGGGGCTCTGGAACGCGGTGGCGGGTGCGGAGGATGTCTTCGGGACCGCGAACATCGGCGGGCCCTACAACGGAGCGACCGTGGGGTCGACCTTCGGGACCTTCACGAACAACAACCGCGAAGTCGCCTGGGACGACAACGGCCAGATCGTGGCGTTCTACGGCCTCTCCGGAGGCGTCTTGGGGATCACGATCAAGAGCGTGGACACTGCTTCGGGCGACATCCGCGACCTCCTCATCGTCGTCAACACCCAGGCCGGCGCGCTCTTCCAGCCCGGTTCGGGCGCGACGCCCGAGGAGCTGCTGCGCGCCACGCTGCTCCACGAACTGGGGCACGCCACCGGCATCGGCCACACCCCGACGGGCATCGTCAACAACACCTCCTACGGCTTCAGCCTTGCCGCCGCCGATCGCATCCCGACCATGTACGCCTTCCGGATCCCCGGCCTGCCCCAGGAGGGAGGGACGCTCGAACTGGACGACCGCGCGGCGCTCGTCCGCAACTATCCCACCGACCTGTCGGGGTTCGGATCCATCTCGGGCAGGGTGCGCTCCGCTTCCGGCGCCCCGATCAACGAGATCGCGGTGCGCGCGGTGAGCGACGCGGGCGAGCAGGTCGGGATCCTCACGAACGTGGAGGGCACCGAGCAGGGCCGCTTCACCATCCCGAATCTGCCGCCGGGCGGCTATCGCGTCATCCTCGAGACGGTGAACGGCCGCGCCTTCGTGGACGGGTCGGTGCTCGAACCGGGCGGGAACGGGCTCGGGGCCAACCCGTTCCTCTACGCCTACGACGAGCACTGGCGGCCCGCCGACAGCTTCGATCCGTCGGTGGACGACCCTGCGGCCTTCGCGACCGTGCAGGTGCGCGCCGGGCGCGACACGGGGTTCGTCGAGTTCATCCTCGATGGCATGCCCATCCTGCTCAACCAGACCCTGGCCGAGGGTCTCGATAGCGGTGACCACCGCGTCCCGGACGGAGCGGGCATCCTCCACCATGCCGATCTCTGGGTCTTTCATGGCACCGCGGGGCAGACGCCCACGATCACCGCCACCTCGGCTTCCTTCACGCCGCAGCTCCTGCTCCTTCGGCCGTCCGACATGAGCCTGGACGCGCAGCAGCTCCCGACTTCCGGAGCCGCGGCCACGCTCAGCCGCACCCTCGGCGAGACCGGCATCTACACCGTCGTGGTCTACGCGCGCGGGACCGCCGGCACACCCACCGGCTCCGGCGCCTACACGCTGAATCTCCAGAACGCCGGGGGGGCTCTGCCCGCGCCTCCGGTCGTGACGGGCGCGACCGTGGCGCCCGGGCCGGCCAATCCCGGCGCGCGTTCCGTGGGCAGCCCGGCCTGCGCCGCCGCGCTGCAGCAGGTGCGGATCACCGCCCCCTCCCACGAGGAACTCTGGGTCGACGCGCTCACCCTGCGCGCGAGCGGCACGGGCAACGATTCCCTTGACGTGACCTCGGTCAGCCTCGTGCGCGACCTGAACGGGAACGGACGGCGGGACGGCGGAGAGCCGGTGCTCTCCACCGCCGGCTACACGGCCAACGACGGGAGCCTCAATTTCGGCGGCCTCGGGCTCGAGATCGATCCGGGCGCCGTCGCGGACCTGCTCGTGGTCTACGAGGTCGCTGTAGTCTCCGTGCCGGAGACGCCGGCCGCCGCCACCCTCGTGGCGGTGCCCCTGCTCCTGCTCTGCGGCGTGCTCCTGTTGCGCAAGCGCGCGGCGGCGCTCCTGCTTCTTCTCGCCGCGATGGGACCGTTGAGCTGCGGCGGCGGAGGCGGCGGCAACGGCTGCAACCCGCCCTTCAACGCCTCGGGCAACCTGGTCACCTTCCTCAGCCGCATCGACGCGGGCGGCCTGCGTGCCTTCACCCCCTCCACCAACCCCGCCGCCCCCCTCGCCCTCCCCCCGGCCCCCCTCCAGAGTTCGACCCTGACCGTGAGCCGTTGACGCCTGGCGCGGGTCGCGTCGGCGATCGCCGCGCGGCTCAGCCGTCCTTGCGTCCCCAGTTGTAGGGGACCGAGGGGTCGTCGTGCGGCAGCCGGTGCTCGTCCGGGCTCGTGTGGTCGTAGGGCTCGGTGGGGCAGTTGATGACGATCGCCTCCTTGATGCCGATCCCCTTGAAGCCGTGGAGGACGAGGGGAGGGATCTTTACGAGGATGGGGCTGGCCTCGCCCAGGAAGAACTCCTTCACCTGCCCGTGGGTCGTCGACGTCTTGCGGTTGTCGTAGAGCACGAGCTTCATCATCCCGCTCACGCAGCAGAAGTGGTCGGTCTGCCGGTGGTGGAAGTGCCAGCCCTTCACGACGCCGGGATAGGCGGTGGTCATGTAGACCTGCCCGAACTTCTCGAACAGCTCCTCGTCGCAGCGCAGGATCTCCATGAGCCGTCCCCGTTCGTCGGGAATCATGACGAGCTGCTTGACTTTCACGCCTTCGATCATGATTCCTCCAGCCAGTGCCGGCGGGCGGCGGCGGCGCGCTCGAGGGCCGACCGCCACCAGCGCTCCTGCCCGCGATACCAGTCGACGGTCGCCGCGAGCCCCGCGTCGAACGCGATGCGCGGGCGCCACCCCAGCTCCCGCTCGATGCGCCCGGGCTCAACGGCGTAGCGGCGGTCGTGGCCGGGACGGTCTTGCACCGGTGTGAGGAGGGAGGCGGGCTTGCCCAGCCGCGCGAGCAGCGCGCGCAGCACCGCGACGTTTTCCCGCCCGTCCCGCGCGCCGACGTTGTAGATGCGGCCCGGCGTGCCGGCCTCGAGCACCCGCTCCACCGCCCGCGCATGGTCCTCGACATGGACCCAGTCGCGCACGTAGCGCCCGTCGCCGTAGACCGGGATAGGTCGGTCCTGGAGCGCATTCAGGATCGCCAGGGGGAGCAGCTTTTCGGGGAACTGCCGCGGCCCGTAGTTGTTGCCGCAGCGCGTCACGCAGACCGGCAGCCCGTAGGTGTTGTGGTGCGCCAGGGCGAGATGGTCCGCGGCCGCCTTGCTCGCGCTGTAGGGGTTGCCGGGGGCGAGGGGATCCTCCTCCCGCGCCTCCCGCGGCGGCGCCACCGAGCCGTACACCTCGTCGGTGCCGACGACGACGATCCGCGCGACCCCCGCCTCCCGCGCCGCCAGGAGGAGCGCATGGGTCCCCTGCACGTTGGTGGAGAGGAACTCCGCCGCGCCGACGATGCTGCGGTCGACGTGCGTTTCCGCGGCGAAGTGAGCCACGTGGCTCACGCCCCGCAACACCTCGCGCAGGCAGTCCGCGTCGCGGACGTCGCCGTGGACGAACTCCAGCGACTCCTCCACGCCTTCGAGGTTCTCGCGGCTGCCGGCGTAGGTGAGCGCGTCGAGGCAGACGAGGCGCGGGCGCGGGGAGCGCGCGGCGAGGAGCCGCAGGAACTGCGACCCGATGAAGCCGGCTCCGCCGGTGACCAGGACCCGCTTCACGCTCCCCCGCCCCCCTCCCCGCGCTCCTGTCGCTCGCGCTGCTCCGCGACGAGCCGGTTGGCGCGAAGGAGCGACGGGAACGTGCCGGCGTCGGTCCACCAGCCCTCGAGCCGCCGCCAGCGCAGGGCCCCGCGACGCAGGTAGTCGTTGTTGACGTCGGTGATCTCCAACTCGCCGCGGGCGGACCGCTCGAGACCCGGCAGGATGCCGAAGACCGCTCCGTCGTAGAGATAGACGCCGGTCACCGCCATGCGCGAGGGAGCCACCTCCGGCTTCTCGACGATCTCGACGAGCCGCTCGCCCAGAAAGCGGGCGACGCCGAACCGCTCGGGGTCCTCCACCTCCTTGAGGAGGAGCATCGCGCCTCGCGGATCCTCGCGAAACGCCGCCACCGCTTCCCCGATGCCGCACTCCAGGATGTTGTCGCCCAAGATCACGCAGATGGGCGACCCTTCCGCGAAGCTCTCCGCGAGGGCGAGCGCCTCGGCGATCCCCCCCTCGCCCTCCTGGTAGGCGTAGTGCATCCGCTTCAGGCCGAAGGCGCGGCCGTTGCCCAAAAGGCGCAGGAAATCCCCCGCGCTGCTCCCCCCGGTGACGAGCAGGATCTCCTCGATGCCCGCTTGGACGAGGGTCTCGATGGGGTGGTAGATCATGGGGCGGTCGTAGACCGGCAGGAGGTGCTTGTTGGTCACCTTGGTGAGCGGAAGGAGCCGGCTGCCCAGGCCGCCGGCGAGAACCACGCCCTTGAGTTCCACTGGGTTCTATTATCGTCCGGGCGGGGCCCCCCCCCGCAATGCCCACGCATGCCGGTCCCCACCACGAAAACAGCGCTGAAAGCCCTCCTGGGGGCGAACGGGATCCAGCCGCGCCGGTTCCGCGGCCAGAATTTTCTCGTGGATTCCAATCTCATCGCCGCCATCGCCCGCGAAGCGGCGCTGGAACCGACCGACTGCGTCCTCGAGGTGGGGACCGGGCCCGGCATCCTCACCCAGGCGCTCGCCGCGACGGCGGGCTGCGTCGTCTCCTGCGACATCGACGCGCCGATCCAGGCGCTGGCCCGGGCGGCGCGGGAGTGGCCCTCCGGAGTCCTCTTCCTCACCGACGACATCCTCGACGGGAAGCATCGCCTCAATCCCGCGGTGACCGGGCCCTGGCTGCGCGAGCGAGAGGCCCGCGGCCTGGGCGCCCTCCGGGTGGTCGCCAACCTCCCCTACTCCATCGCGACGCCGTTTCTGGCCAACCTCATCTGGGAGGGGCTGCCCGTCCGTGACGCCTTGGTCCTCGTGCAGCGCGAGGCGGCGGATCGGTTCGTGGCGCGCCCCGGGTCGGGGGAGTACGGCCCGATGGCGGTGGCCGTGGGCCTGCTTTGCCAGGCGCGTATCGTGCGGGACGTGGCTCCGCAGGTGTTTTGGCCCGAACCGAAGGTGGCCTCCGCGCTGCTCTCCCTCCGGTTCCTCGACCCGGCCCGGGCGATTCAGCTGCGGGCGCGCGGACTGGAGCGGCTCCTCTCCTCCGCCTTCCTGCACCGGCGCAAGATGCTCCGCTCGCGCATCCCTCAGGAGCGGCTCGAGCGCGCCGGCATCGCGGGGAGCGCGCGTCCCGAGGAGGTGGCTCCCGAAGCGTGGGTCGAACTCCTGCCGCCGGCATCTTGACGCGCGCGGGACGGTGGGGGAAGCTGAACGGTTTGCCGCCGGAACGTGGGCCGGGCTGGCGGAGTTCTCGGTTGCCTCGCATTCCCGAAGAGATCATCCGGGCTGTCCAGGAAGCGGTCGACATCGTCGAGATCGTCTCGCGATACGTCTCCCTCAAGCCCTCGGGGCGCTCCATGAAGGGGCTCTGCCCCTTCCACGAGGAGAAGACCGCCTCGTTCCACGTGTTCCCCCAGAGCCGCCGCTACAAGTGCTTCGGTTGCGGGGAATCGGGCAACGCCTTCGGCTTTCTCATGAAGCGGAACAACCTCGGGTTCCGCGAGGCGCTGGAGGAGTTGGCTCGCGAGGCGCACATCGCGCTCCCGGACGCCGCGGGAGGGGGCGGGGAGGACCCGCAGGCGGCACGGCGGGCCGCGGCTCTCGAGGCGATCCGGTTCGCCGAGGGGTTTTTCCGGGCGGTCCTGCGGCGGGATGCGGGCCGGGCGGCTCTGGCCTATCTGCGCGGGCGCGGCCTGGAGGAGGAGACCCTCGAGGCGTTCGGGATCGGCTTCGCGCCGGATGAGTGGGAAGGGTTGCGGAGCTACGCCCTGCGCAAGGGCATCGCCGACGAGGCGCTCTTCGACGCCGGCCTCGTGCGGCGCAAGGAGGATGGGCGCCCGTTCGACATGTTCCGCGGGCGCATCATGTTCCCGATCCACGATCTGGGCGGGCGCGGGATCGGCTTCGGCGCCCGGGCGATGGGGGAGGCGCAGCCCAAATACCTCAATAGCCCGGACGGGATCCTCTTCCACAAAGGGCGCGAGGTCTACGGACTCCATCTCGCCCGCCCCCACGCTCTCAAGGAGGGGCGCCTCCTCCTGGTGGAGGGCTACACCGATGTGATGCTCTGCTGGCAGGCGGGCATCCGCGGCGTGTCGGCCGCCCTCGGAACGTCCCTCACCGTGGAAAACGCCCGGACTCTGCGTCGTGCCGGCGTTCCGTTGGTGCTGGTCTACGACGGCGACGAGGCGGGGCTGCGCGCGGCGGAGCGCGCCGCGGAGACGCTGCTGCAGGAAGGAATCCCCGGCGCGGTGGGAATCCTCCCCGGGGGACGCGACCCCGCCGACCTGATCGTGGAGGGGGGAAGCGCCGCCCTGGAGGCGGCCCTCGCCTCCCCCCGCGACCTCTTCGACTACCGGCTGGATCGTGCGGTGGCCCGGCAAGAGATGGGGAGCCTGGAGGGCCGTCGGCGGGCGGCTGGCGAGCTCCTGGAGATCCTCGCGCGCATGGCCGATCCCCTCCGCCGCGACATGGCCTTCAAGTTGCTCTCGGAGCGCCTCTTGGTCCCCGAGTCGACGCTTCGCGAGGCGCTCCCCCGCACCCCCTCCTCCGCCTCCCCTGGACGGAGGGAATTCCCTGCCCCCCCGGGGCGTTGGGTGAAGGCGGAACGCGATTTCGTCGCCGCCGCCCTGGAAGATCCGGGGTTCTGGGACCGGCTCGAGGTCGCCTACCCGGGCGGGCGTTTCCAGGATCCTGCGTCGCGGGAGATCGCGGAGACCATCGAGGCGATTCGCAGGGAGGGGTCATTGCTTTCCCTCCATGCGATCCTGGGGCGGGTCGGAGACGAGGCGGCGAGGATCCTGGTCTCCCTGGAACCGGGCGAGGACGCGGTGGAGCGGGCGAGAGAGAGCCTTCGCCGGATCGAGTCCGAGGACGCGATGCGGAAGGCGTACGATAGCCCCTCCAGTCTCGAGGCGATGGTGGAGGCGAAACGGCGCGCGCGTAGGAATACCGAGGACGCATGAACACCGAGAGCTACGACCCCGACGTGAAGCTCCTCATCGAAGAGGGGCGCAAGAAGGGGTTCTTGACCTACGAGGAGATCAACCGCGTCCTGCCGGACGACCTGGTCTCCCCCGAGAAGCTCGACGCGATCCTCATGCACCTCGACGAGATCGGGGTGCAGCTCCTCGACGAAGCGGAGGCCGAAGCGGCCGCGACGACCGGGGAGGAGGAGGCGGAGCCCGCCGGGCGCGTCCCCATCGAAGAGGAAGAGGACAGTCCCCCGCCGGACGAGACCTCCTCCTACGGCAGCGGGTCGGCGGAAAAGATCGACGACCCGGTGCGCATGTATCTGACGCAGATGGGCGAGATCCCGCTGCTGAGCCGCGACGAGGAGATCATGCTCGCCAAGAAGATCGAGCTGACCCGTCGCCGCTATCGGCTCAAGGTCCTCGAGTCCGCCATGGCGCAGGATCGCTCCATCGCCATTCTCGAGGAGGTGCTGGCCGGCGACCGCGCCTTCGACCGCACCCTCAAGATCAACACTGCCGGCGAGGTGGACAAGGAGGATCTGGCGGAGCGGCTGCCGGTGAACCTTTCCACCATCAAGCTCCTGCTCGCCAAACTGCGCGAGGAGTTCCTCGAATACGTGAGCACGCGCAATCCGGCCCGGCGGCGGCGCCTCTGGGGGAAGACGCGGGCGCGACGGCGGCGGGCGGTGGTGCTCCTGGAGGAGCTCGAGCTGCAGGTGAAGAAGATCCGGCCCCTCAAGGAGGAGCTGGAGGACATCCTCGACGAGATGGACGATCGCGCGCGGAGGATCGGCGATCTCAAGGCGCGCCAAGGGGCGCGCGACGAGATCCGTTCCCACGAGGAGCGGCTCGACGAGCTTCAGCTGCGCGTCTGCGAGACCCACGAGCGGTTTCGCCAGCGCGTCGAGGCGATCCGCAACCGGTTCGAGGAGTACGAGGACGCCAAGCGCAAGCTCAGCTCCGGCAACCTGCGCCTGGTCGTCTCGATCGCCAAGAAGTACCGCAACCGCGGCCTCACCTTCCTCGACCTGATCCAGGAGGGCAACACCGGCCTCATGAAGGCGGTGGAGAAGTACGAGTACCGGCGCGGCTACAAGTTTTCGACCTACGCCACCTGGTGGATCCGGCAGGCGATCACCCGGTCCATCGCGGACCAGGCGCGCACCATCCGCATCCCCGTCCACATGATCGAGACGATGAGCAAGCTGCGCAACGTGACGAAGCGGCTCATCCAGAAGAAGGGGCGCGAGCCGACCCTCGAGGAGATCGCCGCGGCCACCGATATCTCCGTGGAGGAGACCAAGCGCGTCCTCAAGATCTCCAAGCACCCCATCTCCCTCGACCGGCCCATCGGGGACAGCGACGACAGCTACTTCGGGGACTTCATCGAGGACGAGCAGGCGGAGTCGCCGGTCACCGCCGCCTCCCACGAGATGCTCAAGGACAAGATCGAGGGGGTGCTGCAGACCCTCACCTTCCGGGAGCGGGAGATCATCAAGCTCCGGTACGGGATCGGGGATGGATATACCTATACTCTCGAGGAAGTAGGTAGGATCTTCAAGGTGACCCGCGAGCGCGTCCGCCAGATCGAGGCCAAGGCCGTGAGGAAACTCCAGCACCCGGTGAGGGCTCGAAAGCTCGAGGGCTTCCTGGAGGGGGCCGGGGAGCGATGAGCAGCCTTCCGGCCGCCCTCCTCCCCGGCCGGAACGGCCCGCCGCCGCACGACGCGCGGGGCACACGAGAGGAACGAAACCATGGGGGCCCGCCGAGCGGGCCCCCGAGGCATTCATGGAACAAACCACGACCCGCATGGACACGATCGCCAAACTTCTGAAGCTCCAGGACCTGGATCGCGAGCGCGACAAGCTGCAGCGCCGCCTGGACCAGGTCCCGGTGCTTCTGAAGGCGCACAGCGACGCCGTCGCCGCCGCCGAGGCCGCGCTGCACGAACAGGAGTCCTTGCTCCGGACGGTTCGCGCCGAGGTGGACCGCAACGAGTTGGAGATCGCGACCAAGCAGGCGGAGCGCGAGAAGGTGCGCGGGTCGATGAACCAGCCGCGCATCACCGCCCGCGAGTACACCATCCTGCAGGAGCAGCTGGCGGGGTGCCTCGCCGACATCGACTCCTACACCGACCGGGGGCTCGCGGGTCTCGAGCGCGCGAAGGAGGCGGAGGGCAGGCTCGCCGAATTGCGGACCGCTTTGGAGGCGACCCGGGCCGCGCACGAAAAGGCGCGCTCCGACCTGGAGGGCTCCCTCTCCGGGGTGCGCGCCCAATTGGCGGAGCGGACCGCGGCGCGCAACGAGTTCGCCGGCGGCGTGCCCCGGGAACCCCTCGAAATCTACGACCGGATCCATGCCGGACTCCGGGGCGGGGCGATGGCCGCCGTGGACGGGACGATCGACCGCGCCGCAGGCAGGATCGGCAACGATCTGCACTGCTCCGCCTGCTACATGTCGGTCACCCCCAATGACGCCGTGCATATCCTGGCGCGCCAAAAGGTGCTCCAGTGCCGCTCCTGCATGCGCATCCTTTTCGTCCCGTGATCCCGTCCCCGCGATCGGATAGAACCCGGGCGGCGAGGAATCGACGTCGCCGCTTTTTTTGAAGGAGGTCCCATGGCGTCTGACCGCGGCACCCCGCGTCCCTGGGCCGAGTTGCCCGCCCTCGCCGCACGGCTGAGGGGCCGCATCATCCGCATGACCACCCGGGCCGGCTCCGGGCACCCCTCCTCCTCCATGAGCGCCATCGACGTGATGTGCGTGCTCTACTTCGGCGGCTTCCTGCGCTACGACCCGAGTTTTCCCGAATGGCCCGACCGCGACCGGTTCCTTCTGAGCAAGGGCCACGCCTGTCCCGCGCTCTACGCCTGCCTTTCGGAAGCGGGTTTTTTCCCGGAGGAGAAGCTCCTCACTCTGCGGGAGCTGGGGAGCCCCCTCGAGGGCCACCCGAACATGCGCCGGCTGGCCGGGGTGGAGGCGTCCACGGGATCGCTCGGCCAGGGGCTCTCCCTCGGCATCGGCCACGCGCTGGCGGCGCGCCTCGACAAGCGGGGCTACCGCACCTTCGTCGTGGTGGGGGACGGAGAGTGCCAGGAGGGCCAGGTCTGGGAGGCGGCCATGACCGCGGGGAAGTACGGCTTGGCGAACCTCTGCGCGATCGTGGACTACAACAAGTTCCAGCAGTCCGGCTCCGTGAAGGAGACCAACGATCTCGAGCCGCTCGCGGAGAAGTGGCGCGCCTTCGGCTGGCACGCCCTCGAACTCGACGGCCACGACATGAACGCGATCCGGGAGGCACTGGCCGGTGCGGCGGCGGAGTCGAAAAGGCCGACCGTCCTCCTCGCCCACACGGTGAAGGGCAAGGGGGTCTCGTTCATGGAGGCCGATTGGACCTACCACGGGCGCGCGGTGAAGCCCGCCGACGAGGCGCGTGCGCTGGAGGAGTTGGGATGCCGCTGAAGATGGGTAAGTCCACCCGCGAGGCGTTCGGCCTCGCCTTGGCCGCACTCGGGGCGGAGCGGCCCGACCTTGTCGTCCTCGACGCGGATGTGAACAACTCCACCCGCACCGAGCACTTCCGCAAGCGGTTCGCCGACCGCTTCTTCAATGTCGGCATCGCCGAGTCGAATCTCGTCGGCGTCGCGGCGGGCATGGCGGCGAGCGGCAAGACCCCGGTCCTGGCCAGCTTCGCCGCCTTCCTCTGGTGCAACGCCTTCGATCAGATCCGCATGTGCGTCGGCTTCCCGAATCTCAACGTGAAGCTCGTCGGGAGCCACAGCGGCATCAGCATCGGGCAGGACGGCCCGAGCCAGATGGCCATCGAGGATTTCGCGCTCTCCGGCTCGGTGCCCGGCATGGCCGTGCTCGCTCCCTGCGACGAGCCCTCGGCCGTCGCCGCCACCCGCGCCATGGTGGAGCACACGGGACCGGTCTACCTGCGCACCGGCCGCCCCGAGGCACCGGTGGTCTATCCCGACGGCTGCGAATTCCGCATCGGCAGGGCGAACCGCGTTCGCGACGGCAAGGATGTCACCTTCGCGGCGAACGGCTGCATGGTGGCGCTGGCGCTGGCTGCCGCCGACGACCTCGCGCTCCGCGGCATCCAGGCGCGCGTCCTCGACTTCGCCACCATCAAGCCGCTCGACGAGGGCGCGCTCCTGGAGGCGGCGCGCCAGACCCGCGGGCTCGTCGTCGCGGAGGAGCACCTTGCCTGGGGAGGCTTGGGCTCGGCGGTGGCGATGGCGCTCGGGCGGCTGCGCCCCACCCCCCTGCGCTTCGTCAACGTCGGCGACACCTACGCGGAGTCCGGCCCTCCCGAAGGCCTGCTCACGAAGTACGGCCTCACGAAGGATGCCCTTCTCGCCGCCGCGCTCGAGCTGGCGGGTTGAATGGGGGGGGGCCGGGGGGACCGCGACGCTCCCCTCCGCCTTCGAGCCTCCGAAACCCGCCACCGGCGCCGCCCGACTGCGCCGCCGCGCGATCCAGGTATGATCGCGGCTTCATTCTTTGAAAACTTGGTCCCGAGGGCGGGTAGGCGGTCGCGGGAGAAATCCCCGAGGAAAGTCCGGGCACCGCAGGGCAGGGTGGTGGCTAACGGCCACCGTCCGCAAGGATAGGGAAAGTGCAACAGAGAACAGACCGCCACGCGTCCTTTTGGGCGCGGGGCAAGGGTGAAACGGTGGTGTAAGAGACCACCGCGGGCGATGGGAACATCCCCGGCACGGCAAACCCCACCCGGTGAAAGGCCGCATAGGGAGGAAGGGGCGGCTCGTCCCGTTACTACCTCCGGGTTGGCCGTTCGAGGCGGCGGGCGACCGCCGTCCCAGACAAATGACCGCCCACGACAGAACCCGGCTTACCGCCCGCCCTCGGGACTTCTATCCGCCTCGATCCTCGGGCCGGGGGTGGGGCCCCGGCCGCTCCTCGTGCAGGAGGTCGAGGGACGCGTGATCCCAGAGCGACTCCGCGTCGGGCGGCGCGCCGTCCTGCGCGGCGCCGCGGGCGCGGGGCAGTGCGCGGGGCGCGAGGCGCGCCGTGAACCGCTCGTGGAGCCGCGCCGTCGCGCCGGCGTCGAGCGACAGGAGCCACGCCGTCCACCTGGTGATCGCCTCCCGGGAGACGCCCGCCTTCGCGATCTCTTCCACGCGGTCGGGAGGCAGGCCCCGTTCCCGGACCTCGGCCTGCCAGCGCGCAAACGCCTCCTCGGCCGGCACGCCGCGCTCCTCCAGGAGCGCCTCGAACGCCTCGCGCTGCGCCTGCACGGTCCGAACCGCCTCCGTCCTCGCCGCCGTCGCGGCGCGCTCCTCGCGCTGGCCCACCGTCGCGAGGTAGAGCGCGCGCTCCCGGTGGCGCGCCGCGCGCTGCGCCTCGCCGGCTGCCAGAGCAGCGGTCACCTGCGCGCGGCTCTCCTGGAGCGCCCGCGCGCAGGCCGCCGCGTTGGCGGCGTGGCGGCGGGTCCGCTCGAGGGCGCGCGCGAGCGGCGCGGCGGGGAGCCCTTTGCTCGCGTCCAGCAGCGTAGGGCGGATCCTCGCCTCCTGCGAGACCGCGGCCGTCTCCGCCTCGCCGCCGCCGCCGGAGGCGGCCGTGAGGGGAGCGTAGGACGCCTCGAGCGGCTGCACGACGCGGTGCAGGGAGTCGGCGTAGGCGGCCTCCGCGGGTGCCCCCGCGGTCCCGAGGCCGGCGCCACCGCCCAGCTCGGCCTCCAGACCCTTCATCTGCTCCGTGAGCTGGCGCATCCGCTCGCTGAGCTCCTCCATCAGCTTCCGCAGGTCGCGCACGCGCTCTGCCGCCGCCTCGCGGGCCGCGTCGGCGCCGCCCCCGCAGCCGCCGGTGCCGAAGCACTCGGCCTTCATCTTCTCGAGCATCGGGAGGTAGTACGCGAGGGTGTCCTCCGTGAACTTCATCTCCTGGCGACCACCGTGGTCGACCTTCCCCGGGTTGGCGCGCTCGAACTCCTCCACGTGCTTCTTGAGGTATTCCCAGTACTCCCGGTGGAAGGCGATCAGCTTTTCCAGCCGCTTGATCGACTCGGTGCACCGCCGCGCCGGGTCCTTGCAGGCGTCGCAGAGGCCCGGCCAGTCGCGGTCGAGGCCTGTGCCCTCGGCGACGTCGTGCAGCCACCTGCCGCACCGCGCGCAGAGCCCGTCGCGCGCGGCGGCGACCGCGCAAACCGCGAGCAGGAGCGCCGCGGCCCGCGTCCCGAGCATCTCGGTCCTCATGCCCCGGCCCTCCCCTCCCCGCCTCCCCTCCTCGCGCGGGATCCTACCACCGCGGGACCGTACCCCGCAAGCCGGCTACCCGTCCACCGCCTGCCAGCGCTTCTTCTTGTTCTTGTTCCACCATCGCTGCCAGGCGGGCGGGTCCTGCTGGTTCACGTTGCTCAAGAGCTGAAGCGCGCGCTCCATCGACGTGGCCACGATCTCCCACTTGCGCTCGGCGCGCGCCTTCTCCACCTTGAGGTCGGGGTCGACGGCGTTCTTGAGATTCCAGGTAGGGACGTAGACTTCCAGGACCTCCTTGAAGAGCTCCTTGCGGATCGCCTCGGGGGAGTGGCGATGCGCCGCGGCGGCGTCGGCGGCGGCGGCGATGACCCGGTCCTCCTTGTCGCGCATCAGATCGGTGAGCGCCTCGACGCCGGCCGGATCGGCCGAGCCCTCCAGCGCCCGGCAGACTCCGATACGGATCGCCGCGTCCTTCCTGAGATCGCTGTTCTCGAGAAGGCGCAGCAGATCGCGCGTCGCCTCGCGGCTCCCGATCCCCTTCAGGGCGAGGAAGGAGGCCTCCATCACCTCCGGGGGCTTGGGCACATCGCGGGTGCGGATCATGCGCACGAGCGCCTTCGCCTCCGCGTGGTTGCCCTTCATCCCCTCGATCTCCTTGAGCAGAACGAGGGCGTCGTCGGTCTTTTTCTCGTTGAGGAGGGCGACGAGTTTCTCGACCTCCACCGCTTCAGGGTCGGCGGCGAGGGCGAGGAGGAGGAGGAGGAGGAGTGCCATATCCCCCATTAGAACGCGGGAGCGGGCCCGTGTGGCGGCCTCTTCCTTGACCACCCGTGCAGCCGACCTTACCCTTTACCGGCTCGATCCGGCCCGATTGACGGGTAGTTCAATGGTAGAACACCTGACTCTGGATCAGGGAGTTGAAGGTTCGAGTCCTTCCCCGTCAGCCAGGAAGCGGCCCTATCGTCTAGCGGTTAGGACGTAGCCCTCTCAAGGCTAAAACGCGGGTTCGATTCCCGCTAGGGTCACCAGGAGGGGGCCCGGCCGCGGCCGGGCCCCTTCCCATTCCTGCCGGGCGGTAGACTGCGGACCGTGCGCCTCCCCGCGTTGGCCCTCTTGGTCGTCAGCATCGCCGGAGCGGACACCGGGGAGGACGAAGCGCGTGCTCGAGCCCGGGTGCGCGCTCTCGAGTCGGAACTGGAGGAGGTGATCGCGCGGGTTGCGCCCGCGGTGGGAGCGGTCACGCGGTTCGGGGTCCAGATCGATCCCGCCACCGGCCGGGTGGCGATCGTGCCTGCGGGGCAGGGTTCCGGGCTGATCATCACCCGCGAGGGGCTGCTCCTCACCAATGTCCACGTGGTGGAGGACGGCGCGCGCCTCACCGTGGCGCTGAACGACGGCACCGTACACGAAGCGCGCCTGCACGCCGACACGAGCGAGGGCCAGGTCAAGGGGGACATCGCGCTCGTCCAGCTGGATGGGGACCGCTTCCCCTTTGTCGATTGGCAGAAGGGCTCCTCGTCCGCGCTCAAGCCCGGGGATTTCGTATTCGCCATGGGCAACCCGTACGGCCACGCCGAGGACGGTGTGCCGGTGGCGACCCTGGGCATCGTTTCGGGGAAGGGCCGCTCGCCCTCCGAGGCGGGCTATCTCTACATCGACGCGCTCCAGACCGACGCGGAGATCAACCCCGGGAACTCAGGCGGTCCGCTCTTCGACTCCTCCGGGCGCCTGGTCGGGATGAACGGCCTCATGGCGTCGCGCCAGGGCGGCTCCAACAGCGGCGTCGGCTGGGCCATCCCGATCGACCAGATGCGGCTCTTCCTCAAGGATCTCACGAAGAAGAGGGCGGAAGGGGTCGCCTACGGCTACCTGGGACTGGAGGTGGAGTCGCTCCCTGACGAGAGCGGGGTGAAGGTGACCCGCCGGCTCCAGGGCTGCCCCGCGCCCAGGATCGAGAGGGGCGCGGTGATCACCACCGTCAATGGGAAGAAGGTGCGCAACCGCACCGACTTCGTGAATCTCGTCGGCAAGCTGCCGGAGCGGGCGGTCGTCACCCTGGCCTATTACGAGGGACGCACATTCAGGACGACGCGGTTCCGCCTGGGGAGCTATGCGGAGGTGGCCGCGCGCAGGGAGGGGAGCGGGGAGCGCAAACCGCTGTCGCCCAGCCGTCGTGGCTATCTCGGGGCGCAATGGGAGATGACGCATGCGGGGCTCCGCATCACGCACACCACGGCGGGCACCGCCGCCGAGGAGGAGCTCAGGCCCGGGGATTTCCTGAAGAAACTGGACGATCGCGACGTCGGGTCGCCCAAGGGACTGCTCGAAGCCCTCGCCCTCTACGCTGCAGGGGAAGGGGTGATGCTCGAGATCGTGCGGGACGGGAAGGGGACCTTCGTGCATCTCTCCCTCTGCGATGCGCAGGAGGCGGCGGGAGGGTGAAACCCGCGGCGGCGCTCCTGCTCCTGGCCGTGGCGGTGCGCGGGGGAGAACTGCGCAACGCGGAAGAGGCGGTGCGCAAGGCGGCGGAGGCGGCGCGCCCCGGAGTGGTGACCGTCATCACGCCGGAGGAGAAGGATCTGGACCAGACCGGGGTGGTGATCGCGCCGGGAGGGATCATCCTCACCATCCGCGAGACGATGCTCCGCCCCGACAAGACTCTTCCCGCCGAGGTGCCGGTCCGCTTTCCCGGCGCGAACGACACGATCTCCGCCAAGGTGATCGTCTTCGATGAGTCGACGGGGACGGTCATCCTGCAGGCCTCCGGTGCCCCCTCCAAGTACGTGCGCATCGCGGCGCTGGAAGAGATCGCTCCCGGCATGTGGGTGCTGCTGGTAGGGAACGCATTCGGCCAGGGGCGCGAGTCGACTCCCACCGTGAGCCTCGGCATCGTGGCGGCGCTGGCGCGCGATCGGTCCGGGATCCACTCGGTGCATGTGACCGCGATGGTCAACCCCGGCTCCATCGGCGCCCCGGTGGTGGACGTCGCCGGCGATCTTGTGGGCATCGTGGCCCCCCATGTGACCGCGGACGGGCAGCAGAGCGTGGTCCTGCCCTACGCGCGCATCCAGGCAGCCTATGCACGCCGCGGGGGCGTGGCAGCCAAACTTCTCGACCGTCCCGCTCCGCCGCGGAGGCTCCGGTCCCACGTGGCCGACTCCTTCGGGATCGCCGTCGCGGCCGCGGCGGAGCGTGCCCGAGTCTCCCTGGTGGGGGTGCGTTCCGGGGCGCTCGATTCCGACGCGCCGGAAGCGCCTCCCGCGGAGGGGGAGCCCAAGGCCCCGCCCCCGATCCGCCGCATCCCGGGAAAACGCCCCGCCTTCGACCGCTCCTCGGGTCTCGTCGTCACCCCCGACGGCCTCATCCTCGCCCCCCTGCGCATCACCGGCTGGCCCGGGCCGGAGCGCCCCCTTCTTGTGGATCTGCCGGACGGGCGCGAGCTGCCCGCGCGGGTGGTCGGCAGCGACGAGCGGCTCCGCCTCGTCCTCCTGAAGGTCGAGGCGTCCGGCCTCGCCCTGCTCGAGGACGCTCCCGCGCCGCGCGCGGGGCGCTTCACCATCGCCCTCGGCCACGCGCATGTCGACCCCGAAGGGATCGGCCCGCAGGTCACCACCGGGATCGTCTCGCGCACCGGGGCGCTCGGGACGCTCCACGGCGCGTTTCGGGCCATCCAGACCGACGCCGCGGTGGCGGGGGGGAACCGCGGCGGCCCTCTCGTCGATCTGGACGGAAAACTCCTCGGCATCCTGCTCGACGTCAACGACACCGAGCCGCAGGGCTACTTCACCCGGGGGCCGGCGCGCTACACGGGAAACGCCGGCCTCGGGTTCGCGGTGCCGGCGGGGGTGCTGGCGGAAATCGTCCCGCGGCTGGCGCGCGGCGTGGTGCTCAAGGCGGCCTACCTCGGGGTCGTCGTGAGGAAGACGGACTCGGGACTGCTCTTGGTGGAGATCCAGGCAGCCAACGCGCGGGGGGAGGCGACGGCCGCCGCCGCGGCGGGAATGCAGGCGGGGGACATCCTGGTGGAGCTGGCCGGGCGGCTCCTGCGCGAGCCGGGCGATCTTCGTGCGGCCCTCGCGCCGCTCTCGGCGGGCGACGTCGCGGAACTCGTCTTCCTGCGCGGCAGGGAGAGAAAGAGCGTCCGCCTCGCCCTCGGCGAGCCGTAGACCCTCAGGAGAGGCGCAGGGAGCCGCGGAAATCGTCCCCCACGTGGATCGCATCCACGAAGCGGACCTCGCGCGGGGCTCGCGAGGTCATGAGAAGGCTGTGGGTCCGGTGTCCGTGGCCGAAAAAGGTGACCCCGCGGAGAAGCGAACCGTCGCTGACGCCGGTGGCGCAGAAGAGGATCTCGTCGGCGGGCGCCAGCTCCTCGGTGTGGAAGATGTGCGCAGGATCGCCGAACCCCGCGGCCCGGAGCCGCTCCTCGTCGCCCGGCTGCGCCGGCTTGAGGCGACCCTGGATCTCGCCCCCCAGGCATCGCAGGGCCGCGGCGGTGAGCACCCCCTCCGGGGCGCCGCCGGCGCCCATCACCGCATGCACCCCCGTCCCTTCCACGGCTGCGGCGATGGCCGGCGCGAGGTCGCCGTCGGTGATGAGCTGGATGCGGGCGCCCGCCGCGCGCAGATCTTGGACGAGAGTGGCATGACGCGGCCGGTCCAGCACGACCACGAGCAGGTCGCTCACCTGGCGGCTCATGCAGCGGGCGATGGCGCGCAGGTTCTCCTCGACGCTCGCGTCCAGGTGGATGCTCCCGCGGCAGCGGGGCCCGACGACGAGCTTTTCCAGATAGACGTCCGGCGCGTGGAGCAGACCGCCCTTGGGGGCCGCGGCGAGGACGGCGATGCTGTTGGGTGCGCCGGTGGCGCAGAGGTTGGTCCCCTCCAGGGGATCCACCGCGATGTCGATCTCCTGGTCGCCGACCGCGCCGACGCCCACCGACTCCCCGATGTAGAGCATGGGAGCCTCGTCGCGCTCCCCCTCGCCGATCACGATGCGCCCCCGCATCGGCACCTTGTCCATCGCCGCGCGCATCGCCTCCACGGCGACATGGTCGCTGTGGCGCTTGTCCCCGTAGCCGAGGGTGCGCGCCGAGGCGACGGCGGCATCCTGCGTAATGCGCAGGAAGTGCGAGGGGAGATCGGTGTTCATGGGCGCGCAGAATAGGCGAGAGAGGCCGCGCCTGCAAACGCGCGCAGGCGCGACCGCTCCCCGGGCGCCGCTCGGCGCCCGCGCCCCGGAGTCCGCACGGTCAGAGGACGCTGGCGATGTGCTGGAGGACCGCCCAGAGGAATCCGTTGCGGAACGAAGCGTTCTCGTAGCAACGTGCGAGCGGGCTGATCGTGTCCCTCGCCCCGACATAGCCCAGGGCGATGACCGCCATGCCGCGCAGGTCCTTTTCGGAACTCCGCGCCAGCTTGATGAGGTCGTCCACGGCGCTCTCGTCGCGCATCCAGGAGAGCGCGAACACCGCATTGGACACCTTGAAGCGTTCGAACTGCTTCCATGCCGTCGAGAAGATCTCGAGGATGGACTTCACTTCGCTGCGGTCCCCGAGCACGCCGAGCGCGAGCCCGGTCTGGCGGAGCGTGCGGACGTTGAGCCCCTTGCTCGTGTGGAACTGCTTGAGATCGTCGATCCGCGTCGTGTCCCCCATGAGCGCGATGCCCAGGGCGGCGTAGCCGCGCGAGTCGGCGTCGGCGGCGCGCGCCAGGATCGACATCTTGATGTGATCGGCCTGGCTGGTCGCGCGAAGGAGGCCGAGGGCGAGGCAGCCCGCGGAGACCGCGTGCTGGTTGCTCGCGGGGTCCTGGATCATCTTGACGATGGCCGGGACCGCGGAGAGATCGCCCGCCATGCCGAGGCCGACGGCCGCGCAGGATCGCAGGTAGTTGTCCTTGGTGTCCACGACCTTGCGAAGGTGATCGAGCACCTTCTCGCGGATCTTGCTGTTCGGATCGAGACGCCCTGCCAGATCGCCCGCGGCCAGCAGACTGAAGCTCTTGGCCTGGCCCTCCCCGGTCTTGAAGCAGTCTCCGACGAGCATCTTCGCGGCCTTTTCCGCGTCCTTCTCGTCGGAGGAGTAGTTGGCCATGGCCAGGACGGCCGCCCACATGAGATCGGGGGACTTCGCCCGGTTGAAGATGTCGCGGACGTCGTCGAAGCTCCACTGCAGGCGGCCCAGCGCCGTCACCCCCTGGGAGGAGGCGGCGTCGTCGCTGCCGCGCGGATCGGCGATCTTCACCAGGAGCGCCATGCCCCCCTTCGCGTCGATTTCGGCGGCCGCCTCGGGTCCGTAGAGCCCGAGGGCGTGGATGCACCCCAGCTGCTCCTCGGTGAGCTTCCCGCGGCTGCTTGTCGGGAGATGTTCGACGAGGGTGGGGATGGCGGGGAGATAGCGCGCCAGCCCCAGCGCGATGGCGACGTAGGTCTTCTCGTCGGCGCTGACCTTGGGCAGGA
>Ga0187893_10003797_pt1 | contig 29826 bp, 13 predicted proteins | sample MA1701074metaG_FD_139574 | JGI IMG/M metagenome (GOLD analysis project Ga0187893, IMG submission 139574) | White microbial mat communities from a basaltic lava cave in the Kipuka Kanohina Cave System on the Island of Hawaii, USA - MA170107-4 metaG ...
GCGGGGCGCAGCAAATCCTGCAACTCGTCGAGCGCCTCGCGTTCGTGGTCATCCCACCCATCAGCTGGCGGTTTCATCCCTTGCTCGACTTTCCGTACGCCTTTCGCAGCAACTCCAGGCCGTACTGCAGGTGCCCTTTGACCTGCATTTCGCTCAGCCCGGTCTTGTCCGCGATCTCGGCGCGCGTCATTCCGTAGACATATCGCAGCATCACGCACGTCCTGTGAATGGGCTTGAGGTCGTGACAGTCCAGCATGCGCGCTTCCAGCACCGTCGGCTGCACCACCGGATCGTCGAGCCCTTCCAGATACTTTTGCTCGACCGCCCGCCGCCGCCACAGATCCCGCGCGCGATTACGGGCCACCGTCAACAGCCAACCCGGCAGCAGCGACTCGTCGATCGAGTTCAGGTTTCGGTACAGGGCGAGAAACGCCTCCGACGTCACGTCCTCCGCCGTTTCACGGTCGCCGGTCACGCTATAGGCGAAACGAAACACCGCCTGCACGTGCTGGCGATACAGGTCCTCAAAGCTCCCCATGTGAATACGGATGAACGCCGGCCACGGAAGACTTTATCGGTTTCCCGCCCATCGGGATAGCGCCCATGCAATACGGAATCCGGGTGAAACACGGGCAAACGGGCGTACAGTTACGGCCGTGCCGGCCAGCTGGGCCAGGGTCAAGCAGATCTTCGAGACGTGCTACGAGCTGCCGCCTCAGGACCGGTCTCGTGTCCTCGCCGAGGCGTGCGGCGGGGATCCGCAACTGCAGACCGAAGTGCTGTCGTTGATTGCGGCGTACGAGGAATCAGGGGCGTTCCTGGATCAGCCGCTCATCCACACCGTCAACACCATCCGGCCGGGCGCGCGGCTGGGACCGTATGAAGTGATCGAGCGTGTCGGCGCCGGCGGCATGGGCGAGGTGTATCGCGCCCGCGACGTGCGCCTCGACCGAAGCGTGGCGCTGAAGATCCTGCCACCGTCGGCGGCGCGCGATGCCGAGGCCCGCGAACGCCTCGAACGGGAAGCGCGAACCATCTCGAGCCTCAATCATCCAAACATCTGCGCCCTGTTCGATGTCGGCCGCGACGGCGACGTCGACTATCTCGTGATGGAGTTTCTCGATGGCGAAACGCTGGCCGCGCGGCTCCGGCAAGGGCCCCTGCCGGCGCCGGAACTCACTCGCTACGCCATCGAGATTGCCGACGCGCTCGACCGCGCTCACCGTCAGGGCGTGATTCACTGCGATCTCAAACCATCGAATATCGTGCTGACCGAATCGGGAGCGAAGCTGCTCGACTTCGGCATCGCCAGGGTTCACGACACTCCAGGCACGGCGGTGCACGGCACGACCGCCTACACCGCGCCGGAGGTGCTCCGCGGCGAGCCGCCCGATGCCCGCAGCGACCTGTTTTCGTTTGGCGCGACGTTCTACGAGATGGCCACCGGTCGACGCGCGTTCGGCGGCGACAGCAAGGATGCGGTCCGCCAGGCGATTACGGCAGGCACGCTCGTCGCCGTGACCGACGCGAATCCGGGCGTCGATCGCCGCATTGCTGCGATCGTGACTAAGGCTCTCGAGCCCGCGCGCGAACGCCGCTATCAACGCGCGGCTGAACTCCGCCGCGACCTCGATGCGGCGGGGCGAGCGCCGCGACCGGTGGTGCGGCTGGCCGCGGCTGCCGCGGCGGCCCTTGTGCTGGTGAGCATCGCCACGCTGCTGTGGCGCAACTTCCAGGCGGCGCCCGCCCCGGCGGTCCGCTCGGTCGCCGTACTCCCGTTCAAACCGCTCGTCGCCGGCGGATCAGACGACGAATACATCGGCGTCGCGCTGGCCGACGCGCTGATCAACGAGTTCGGGACGATTGAGGCGGTGGTGGTGCGGCCGCTGAGCGCGAGCAGCCGGTACGGCGCCCCCGGCGCCGACGCCGTCGCGGCCGGCCGCGCGCTGAACGCCGAGCTCGTAGTTGACGGCGCCATCCAGCGCGCCGGCGATCGCCTGCGCGTCAGCGTGCACCTGATCCGCGTCAGCGAAGGCCGCACCATCTGGAGCGACCGGTTCGAGGCGCGGTGGACGGATGTGTTCACGGTTCAGGACGCGATTGCCGAACAGGTGGCGCGGGCGCTCGCGCTGACGCTCTCCGGCGAAGACCGTCGCCGCGTGCAGCGCCGGCGCCCGGCCAGCGTCGAGGCCTACGAGGCGTATCTCAAGGGACGGTATTTCTGGAACATGCGGACGGCTGATGGTCTGACGCGCGCACTCGGCTATTTCCAGGAAGCGCTCGCGCTCGATTCCGCATACGCGCAAGCGCATGCCGGGCTCGCCGACACCTATGCGGTGCTCGGCTCCACCGCGATCGCCGCGTTGCCGCCACGCGACGCCGGACCCAGGGCGATAGCAGCGGCCGCTCGCGCGCTTGCGCTCGACCCTTTGCTTGCCGAGGCGCATGTCTCGTATGCGTTCGCCATCTACAGCTACGAGTGGGACTGGCCGCGCGGTGAGGAGCACTTCCGCCGGGCGATCGCACTCGATGCCGATTACGCCACGGCACACTATTGGTACTCGCTCTATCTCGATCAACTCGGCCGGCTCGACGAGGCGGAAGTCGCAGCGCAGCGGGCCGTCGACCTCGAACCGCTGTCGCTCGTCGGCACCTATGCCGTCGGGCTCACGCACTACTGCGGCCGCCGTTTTGATCGGGCTCGCGAGTACGCGCAACGAGTCCTCGAGGTCGATCCGGAGTACCCGTTAGGGTTGCGGCTGCTCGGCTCGAGTCTGGTGGCTGAAGGTCGCTATTCCGACGCGATCCAGCCGTACGAGCGTTTGGCCCGATCCGCCCCGGACAATTCGCTGTATGGCGGCTGGCTGGCGCACGTGTATGGTCGAGTCGGTCGAACCGAACAGGCGCGCACGGTCCTGTCTCAGCTCGCCAAACGGCCGGACGCGCGCCGCCTCGCTGCCGCCAACATCGCGATCGGCTACATCGGTATCGGCGATAACCAGACCGCCCTATCGTGGCTCGAGACCGCCCACGAAGAGCATTCGCAAGCGCTCACCTATCTGAAAATCGATCCCGTTTACGATCCGTTGCGCGCCGATCGGCGCTTCGTCGATCTTCTCCGCCAGGTGGGGCTAAGCCAATAACGAGCTCGTCGAAAGACCCGGCCGCAGCCTTCATCGCCTTCAGCAAGGTCATCACCTCGATAGCAAGCGGTTCATTCTCGGCGCACTGGCTGCGCACGTAGGCCTCCCGTTCCACGTCCGGCAGGGCCCAGGCGTCGCCGGCGATCTCCTTGATTCGCGCCCAGCGGTCGGGACTCATCGCGCGCCGCACCATCAATCAGAACGCGTCAGTTGCGGCAAAAACGGGTCAGCGGCGATCAGCTTCCGCCTTTCAGTGCGCGATACAGCCACCCCTTGGCAATCGCCCACTCGCGCTTCACGGTCGATGGTGAGACCTCCAGGACAGCCGCGGCTTCCTCAACCGTCAACCCACCGAAGAATCTCAGTTCGACGAGGCGCGCTTGCAGGGGATCCAGCTTCTCGAGCTCGGTCAAAGCCCGATCGAGGGCGATGGTGTCGACGGCATCGAGCGGGGGGTCGACAGCGGCGACGGGCACTTCGTCCAACGCCGCGGGCCTGACACCGTCACCGCGCTTGTGACGCCGTCGATGTCGCGCATCGTCCACAAGAATGCGCCGCATCAGGTTGGCGGCGATGCCAAAAAAGTGCGCCCGGTTCTGCCAGTCAACCGAGTGCTGATCGATCAGTTTGACGTAGGCCTCGTGCACGAGCGCCGTGGTCTGCAGCGTATGGTCCTGCCGCTCGCGTGAGAGATAGCGGGCCGCCAGGGTGCGCAGTTCGGCGTAGACCAGCGGAATCAGGCGGTCGAGTGCCTCCTGGCTGCCGTTGCGCCATTCCTGCAGCAAGCGGGTGACGTCGCCTGACCCCGGCACCCGTCAAGTCTAGGCCAGCTCCTGACCCTGTTCTTCCTGGATTGTCGCGTTAGGGCAGCGTAGGAGGTCGCCCGTATGAAGCGTCTTGCAGTTCTTTTCGCGATCCTGACACTGGGCGTGTTCTCGGCAGGGAGCGTCGAGGTCTCCGCTCGTACGACGGTGTTCAAGGTGCCGGCTATTGTTTCGGTCGAACCCAATCCCGCCGGCGATACGATCGTCATTCGGGGTGTGAACTTTCCGGTCACGCAGCCGAAGGTCACACTCGGCACCGTTGAATTGGACGTGATTACCTGGAACGCGGGCGAGATTCTCGCGACGCTGCCGGGCGTGCCGCCGGGTTCCTATCTGCTCACCGTCAAGGGCCACGCGTTTTATCAACTCGCCGTGTTTATCGCCACGGTTGGCGCCGTCGGACCGCCTGGTCCTAAGGGCGATCGTGGCGACCCTGGTCCGATGGGCCTGCCCGGTGAACAGGGCCCGCCAGGCCTTCAGGGGCAGCAAGGTGACCCGGGCGAGGTCACGGCGGCTCAGCTCGCGGCGCTGGCCGCGCGCGTGGCGGCGCTGGAAGCGAGCGGCGGAGGCGGCGTGAATTTCCAAGTGTTTATCGCAAGCGGAGAGTTCGTGGTTCCGGCCGGCGTGACGGCGATTGGCGTCGAGCTCTGGGGGGCGGGCGGCGGCGGAGCATCCGGCGGCAGCGGATTCGGCGGCTTCGCCAATGTGCCAGTCGGCGGACCCGGTGGCGGTGGTGGAGGAAGTGGCGCCTACCAGCGAACGACGGTGACCGCCACGCCGGGCGCCACCTATAACGTCGCGATCGGCGCGGGCGGCACCGCTGGCGGCGGAAACGGCGGCAACACCGCGATCACGCAGGGCTCAGTGGTGCTGGCCTCGGCGGCAGGAGGATCGGGCGGCAATGGGGCTGGTGGAGGAGCGGGAGGCGTGAGCACGCCTGGCGCCGGGGTCATTGCGCGCGACGGGCTGAACGGAAGCAATGCCGGGGCGCTGCCTCCGGCGTCGAGTAGCTGCGGCGGCGGACTTCCCTGTGTGGCGAGCCAGGTTGGCGCCCCGGGCGGTGCCGGCGGCGGCCCGGTCAACGGCTCGGTCGCGCCGGTCGGCACAACCGGCGGCGCCGGCGGCCGGGGCGGGATTGCGTCGACCATCTTCACCCAGAGCGGGAATCAAGTGACTCTCGGGTTGCCGACTGGCGGCGCAGCCGGTGCGCCAGGCTACGTGATCGTCACCTGGTAAGGCTCGATGAGCACGATCCGCGATCGGCATTCCGCCGATCGCGGACTGCCTGAGCAGCGATCTCCTCACCCGTCGATCAGCCACCAGATCAGCAGTTCTTCCGATTTCGCTCCTGGCCCGTATTCCCGATGCAGGCCTCTGGGGACCGGTGTCGCTCAGCTAAAGAGGGGTGTTTTCATGATCGCGCTGACCTGGCAGAGATCACGAAATCGTCGGACTGCGCATCTTGCGTGTCCCGTCGAAGGTCTTGCGGCGATCGTTGCCACCGTTCTTGCCACGTTTTTCCTGGCGGTGCCGCCAGTCGAGGCCGCGTTTCGCGGCGACAAGGGACGCGTCGCATTCTCCCGCGACGGCGATCTTTTCTCGGTGCTGCCGGACGGCAGCGACCTCCGCGTCATCACCAGCACACCCCATGACGACCACTGGCCGCGCTGGTCGCCCGATGGCGCGGATCTCGTGTTCGTTCGGGACGGAGATCTTTTCATCCTCCGACAAGTGGACACGGCGCCCGATCTCCAGCAACTCACCGGACACGGTGGGGTCGTCGGCGCGCCGTCATGGCATCCCGACGCGACCAGCATCGCTTACGCGCGGCAGAACCTCGGCATCTGGAGTCTGGCGCTTGACACCCTTGACACAACCGAGCTGATCGCCGGGCCGCACACGACGCCGGCGTGGTCGCCGCGCGGCGACTGGATCGCCTTCAGCGACGGCGCGAGCCTGTTTCGCTCGAATCTCGCGGGCGCGCCGGTCAGGCTGACGATCGACCCATCGCACCGAGACGATCAACCCGCGTGGTGTCCGGATGGCAATCGCATCCTCTATCGCGCCACGGATGCAGTCACCAGCGAACCGTTCATCGCCTTCGTATATCCGTTCTCGCCCGTCGCCGGCGGCGGCTTCACCGGTGGCGGCGTGGCCACCGGCAGCGAACCCGCGTGCCGACCCGACAGCGTTCCTGCTGCCCTCGTGAACTCGCAGACCGACATGGTGATCATGCGCCCGAATGGCCAGGGTGGCAGCGACATCCTGGTTGGCCCGCTGCCCAACGGCGGCGCTTCGGGCTCGGACTCGTGGTTTCGGATTCTGGCGGGCGGCACGGCCAATCTCAACGGCGAGGCCGACTGGCAGCCCAAGCTGGCGCGGGACCTGCGGGTCCTGGAGTCAGCGGATCAAACCACGGCGGTCGTGCGCGTCACGATTCCCGCGTCATTGCCGCGCCCGCTCGTTCTCAACTGGTCGCTCCGAACGCTGACGGCAACGGCGCCGGATGATGTCGTCGATGGGACAGGCAGTGTGAGTGTTGGAACTGGCGAGACCGAGGCCGTCATTCCAGTCACCATCGTCGGCGACGCCAATCCGGAGCCCGATGAGGCGTTCGAAGTCGTGGTGGAATTCCCCGGATTCGCGTCCGTCGCTCGCGTGACGATCATTGACGACGACCCGCTCTCACAGGGGCCGATCGCCGCCGACGTGGCGTCGGATTCGTCCGGAACGGATCAAGCCGCGTTCTACTCGCATCCCGACAGCCTTGCGCCCAGCGCGCCGGTTCAACTGCCTTCCGAGCACATCGCATTTTCTCCGGACGGATCGCGAATCGCGTTCCGCAGCCGCGAGGCGGGCCCGTACGACATCTGGGTGGCCGATACCTTACGCCCGTTTGGGAGTGCCACGAGGATCACTGCTGTCGCGCCAGGATCAGCCGCAGGCAAGCCTGCGTGGTCGCCGGACGGTGAGTCGATCGCGTTCGTCGTGGACGGGACTATCTGGCTGATGAACGCCGACGGCGCCAACCAGAGGTCGCTCGTCGAAGGCGACAACCCGACGTGGTCGCCCGACGGGTTGCGACTCGCGTTCAGTCGCGGCGTCGGCTCGCTTGACTGCCCGGCGTGCACGTCGAGCCTGCACGTGATCGGCGTCGATGGCACGAACGAACAGAAGCTGCTGGGATTCCCCGCCACGCCGTCCGATCCGTGGGCCCACCAGGCCTTTCCCAGCTGGGATCCCGATTGGTCGCCAGACGGACGCTATCTGATCTACACGGGACAGTTCTTCGTCTCTCCCGACGCCGGATTCAGCCCGCCGCGAATCATGCTCCTGGATCTCGACTCCGAGATTCTCGTGTCCGGAAATCCGCGGCCGCTGGTTGATCCGGCGGGACCTGGATCGGATAGCTGTCAGGCGCCGGCCTGGTCGCCTGACGGCGAGCAGGTGGTCTACTCGTGCCGCAACACCAATCCTCCCGACGCTCAAACACCGATCGACACGTTATGGGTCGTCGATCGCGATGGGTTGTCTCCACGGGCGTCACACCTTGGCGGGGTGTCGTCTGATTGGGGCTCGTGGCCGTCGAACCTTCAACCGGCGGTGACGCTCGATCGCCCGTTCGCCACGGCGATTACCGAGAGCGATGCCGACATCACGCTCACCGTGCCAGTGACGCTGTCGTTCTTCAACGGCGGCGCAGCTCCTGGCCCAATCGCGGTCACGTGGCAAATCCTGCCGGGCACGGCGACGGAAGATGTCGACTACTCGCCATCGAGCGGAACCTTCACGTTCAGGCCCGGTGAAACCTCGTTGCCACTTTCGCTGACGATCCGCGGCGATGATCAATCGGAACCGAACGAGTCGTTCCTGCTCTGCTTTGTCGCCGACCCGAACGCCAGCTCATGCCAGTGGTCCACGCAGGTGACGATCCGCGACGACGATTCCGGGAATCGGCCGCCGGTGACCGTCAACGATATCGCGGCAACGGCGATCAACATGCCGGTGACGATCGATGTCGTCGCGAACGACAGCGATCCCGATGGCACGCCGCTGATGCTGGTGTCGGCTGGAACGCCCGCGCACGGTGCGGCGACGCTGGCGGGCGGTCTGCTCACCTACACACCGGCTGCCGGCTTTGATGGTGTCGAACATTTCCTCTACACCGTGTCGGACGGCGTCAACACCGCACAAGGTGCGGTGAGCGTCTTCGTCGGCGAGGATCAACCGGCTCCGCCACCGAACACGCTGACCGTCACGCCGCCGTTCCTCGACTTCGGCGTCGTTCCCTTGAACAAGACTCGGGATCTGATCGTGACGGTGACCAACAACACCGGGGCACCGATCGGAATGTTCGAGCGCTGGCAGCTGACGCAAGCGCCCCCGTTTCCATTCGACGTTGAACTCGACGGTTGCGCACGCGTGCCGATCCTGAATCCTGGGGATTCATGCACGCGGCGCATTCGATTCTGGGGCGGGCCGGAGGCGGACGCGGCGAGCCCGGCATCGGTCGCCATCATCGATAGCGGCACTTCTCAGCCGGCGGCCACCATCCCGCTGTTCGCATCGCTGGGTCAGGCGGACAACGGTCCCAACACCGCACCGATCCTGGCCGACGATTTTGCTTTCCTGGCGCCAGGCTTCGATCACAACCTCGATCCGCTTCGCAACGACACGGATCCCGAGCACGATCTCCTGCAGCTGACGGCGGTATCCGATCCGCTGCACGGCAGCGCCAGCATCCTTCCCTGCGCGCCGCTCCACCGAGACACTCTGATCTCGGACTGCCTTGGCTACACGCCGGAACCCGGATTCGTTGGACTCGACTCGGTTGTCTATACCGTGACGGACGGGCGAGGCGGCGAAGCCTCGGCGACGTTCTACCTCTCCGTCGGCAATCCGGTCCCGATCGTCTCGAGCATCACGCCGAGTCAAGGGCCGGCGGCCGGCGGACAAGTGGTCCGCATTACCGGCGCCAACTTCTTCCGCCTCGGCACGTCCGCGGAGTTCGTGTGTCCGAGTGTGATCCGGCGGCTGATCATCAACAGCCTCAGCGACAACGAAATTGTCGCCACCACGCCGCCCGCGGTTGGCCCGGGGGTCTGCGATCTCCGCGTCAGGGTTCTGGCCGGACAGCCAGGCGTGCTCGCGAATGCGTATCAGTACCAGGACCCTGTCAACGAAGCGGATCTCAGCATCATGGCTGGCGCGTGGCCCTGGACGGTGGATGCCGGCGAGACGCTGCGCTACACCGTGTGGGTCACCAACAACGGGCCATCACCAGCGTCCGACGTCTCGATCAACGTGACCGGTCCGTCGAGCTTGATCTTTGGCGCGACGAACTCGCCGGGCGGGCCCTGCGTCAGGACGCCTTTCAGCAATTCACTCGATTGCGTCGTCATCGCGCCGATCGCACCCGGCGGTCAGTACGTCCTGACGATCGATGCGAGGCCGACCGCCGGCGGAACGGTGTCCGCCAGTTTCAATGTGACGGGCAGTCCGGGCGATCCTGCGCCGGGCAACAACCAGGTAACGGTCGATGTCGACGTCACCGCGGTCGCCACCTTTACGGTGATCAACACCAACGACGCCGGACCTGGCAGCCTGCGGCAAGCGCTGATCAACGCTAATAACAAGCTCGGCCGGGACGTGATTGACTTCGATCTGACCGGTGCGCAGACGATCACCCTGCTGGCTGCGCTTCCGCCGATCGTGTCGCCGGTCACGATTGACGGGCCCGGTGCGTCCCTGCTGACGGTCAGGCGCGACGGCTTCGCGGCCGACACTTTCCGCATCTTCGACATCGAAGCCTCGGCTGCGCCAGAGGTGGCGATCAGAGGTCTCACGTTAACTGACGGACACGCGGCTGGCGACGGCGGAGCAGTCAGAGTCGCCGGAGACGGCGTTGTCTCCTTGACCTTGATGGATTCTGTGCTGACCGGAAACGCGGCCACGGGAGCTGGCGGTGCTGTCGCGGTCAACGCCCTCACTCCGCTGACGATTCACGGCAGCGTGATCAGCGGCAATGTTGCGTTCGGTGGTTCAGGCGGTGGGATAAGTTACCTCGGGGTGGCCAACTTGGTTGTCCGCCAGACCACGATCTCGGGAAACGTCTCCATGGCGTCAGGCGGTGGCTTGTTCATTGACGAGCCCGCATCCGTCGTCATCGAGCAGTCGACCATCTCGGGCAATACGGCGGCCACGAACGGCGGCGGCATACACGTTGGCGACGCGAGCTCCGACCTGATCGTACGCAACTCGACGATTGTGTCGAACACCGCTCACAGCAGCGCCAGCGGCGAAGGCGGCGGCGGCATTTTCGCCCCCGCGACAATCCTACCCACCGTCGTCAATACGATTCTTTCTGGAAACAGCGCGTTGAATGGTGCCGACTTGCTCGCCGGGCTGGTGAGAATCGACTTCTCCGCCATCGGCAACACTGCCGGCTTCATTCTCGGAGGCGCCAACAACCTCGTTGGCGCCAACCTGATGTTGCAATCGCTGGCCGATAACGGTGGCCAGACGCCGACGCACCATCCGTCGCCGGGCTCGCCGCTGATCAATGCCGGATCGAACGCGGCTGTGCCGACGTCGCTCCTCTTCGATCAGCGCGGTACGACCTTCGTTCGAGTTTTCGGTGAAATCGTCGACATCGGCGCGGTGGAGGCAAGTCCGGCGCAGGTCACGATCAACCAGGCTGCGGGTCAACCCGATCCGACTAACGCCATCCCAATCCAGTTCGACGTCGTATTCAACCAGCCAGTAACAGGCTTCGGCCCGGAGGACGTCTCGTTCGCGGGTTCGACGGCCGGCGGAGGCCTTGTCGCGAATGTCTCGGGAAGCGGCAGGACCTACACCGTCGCCGTGTCGGGCGTTGCAGGCAGCGGGCAGGTCGTAGCGTCCATTGTTGCAGGCGCGGTGGCTAGCGTGGGCGGACTCGGCAACTTCGCCTCAACCAGCATTGACAACTTCGTCACCGTGAACTTGGACCTTCCCGCTGACACGACGCCGCCGGTCGCCGTCCTCGACGTGCCGCCGCTGATGCTCGCGGGCGAGTCGCTGACGCTGTCGGGTGCGCGATCGACCGACGTCGGCGGCACGGTCGCACGATACCGGTGGCAAATTCCGGACGCCGGCGTGGACGTCGAGACGACCGATTCGTCATACGAGGTGGAGTGGGCGCTGCTCTCGGCCCTTTCGCCCGACCAGCACACGGCCCGCCTGATCGTCACCGACTCCAGCGGGAACCCCTCGGCGCCGGCGAGCGCAAGCTTCAGCATCCTGGTGAGCCAGTCGATCACGCCCGCGAACGGGGCGCCGCCGACGGCACCGAGGGTGCCGATCAATACCGGCGCGGGTGATCAGCTCGATCCTCACGTCAGCAAGGACTTGATGGCCTACACCGATAACGCCACCGCCGGTCCCTCCATTCGATTCTTCGATTTCTCGACCGGAGTGGACGCGATCGTTCCCACTGAATTCGGCAATCACGACGTGCTCTCGGACGCCAACGAAGGTCGAATCGCGTTCTCTCGTTCGAGTTCGACGGGGCAATTCTCGGTGCTCATGTTCGTGCCGGCCACAGGAACCACTCACGTCGTGGCTGCGCCCGGCACCGGCTTCTACTTCGACACGGCGATCGGCAACAACACGGTGGCAGTCACGGAGGAGACTACGTCCGGCGAGACCCAGATTGTGACGGTGAGTCTCGCCACCGGACTTCGCGAATCGCTCGGCTCGGCGCAATTCAACACCGCTCCCAACGTGTCGCCTGATGGCAACACGCTTGTCTGGCAGGGCTGTAACCAGAGCTTTATCGACTGCGACGTGTTTAAAGCGATTGGCGGGCCCGGCGCCTGGGTCGTCTCGCCGGTAACTGCGACGACCTCCAGTGACATGTTCCCAGACACCGACGGTGCCCACATCGTCTACAGCTCGGACCGCGCGGGCTCGACCGGTGCCACCGACGTCTATTTCCAACCGACCGACGGAGGTATCGAAACCAGGCTCAACCTCGCAGGCGCCCAGCGGTTGCCCAGCATCAGCCGCGGTGTGATCGCGTTCGAGAGCACGAACCCGGGCGAATTTGCCGCCGATCTCTACGTCTACGACATCGCGACCAATCTGCTGTATCGCGTGACGTCCACGGCCAATGTCAACGAACAGCTCAACGACATCAGTGTCCTCGACAACGGCGACGTCCGGGTGGTGTGGGCCGCCAACGACGGTCCGTTCCTAGACTTCAACGTCTACGCAAAGACGTTTTCGCTGCTGCCGCGGCCCATGCTGACGGTGGCGCCCGCCGCGGGTGTCGCCGGCGAGTCGCTCACGCTAATGGCGACGCTGACGCTCAACAACAACCCCGTCGGCGACGCGCTGCTCGAGTTCCATCTCACCGGAGATCCAGCGGTGGCCTTCGACCGGACCGATGCCAATGGCGTGGCGAGCATCAGCGGCGTGTTCAACGTGAATCCCGGAACGTATCCGAATGGCATCGTCGTCAATTTCCCTGGCGACCTCGGACGTCGCCTGGGTCCGGCGACCGGGACCGCCGCACTGACTATCGGCCGCGCGTCGACTGCGCTCGCGCTGACGACGACTCCAAACCCCGTTGTCGTTGCGGGTGCGCTGACGGCGACCGCTGTTGTGTCGTCGGCCTTTGGCATCGCCGCCGGCGACGTCCTGTTCACCCTGCGCGACAGCGCCACCGTCACGCCGCTCGGCACCGTGCCGCTGGTCAACGGAACAGCGACATTCGTTCATTCGGGTCTATCCGTCGGCGACCACGCGATCTGCGGCGAGTACGCCGGTAGTGCTGTCCACGAAGGCAGCCTGAATTGCGAGCGGGTGACAGTGGTAAGGGCCTCCTCGCAAGTCAACTTGTCCTCATCGCGAAATCCGTCGATCACGACCGGTCCGCCGGTGTTCATCGCCACCATCCAGACGATGGCGGCGACGCAGCCAACAGGAAGGGTGGAGTTTTTCGCGAATGGCACGCTGCTGTGCCGATCGACTGTTCATTCGCTCGGCGGCGTCCGGACGCAGGCCTCGTGCGGTGCCGCGCCACTGACGCTCGGTACGCACACGGTTACGGCAAACTATACCGGCGATTCGAACTTCGACGCCGGCAGCTCAGCGACTCTCACTCAGACGGTTCAGCCCGGCGGCTATCTGGCACTCGATCTCGGATTCGTCGGCGAGGCCGTGGCCCTCAGCCCCAACGGATGGGTCACGGGCAACTCGGAGGTGAAGTCCGCGCTCTCAACCTCGACAGCCGTCACTGCTTACGTGCATAACGGCACCACGCTCGGCACGCCTCAACCGATCCCCTCGCTTGGCGGAGCCAAGACCACCGCGGTCGGTGTCGACGACGCGGGACGAGTCGGAGGTTCCTCGACCACCGCGACGGGCGACACACACGTCTTCCTGTTCGACGGCACGACCACGCACGATCATCACAATCCCATGTTCGGCGGACCGAACAGCCGCGCGATGGCGATGAACTCGAGTGGCGTCATCGTCGGCCTGGCTGACACGGCCGTCGGGTTCCGCGCCTTTGTCCACCTGCGGGCCGGTGCGTTCGATCTGGGAACGATTGCCGGTGGCACCAACAGCGCGGCGTTCGCAATCAGCGAGCCGGTGTTCGGGACGATCGGCCTCGGACATATCGCCGGAGTCTCGACGGTGCCCGGCGGTGCCGGACATGCGGCCCTGTTCGGGGGAGCGACGGCGACCGACCTCGGAACGCTTGGCGGTCTCGCGAGCAGCGCCAGCGCCGTGAATCGCGCGGGTGAGTCGGCGGGATTCTCCGACATCGCCGCCGGAAGTCGCCAGGCCTTCATCCATCGCGACGGGGCGATGTTCGACATCGGCAGCTCACTCGGCTCGTCGCTGAGCCTGGCGACAGCGATGAACGACGCCGGACAGGTAGTAGGAACCTACACCGACACTTTCAGTAGCATTCCGATCACGCGGACGTTCCTGCACTCCCTCGACGCGACGACCGATCTCGGGCCTGGCACGTTTATCACGCTCAACAATGCCGGCGTCGTGGTTTCGAACGTATCGAATCGAATTGCCGTCAGAACCGGCGGCTCCGTGCTGTTTCTCGGCTTGGGTTCTGGGAGCACGCTGCCGAACCAGGGCGCAATCTTCAGCGCCGCAGCCGTCAACGACGACGGGCGCATCGCGGGATTGGTCATGGGCGCCAACGGTCAGCCGCGTGCGACCGTGTGGATCCCGGTGCCGCTCTCTTCACTCGTTGCCGACGCCGCTGCGGCACCGGCAGGCGCGACCGTCACGCTAGCCGCGACCCTGACGTCGCAGGGCGCCCCGGTTGCGAACAAGACCATCCGTTTCTCGATCGACGACGTCGACGCCGGAACCGCGCTCACAGACGCGTCCGGCAGGGCAACGCTGACCACGACCCTGCCTGGGCTCGCGCCAGGCGTCTACCCGGAGGGAATCCGGGCGCTCTTCATTGGCGACGAAACACTCGGCGCCGCGATAGCCACTGCGGCACTCACCGTTGAAGCGCCATCGGCGGACCTGAGCATTGCCGCCACAGTCTCGCCCGCAACGGTGGACGCCGGTGGGACTGTGCGCTACACCGTGACGGTCACGAACAACGGGCCGTCGCCGGCCTCCGATGTGTCGATCAACGTGACCGGGCCTGCGAGTCTGATTTTCGGCGCGGCCAACTCGCTATGTCTCAGAACGCCGCTCGTCAACTCGCTCGACTGCATCGTCCTCGCGCCGATCCCGGCTGGCGGTCAGTACGAGCTGACAATCGACGCGAGGCCAACCACTGCCGGAACGGTGTCGGCTACGTTCACCGTAGCCGCCAATTCGAGCGACCCGGTTTCGGGCGACAACCAGGCCGTCGTCGCCGTGACCGTCAATCCCGCGACGGATCTCTCAATCGCCGTCCTCCCCTCTCGCACGCTGCTGGCGGCCGGCGAGTCGCTGACCTACACCGTGAGCGTCACGAACAACGGGCAGATAGCGGCGCCCGCTGCCCGCGTTTCGATTACGGCGGACATCGGCTTCACGATCGATCAGACGACACTGCCCGGCCTGAGCTGCATCATTGTTTCTCGCACGTGGACGTGTGTCGTCGGCATTATCGGTCCCGTTGCCGCGGCCCAGTTCTCCGTCATCGGGCGGGTCACGGGCTCGGGACCGGGGACCAATACGTTCTCGGTCGCCTCCGGGTTGCCCGATCCGAGTCTCGCGAACAACACGGTCGCGCTCGCCTTCGACGCGCGGCCGACGGTCACGATCAATCAGGCCGCGGGTCAGAGCGACCCGGCCGCGAGCGCACCGGTCAATTTCACGGTGGTCTTCAGCGAACCGGTCACCGGCTTCGGTGCCAGCGACATTTCGTTTGCCGGGTCCTCGGTTGGCGGCACCCTCGCGGCCACCGTCTCGGGCAGCGGCGCAAATTACAACGTCGCTGTCACCGGCATGTCTGGCGTGGGCCAGGTCGCAGTATCGATACCGGCAGGCGCAGCGGTCGACAGCGGCGGCAATCCGAGTGCGGCCTCGACGAGCGACGATTCGACCGTTCTCTTCGGCGTGGCCACGGTCGTCGCGTTTGTGTCGCCGAGCAACGGCGGTAACGCCGCGGTCACCGCATTGAAGTTCGGCAATTCACTCACCGGCATCCTGTTCTACAGCCGGCCCGGAGTGCCACCGCTCACCGCGACACGCTTCACGTCGCTGGTGATCGACGGACAAACCGCGGCGCTGGAAGGCTTCAGCACCAACAACCGGTTCTTCGTCGTCAGGGCGCGCGACGGCGGGCCGGGCGGAACGGATACGTTCCGGCTGTGGATCGAGGGAGCCGAACAGACGGCCGCGACCGGCGCGATCTCGACCGGCACCGTGGTCGTGTCGCCGTGGGCGCCCGACACGCGGCTTCGCGGCTGGGTCGATCTGCACACGCATCCGATGTCGAACCTCGCGTTCGGCGGCAAGCTGTTCCACGGCGCGCCGTCGGTCGGGTCGCTGATGCCCGCGGTGCAGATGCCGAACGATCCGGAATGCCGCTTCGACCAGCGCGCGACCAGCATCGCCGAAGCCCTGTCGCAGGATGGGCCAACGCGAGGCAACCCGCTGCAATCACGATGCGGCGACTTCGCTCGTCAGGCGGTGATCGGCGCCATCGAGTTGTTCAACGGCGCCTCCATTGCCTCCATCGGTTCCGGCGGCTTCCCGGCGTTCACGTCCTGGCCCAGGTGGAGTGACATCACCCATCAGAAGATGTGGATCGACTGGATCCGGCGGGCGTGGGAAGGCGGTCAGCGCGTCATGGTCGCGCTGTCGCACAACAATCGCGCGCTGGCCGGGATGCTCGGTGCCGGCGGTCCCATCAGCGGCGTGCGTAACGACAGCGCCTCGTCGGATCTGCAGATCGAGGAAATCAAGCAGCTGGTCGGCGACCACTCCGATTTCATGGCGATCGCCAGGACCCCCGAAGAACTGCGCACCATCGTCGAAGACGGAAAGCTGGCCGTGGTGCTCGGCGTGGAGCTCGACAAGATTGGCGATTTCAGCACGTCGAGTGCGCCGACGGAGCAGACGATTGACGCCGAGATCGCGCGGCTGCATGCGCAGGGCGTGCGCTACATCCTGCCCCTGCATTTTGTCGATAACGCCTTCGGCGATACGGCGATCCACCAGAGCCTCTACAACGTGTTGAACTTCCGCGAGAACGGCACCTTCTTTACCGTTGGCTGCGCCAACACGGCGGACGAGATCGGCTTCCAACTCGCCGCGCTGCCGGTGATCCTCAATCCGCTCCTGCTGCCCGGGATGCCGATGCCGCCGGTGGCCCCGCTCTGTGTCGCGGGCGGGAGGTTCTTTGGTCACGTCAACACCCGGCGGCCGAACGGATTGACCGCGCGAGGCGAATTCGCGATTCGCGCCATGATGCGCCGCGGCATGATCGTCGACATCGACCACATGTCGGATCGCGCCGCGAACCGAACGCTGGCGATCGCCAACGCCGTGAGCGGCGGCGGCTATCCCGTCACGTCGGGACACACCGCGGTTCGCGATCGGGCGTCGTCGCAGTTCAATGCCGAAACTTCGCGGACGACGACGCAACTGGCGCGGATTGCGTGCCTGGGAGGGATGTTTGGTCTGGGCACCGACGCGGCAGGCGCCCACCGGTGGGCACAGCACTACGAGCGCGGCTACAACGTCATGCGGCGCGCGTTTGCACCCAATGGGCTGTGCCCCAGCACGTTGCCGCTCGGCGCCGGCTTCGTCGCCCTCGGCACCGATGCGAACTCGCTCGTCAAGACGCCGGTGCCGCCGATGCTCGATCCTGGAGGGCCGATACGGTTCGCCGACATCTACAACGCGAGCAATCCGCTCAATGCCGGCGTGCCCCCGCTCGCCAGAAGCAGCACCGGCACGAGAACGTGGGACTACAACACCGACGGCGTCGCGCACTACGGCATGTTCGTGGACTTCCTCCGCGACGTGCGCCACTTCAGCCTGCCGGGTTTGATGCCGGGCCGCGAGATGGTCGACGACCAGATGATGTACGGCGCTGACTACTTCTATCGAATGTGGTTGAAGGCCGACACGCAGAAGACGAGAGTGCCGTGAATGATCAACTCGCTTGCTGGCGGGCGACCAGCTCGTCGGCCCATTTGCCCGGTGCAGCCGTAGCGATCACGTCCTGCCGGCCGGTCCTCGTCGGATCGGCCGGCTCAATCCTCGGTGGACCAAGCGGTGCGTTGGCCGCGATCAGCTGCTCGGTTGCCACCGTGGCGAGCGGACGCGAGAACAGATAGCCCTGCCCGTAGGTGCACCCCAGACGTTCGAGCTCGTGACCTTGCGTCTCGTATTCCACACCCTCGGCCACCACCTTGGTGTTGAGCGTGTGCGCCAGCGCGAGAATGCTTTCGACGATCCTCGGACGCTCGGGGCGCAGCAGATGCTTCACGAATGATCGATCGATCTTGAGCGCGTCGACCGGCAAATTTGCCAGGTGGCTGAGCGACGAGTAGCCACAACCGAAGTCGTCCAGGTAGATCTTCGTTCCGAACTCACGCAGTTCGCCCAACAATTTGGCGGCATCGTTGGGGTTGGCCATCAACGCCGTCTCGGTGATCTCGAGACGGAGGTCGGGTGGGGCCATCGCCGACTTCTCGACCGCCTTCTCCACGATGCGGATGAAGTTGCGTTGCATCAGCTGACGCGTGGAGACGTTGACGGTCACGTACTCGAGCCCGGCATCGGGGAACCGCTGCCTCCAGCCGGCGAACGTCATACACGCCTGCTCCAGCATCCAGTTGCCCAGCACCTCGACGATGCCGAGCTCCTCGGCAAGCGGGATGAAGGTGGCGGGAGACACCGGCTTGCCATTGCGCGTCCACCGGGCGAGTGACTCGAACCCGATGCACTTCCTCGAGCTCAGCAGCACGATCGGCTGGTAGTGCACCTCGAAACCTTCGGCGCTGGTGACCGCGTGGCGCAAGTCGGCTTCCATCCCGAGCCGATCCTGCTCGCGCGCGTGCATGTCGGCATCGAACAGCTCGTGACGCGCCTTGCCGTGGGATTTCGCTTTATACATCGCCGTGTCGGCGTCACGCATGATCTCGTCGGGCGTGTCGTATTGCGCGTGGCCGAAGGCGATGCCGATGCTCGCCGAGGTGAAGACTTCGCGTCCGCCGATGGCAAACGGCGCACTCAGCGCTTCCTGAATGCGAAATGCGATCGCGTTGGCCTGATTGGCGTCGCAGAGCTCATTGAGCAGGATCGCGAACTCGTCGCCGCCGAGCCTGGCGAGCACGTCGCCCTGACGCACGCACGTCTCGAGACGGCGCGATACGCTCGTCAGCAGCTCATCGCCGATCAGGTGTCCAAGGTTGTCGTTGACGATCTTGAAGCGATCGAGATCGAGATACAGCGTGGCGAACGCGCTGGCATGGCGCCGCTTTTTGAAGTCATCCAACCGGCTCGCGAGCCGATCGACGAAGACGGCGCGGTTGCCGAGCCCGGTCAGCGGGTCGAGCGAGCCGGCGCCGTCGGTCGGCGCCGTCACGATCAGCTGATCGGTGGTCTCCGTCAGCGACCCGGCGATGCGCGCGTGGCCGTTGCGACGCACGGCTACAGCGCGGCAGACATAGCGCCGGTAACTGCCGTCCTCGTGGCGAATCCGATGCGCGTGCTGAAAATGCTCGCCGCCACTTGCCAGATGCGCCTCGAGTGCGACTTTCAACTTGGCGCGATCCTCGTCATGGATGCGATCGAACCACTCCGAGATCTTGCCGACGCCGTCGCGAGCCGGCAATCCGAGCATGGCGGCCCAGCGGCTCGAATAATAGAATTCCTGGCTTCGTGAATCCCACTCCCACAAACCGTCGCTGGCGCCCTCGGCCGCGAGGGCCAGGCGCTCCTCACTTCGCTTCAGCGCCGGGTTCTCCCGGGACTTGAGGTCGTCCCACAGCAGCGTCACGCCGTCCGAGACCGGAAGCACTTTGACCTGGAGCTGCTTGACGCCGGTCGGAGTCGGGAACGCCAACTGCGGCAGCGATCGTGCCGTGCCGCCTCCGGTGACGGCGGCGATCAATCGCGGCAGCTCCGTCTTCGCCAGCGCCGGCACCGCAGCAACAAGTGGCTGGCCAAGCGCCAGTTCGCGCGGGCACTCCAGAATCCGTTCGAGCCCGTCATTCCACAGCGTCACCACGCCGCGGGTATCGAGGACCGACATCCCCTGATCGAGGAACTCGCTCACCTCGCGCCGGCGCCGTTCTTCGTCCAGGCGCGTGAGATGGGCGTCGTACGCCAGGAGCACTGCGTAGAGCGGGAGGGCGCCAACGAGCGCCAACGGCCAGATCCGGTGTTCGACGATCCCAACGAGACCCGCCGCGACGCCGGCGGCGACCAGATAGGCCGCCACACCGTGCAGGAGGTTGGTTGAAGAGAGCTCAGGGAGCGGCTGCTTGGTGAGAAGCGGCACGACGAACAGCGCCGAGATACCCTTCACCACGCACCACGCGACCACCGCAACGGCAACCGGCACAACCGGTTCCGCTCCGAAGAAATTTCCCGTAGCGGCCCGAACCGCTTCGTGCGTGACGCCCGCTGCAACGGCGGCGGTCACATCGGTCAGTGAATTCGAGAGCGCGCGGCGGAACATCGGCGGCTGCGCATCGGTGAAACCGTGCATGACGGCGCCGGCAGCCGCGACGATCACCATCGCCTGCGGCCCCAGCAGCATCAGCGCCGCAAAATCGATCACGAAGGATGGCGAGACGGTGGCCCAATCGAGCCCGGCGCGCCGGCGCGTCGGCAGCGCGCCACTCATCATGGCGACGACGACGAGGCCCACGAATTCTGGGGTGCGATTGGGATGCGGATAGCCGGACAGGCCGAGCCACACCGACACCCCGAGCATGAACGCCGCGAAGGCCGGCGCCAGCGGACGGCGACTCCAGTCGGCAAGGGCCGTCCTCACCGAATCGGGGACGAGGAGCACCGAGTCTGCCTAGCAAGGTAGCTGCCACCGCCGTCAATAGCTAACTTGTTCTTTAGAAACGAGATGGATCGTTTTGCAGGAGTGTTAATCCGGCCACAATTGCGTCATCTCGAGACATGGCGCACAAATCGGTGGTCTTGCTGACGGAAGCGCCATGGCGTGAGCGCACTCATATAATCGCCGGCTATGACGCGACTTCTCACGACTCTCCTTCTCACCTGTGTCGTCGCGCTTCAGGCGCAGACTCCCGGCACGCCGGTCTTTCCGGGTGCGAGCTGGGAGACTGTCGCGCCACGCGACCTTGCCGCCTACGGCTGGTCGCAGGATGCGCTGCGCAAGACCAGCGACTACATTCGCGACGAATCGAACACCACCGGCCTGGTGGTGGTCGATCGTGGACGCATCGTCTATCGCTACGGCGACATCGAAGAGTTGTCGTACGTCGCGTCGGTGCGCAAGAGCATCCTCGCGATGTTGTACGGCTATTGGGTCGAGAACGGCACCATCAAGCTCGGCACCACGCTCGAGCAGTTGCAGATCGACGACATCGGCGGTCTGCTGCCAATCGAGAAGCGGGCGACCATCGATCACGTCATCACCGCGCGATCGGGTGTCTACCATCCAGCTTCATATTCCGGCGACGATCTTGCGCAGGCGCCACCGCGCGGATCGCAACAGCCGGGCGCCTACATGCTCTACAGCAATTGGGACTTCAACGTCGCCGGCTTCATCTTCGAGCAGCTCACCAAACGCAACATCTATGACGAGCTGCAGTCGCAGCTGGCGATGCCGCTGGAGTTCGAAGACTGGGATCGCAGCGTGCAGGAGAAGGCGGGCGACCTGACGATCTCCAAGTATCCTGCGTACCCAATCGTCGTCTCGACCAGAGACATGGCGCGCATCGGCTATCTGATGCTGCGCGAGGGCAACTGGAACGGCCGGCAGGTGGTGTCGAGGGAGTGGACGAGAAAGATCATCAGCGTCGTGACGCCGATTGCCGAGATGAACCCGACGCGGCGGCGCGACGGCTACTACGGGTACGGCTACATGTGGTGGCTGTGGGACGGACCGAAAGCGGTCGCTCCGTTCAAAGGCGCCTACTCGGCGAACGGCGCCGTCGGCCAGTGGATCGCGGTCTTCCCCGCGATCGATCTCGTCGTCGCGCACAAGACCCACAACATTTACGGCCGCAGCACCAACAGCACGTCATGGCATCGCACCGTCGAACTCCTCTTCGAGGCTAAAGGCGTGAAGATGCCGGCGCCGTATCCGTGGGCAACGCGATCGACGCAGTAGCCGGGCGCGATCAGCGCTTCCTCATGAACTCGACGGCCCGCCCGACTTCGGGTCGTTCACCGTCGGCGTGCTGCGCCAGCTCGACGACGCGACCGTAGTACTTGGTGGCGTTCGCGGCGTCTCCGGCCGCTTCAGCTGCCATGGCGGCGCCGTACAGGCCGCGGAAGCGATTGGGCTGCTGTTTCAGCGCGCTTTCGAACTCGGTGAGCGCTTCCTTCGGTCGCCGGGCCTGCAACAGCAACTCTGCGAGCAGCTCGCGCATCGGATACAGGCGATTCTCCATCGCCACGTGCTTGATGCTGCCATCCTCTCGATCGGCCGCCTGCCGCATCAACGTGACTGCCTGATCGACCGCGCCTTCGCTCAGTGTGATCCATGCGGACACGGCGAGGATCTGGTCCTCGGTCCGGTCGGCCCAGTACGAGTCGCCTGACTTCTCCATCGCAGTGCGCAGCCGGCGCATCGCATCGATCTCCCGTCTGGCGCCGGCGCGATCGCCAAGCCGCGCCATGCCGTAGCCGCGAGTGAAGTGCGTCAACGAGTCTCCTTGCGGATACTCGGTCGGTGTGATCGGCAGCGCTGCGGCGGCTCTCCAGTCCGCGCGTTCGAGCACATAGCGCGCGGGCATCGCCGCCTTCGCCGTGTAGTTGGCCAGGCTCGGTGGACGATCGCCGCGTTCAAGCGTCGCCAGCGCCTGCTCGATCATCTTCGCCGCGGCGGCATCCTGGCCCAGTTGCAGGTGCGCATAGACCGTGAAGTCCGCCGCGTGGTAGTAGTCCGGTTGAATCTCGAGCGCCGACAGGTTCGAGGTGATCGAGTCCTGCCACATGCCGACCATCGAGTAGATGTGCGCCGGCATGTGACGGGCGTGCGGCACCGCCGGCGCAATCGATGCGTAACGCCGCGCGGCGGGGATGCCCTGGTTGGCGAACGGCGCAAAGTCGTAGGCGTGGATCAGGTAGTGGGTAATGCCCGGATGCTGCGGGTTGGCGGCGTAGAGCTTCTCGAGCACGTTCGCCGAGGCCAGTTGATTCTTGTAGGTCATGTCGCTCTTCGGCGCCGATGCCTGCAAGGTGAGCGCGTAGTAGACCTGCGCCTCGAAGTCCTCGGGAAAGCGTCCGGCCAGGCGTTGCATGGCGTTGGTGTACGAAGTCAACCGCTGCTCCACCGGCACCGTGTCGTGGTTGCGGAAATACTCGCGGATCGCATCGAGCCACATCCGCTCGCGCTCCGTTTTCACATCAACGCGCCGTGCCTGCTCGAGCAGCTCCCACGCCGCGCGCGCGTTCTGGGCCGACGGCGGCGACGACAACGTGTTACCCAGCAGGTCGAGCGCGATGCCCCAGTACGCAATCGCACACGCTGGATCCTTATCGAGCACAGCGCGAAACTGTTTGCCGGCGTAGTTGAACCAGTAGGAATGCAGCATCGCCACGCCGGTTTCGAAATCGGTCTGGACCGACGGCTGGCATGAGGTCGTGAAGCTGACCTTGCCGAGTTCGTGATGTTGGGCGATGGGAACGGATGAAGCGGAGAGCGTGGCAGCAAAGATTGCGAGAACGATGGAGCGTCGACAGCGCATGCAAGGAGAATGTGCGGAACCGGCGAGCGATGTCAACGGGTCAAAACTCTGTGCAGGGGAGCCTCTCGCGCGGTGGTCCGGCGCTACACTGCGCACATGCTGGACTCCCTCGTTCAGGATCTGCGGCACGCGCTTCGCCACCTGCGGCGCTCACCCGGCTTCGCGTCGGCCGCCGTGGTGACGCTAGGACTGGGCATCGGCGCCAACAGCGCGATGTTCAGCCTGGTCAACGTGCTGCTCTTGCGACCGCTGCCAATCGCCGACCCTCACGGGCTGATCGCCATCTCGGGCCGCAATCAGCAGCAGCAACTTCAACTCACGCCGATCCCGGCGATTGAATCGCTGAACCAAGAGGGCCCGTTCCAGCCGGTGTGTGGCTATAACGCCGGCGTCATCCTGTCGATCGAGGCGAACGGGTCGCCGGCGCAGGCGATTGGGGGCCTCGTCACCGGTGAGTGCTTCGCCGCATTTGGCGTCGCGCCGATCCTCGGCCGCACGATCACTGACGAAGATGCGCCGCTGTTCACGCGCGGCCGCATGGTGACGGTGATCGGCCATCGACTCTGGACGCGGCTGTTCAACGCCGAGGCTTCAGTGATCGGCCAGTCCATCAAAGTCGAGGGCGCCACGCTCGAAATCATCGGCGTCATGCCTGAGGGCTTTGTCGGCTTGCATCCTCACTCGTCGATCGACTTCTTTGCGCCGTTCGATACCTGGTCGCCCGCCCGGGCCGATCGCCGCCCGGCAGCCAGTCACATCGTGGGTCGATTGAAGCCCGGCATCACGTTCGCGCAGGCGGCCCGGCAAATCGACGCGCAGTGGAGCGCTGTGATGGAGTTCGCGGCGCCGGCCACCATGTCGCCGGCCGAGCGGCAAGCCATGTTGAGGGCGCGGCCGAGGGTCGAACATTTCGGCACCGGCTTCTCCATCTACCGTGACCTGTACTCGCAGCCGGTAGTGCTGATGTTCGGCCTCACAGTGGTGCTGCTGGCCATGGCGTGTCTCAACCTCGGCGGATTGCTGCTGTCGCGCGCGATCGAACGGAGGCCGGAGACGGCGATCCGACTGGCGCTCGGCGGAAGCCGGTGGCGCGTCGCCAGGCAGTGGGTGATCGAAAACCTGATCGTCTCGCTCGGCGGCGCGGTGCTGGCCATACCGTTGGCGTTCTCGCTGGTGCGCATCGTGGTCGAGCTGATGCCGCAAGGGGTGTTGATGGACACCGGGATGTTCACCCCAGATGCGACTGTGATCGGCGTGACGGCGCTGGTCGGCGCGATCGCGGGCCTGGTGATGAGCGTGGCGCCGATTCAGATGATCGCACCCAGACGTGTGTTCACCGGCGTCGGCTCGGACCGTACGGTGGCCCCGGCGACGACCCTCTGGGCGCGCGGTCTGCTGGTGGTACAGGTGGCGCTGTCGATGGTGATGGTGATCGGCGCGGGACTGCTCGGACGGTCGCTCTATCTACTCCAACAGGTCGACACCGGAGTTCGTGCCGAGAACGTGACGGTCGCCCGCTTGTATCCGCTGCCGAACGCCTACCGCACCCTCAACGACGCCGCATACTACCCGCAGCTCGTCGATCGCATCGCCGCGTTGCCCGGGGTGTCGGCGGTCGGCTACGGTCGATTTTTCCCTCGCCTGAGCCTCGCGTTCCCCGGCGATCCGATCGCGTTCGTGGGGGATCCGGACGGTGCCGCACGCGCCCGGCTCGAGGCAGTGTCTCCCGGATACTTCGAGACTCTCGGCATCCCGTTGATCCACGGACGCCTCAACAACTGGACCGACAACGCGCAACGGCGTCACGTCGCAGTGGTCAGCGAAGGGCTGGCACGCTCGCTTCAGCCCGACGGCCAGGTCGTCGGCCGTCGAGTGCGCTACGGCAGTGCGCCGCAAGATCAGGACGTGGAGATCATCGGCGTGGTGCGCAATGCGACCATGGGCAATTCGCGGCGCTCGGACTTGCCGATGCTGTTTCGCCCGGCCATGCAGCTGCCGCTGTTCGGACGGTATCCGACCATCCTGATTCGGCACGACCCGCAGGCGCTGTCGACCGTCACCACCGGACTTCGGCAGATCGTGGCGGATGGTGGCGCCGAGTTCGTCCTCGATATGCATCCGCTCCAGACGCTGCTCGACCGCGCGCCGGCAAGCGAGCGCATGAGCGCCGCGATCGCGATCACGCTCGGCATGCTGGCCATCGTGCTGGCCTTCGTCGGAGTGTTCGGCATGCTCGCCTGCGCGGTGTCGCGACGCACGCGCGAGATCGGCGTACGCGCCGCCGTGGGTGCCGATCAAGCTGACGTGATGTGGATGGTGATACGCGAGGGCCTGGTCTTGAGCGCGATTGGTGTGGCGATCGGTGTGCCGGCGGCATCCGCAGGCGGTCAGGTCTTGGGCAGCCTGGTGTTCGGGATTACTCCACGGGATCCGTTGACGTTCGGATCAGCGATCGCTTTCTTTCTTGTGCTGGGCCTGACAGCCGGCCTCGTGCCTGCTCGCCGGGCCGCGAGGGTCGACCCGGTGATCGCGCTTCGATCAGAATGACGCGCGAAAAAGTACGGGAGGTCGCCAACCGACGGCGACCTGCCCCGTAAAGCGATGGCCAAGCGAATCTGCGGATCTGCGGTCGTCAATGCAGCGAATCCTGGTCCCTCGCGCAACGCCTTCGAAGTGCTGGCCCGGAATCGGCGCGCCGAGAGTGTCGAAATTGTCGGCGCTCCAGGTCCCGGAAAACCGCGCGCCGGATCGCGACAGCGTGATGGTGGCCTCCATGACGAATGTGCCGGTCCAGGCCCCGTCCACCGTCCAGTTCCAGGCCGTGTGTTTGAGCTTGAAGGTGCGCGGGCCGGTCTGCTTCCAGATGCCGACACAGACGTTGCCGAGCACGGGGGGCAACCCACGGCTCAGCATCATTTCCGTGCCGTCGCTATGAAACTGCTGGAAGGCCTCGTCGAAGAGGTCGGGCCCCTTGCCGATCAAATACTCCGACCGCCACAGGCCGACCAGCGTTGCGGCACCCTCGTTCGGGTCATCATCGGCCGCTCGAGTGACGGTGCTTGCCGAATACGGCAATGCCTTGACGACCAGACCCCGGCCCTTGCCGAAACACGAGGCTTGCGCCTCCCCCGCGAACATTGAAAAAAAGACGATGACCGACACGGTGGCGGTCAACGTCAAACGATGCAGCATGGTTTGGTGACGTGTCATGAGTGTGCCTCCTCTTGCAGGCACAGTGGCGGCGAAGCGGCCGTTTCTCAAGGGACATCAGCGGCCATTGCTGACATGACCACTGATGTCCGCCCGGCCACAGCCACGCGCGCGAGTCGGAGATAAGATTCTGCTGACGTCAGGCATGCCCAAGGTCGAGCCGCTTTCGCCTCGTGATCGACTGGAGTCGTGGAAAGAGATTGCTGCCTTCCTGAATCGGAGTGAGCGGACCGTTCGCCGATGGGAAGAGAAGGAAGGCTTGCCCGTGCATCGGCTCCCTCACGACAAGCGCGGGTCGGTGTATGCCTTCATCTGGGAGCTCGAGGAGTGGAGGGAGTCTCGACGCCAGCTCCTGGAAGCCGAGCCTGCGCAAGAAGCGGATGTCCCCTCGGTCGATGGCACTGGCCGGCGATGGCCGGTGGCCGCAATCCTGGTGGGACTGGTCGCGGTAGCTGCTTCCGGCTGGGTCCTGACGTGGCCGGCGGGAACGCCTGACCCCGTCCGAAACCCCGAGGCGGTGCGGCTGGTCCAATTGGCGCAGTTCGCGTCAAACGCCGGACGAACTCAGATCGAAACGGGCATTCGTTACTACCAGGACGCCATTCGCCTCGATCCCGGTTATGCCGACGCGTGGGCTGGTCTGGCGACGGCGCATCTCGTACGCGTGTGGTTCTCGGAAGTGCCCGTCAAGCAAGCCGCTGCGCTCGCTCGCCAGGAGGCTGAGCAGGCGATGCGGCTCGATCCAGGCCTTGGCAGCTCGTGGCGCGTCGTCGCCGCGGCGAGCCACTACTTCGATTGGGATCACGCTCGCGCCGACAGCGAGTTCCGTAAGGCCCGGGAGTTGGGTCCGACAGACGCGGCGTCCCTCAGCTGGTATGGAGACTATCTTCTCGACCTGCGCCGCTTCGACGAAGCGCGCGACTACTACAAACGAGCGCAAACAGTTGCTCCGCGCTGGCTCGAACCAATTTCGTTCATCGGCAACGCGCATTTGTTCTCGGGCCATCCGAATCTGGCGATCGTGGAATACCAGCGGGTCCTCGAGTCGGAGCCAAACTACGGTCTGGGCATGCACTACCTGGGCCGCGCACACATGATGAAGGGCGAGTACGACAAGGGCATCGCATTGTTGAAAAAGTCGAACGAGCTCCTCGGCGAAATCCCGTTCTCTCTCGGCGACCTGGGCTACGCGCTTGCGAAGGGCGGCTATCGGCGGGAGGCCGAAGCGCTCCGCGCGGATCTCATCGCGCGGACGACCAAGGGTTACTATCCGGCCTTCCCGATTGCCGTGATTGAGATTGGACTGGGCAATACGAATGCGGCACTGGACTGGCTCGAGCGAGCGACCGACGAGCGCCACGTCGGCTTCTATCTTCCCTCCGTCGATTCGGTGTACGACGCGGTCCGGGGGCATCCACGGTTCAGAGCGGTCCTCGAGCGCATGAACCTCGGTTTCGTGGCGCAGTGAAGTGATGTGTTCGGAAAAATAGCGATCGGGGTTCTCGTGGCAGCAGCGTTCCTGACTGCGGCCGTCGCCGTATTTGGGATTTATGCGAGCGAGTCGATCAACCGCTCAGGCGGCACCGGGTGGCCGCTTCTCGCCGCCGTGGTGGCCGCGATCGTCACGCTGGCTTGCCTGGTCTCGGCCACCTGCAGCGCCTTTTCCCTGCTGCGGCGCGAGCCGCGGCGGACACTCGCCACAGTCATCTTCGTGGTGTGCGGCCTCGAAGTCTTGCTGGTTGGAGGATCGCTGGCCGGCATCGCGGTTCGCGCGCTGGGGCCGGATCCCAACGCTGCGCACCAGCAAGCGGAGGAGGAGCTGTCGGCAACACTCGTCGCACACTTCAACCGTGAAGGCATCGCGTTGAAACCGGGCGCACCGCGCGGAGGGTTTCAAACACACTGGTTCCTCGAGGTTGCCGATCTGAACTCCACGTGCCAGGTTCGCGTCGTCTTCCAGCACTTTCCCATTGACGCCACGCTCGATATGATGCGGCGGGCCAGCGGCAGCACGATCCCGCCGATGGTGCTCAATGCCGAAGCGCGGCTGGCAATGTCTCGTCCGATCCCGAGCGCCAGATCTGCGAATGCGTCGGTTTGCAGCGCGTGGTCTGAGAAGTCCTCAGACGTCTCCGCACACCTCGCGCGAGTGTTCGAGTCGTTCAGGCCTTGAGGTTTCAGGTGAGGCGAGTTCGATGCACAAGACAACATGCTTTTGCGGTCTGGTCCTCGCGGTAACCGTCGGGTCCGGCGTCGCCGCGGCGCAGAGCCAGTCCAAGACCTACACCGACTCGCGTGGAAGAGCGGTCGCCTTTCCGCTCGGCGACGCGTCGTTCGCCGACGAGGTCGTGGACTTCGCCGTCGGCAAGCCGGCGCCGCGCAACCCTCTCTGGAGCGATCCGAAGACCCTCCTCGGCCCGCCTGACTTCAACCCGAAGAAGGTGGACCCGAAGAACGTCGTCAACATGGTCCTCGGATGCGCCGGCACCGTGGTGCTGCGTTTCGTCGACAACGCGCTCGTCGATGTCGCGGGCCCGGATCTCTACGTGTTCGAGGTCGGTCCGGCCATCGAGCCGACACGCCTCGAGATCTCGCGGGATGGAACGACGTGGACGGATGTAGGGGCCATCCGCGGCGGCACCGCGGCCGTCGACATCGCCAAGGTCGCGAAGCCGGGAGAGCACTACCGATTCGTCAGGGTCACCGATCTCAAGCGCGCATGCGGTGGGCCGTATCCAGGCGCGGACATCGATGCGATCGGCGCCATCGGCTCGGCGCTGCGCCTGTCGTTCGATGCGTCGGTGTTATTCGACTTCGATCGGTCGGCTCTGCGGCCCGCGGCGCAGGCTGCGCTCACCGAAGCGGCCGTCAAGATCGCGACGTATCCCGGCGCGGCGGTGACCGTCGAAGGACACACCGATAACGTGGGCGCCGACGCCTACAACGCGAAGCTGTCGCAAGCGCGGGCGAATTCGGTCCGCACATTCCTGTTGTCGCGTCCTGAGTTGAAGGGCTACGCAATCACTGCCACGGGGTTGGGCGCCACCAGCCCTGTCACATCAAACGACACCGACGCGGGCAGACAGCGAAACCGGAGAGTGGAGATCGTCGTTACTCCGAAGCCCTGACGCGCTCCGGTCGAGCGTTCACGGTTTCCGCCGACGCTCGATGTCTTCAGCGGCCTCTTTTGCGGCTTGGTACGAAGCCGGTGCACCTTCGAACTTGCTCCCCGTGTTCGTGTAGATCGACAGACGCCATTGCATCCGATAAGCC
>Ga0187893_10003798_pt1 | contig 29820 bp, 24 predicted proteins | sample MA1701074metaG_FD_139574 | JGI IMG/M metagenome (GOLD analysis project Ga0187893, IMG submission 139574) | White microbial mat communities from a basaltic lava cave in the Kipuka Kanohina Cave System on the Island of Hawaii, USA - MA170107-4 metaG ...
AAGTCGTGCCCGTCGCCGCCCGATATCGCGTCCGAGCCTTCGCCGCCATCCAGCAGATCGTTTCCGGCCCCGCCGATCAGCGTGTCGTCTCCCCCGCCGCCCTGCCCCGTGTCGTCGCCGTCGCCCCCGTCGAGCGTGTCGTTGCCGCCACTCGCAATCAGAATGTCATTGCCCGACTCGCCGTAGAACAACTGATCGCCGGTGTCGTTGGCGTTGTTCTCGGAGTCGCTGATGTAGTCCCAGCCGCTGCCGCCGTACCCTTGAACGCCCGACTGCGACAGCACCAGATGATCGTTTCCACCCTTGCCCAACACCAATTGATTCGCGGATTGCGCAATTAACGACGCCTGATGATTGGGCTGACTACTAAAACTGTTCTCGCTCTGCTCCGTGCCTTCGAGATTGCCGTTCGTGGCAAGTGTCACGGGCCCGAGAATGATTCCGAAATCTCCGCTCCTGAAATCGAGAACCTTTATCTCGCCGGCTTCCGCCTGCTTCGTAATAGTGAGAACCCCATCGACCCCAGTGGTGCCGGTGAAGTCGTAGACGAACCCGTTCGTGTCGCTAAAACGGTGCACATTGCCCGCGACCTGTGTCTTCGTCCCGGCCAAACCGAGCCCCATGAACTCGATCTGCCCGAGCTTGAGGTTGCCCGGACCTTCGCGTACATCGGTGACCGTGTCCTTGCCGTCGCCCTTGCGCCAGATGTAAGTGTCGCTTCCCGAACCTCCGTCCAAAATGTCGTCGCCGGCTCCACCAACAAGCGTGTCCGAGTCCTTGCCTCCGTCGAGTTTGTCGATTCCAGCCCCACCCTCAAGGCGATCGTTCCCCGACTCACCCTTCAGCACATCCTTGCCTGCGCCGCCATAGAGTCGGTCGCCCAAGGCATTGTCCGAGCCGGCAAGCGTCCGACCCGCGTCATCCGCAAATGCAACGACCTGGTCGCGAAGTGGGCTTCTTCTTCCAGTTCGTTTTGAAGGGGGCGGAGACGTTTCCGGTAGAGCAAGGAATAGTTCCTCCTTGTTCGCTCTGTAGAACCGGTACTCCGTTGCAATGCTGCTGGCCCCAGGAATCTTTGCGAAGTCGACGGTGTCTCTGTTGTTGCGAAGAATTTCGGCAACGGCAAGCTTCGCTCTGTCTTCAGTCCAATCCAAAGTAAGAGTGCCCTTGCCGGTCGTCGCATCGTAGAGATCGAGCGGGCCATCTGCGACGTTGCTTGCACTACGCGGGTTGTGCTTGTCATAAAGAGAGTCGCGGCCGAGTACTGCAAAGCCTGTCAGCTCCTTGACAGCATAGCGATATGCAAGACCATTAATGGATTGAGATCGAGCGATGAGCTCGGCGGAAGGCATTCCCACCAGACTTACAAGTGTGAGCGGCGACTGTGGCGATTGGATTGACTTTATTGCATCCTGCACCGCGACGAGTGCAGAGTAGTAGTTCCGACGCCCCAATATGTTTCCAGGCTGCTCACTCCATTTTGCTTTGAACTCGTCGATGTCAACCGTTGGTGAAAGGTTCGCCGTGTTGCCCAAGAACAGGACATGCAATTGCTGCAGGAGTTTCTCTAGAGTGTCCCCGATTTGCGGTGACGATGCTTCATAGATCCTCGTGATATCGCTTAGCGACAGCCCTGGATTGAGTGAATAGATCAGCGCATGCATGGCCAAGCTATCCATGAACGGCTCTATCAAGTGGCTGTTTCTCTCGGTCGTAATGAACGTCTCTGGGCCGAGAGCTTGCGCACCTGTGAAAACACTTGAGATTAAGCTTGCGTCATTGCCCGGCTCAAGATTCTCGCTTTCAAGATTGATGATCTTGAGGTCTTTGAAGTTTGTTCCCGCGCTTGGAGCGACTGTCGAACGAAAGAGACCAACCAAGTTGTCGGTCAGCCGTTGCGCCCTAGGATCAAGGTAGGCAGCATCCGGCCCCATTGCTGCAGCCAAATACCCAGAGAAGAGGCTCGTGGGAACAAAAGGATAGCTGGCCGCAGTGGGATCAAATCCCGGCGCGTTGTATATGAATACCTCCGGATCGATGAGCTCGGGAAACAGCCTCGCCGCGAGCACCGCGAGGTGGCCACCTAGCGAATGGCCTGTCACACGAATTTTTTCATTTGCACCTATTAGACCCAGCCCCTGCCCATTGGACGTGACAACGAAGTCGATATAGATCGGGAAATACTCGGTCAGCTGTTGATCGTTCAGCCGAGAACCTGTTGCAACAACGGCTCCGACAGAGAGACGCTGCAAGGATGTCCGGATTTGCAACTGCGGAACGTTGGAATCTGTCGAACTTGCTCGTAGCCGCAAGAGGTAGTTGACGAGCGAAACCGCCTGCGGGAACGACATTCCCAAAACACCGATCGCAGCAAGATCTGCTTGATTCAGGTCTATGCCGTCTTGCGCAGTGGGCTCGGTTCCGCGAATAGCCAATACGCTCTGGCTGTCACGCTTGAAGAGGGTTGCGGCGAAGCCGACAGCGTCGTTGTCCTGATGCCCACCGACGGCGACCTTCCAGACGGGATCTCCGTTGGTCGCGCCAGCGTTGAAGAGCCTTTGCGCGAGAGCTAGCGGAATCCTCTCTGCTGCATCGGCGGCTGTCGCGATGCCAGCTCCAGAGAGCTCGGGTCCGCTGATGGCGACACCACCTAGTGGAACATACGATGCCGCTGCAAGAGCCGAATAGTCGAAGTAGTCGCGAATTGTCGGCATGATGCCTCCTAACCGCTTGGCGGTGAGATTACTTGCTCCAAAAGAGCGGGACGAGGCCCCCCCTTACCTAGCTCTGGACAGGTAGACAGAGTTGAACCAAACGCGCCTGCCCACATTTCATCTATCGTGTTTGCGCGGCGCTTGTACACGGTGTCCCTACCCAGAATTTCGTTCGTCTCGCTATCGACGACCACGCGCTCAAGGACAGACACGCGATGCCCCACAAGCTTGTGCGCCTGCGATTCGCGAAGGTGGAACCTCGCCGTTGGAGCAGCGATGATCGAGACTTGCCACGCATCGCCTAGTTTCTCAACGTGGCCAATTGGCGCTTTCGGGTCATTTCCGTAACCACGGTATTCGATGTAGCGGAAACGCGTCCTGTCCAGCTCCTTGATCGCGTCGGCACTGGTGACGACTCCCACCGTGATCGGTCGCCACCCGATATCGTCGAGGTAGCCGTCCGCGACAACCTTGCGTGTGACGTGAATTCCGGCGTTCTTGCATAGGTCGTTGAACTGAGATGCTATCCGCGCTTCCTCAACCCATGGAGCCGCCGCAAGCAATGCAACCGCAACGAGAGTTGGTACGACGAGCAACCATCTCCAGCGGGTTCGGCGTAGCAAATAGAGCAGAATAAGGGCAAGGCCTACACCCAACGAGGTGTAAAAAACCACAACAAATGTACCAATCCCTGACATAGGACCGTCCGTCCGTTGATAGCCTTTCAGTTCGTCTTTCTTTGCGCCGCCGCCTGCAGCCCTGTAAGCACGCGCCCAATCTGCTGATGCAGCGCGGCGAGGCCGTCGTAGCCCATCGCTACCCGCACGGCAAGCCTGCCGTTCACGGTCTCGGGCAGTTTGCCGCCCGCCTTCGCCAAGCGCGGCAGCGCGGCGAGCATGGCGGGCTCAAGGAAGCCGAAGTCGATGAACACCATCCCGGGGGCGGGGCTGATCGAGGTGTAGTTGGCGAGCACCGGCTGGTCGGAGTTGTCCACGGGCGCGAGGCGGATGCCCATGCGCGGGCGCGCGGGGGCGGCGCCGGCGCGGGTGTCGGCGGTCGCCGGGGCGGGCTTGTCGTCTTTTTTCGGGCTGTCGGCCATGGCTTTTCCTTTTTTCCGTTTCACGGCTTGGCTTTTTCTTCTTCGATGACGCTCATCTGGGTCGGCGGCTGGGCGCCGGCGCCGAACTGGAGCACTTCGTCGACCTGCAGGCCGCGCGGCAGCTGGTGGGCGATGAAGAGGAGCGTCACCTTGCCCTTCAGCTGGTTGACGGTCTGGGCGAAGCTCTCGGCGGTCGGGGCGTCGAGGTTGCTGGTCGCCTCGTCGAAGATGAGGACGCGCGGGTTCTTGAGCAGGGCGCGCGCGATGGCGATCCTCTGGCGCTGGCCGCCCGAGAGCCCGACGCCGTGCTCGCCGAGCGGCGTCTGGTAGCCCTGCGGCAGCGCCTCGATCACGTCGTGGATCTCGGCCTTGCGGCAGGCTTCGGCGATCTCGGCGAAGCCGGCCTGCGGGTTCGCCATCTGCAGGTTGTCGTAGACCGAGCCCGAAAAGAGCGTGGTTTCCTGCGGCACCACGCCAAACGCGGCGCGCAGCTCGTTCGCGCTCACGCTGCGGGTGTCGAGGCCGTCGACCAGGATGCGGCCCTCGGTGGGCGGGTAGAAGGCGAGCAGGAGCCTGGCGAGCGTGCTCTTGCCGCAGCCCGAGGGCCCGACCAGCACGGTGAGCTGGCCGGGCTTGATGACGAGGTTGAGGTTGCGGTACAGCCACGGGTGCTTGTCGGAGTAGCGGAACGAGAGCGCCTCCAGCTCGATACGGCCGCTCCGGGCGGCGCCCTCGGCCCGCTGGGGAATGAGCGCGTGCGGCTCGGTGGGCATGTCCATGATGTCGCCCAGGCGCCGTACCGCGATCTCGGCCTGCTGGAACTGCTGCCACAGGCCCACCAGGCGCAACATCGGCTGCGACAGCCGGCTCGCGAACATCTGGAACGCGACCAGCATGCCGATGGTGAAGGTAGCGCCGCCCGCGGCGGCGAGCGCGGCGCTGTCCATGACCAGCAGCGCGCCGACGATCAGGATCGCCGCGGTCATCGCCTGCTCGAGCGCGTTGGCGATGGTGTTGTAGCTGTTGGCGAGCTGCCGCGTGGCGAAGCCCGCGGCGAGGTACTGCGCGAGCTGCTCGCCGTAGCGCTCCTCCAGCACCGGCTCCATCTGCAGCGACTTCACCGTCGCCATGCCGGAGACGTACTCGGTGACGAACGCGGTGTTGCGCGCGCCGGTGAGGAACTGGTGGTTGAGCCGCGCGCGGAACAGCGGCGTCACCGCCACCGAGAGCGCGGCGATGAGCAGCAGCGCCGCGAGCGCGATCAGCGTCAGCTTCCACGAGTACCAGAACATCACCGCGAGGAAGACGACGAGGAAGGGGCAGTCGAGCAGCAGCGCCACCGCCGCGCCGGAGACGAACTCGCGGATCTGCTCCACCGCCTGCAGGCGCGCGACCAGCACGCCGGTCTGGCGGTGCTCGAAGTACGGCAGCGGCAGGCGGAACAGCTGCCGGAACACCGACTGGCCGAGCACCGCGTCGACGCGGTTGCCGGTGTGCAGCACCAGGTACTGGCGCATCCAGCCCATCACCGCGCCGAACAGCATGAACATCAGCAGCCCGACGCCGACCACCCAGAGCGTGCTCTGCGCGTGGTGCACCACCACCTTGTCGATCACCACCTGCGTGAACAGCGGCGTGGCGAGGCCGGCGAGCTGGATCGCGAGCGAGACGAACAGCACCTCGCGCCAGATGCGCTTGTGGCGCAGCAGCTCGGGCACGAACCACTTGAAGCCGAAGGCCTGCGTCGCGCCGCGCGCTTCGTCGGGATCCGCGGCGGCCGGCGCATCGCGGCGCAGCAGCAGCACGAAGGGATCGAACGCGGCGGCGAACTCCGCCAGCGGCACGGCTTTCGGCGCGCGCGCGCCGGACTGGAAATACACCAGCCGGCCGCCGTCGACGGCCGCGAGGATCACGGGCGCGAACGCCTCGCCCTCGCGGCGAAAAGCAATGCACGGATACGCCACCGAATTGAAATCGAGCGTCGCCGCTTCGCCCTCGCCGGCGTGGAAACCCAGCGCCGCCAGCGCGGCAAACAGTTTTTCGCGGGTGTAAGGCGGCGGGAACTGGCCGAGGAAAAGCCGCGGGTCGAAGGGAACGCGGTGCAGCGCGCACAGTTGCCCGAGCGTCCAGACGAAATCGTCCCGGGACACCGCTTCCTGCGTTACGCCGCTACTCGTGCTCTGCGCGGCCACGCTCTCCCCTAGCGCACGCGTTTGGTCCTGCAGGGGATAAGAATAGCCCTCCGCGATGCAGCCGCAATGGCCCCGCCGGTCTAGTCCGTCCGGATCATCTGATGGCGGCGCTGCGGCGATTGGCCAAGACGATGAGGTCCGCGCGCGAGGAGACGCCGAACGCGGCGTAGACCGCATGGGCGTGATGCTTGGCCGTGGCGGCGGCGATACCCAGGTCGCGGCCGATTTGTCCGATTGTCCTGCCGCGCAGCAGAAGGCTCAGCACCTCGCGCTGGCGCCCGGTCAGTCCGGACTCGGGCGTCTGGACCAGGTCTCCCGCCAGCGCCTCGGGCGGAACATAGGTGCCGCCCTCGGCGACGAGCCTGATCGCGCTCACCACCACCTTAGGATTTGAACTCTTCGGGATATAGCCCGCGGCGCCGGCCGCCAGCGCGCCACGGATCGTCGCCTGCTCCTCGAGGGCGGACACAACGATAACTTGAGCATCAGGAACTCCCTTGCGAAGGCGCAAGAGCGCGTCGACCCCGCCGCATCCCGGCAGGCCCAAATCGAGCAGCACCAGGTGCGGCGCGCGGGCTTTCGCCGCTTCCAGCGCCCCCTCGAGACTGCGCGCCGTCTCTACCTCCGCATCCTCCACCGCGCGCGCCACCGCGCCGGAGAGGTACTCCAGCATCATCGGGTGGTCGTCGACGATCAGGACGTGCATAGGCGCAAAGCCGGGGACGGGACCCGATTGTTAGTTACCGGGCGGCGGAAGACAAGCGGCTCAGCACCAGGTCGCGCGGATCGACCGCGATCGAGCGCGCCGCCCGGACCTGCCGCCACCAGCATCATCGCCGCCCCGGTTTCGGGCGGCAGATCCAGCACCATGGTGGCGAGCACGGCGATTAGGATCGCCTGCTGCACGGTCTATTTCTTCAGCGCTTTGAAACGGATGCGGCGCGGCCGCGACGCTTCCTCGCCGAGCCGCTTTTTCCGGTCGGCCTCGTATTCCTGGTAGTTGCCCGGGAAGAACGTCACCACCGACTCGCCTTCGAAGGCGAGGATGTGGGTCGCGATGCGGTCGAGGAACCAGCGGTCGTGCGAGATCACGAGAACGCTGCCGGCGAATTCCAGCAGCGCCTCTTCCAGCGCGCGCAGCGTTTCCACGTCAAGATCGTTGGAGGGCTCGTCCAGCAGGAGCACATTGGCCCCGGACACCAGCTGCTTGGCAAGGTGCAGGCGGCCGCGCTCGCCCCCCGAGAGCTGCCCGACCTGCTTCTGCTGATCGGCGCCGCGGAAATTGAAGCGCGCGAGGTAGACGCGCGAGGACATCTGGAACTTGCCCACGGTGATGACGTCCTGCCCGCCGCAGACATCCTCGAACACCGTCTTCTCGCCCTGCAGCGCTTCGCGCGACTGGTCGACGTGGGCGATTTTTACTGTTTTACCGATATTTATTTTTCCCGAATCTGCCTTTTCCTTACCCGTCAAAAGACGAAACAAGGTCGATTTGCCCGCGCCGTTCGGCCCGATGATGCCGACGATCGCGCCGGGGGGCACCATGAAAGAGAGCTTGTCGACGAGGAGGCGCTCGCCGAACCCCTTGGAAACATCCTCGAATTCGATCACCTCGTTGCCGAGGCGCCCGGCGACCGGGATGAAGATTTCCTGCGTTTCGTTGCGCTGCTGGTGCTCGTACTGCGACAGTTCTTCGAACTTGGCGAGGCGCGCCTTGGATTTCACCTGCCGGCCCTTGGCGTTCTGCCGCACCCATTCGAGCTCGGCCTTCATCGACTTCAGGCGCGCCTCCTCCTGCTTCGCTTCCACCTCCAGGCGCTGCTGCTTCTGCTCCAGCCACGACGAGTAATTGCCTTCCCAGGGAATGCCCATGCCGCGGTCCAGCTCCAGGATCCAGCCCGCGGCGTTGTCGAGGAAATAGCGGTCGTGCGTCACCGCCACCACGGTGCCCGGGAAGCGCTGCAGGAACTGCTCCAGCCAGTCGACGCTCTCCGCATCGAGGTGGTTGGTGGGCTCATCGAGCAGCAGCAGGTCGGGTTTCTGCAGCAGCAGCCGGCACAGCGCGACACGCCGCTTCTCGCCGCCGGAGAGTATTTCCACCCTGGCCTCCCAGGGCGGCAGGCGCAGCGCGTCGCCCGCGATCTCGACCTGCTGCGCCGAATCGGAGGAGTTCACCAGCGCTTCCAGCGTCGCCTGCTCGGCGGCGAGCTTGTCGAAGTCGGCGCCTTCCTCGGCATACGCAGCATAAATCTCGTCCAGGCGCTTCTTCGCCGAGGCGACGTCACCCAGACCCTGCTCGACGGTCTCGCGCACTGTTTTGGCCGCATCCAGCTGCGGTTCCTGCGGCAGGAAGCCGACCTGGATTCCCGGCATCCGGATCACTTCGCCCTCGTAGCCGTCGTCCACGGCGGCCATGATCTTCAGCAGCGTGGATTTGCCCGAGCCGTTCAGACCGAGCACGCCGATCTTGGCGCCGGGGAAGAAGTTGAGCGAAATGTTCTTGAGGACGGCGCGCTGCGGCGGCACCGTCTTGCTGACGCGGCGCATGGTGTAGACGTATTTGGCCATTGCTCTCTTTTATTTTGCCGGTTCCAGCCGCGCCAGGACACCCGCGGGCTCGTCGGTGAGCAGATAAATGTAGCCATCCGGGGCGACGCGCACGTCCCTGATGCGCCCGAGGACGCCCTGCAGCATCCGCTCTTCACGTATAACCCGTTCGCCGTCCAGCTTGAGGCGCACGAGCATCCGGTCCCTGAGCGCGCCCACAAACAGGTCGCCTTTCCAGCGCGGGAAACGCTCGCCGGCGTAGAACGCCATGCCGGAGGGCGCAATCGACGGCACCCAGACGTGCAGCGGCTGCGCCATGCCCTCCTTGCGCGTGCCCTCGCCGATTTTCGTGCCGGTACCGTAATTGACGCCGTAGGTGATCACCGGCCAGCCGTAGTTCACCCCGGCGCGAATCGCGTTCACTTCATCGCCGCCTTGCGGCCCGTGCTCGTGCGTCCAGAGCATGCCGGTGAGCGGATGCAATGCCGCGCCCTGCATGTTGCGGTTGCCCAGCGTGTATTTTTCGGGCTTCCAACCCGGCTTGCCGGCGAAGGGATTGTCCTTCGGCGCCCGGCCGTCGTCATGCAGCCGGATCACCGAACCGGCGTGATCGTCAGGCGTTTGTGCCCGGTCCTGCTCGCCGCGGTCGCCCAGCGTGATGTAGAGGAATCCGGCACGATCGAACACCAGGCGCGAACCGAAATGGCGGCCCGTCGTGCCTTTCGGGCTTTGCCGGAAGAACACTTCGGCGCCCTCGATGCGATTGCCCACCAGCTTGCCGCGGGCAACCTCGGTGCCAACACCGTCTGCGCCCTTGCCGGCGAACGACCAATAGACGAGTCCATTCCTGGCAAAATTCGGATGCAACGCCACATCCATCAAGCCGCCCTGTCCCAGCTGCGTGACCAAGGGCAGTCCGGCGACCGGTTCCGGATCGAGCCTGCCGTCCTTCGCCATGCGCAGCCGTCCCTGCCGTTCCGTAATCAGAAACCTGCCATCCGGCAGAAACGCCACTGCCCAGGGATGAGCCAGGCCGCCGATCACGCGAGTGACGACGAAAGAATGTTCTTCGCTACGGATAATCTGCGCGTGCGCCACATTCGCAGCGACAAGGCCAAGCACCAGGAGGATACGCAACATGAATGCGCTACTTCTTTTTCAACGTGATGCCCTGCTCGCGCGCGCTCGAAACCTTGCCGGCAGCTTGCCTTCGCCCAGGTCCCACATGATCCCTGCCATCAGGCGCAGCGCATCGCGCGCGATTGGAGCGAGCATGTGCTCGTTGGGCGCGTGCTGGCTGCAGGAGGCGTAGGAATGCGGGATCCAGACCGTGGGCAGGCCAAGGAGGTCGGAGAAGATGTCGTTCGGCAGCGAACCGCCGAGATTGGGCAGGACCACCGGCTTCCTGCCGGAGGTGCGCTCGAGCGACGCGGCGGCCCACTTCACCCAGGGATGCTCCACATCCAGGCGCGTGGCGGGGAAAAAACCGTCGCGCGCCGCCGTGACGCTGACCATGCGAAAACCTTTCTTCACGAGGTGCCGCTGCAAGGCGGGCACGATATCGGCCGGATCCGTGCCCACGACATAGCGCAATTGGCAATGCGCGCTGGCGCGCGGCGGGATGGCATTGACCGGCCGCTCCGGGTTGCCGCAGACGAAGGCCAGCACTTCGAAGCTGTTCCAGCCGAACACCCGCTCGATCGGCAGGAGGCCCGGCTCGCCCCAGTCCTGATCTATTTCGGGCGCATCCTCGCCGCCGTCCACTTCCAGTCCATCGAGCACCGCGCGCACCGCAGGCGTGAGCGAATCGGGGCGCCACTCCGGAACCTTGATCTCGCCCCTGGGGCCGGTGATCGTGGCAAGCGCCTGCGCCAGCACGATGCCGGGATTGGCGAGCAGTCCGCCCCAGTTGCCCGAATGGTGTCCGCCCGCGCGCAGGTCGACGACGAGGTCCATGTTGAGAGCGCCTCGGGTGCCAAGAAAGATCGTGGGCAGCTGCGGCGACAGGCGCGGACCGTCCGAGGCGATCAGCACATCCGCTTTCAGCAATTTCCTATTTTCAAGACAGAATTCCCTCAATCCGGGCGAACCGACTTCTTCCCCGGTCTCGATCAGGACCTTCAGGTTGAAGCCCAGCTTGCCGCGCACGGCGAGCGCCGCCGCCACCGCCGCGAGGTTGATGCTGTGCTGGCCCTTGTTGTCGGCGGTGCCGCGGCCGTAGATCTTGTCGCCCTCCCGGATCAGTTTCCAGGGTTCGATCCCCTTGCGCCAGGAAGCCTCCTGGCCGCGGATGACGTCGCCGTGCCCATAGGAGAACACCGTGACCAGCTTTGAATCCTCGATACGCTCGGCAAGCAGGAAGGGGCCGCCCTTCGTGGGCAGCGGATTCTCGAAGATGCGGCAGCGAAACCCCAGCTTCTCGAAACTCGGCTGCATCTCGGCGCTCAGGTAGCGCGCAAGGTCGGGGCCGCGGTCCGGATTCTGGCTTTCGGTGGGGATGGCGACGCGACGCGCGAGGTCGGCGAAGAATCCGCCCTCGTCGAAGTAGCGCTCCACGTGGGCGATCGCGTGATATCGGCTCATGGGCTCCGGATTGTAGACGGTGCTTGTGCGCCCTGCCGTGCCGGTGCACTATGCGCGCGGGAAGGAGTTCGATGCGGGTCGTCAAGCCACACCTGGTCCGGCGCGCCGAAAACGGCGGCGCAGAGGCGCGCAGCCGTGAACTCGAGCAGGTGCTCGAGCAGACCGGCGAGGCGGTGATCGTCAAGGACATGAACGCGGTTGTGACCTACTGGAACCGCGAAGCGTCCTCCCTGTACGGCTTCACCGCGCAGGAGGCGATCGGCCAGCCGCTGCGCAAGCTGCACGCCGCGTCCCTGTCCGAAGCCGAATACACCAAGATTCTCGATCGCATCCGCGCCGGAAAGCCGACCTCGGCTTCCACCGAGCGGCGCAAGAAGAACGGCGAAGTAGTCCGCGTGTCGCTCAAGACCACGCCCCTGTTTGATGCGCAGCGCAAACTGATCGGGGAGATCACCGTCGCGCGCGACGTCACCACGCTGCATCACTCCGAAGAGGCCCTGCGCGCGGCGCAGGCGACGCTCGAAGCGCGCCTCGCGGCGATCCGCGAGGCCAACCGCAACCTCACGCGCGAAATGGCCGCGCGCCGCAAGGCCGACGCGGCGATGCGCCGCAACAACCAGGCGCTCGCCGCCACCGTGCGGCAGCTGGAAGCCTTCCATCGCGACGGCGAGGTGCTGTCGCGGATGGCCGAATTGCTGCAATCGTGCTCGCAGCGCGACGAAGCCTACGCTATCGTGCGCGAGACCGCGGCGCAGCTGTTTGCGGACTCGACGGGCTCGCTTTTCGTCTACCGCGAGTCACGCGACGTGCTCGAACATGCCGCCGCCTGGGGCAACGGGCGCACGCCCGACGCGACCCTTTCGCCCGACGAGTGCTGGGCATTGCGCTTGGGCAGTCCGCACTTCGCGCCGCGCAAGGGCACGATCCGCTGCCGGCACGCGCACGAAAGCACCCCGTCCTATGTCTGCATGCCGGTCCAGGGTCAGGGCCAGATCCTCGGCCTGCTGCACATCGCGCTGGAGGTCAGCCCGCGCAGCATGCGCCCGGCGCGGGACGTCGAGCAGCGCCTGCGGGCGATGACCGACAGGGTCGGCCCCGCGCTCGCCAATCTGAAGCTGCGCGACGCGTTGCGCGTTCTGGCGCTGCACGATTCTCTTACCGGGCTGTACAACCGCCGTTACCTCGAGGACGCCCTGAAGCGCGAATTGCATCGCTCCACGCGCAGCGGCAAGCCGGTGGCGATGATCATGATCGACATCGACCACTTCAAGCGCTTCAACGACACCTACGGCCACGACGCAGGCGATTTCGTGCTCGGCATGATCGCCAAGTCCATCACCAAGAACATCCGCCCGTCCGACCTTGCCTGCCGCTATGGCGGCGAGGAGCTGGCCGTGGTGCTGGTGGAAGCGAACATCGAGTGCGCGATGGAGCGCGCGGACAAACTGCGGCTCGCGGTGCGGGAGACCAACCTTACGCACCGCGGCCAGGTGCTGCCCGCGCCCACCGCTTCGTTCGGGGTGGCGGTTTATCCGAGGCATGGTGCGAATCTGGAGGAATTCATGAAGGCGGCCGACACGGCGCTTTACCGCGCCAAGCAGGAAGGCCGCGACAGGGTGTGCGCGGCGCCGGAACCATCAGCGCCGTAAGACCAGCAGCACGCCGAAGACGGCGATGACGGCCATGCCCACGACCGACCAGGCATCCGGTACATGGCCGAACATGATCCAGCCCATCGCCACAGACCACACGAGCGCGGAGTAGCCGACGGAGGCCACCACCGCCGCCTGCGCATATCGGAATGCAAACGTAAGGACCAGTTGTCCCGCGGCGCCCAGCGCGAAGGAAATCGCCAGGCCGGTGCGGCCTGCGAAGGCGGGCTGCTTGACGGACAAATCGTGGGCTCTCGTTGCTTGAACTGGGATAATACGGGAGTGAAGCAGGAAGCCCCGCCGTCCGACGCGATCCACATCCGCGGCGCCAGGCAGAACAATCTCAAGAATCTCTCGCTCTCGATCCCGAACGGCGAGCTGGTGGTCGTCACCGGCGTCTCGGGCTCGGGCAAGTCCTCGCTCGTCTTCGACACGCTCTACGCCGAAGGGCAGCGCCGCTATGTCGAGACCTTCAGCCCGTATGCGCGCCAGTTCCTCGACCGCATGGACAAGCCGCAGGTGGATTCGATCGAAGGCATTCCGCCCGCCATCGCCATCGACCAGACCAATCCGGTGCGCACGTCGCGCTCCACGGTGGGCACGATGACCGAGCTCAATGACCACCTGAAGCTGCTCTATGCGCGCGCGGCAAAACTGTTTTGCCGCGGCTGCGGCAAGCCGGTCATCCGAGATACGCCGCAGACGGTGTACGACTTCCTGCTCAAAAAATCCAGCGAAAACAACGACCCCAGGCTCGTCATCACGTTCCCGGTCGATATTCCGAAGAACTTCACCGAGAAGGAAATCCTGCAGCTCCTCGAGCGCCAGGGCTACACGCGCATCCACGCACGCGGCAAAACGACGCTGCACATGGTCCAGGATCGTTTCCGCACGGCTGCGGCCGAGCGCGCGCGGGTGACTGAGGCCCTGGAGAGCGCGCTCAAAGTCGGCCAGGGAAAAGTAAACGTATACGCAGAAAATCAGGGACAGACCACGTTTTCCGGCGAGCCCGGTGCCGAGAAGGACGGGAAAACGTGGTCTGTCCCTGTTTTTCGATTCTCTTCCCACCTGCACTGCCCCGACTGCGACATCTCCTACAGCGAGCCGACGCCGGCGGCGTTTTCGTTCAATTCACCGCTCGGCGCCTGCGACGCTTGCCGCGGCTTCGGGCGGGTGATTGGTGTGGACTTCGGCTTGGCGGTTCCAAATGAAAGTCTTTCATTGAAAGACGGTTGTGTCAGACCCTGGCAATCCCCCAGCTTCAGGGATTGCCAGAACGACCTCGTCAAGTACGCGAAGAAACGCGGCATTCCGCTCGATACGCCGTTCCGCGAGTTAAAGGAGAAAGACAGGGAGTGGGTACTGGAAGGCGAGAAGGACTGGGTGAGCTGGCGCAAGTCCTGGCCCGGCGTGTGGTACGGCGTGCGGCGCTTCTTCAAGTGGCTGGAGAGCAAGGCCTACAAGATGCACATCCGGGTGCTGCTCTCCAAATACCGCGCCTATACGCCCTGTGCCGCCTGCAACGGCACGCGACTCAAACCGGATTCAATTCTCTGGAGTTTGAATGGCTTGTCGATTCACGATGTGATGCTGTTGCCGATTTCCACGGTAAAGGACATCTACGAAAAAATCCAGCTTCCGGCACCGCTCGATCAGGCCACGGACCTGCTGCTGACGGAGATCCGCACGCGGCTGAAGTTCCTCTGCGACGTCGGCCTCGCCTACCTCACGCTCGACCGGCAGTCGCGCACGCTTTCGGGCGGCGAAGTGCAGCGCATCAACCTCACCACCGCGCTCGGCACCTCGCTCGTCAACACGCTGTTCGTGCTCGACGAGCCCTCGATCGGGCTGCACCCGCGCGACATGGGGCGCGTGATCGACGTCATGAAGCGGCTGCGCGATGCGGGCAACTCGCTGGTGGTGGTCGAGCACGATCCGCAGATCATGTTCGCCGCCGATCGCATCCTCGACATCGGTCCGGGGCCGGGGGAGCGCGGCGGCGAAGTGGTTTTTTTTGGATCTCCTGCCGACCTGAGAAAACAGAATTCGATTACTGCTGAATATTTTTCAGGCAGGAGGAAGGCATCTTCGAAGGCAAATGCGAGCAAGCCGCAGGGCTTCATTCATGTGACCGGCGCAACGCACCACAATCTCAAGAACATCGACGTCGCCATTCCCCTCGAGCGCCTGGTCTGCGTGACGGGCGTCTCCGGGTCGGGCAAGTCGACGCTGGTGCAGAACGTGCTCTACGCCGCGCTGCGCAAGGCCAAAGGCAAACCCACAGACGCGCCTGGCGCGCACGAGGCATTGCGCGGCGCCGGCAGGATCGAAGAAGTGATCATGGTCGATCAATCCCCCATCGGCCGGACCACGCGCTCCAACCCGGCAAGCTATGTGGGTGCGTTCGATTCGGTCCGGCAATTGTTCATGAAGACGCCCGAATCGAAGGCGCGTAAGTACACGGCAGGCACCTTCAGCTTCAACTCGGGCAACGGCCGCTGCCCGGCCTGCGGCGGCAACGGCTTCGAGCACGTCGAGATGCAGTTTCTCTCCGACGTCTACCTGCGCTGCCCGGACTGCGATGGCAGGCGCTTTCGCGACGAAATCCTGGAAGTGAAGATCGGCGGCAAATCCATCGCCGACGTGCTCGACCTGACCGTTTCGGAGGCGCTCTATTTCTTCCGCAATGAAGCCGAGCTGATGGCGAGGCTGCGCCCGCTGAAGGACGTCGGCCTCGACTACCTGCGCCTGGGCCAGCCGGTGCCGACGCTCTCCGGCGGCGAAGCGCAGCGCCTGAAGCTCGCGGGCTACCTCGCCGAGTCCGGCTCCGGCGAAACGGCGAAACTGTTCCTGTTCGACGAACCGACCACGGGCCTGCACTTCGACGACGTCGCCAAGCTGCTGCGCGCCTTCCGGCAGCTGCTCGACCTGGGACATTCCCTGCTGGTGATCGAGCACAACCTGGACGTGATCCGCGCCTGCGACTGGATCATCGACCTGGGACCCGAGGGCGGCGAGGCCGGCGGTCATGTCGTCTGCGCCGGAAATCCGCAGGATGTGGCGAAGCATCCGGATTCCCACACGGCGAAGGCGCTGAGGGATTATGAAAAAGCATTTACCCGGCAGCTAAAAACATCTGAACCCGCAGGCCGCTATCTCGGCAACTCGATCCAGATCCACAACGCGAAGGAGCACAACCTCAAGGGCATCGACGTCGAGATTCCGCGCAACCGCTTCACGGTCGTGACCGGCGTTTCGGGCTCAGGCAAGTCCACCCTCGCCTTCGACATCCTCTTCTCGGAAGGCCAGCGGCGCTACCTGGAATCTCTCAACGCCTACGCGCGGCAGTTCGTGCAGGGCGCCTCGCGTCCGGACGTCGACGCGATCTTCGGCATACCGCCGACCGTGGCGATCGAGCAGCGCACGAGCCGCGGCGGCAGGAAGAGCACCGTCGGCACGCTGACCGAGGTCCACCACTTCCTGCGCCTCGCCTTCGTCAAGCTGGGCACCCAGTATTGCCCCGACTGCGATGTCGCGATCAAGCCGCAAAGCGCGGACGCCATCGTTGCCAGGATCCTGAAGGATTACAGGAACCAGTCCGTAACCCTGCTTGCGCCCCTCATCGTCAACCGCAAGGGCGTCTACACCGACCTCGCCAAATGGGCGCGCAGCAAGGGCTACTCGCAGTTGCGCGTGGACGGCAGGATGCTGCCGGTGCTGCCGTTTCCGCGCCTCGACCGGTTCAAGGAGCACAGCATCGAGCTGCCTGTGGCGACGATCAGAATCTCTCCTTCCTCTGAAGCGCAGCTCAGAAAAGAGGTCGCAAACACACTGGAGCTTGGCAAGGGATCCCTGCAGGTCCTCGCCAAGAAGCCGCAATCCTTCTCCACCAAGCGCTCCTGCCCGTCCTGCGGGCGCGGTTTCGCGGAACTCGATCCGCGTCTTTTCTCCTACAACTCGCGCCACGGCTGGTGCCCGGGCTGCGTCGGCACGGGCCTGGAACTGAAGGACGTGGGCTGGGACGCCGAGCGCTCGCGTACTGGTACCGAGGACCACGTGCTCGATTCCTGGATCGAGTGGCTCGAGGTGGACCAGCCTTGCCCCGCCTGCGACGGCAAGCGCCTGAATCCCGAAGCCCTGGCCGTCCGATGGGGCGGCAGGAATATTGCCGAATTCTGTTCTTTGGCAATTTCAGTCCTGGAAAAGGATCTGAAAGCGGTAAGCCTGAACCATCGCGAGGCCGAAATCGCAAAAGGCCTGATTCCGGAGCTCAACAGCCGCCTCGACTTCCTGCAGCAGGTGGGCCTGGGCTACCTGACGCTGGACCGCTCGGCGCCGACGCTCTCGGGCGGAGAAGCGCAGCGCATCCGGCTTGCCGCGCAACTCGGATCCAACCTGCGCGGCGTTTGCTACATCCTCGACGAGCCCACGATCGGGCTGCACCATCGCGACAACCGGATCCTGCTCGACGTGCTGGAAAAACTGGAAGCGAAGGGCAACACGCTGGTAGTGGTCGAGCACGACGAAGACACCATCCGCCGCGCGCACCACGTCATCGACCTCGGGCCCGGCGCCGGCAAGCAGGGCGGCCGCGTCATCGGCGCGGGCGATGCGAAGGACCTCATGAAGCTGCCCGATTCGCTCACAGGGCGCTTCCTCAAACAGCCTCTCAGGCATCCGCTCCAGCCCCGCCGCGCCGTGAATGCGAACTCTCCGGACCTGAAAATTCAGAAAGCCAGGCTGCACAACCTGCAGAACATCGACGCGCGCATTCCGCTCAATCGCCTGGTCGTCGTCACGGGCGTCTCGGGCTCGGGAAAGTCCACGCTCGCCAGAGATGTTTTATTTTCTTCTTTAAAGAAATCAAAACCAGTCGGCTGCAGAAGCGTCGCCGGCGCGAAACAGCTCGATCGCGTGCTCGAAGTGGACCAGACGCCGATCGGCAAGACGCCGCGCTCCTGCCCCGCCACCTACGTCGGTTTCTGGGACGCGATCCGCCGCAGCTTCGCCGATACCTCTGAGTCCCGCATGCGCGGCTGGAGCGCGAGCCGCTTCTCCTTTAACACCAAGGGTGGCCGCTGCGAAGGCTGCGAGGGCCAGGGCGTGAAGAAGATCGAGATGTCCTTCCTGCCCGACGTGAAAGTGGCCTGCGAGTCCTGCGGCGGGCTGCGCTTCAACGCCGACACGCTCTGCGTGCGCTGGCGCGAGAAAACCATCGGCGAAGTGCTGGCAATGAGCGTCGACGAGGCGGTCATGTTCTTCGCCGCCCATCCCGCCATTCACAGGGCACTGCGCCTGATGCAGGACGTCGGCCTCGGTTACCTCACGCTGGGCCAGCAGAGCCCGACCCTGTCGGGCGGCGAGGCGCAGCGCCTGAAGCTCGTCACCGAGCTCTCGAAGACCAATAGCGGCAGGAAAACCCTCTACGTGCTCGACGAGCCGACCGTCGGCTTGCATATGGCCGACGTGGAGAAGCTGATCCGCGTGCTGCACCGGCTGGTGGACGCCGGGAATTCCGTGGTGGTGATCGAACACAACCTCGATATCATCGCGGAGGCCGACTGGATCGTGGACCTCGGTCCGGAGGGCGGCGGCCTCGGCGGTCGCGTGGTGTTCCAGGGCGCGCCGGAACGCGCGCTCGGCGCCGACAGCCATAGCTGCCGCGCGCTGGCGGCGTTTCTTGCTGCTCGCGCCACGTGACCCTGCCCGCGCCGCCGCGGCGCTCCGTCGCGCTCGTCTTGATGGTCGTCGCGCCGTTGCTCTGGAGCATGGCCGGCGTGATGATGCGCAGCATCGAACGCGCCGATCCGTTCGAGATCGTGTTCTGGCGCAGCACGTTTGCCGCGATATTCGTTGCGATAGCACTTGCCGTGCTGCAAGGCCGGGGAGCCTGGCGAGCAATGTGGGCTGCGGGGATCGTCGGATTCATGTCGGGCGTCATGTGGGCAACCATGTTCACCGCTTTCATCTTCGCGCTTACCCTGACCACGACCGCCAACGTGCTCGTCACCAACAGCATCGGCGCGCTCCTCACTGCCCTTCTTGCCTGGTTCGTGCTGCGCGAGCCGGTCCCCGCGCGCACCTGGGCCGCGATCGCAGTGGCGACCGCGGGCATGGCGGTGATGTTCGGCGCCGGCCTGCAGGCGGAGGGCGGCGCACACCTCGCCGGCATGCTTCTCGCGCTCACCATCCCGGTGGCGGGCGCCATCAACATCGTCATGCTGCGGCACTCGGCGAGCCGCATCGACCTGATGCCCGCAGTGCTGCTCGGCGCCCTCATGTCGGCGGCCGTCTCGCTGCCCTGGGCGCTGCCGTTCGAGGCCACGCAGCGCGACTATGCCGTGCTCGCCACGCTCGGCGTTTTCCAGCTTGGGCTGCCCTGCATGCTGCTGGTGCTGGTGAGCCGCACGCTGCGCGCGCCGGAGATGGCCTTGCTCGCCCTGCTCGAAATCGTGCTCGGCCCGCTCTGGGCCTGGCTCGGCGCTGGCGAGGAGCCTGCAGTGGCGACGCTTGCGGGCGGCGCGATCATCCTCGCCGCGGTGGCCGCGAATCAGCTCTGGCTCTGGTCGCGGCCCGACTGATCCGTCGCGTTCCGGCGACATAAAGAGTTACAAATCGAGAGGGGAAACTCCCGCGCAGGGAGGAACTCCCCCATGCGACAACAGTCTCACAGGAACAACAGGAGAGGCTGCCCATGAGACTGCTCGCGCTCGCACTTTCGTTCTTCCTCGCCGCCGCGGTCGGCGCCCAGGAGCTGGGGCCGGAAGAGCTCGTCAAGAAAGTCACCAGCGACGTGCTCGAGAGCATCAAATCGGACAAGCAGCTCCAGGCGGGCGATCGCCGCAAGGCGCTCGCCTTGGTCGAACAGAAAATCCTGCCGCTCGTAGACTTCCGCGAAGCCACCATGCTCGCGATGGGCAAGTCCTGGTATGCCGCGACCCCGGAGCAGCAGGCGCGGGCCGTGAACGAGTTCCGCTCGATGCTGGTGCGCATCTATGCCAACGCCATCGACGTCTATCGCGGCCAGACGCTGAAGGTGCTGCCGGTGCGCCTGCCGGCGGGCGCCACGGACGTCACCGTGCGCAACCAGTACCTGAGCGAGGGCCGCCCGCCGGTGCCGGTCGAGTACGCGATGCGCAAGACGCCCGAGGGCTGGAAGATCTACGACATCGCGGTGGAAGGCGTGAGCCTGGTGCTGACCTACCGCGCCGAGTTCGAGCAAATCACGCGCTCTTCCGGTGTCGAAGGCCTGATCAAGCGTCTGCAGCAGAAGAACGCCTGACGCCCTGCCTCTTTTATACCTAGTATCTATGAATATTAGGTATAATAGGGCATGGTCCGCCTGCCCGCCGAAACGCAGACCCTGTTCGCCGAGCTCGGCGAGCGCCTGCGCGCGCTCGAAGCGGCGCGTTCCTTCGCCAGCCTGGCCGGCAGCTTCGCGCGCAAGCGCATAGCGGACGGCGACTACTGGTACTTCAAGACCAGCGCGGGGCCGGCCGGCCAGAAGGAGTACTTCGTCGGCCCCGAGAGCCCCGAGACGCAGGCGGCGATGCGCGCCTATGCCGCGGGCCGCAACGAAGCCGCCGCCGCGGAGGACGGCATCGCGCGCCTCTGCGCCATGCTGCGCCAGGGCGGCGCGACGCTCACCGACGCGGCCTCCGCCAAGGTGATCTCCGGGCTCGCGAGCGCCGGCGTGTTCCGGCTCGGCGCGGTACTCGTCGGCACGCATGCCTACCTCGCGCTCGGCAACCTGCTCGGCGTGCGCTGGCAATCGGGCTTGCGCACCCAGGACATCGACCTCGCGGCCGCGCGCAGGCTCGAAGTCGCGGTGCCGCAGGCCGAGGCCGACCTGCCGGGCGCGCTGGACGCGTTGCGCATGGGCTTCCTGCCGGTGCCCGGCCTGAGTCCCAGGGCGCCGCAGACTTCCTTCAAGGTGCGCGGCCACACGCTGCGCGTGGACCTGCTCACGCCCGCGCAAGGGCGGCGCGACGGGAAGACCGTGCCGATCGCGCGGCTCAAGGCCGCCGCGCAGCCGCGCGAATTCCTCGATTACCTGCTGGAAGCGCCCGTGCCGGTACCCTTGCTGAACGGCGGCGCAACGCTCGTCAACGTGCCCGCTCCCGCACGCTTCGCGCTGCACAAGCTGATCCTCGCCGCGCGCCGCCCCGTCGCCGAGCAGGCGAAAGCCGCCAAGGACCGCCAGCAGGCATCCGCGCTCATCGCCGTCCTGCACGCAGACCGCAGCGGCGACCTCGCCCTTGCCGCCTCGGCGCTGCGCAAGCGTTCCGACAGGCTGCGCTCGCGCCTCGTCGCGCAGCTCGGCAAGCTACCCGCAGAACTGGCGCACGCCGCCAAAGCGATCCAGCGCAGCTTGCGGTGATTCGACTCCTCCAGCGGTAAATGCGTTCTTCGCTCTGCTTGCCGCCTCAAGGCCGTGGCGGCCAGGCGGGCGGGTGCGAGCCGAGCGGCGCGGGCGGCCGCTCCCAGTAGGGCTGTGTCTCGGAGAGTTCTAGGACGGGCTTGAGGTGGGAGTATTTGCCCGTGGTGGTGATGAGCTTTTGCAGCTCGTCCTTCTCCAGTTCCGGTTTTGCCGCGGAGAGATCTGTCAGCAGTCCCCGGTCCACAATCCACTTGCCGGTGCGCGCAAGCGACACGCGCACCAGCCAGCTGCCGCCTTCGGTCGCCCGGCGCGCAAGCGCAACCATCGCGCCGAAAGCCATCAGATAGCCGCCGACGTAGTCGTTCGCCGAGACGGGCAGGAGTTTCGGCTTGGAGGGTTCGGGCCCGGCGCTGCTCTGCGCATAGGCCATGCCGCTCACGGTCTGCACGATGCTGTCGAAGCCGCGCCGCTCGCGCCACGGACCCGTGTTCCCCCAGGCATTCAGGGACAGGCAGACGATACCCGGCCGCAGCCACGCCGCTTCTTCCGGCGAAAAGCCGCGGGCCGCGAGCGTTCCGGGCCGGTAGGACTGGGAAAAGACATCCGCCTCCACCAATAAGTTCTTAAGGGTTTCAACCCCGGACGGCGAGCGCAGGTCGACAAACGCCTGCAGTTTGCCGATGCCGGTGTCGAATTCGGTTGCTCCGGAGTCAGGCAGGTGCGCGCCGCTGATGCGCAGCACGTCGGCGCCGTGCTCGGCCAGCGTGCGCGCGCAGGTCGGCCCTGCCAGCACGCGCGTGAGGTCGAGCACGCGGATTCCCGAAAGCGGGCGCGGCCCGGATGGCAGGGGCTCTGGCTTTGAACTGGAAATTTTTTGAATTTCAATCAAAGGCTGAAGAGCAACGGCGACCGAGTGCGGATGCTGCGCCCACTCCGCCGCCGTGCGCGCGAGGCCGGCGCAGCCCCTGGCGGCATGGATTGCGTCTTCCAGCTCCAGGCCGTCCCACTGCGCGCTCGCCGCTTCCGCCGCGGCGCGATCGCCGGGCTTGCCCAGCACACCCAGCGCCGCTTCGCGGTGGTTGGCGAAATTGCAATGGATGCTGATCCAGCGGCCGTCCTTCACAGGGTAGAAGCCGCTGAACGGATCCCAGGGATCCTTGGGCGCCTGGCCGTCGATCCGCAGGTAGCGCACGCTGCGCAGGGCCGCCGCCGCCGCACGCACACCGATCCTGAGGCCTTGATTCCTGTTGGTTTTCAAAAACCAGAGCCGCGCCACAGCCGCGCCGACAGCCGCCAGGGCGGCAGCACCGGCCGTACCGACCTTGTAAGGCGTCGGAAAAACCGGATCGGAGCCCGGCATTTCAGCGGGAACGGGCGGCACGCCGGCAATGGCGAGCAACTCGGCCAGGGCTTCGAGTTTGTCCGACATCCCGACAGTTTAGCCTTATGATGTGACGTCCATCCTGGGAGGGAGGAGCCGGGCAAGGTGTTCGCCTATATCGTTCGTCGCCTGCTGGCGCTGATACCGACGCTTTTCTTCGCCAGCGTCATCGTCTTCGTCTCGGTGCGGCTGATCCCGGGCAGCGTCATCGACCTGATGCTGGCGAACAACCCGCTCGCGGTGGACAAGGACCGCGGCGCCATCGAGGCCGCGCTCGGCCTGGACAAGCCGATGTACGTCCAGTACCTGAACTGGGTCGGCGACATCGCGCGCGGCGATCTCGGGCGCTCGCTGTGGCAGGACACGCCGGTGACGCACGAGATCCTGGCGCGGCTGCCCGTGACCCTCGAGCTCGCGCTGCTGGCGATGCTGATCTCGATCCTGCTCGGCGTGCCGATCGGCGTGTACTCGGCGATCCGCCAGGACACCTCGGGCGACTACGCCACGCGCTCGTTTTCCATCCTGCTGCTCGCCGTGCCGAGCTTCTGGCTGGCCACGCTGGTGATGGTGTTCCCCTCGATCTGGTGGGGCTGGGCGCCGGTGCTGCAGTATGTGCCGTTCAGCAAGGACCCGGTCAGCAACCTGAAGATGCTGCTGCTGCCGGCGTTCATCCTCGGCACCGGGCTCTCGGCGCTCAACATGCGCCTGATGCGCACCACCATGCTCGAAGTGATGCGCCAGGACTACATCCGAACCGCCTGGGCGTAGGGGCTGGGCGCGTCCGCAGCAGGCGATCGCGGGCGAAGTGCCAAGCGTGCTCAATCCGCCGCGCGGCTGCCGCTTCCACCCGCGCTGCCCGATCGCCGAGGCGCGCTGCGCCAAGGAGACACCGCAGCTGCGCCAGGCGGCATCGGGCAGATCAGTCGCCTGCCATCTGGCGACGGTCTGAAGGGCAACGCACACGGAAGACTAGGCCGATCGCGCGCGCAGGCTGAACGAACCCGCTGCTGCGAGCATGCGCACGTCGTTCGTGTAAACGACCTTCATTCCATGCTCCTTCGCGCTGGCGAGATGAACCGCGTCGGCTGTGCGCAATGCCAGCTTGGGCGAGAGGCGCCGAAACGCGGCAGCCGCGGCGACGATCAGCCCTTCCGTCAGCGGCAGCCAGGTCCAAAGCTCATTGGCGCAATCGGCGTCGAACTGATCGAAGAGCGAAGCCGCCTCGGCCCGGCTGGCCTGCCCTTCGCGGAGCTTGCGGTGAAATACCTGCGCGACCTCGATGCGGCCGATCGCGCTGCAGCACACGCGACCCTCCGCCTCCGCCAGCGCCTTAACGCGTGCGCTGTCGGGCTCGGTCAGGTAGAACTTGGCGACGTACGCCGAATCGAAATAAATCACCGCCCGTCGCGGTCCTCGGACACGATCCGTGTGCTGTCGGCGCCGCGGCCCAGCTTGCCGGAACGCACCAAGCGCGCGTATCCCGGCAGCAGCCGCCGATCCCGGAAAGGATTGACCTGCCGTCTCGAGGCGATCGGCTCCAGGCGCGCCACCGGCGCGCCTCGCTCGGTCACCACCAGCCCGCCCAGCCGCCTCGCCTCGCGCACCAGCAGCCCGGTCTTCTCATGCAGCTCGCGGATCGAAATCGTCTTCATGTGACACATTGTGACACACCGAGCCGGGACCCTGCAACGGCTCACCTTCCGCGCGGCTCAGATCCGGTAGGGCACCCTGATACCGGGCTCCTCGGCGGGGAAATCCTTGCTGTTGCGTGTCACCAGCACCAGGTTTTCGGTTCGCGCGGTCGCAAGAATGATGGCGTCCGGAATGCGCAATCGTTTGCGCGCGCGGCGCAGTGCCACCGCGCGATCGGCGATCGCCTGGGTCAGTTCGAGCCTCTCAAACTCCGCAAGAAAATTCCGCGTTTCGCCCTCGGTGCCCGCTTTCGCTCCTGTCAGCACCTCGATCCACGAAATCACGCTGACCGCCGGCCGCTCGTAGCGCGCCAGTTCGGTCTTCGCCGCCTCGATGCCGTTCAAATAGTCGATCAGGACGTTGGTGTCGAACAGCGCCCTCAACGACCCCACTCCTTGCGCAAGCGGCGCTGGTAGGCGAGTCCGTCCTCGCGCGCGCCGGCGCGCCTCCACAGGCCGAACGCGGCGGTCGCCTTGGGGCCGTGCTCGGCCAGGTAGAGATCCACCGCGCGGCGGATCACCTCGGCGCGCGACAGCCTGCGGCCCTTCGAGATCCGCTCGAGGGCCTCGAGCTGGCGTTCGGGAAGATCGATGATGGTGCGCATGGGCCCGGAGATGAATGATGACGTCATATGATATCACCGTTCCGCGCCGGGCGCCGCGAACTTTTCCGCAGGCGCGGCGGCGAGGGTCTTCCCGCACTGGCGGCAGAATCTGTTGCCGGGCGGATTGCCGGCAGCGCGGGCAGTGCATATTCCCCTCCCTCTCCCGGCGGTATCATAGACCGATGCGCGAATCGCAACCGAAGGAAGTCCGGCTCAAGGACTACGCCCCGCCCGACTTCCTGATCGAGCGGGTCTCCCTCGACGTCGACATCCGCGCCGGCGATGCGCTGGTCGCGGCCGCCTTGTCAGTCAAGCGCAATGGCTCGTCCAGCGCGCCGCTGGTGCTGGATGGTGACGAATTGGAATTGGTTTCCCTGCTTTTAGATCAAAAACAAAAAACACATCAGGTAACGGCAGAAACCCTCACCATCCCGGACGTGCCCGACGCGTTCACGCTGGAGACCGTGACGCGCATCGTGCCGCAGAAGAACAGCACCCTCGAGGGCCTCTACGCCACCAAGAGCGGCTTCGTCACGCAGTGCGAGGCGCAGGGCTTCCGCCGCATCACCTGGTTCCTCGACCGGCCCGACAACCTCGCGGTCTATACCGTGACCGTGCATGCGGACAGAAAAAAGTATCCCGTCCTGCTTTCGAATGGAAATCTCGTCGCCTCCGGGGAGAACTGGGCCAAGTTCGAGGACCCGTTTCCGAAACCCAGCTACCTGTTTGCCCTGGTTGCGGCTGATCTGGAGTTTATCGAGGAATCTTTGGTTTCCCGGTCGGGAAAAACCAAAAAGCTTTTCATCTATGTGGAGCCGGGCAAGATAGATCAAGCCGCCTGGTCGATGGACTGCCTCAAGCGCGCCATTCGCTGGGACGAGGAGCGCTTCGGCCTGGAGCTGGACCTCGACGAATACAAGATCGTCGCGGTGGGTGATTTCAACTCCGGCGCGATGGAGAACAAGGGCCTCAACATCTTCAACGCCCGCTACGTGCTGGCGCGGCCCGACACCGCCACCGACACGGACTACCTCAACATCGACCGCGTCGTGGCGCACGAGTATTTCCACAACTGGACCGGCGACCGCGTCACCTGCCGCGACTGGTTCCAGCTTTCGCTCAAGGAAGGCCTCACCGTGTTCCGCGACCAGGAATACGGCGCCGATACCTATTCGCGCGCCGTGGCGCGCATCCAGGAGGTGCGCGGCCTGCGCGCCGGACAGTTCGCCGAGGACGCCGGCCCGATGGCGCACCCGGTGCGGCCGCAGTCCTACCAGGAAATCCGCAACTTCTACACCATGACGGTCTACGAGAAGGGCGCAGAAGTCGTGCGCATGCAGCACACCCTGCTGGGCGAAGAGAAATTCCAGGACGGCATGCAGCTGTACTTCAGGCGCCACGACGGCGGGGCGGTGACCTGCGACGACTTCGTCGCCGCGATGCAGGACGCATCCGGCGTGGATCTCGCGCAGTTCAAGCGCTGGTACGACGTCGCCGGCACGCCCGTGCTGGACTGTTCTTCGGTTTTCGAAAATGATGCCTTTGAACTGAAGATAAGGCAGTCCATGTCTCCAGCGTTCCATATTCCGCTGGCGGTGAAGATCGGCCAGCATGAAAAAGTTCTTTCCGTAACGCAGAAGGAACAATCCTTCAGGTTCGAAGGCCTCAAGTCCCGGCCTGTCCCCTCCCTGCTGCGCGAATTCTCGGCGCCGGTGATCCTCAACTACCCCTACAGCGAAGACGAGCTGGTGTACCTGCTCGCGCACGACGACGACCCTTTCAACCGCTGGGAGGCGGCGCAGCGCCTGGCGACGGACATCATCCTGAAGCAGGGCGGCAAACCCTCCGCCGCGTTTCTCGATGCGATCAAGCTGCTGCTGGAAGAAAAGGATCCGGCGTTCGTGGCCGAAACCCTGAACCTCCCCTCCGAGACCTTCCTCGCCGAACAGATGGCGCTCGTCGACCCCGACGCCCTGCACGCCTCGCGCAACGCGCTGCGGCGCGCGCTTGCCGCGCATTTCAGAAACAGGCTCCTGCAGATCTACGCGGAACAGGGAAGCAACGGCCCCTACTCTCCCGACGCCGCGTCGATGGGGCGGCGCGCGCTGAAAAACCTCTGCCTCGGCTACCTGGGCGAAGTCGAGGGCCCCGCGCTGGCCTACCGCCAGTTCGAGCGGGCCGACAACATGACCGATGCCATGGCCGCGCTCGCCAGCCTCTCCAATGCCGATTGCCCGGAGCGCGGGCTGGCGCTGGATGCGTTCTACGGGAAATGGCAGAGCGATCCCCTGGTGGTGGACAAGTGGCTCGCTGCGCAGGCGGTCTCGCGGCTGCCCGGCACGCTCGCGCGCGTGCGGGAACTGCTCGCCCACCCGGCGTTCGACCTCAAGGTGCCGAACAAGGTGTATGCCCTCATCCGCAGCTTCGCCGCCAACCACGTTCGCTTCCACGCCGCCGACGGCGCGGGCTATGCATTCATTGCCGACCAGGTGCTGGCGCTGGACAAATTCAATCCGCAGGTGGCGGCGCGCATCGCGCGCGGTTTTGATCGCTGGAAAAGATTTGATTCAAACAGGAAAAGCAAGTCAAAGGCGCAGCTGGAGCGCATTCGCGACACCGCGAAGCTGTCCAAGGACGTCGCCGAGATCGTCGGCAAGGCGCTCGCGTGAGCGAGGGGGTCTGATGGAAATGCTGCTGCTCGCCTGCGCCGTGTTCCTCGCGACGCACTTCGTCCCCAGCACCCCGCTGCGCGGCGTGCTCGTCCGCGCGCTCGGGCAATGGGGCTATACCGCCTTCTACTCGCTGGTCGCCTTCGCGGGCATCGGCTGGATGGTCTGGGCCTACGGCCGCGCCCCCGTAGAGCCGCTCTGGCCCGGGCTGCGGTGGCTGCCTGCGCCCGTCCTGCCCGTCGCGTTCGTGCTGCTCGCCTGCGGCCTGTTCGCCCGCAATCCGACCATCGTCGGCGCGGACAGGCTGCTGAAATCGGCCGACCCGGCGCGCGCGATGATCCGCGTCACGCGCCACCCGATCATGTGGGGGTTCCTGCTCTGGGCGCTCGCGCATATCGCTGCGCGCGGGGACCTGAAGTCGCTGATATTTTTCGGCTGTTTCGCGCTGCTCGCCGGCGGCGGCACGCTGCTGATGGACCGGCGCAAGAAAAGCGCCCTGGGCGACGACTGGGCGCGCTTCGCCGCCGTGACTTCGAACATCCCCTTCGCCGCGATCCTGCAGGGACGCAACCGCTTCGACGCGCGCGAAATCGGCTGGCGCAATCCCGCCATCGGCCTCGCGCTCTACGCGCTCCTCTTCTGGTTCCACCCCGCGCTCTTCGGCATCCGCGCCTACTGACGCCAAATCAGGGACAGACCCCGATTCCCCATCACAACAGTTTCTTGCGCATGTAGACGCGCGCGAGACCTGCTTCGACGCGCCGGTCGTATTGCACGTAACCGATCTTCGCATAGCCGGCCAGGTTTTCGACCATCGTCTCGTGCGTATAGAGGTAGATGGAGTCGTAGCCCGCCCGCTTCGCCTCGGCCGCGGCGGCATCGCTCGCCTGCGCAGGCCTGAGCAAATAGTCTTTAGATCCAGACGTCATTTACCGCAGTTCGTTCGCCGCCCTCGTGCCCGGTATTCAGCACGCCTCGCGGCTCGATCAGGAGCAGTCTGACTTCATGCTCCGCATATGGCTTGTGCTCGATGCCTTTCGGAACTACGTACATTTCTCCGGCGGAAATATCGACGCTGCCGTCGCGGAAGTCGATGCGCAACTTCCCCTGCACGACGATGAATGTCTCGTCCGTATCCTTGTGATCGTGCCAGATGAAGTCGCCCTGCAGCTTGACCACCTTGAACTGATAGTCGTTCATTTCGGCCACGATCTTCGGCTGCCATTGCTCGCTGAACAGCCCGAACTTCTGCGTCAGGTTGATTGCCTGGTAGCCCATCCGGTTCTCCCGTCATCAAAGCGAATTCGTCCCTGGATCGATCACTTCGCCGGACCGTCCTTCACGCGCTAGCGGCCTGCCCTAATCCCTCTTGATCGCGCGCAGCACCATCCGGTCCACCACCTTGGGGAAGGCGAGCTTGAGCCACAGCCCGATTTTTCCCTGCAGCGTCATGACGAGTTCGCGCTTGCGCGCGTGCGTGGCTTCGATGATCTGGCGCGCGCACGCCTCCACCGGCATCGCGCGGTCTTCCTTGAGCCCGCTCCTGCCCGCGGGCTGCCCGTCCGCGCCGTAGCCGTGCAGGCGGAGGTCGGTGGCGACGACCCCCGGGTAGACGATGGTGACGTCGACGCCGCTTTCCTGCAATTCCAGGCGCAGGGCTTCGAAGAACAATGCCTGCGCCGCCTTGGTGGGACTGTAGGCGGTGCGGCCCGGAATGCCCACCTTGCCGGCCAGGCTGGAGACGGCGACGATCTGGCCGCGGCGCTTTTCCAGGTGCGGCAGCGCGTAGCGGGTACAGTACAGGCTGCCCATGTAATTCACGCGCATCATCGCTTCGTACCAGGCGAAGTCGTTCACGTCGGCAAAATTCGCATGCCCTGAGACGCCGGCGTTGTTGACCAGGATGTCGAGCGAGCTGTACTTGCGCGCAGCCGTCTCGATGAAGTTCCGGCAGTCGGCTTCCACGCCGACATCGCAGCGGATCGCGACCGCCTCCGCCCCGCGCGAACGGCATTCGGCGGCCACGGCCTCGAGCTTTTCCAGGTTGCGCGCCGCGAGTGCGAGCCAGACCGCCTTGCCGGAGACCTGGCGCGCGAGTTCGGCGCCGATGCCCTCGGATGCGCCGGTGATCGCGATCACCCGTCCGGAAAAAGAAGGCATGCCGCAGCTATCCCTGGAAGCGTTCGGCGCGATACGGCGCCGGATCGATGAACGGCTTCTCGCCCGCGATCATCTCGCCGATCAGCCGTCCTGTCACCGGCCCCAGCGTCAGCCCGTGGTGCGCGTGGCCGAAGGCGAACCAGAGGT
>Ga0187893_10003799_pt1 | contig 29816 bp, 18 predicted proteins | sample MA1701074metaG_FD_139574 | JGI IMG/M metagenome (GOLD analysis project Ga0187893, IMG submission 139574) | White microbial mat communities from a basaltic lava cave in the Kipuka Kanohina Cave System on the Island of Hawaii, USA - MA170107-4 metaG ...
AGCAACAAGCGGGGAGCCGCACTTCTTGCAAAAGCACCTCTCTTTTCCAGGAGAGGATTCGTATCCCTCGACAAATTCCACGCCTGATGTCCATCGGAACTGGTCCGGGTTGATGATCCCCCATGTCGCAAATGCTGCCCCGTGAGACTTCCTGCACATTGAACAATGGCAATGACCAATCACTTTAAATGAGCCTGTGATCTCATAGCTCACAACTCCACACAGACAACTACCCTTTATCGCCACTTCGCCTCCTCCTATAAGATGATTTCGTCGTGAGAGCTAACAAAAGTCATCAGAAAAATATTGTCGCTCCATTAGCCACCAGCGTGTCTACTTTCAAGCGTTCGCTTCATCGTGTTTAAACCGTGCTGGATCATTTCACCAATAGCTTCGGCAACTTCATTCGGCAGCAGATCCGTTATCCAGACAACTCGACACTTGTCTCGACCTTCGCAGAACACCTGTATAGAAGCGTTATGGTGGATGAGGGAATCGCTGCGAGCTGACCAAGAGTGTCGGCACGTCTTATCGTCCACGTCGACGATGAGTTCACACACGACCATTCCGTTCGCAAAAGTAACGATTCGCGAATCGCCTTCGAGTTTACAGTTCACTACGAATCCAGGTACCAAGCGTTTATGGATAGCGCCCACATCGCGGATCGCGTTCCAAACAAATTCTTTACTCCGCTCGATTTCAATTTCTTTGTAGATAGCAGCCATTGAGTTCCACTGAAATGCTGGGATGGCACTGCTCAAAGATACCTTCGAACCTTGAAACGATACTGCTTATAGCTATCACCAAACTTCTGCTCGAGGTAGCGCTCCTCGCGCAGGATGACTGCGCGATGCATGATGATGAGAAGCGGGACCAGCACGATAATGCCCCACCACGTATTGGCGGCCAAGGTGATGCCGAGATGCACGAGCGTTAGGGCAATATAGAGGGGATTGCGGGAAAAGCGAAACGGGCCGGATGTGGCGATGGCCGTGGTTGGGAGCGTGGGATCCACGTTTGTACCTGCGGCCTGCATCGTTCTCCTTCCCCAAGCCGCAAGCCCAAGGCCAGGCACGAGTATCACTAGGCCGAGCCAGAGGGCGATGGAATGGGCAAAAATCGGCATCGGCCAGAACCAACGAAGCACAATAACAACAACTAACGCGGCCCCATAGAGCAAAGGAGGCCGCGCGATGACCCCGGGATTGTCTGCTGGTGCGACCATACTAATCTCCGTCATGCCTGACTACGGAATTATTTCCTCATAATTGCAACAATATAGAGTTTTATACGGAAATCTTTGCACCCTTTTTGTTTCTTTGGGAGAATACTTAAACATGTCTCCTTAAGTCAATAGATACAAGAAAAAAATCATGAAACAACGTCCAAAAGAACTCCTCGATCGAGCTCGTGAAACTATAAGACGCAAGCACTGCTCTAGGCGAACTGAACGGGAGTTATGTTACTTGGATCAAACGCAAGACCAATTGTTAGTTTTTAAAGCAGATCGATCCATTCGTCATGAGCTCAGTCGAAGGATGCATCTTTTCTTCTGATGTAATCCAACGTGCTTCGACAGGCCTGTCATGAGCCTGTCGAATGACTCAGCACGAACGAAAAAAATGTATATTGAACGGGGAGATTCTATAGAACACGGCTCTCTCTACTCAATCTTCAACAGTACAAACTCTCTTATTCCCCCGGGTGTCTGGACTCTAACCTCATCATCCACTTGCTTTCCCACCAGCGCACGGCCGATAGGAGAGGTCACGGATATAAGCCCGTTCTCTGGTTCCGACTCATCAGGCCCTACGAGTTGATAATTAACTGTTTTACCCGTTTCTATTTCCTCAATCGTAACGCGAACCCCAAACATAACCCGGTCTTTATTGGGAAGCGTTGAAGGGTCTATTATCTCTGCCCTGGCGATCCTACTCTCAAGCTCCTGAATCCTTCCTTCGACAAAACTCTGTCTGTCCTTAGCAGTTTCGTATTCGGCGTTCTCCGAAAGGTCGCCGAGCGACCTCGCATACTCGATCATCTTTATAACTTGAGGACGCTCTACAGTTTTCATCCTGTGTAATTCTTCTTGAAGTTTCTTAAATCCTCCGGGTGTAATAGGAATTCTGTCAGTTGACATTTTATTCCTCCTTTACCCTCCTTGAATCAGTCAACGGTATTAAAACCAGATAAGATTCAAAAATTGTTACTGTCTTGCATCAATCTTTCCAGGATATCTTGCCAGCATACTGACTAAAAAGTAAGGAACGCATATATGCGTTCCCTACAAACAAACCCAACATTTCCTTGAATATTCCTGGCTAGTGGTTGATGATGAAAAATCTCAATTGCATTAATTATACCTACTCAGTATACCTTCTTCATAATAATCCTGAAGGGCCATCACGTCGAGTCCCTCTTTAATCAGAACCTCGATTGCTCCGACGGCCGCTCTCGCTCCCGATATCGTCGTGTAGTATGGCACGTTATTGACAAGAGCCGTTCTCCTGATCGAATAGGACTGGGCTATCTCTTTTTCGCCAAAAGTGGTGTTGATAACGAGCTGAACATCGCCGTTTTTAATGTGGTCAACTACGTTCGGCCTTCCCTCTATGACTTTGTTTACAGTCTTGCTGTTAATTTTCTGATTCTCAAGATATGCAGCCGTTCCGCTGGTACTTAAAAGACCGAAACCCAGTTCCTGGAGCTTTTTCGCTACGCCGGCAATCCGGGGTTTGTCATCATCCTTGACGCTTATGAAGGCGATGCCCGAAAGCGGCAGACGCGTACCCGATGCGATCTGCGCTTTGGCAAATGCCTTCCTCAGCTCCATATCGATTCCCATTACCTCTCCCGTGGATTTCATCTCAGGGCCTAGTATTGTATCCACACCTGGAAACTTGATGAACGGAAATACAGACTCTTTCACACAGATGTGCTTCGGAATAATCTCATTGGTAAGCCCCAGCTCGACTAAACTTTTACCAGCCATAACCTTCGTTCCTATCTTTGCGAGGGGAACCCCGATCGCCTTACTGACAAAAGGAATAGTGCGGCTGGCCCTGGGATTTACTTCCAGCACATAAACGTCCCTGTTCTTTATGGCAAACTGTATATTCACAAGACCTATAACACGGAGCGCTAGAGCAAGTTCGCGGGTTTGACGCTTTATCTCGTCAACCAAATACTGACCGATCGAAAAAGGTGGAAGAACCATCGCGCTGTCGCCGGAATGGACTCCGGCTTCTTCTATGTGCTCCATGACTCCGCCAATCAACACCAGCTTTCCGTCTGAAATCGCGTCAACGTCGACTTCGATAGCATCCTTGAGAAACTCGTCTATGAGAATCGGATGATTTGGAGAGACCTTCACGGCTTCTCTCATATAGCGTTTGAGAGACTCTTCCGTGTAGACAATCTCCATTGCGCGTCCGCCCAGCACATAAGAAGGTCTCACGACAACCGGATAACCGATCTTGGATGCAATCGAAAGGGCTTCATCCTCGCTCCTTGCGATCCCGTTCTCAGGCTGGGTAAGCCCGATCTTCTGGATCAGGTCGCGAAACCTTTCTCTGTCCTCCGCAAGGTCGATGCTCTCAGGCGATGTGCCGATTATTTTTGCTCCCCGCTTTTCAAGGGGAATCGCGAGCTTCAACGGAGTTTGACCTCCTAAGTGAACAATAACGCCATACGGCTTTTCTCTCTCGATTATTGAATGAGCGTCCTCGAGCGTCAGAGGCTCGAAATAAAGGCGGTCGGACGTGTCGTAATCCGTGCTGACCGTTTCAGGATTGCAGTTCACCATTATAGTCTCAAAGCCTTCCTCCCTCAGGGCAAACGATGCATGGACGCAGCAGTAGTCAAACTCAATCCCCTGACCGATTCTATTGGGACCGCCTCCGAGAATTACAATCTTTCTCTTGCCAGTGGGCGGAGCCTCATTCTCTCTCTCATAAGTCGAATAGAGATATGGAGTATAGGCTTCAAATTCCGCGGCGCAAGTGTCTACCATCTTGTATACCGCCCGACATCCTTCCTTTTCCCTCATTTTCTTTATATCATCTTCCGAAAACCCAGAAAGCTCAGCAATTCTTGAATCAGAAAACCCCGCTCCTTTTGCCCGCTTAAATATTCCAGACAATAAGTTCTTATCAGAATTTTTAATTTGTTCTTCAATCTCAACGATCTGCCCTATATTTTCGAGGAACCACGGGTCAATGAGCGTAAGCCGGTATATCTCTTCAACTTCGATTCCACATCTGAAGGCATCCGCAACGTACCACACCCTATCAGGGTTTGGAACTCTTAATTTTTCCCGAACTTTTTCCGGGTCGTTCGATTGAGGCTCAAACCCGAATGAATCAACCTCAAGAGAACGCATGGCCTTCTGGAGCGATTCTTTAAAAGTCCTTCCAATCGCCATCACCTCGCCCACCGATTTCATCTGAGTCGAGAGCACAGGCTCGGTCTGGGGAAATTTTTCAAACGCAAACCTCGGGATTTTTACGACCACATAATCAATAGTCGGCTCAAAACTGGCTGGCGTGTAGCGGGTGATATCGTTTGGAATTTCATCAAGGCTGTAACCGACTGCAAGTTTTGCAGCGATCTTGGCAATCGGAAAACCAGTCGCCTTTGAAGCAAGGGCAGAGCTTCTCGAAACCCTTGGGTTCATCTCTATAACTACTATCCTCCCGTCTTCGGGATTGACTGCAAATTGAATATTGGAACCTCCAGTATCCACTCCTATTTCCCTTATTATTGCAATAGCCGCATCGCGCATCCTCTGGTATTCCTTGTCAGTGAGCGTCTGTGCGGGAGCGACGGTAATACTGTCTCCGGTATGCACGCCCATAGGGTCAAAGTTCTCAATCGAGCATATTATGACTACGTTATCGTTCCCGTCCCTCATCACTTCGAGCTCGAATTCCTTCCACCCTAAAGCGGATTCCTCTACGAGGATTTCTCTTATGGGACTTGCATCCAGTCCGGCTTTTGCAAATTCCTCAAATTCCTCTCTGTTATAAGCGACGCTTCCCCCGGTTCCTCCCAGGGTAAATGCGGGACGAATTATTATCGGAAACCCGATTCTATTCACGACATCCCATGCCTCAGTCATCGAATGAGCGATTCCGCTCTGAGGAACCTGAAGACCTATTTTAACCATCGCTTCTTTAAAAAGGCTTCTGTCTTCAGCTTTTTTGATTGCATGGAGTTTTGCTCCGATAAGCTCTACGCCAAATTTGTCAAGAACCCCGGATTCGGCAAGTTCAACCGCGAGATTGAGAGCCGTTTGTCCACCGATCGTGGGAAGCAAAGCATCAGGTCTCTCCTTCTCTATTATCTTTGCGATTACCTCCGGGACAAGAGGTTCTATGTATGTTCTATCGGCAAAAGCGGGGTCCGTCATGATCGTCGCGGGGTTGCTGTTCACCAAAACGATCTCGTAACCCTCTTCTTTGAGAGCCTTGCAGGCTTGTGTGCCTGAATAGTCAAACTCGCAGGCCTGCCCTATTATGATGGGCCCGGATCCTACAATGAGTATCTTCTTTATATCGGTTCGCTTGGGCATCGAATGAACTTAATTAGCCACGAATTGACACGAATAAACGCGAATGAAAAGAACCAGTGTAACACTTCGTTGTGAGCTGAGTCGAACGATGCAGGATAAGAGATTAATCATATATCTTGTATCCAACATCATGAATTATGCATCGTTCTTATTCGTGTAAATTCGTGGCAGAAATCAAAACTAGGTCGTCGAGCTTTCCTCGTCTTCGTATATATTTTCCTTCCCGTAGTCCTTGAAATTTCCCCTGAAACCATCGAGCGTCTCGAACCTGTATAGAGCCGACCTGTACCAGTTTTTCTTGGGTTTGACTTTTACCGGCGAGAGCCTCCACGCCCTTGTCTCTTCTTCGTATCCCCAGTTTACGTATTCATTGAAATTATGGATTATGTCAGTGAAAACAATCTTGTATTTAATTAATAGCTTTTGAACGTCGTGCCACTTCTTAAGCGAGGCTTCTCTTCTCGTAAAACCGAAATATCCAGCCGAGCCGGGAGCGCGAAGAGCGGCAATACCTCGTCCTATGAAAGCGTCTGCGGCTTTCAGAGTCTCAGGGGGATCTGTGAAAAATGTGTCGTATTTTTTAACATGCTCTCTTGGAAGAGGATGCCTGAGGTCGAAGGTCTCGACATCGACTCGAAACACTTCCTTTTTACCGGCGCTCTTTATAAAATCAGTAAGCCTTTTATCAATCTCCACGACCGTAATTCTCTTCGTAAGACCGCTCAGCCCCAGAACAACGCTCATCAGGTCGTCGTCGCCGAGTAGTATTATTTCTTTTCCCACGACATCTCCCCGCTCATAAGCGAGGGCAAAACGTGAGAGGGTTGTCTGAGGAGTCACATAACCTTGGTCAAACTCCCTTATTGCTTGCGGGCGGCTCTTCTGAATCTTGAGGAAACGTTTTTCAACATCCCTGAATTTTTGTAAGGAGATACCCCTACCCTCACAATTAGAGCAGGAAATATCTTCTACAGGATGGAGGTCTTTTATGACCTCTTTCCCATGCGGTGTAAGCTTGAAGCCTTCATTTGATATTGAAATTATTTCTTTTTCCTTCAAAATCTTCATGGACTCAAAAACAGCCGGGACGGGGAAATCGGAAAAGTCTACAAGCTCCCATGGGAGACTGGTCTTCCTGAGAGCACCTAATAACCTTTCTACATTTTTCGAATTTACGTTTACCTTTGATCTGCTGGAAATTTCCTTGGCAAAACGATTAAAATCCATTCCTAGCTTCTCCATTTAGTTTGTGAAAACGAGACTTTATACCCAATTGAGGATTAAGTTGCAAATTGGATAACATAATTATTTAGCCGCGAATAGACGCAAATTTACACGAATGAGAATTAACGTGATACAAGATACACGATGAAAGTAATAACCTTCGTAAATCGTTCATCATGAATCATGCATCGTGGACCCTTTATTAGTGTATATAGATGGCCAAAAAAGCTATAAGCTAAATTTTATTGGCAATATAAATTTCTCCACCCGCTTCCGTAAACTCCCTCGACTTTTCTTCCATTCCTTTTTCAATTGCCTCGACCTCTGAAAAACCATGTTGTGCGGCGTAGTCTCGAACATCTTGAGTTATCTTCATAGAGCAAAACTTGGGCCCGCACATTGAGCAAAAGTGCGCTACCTTGGCATTCTCCGACGGCAACGCTTCATCGTGAAATTCCCGCGCTGTATCCGGGTCCAAGGATAAGTTAAACTGGTCGTTCCACCTGAATTCAAATCTAGCTTTGCTCAAGACATTATCCCGGAGTTGCGCAGCAGGATGTCCTTTCGCTAAATCCGCTGCGTGAGCCGCTATCTTGTAAGCTATCACTCCGTCTTTAACGTCTTTTTTATTGGGCAGCCCAAGATGCTCTTTTGGAGTTACATAACACAGCATGGAAGTGCCGTACCAGCCGATCATCGCTGCGCCGATTGCGGATGTTATGTGGTCATAGCCCGGGGCGATATCGGTTGTCAACGGGCCCAGAGTATAGAAAGGCGCCTCGCGGCAGATTTCTAATTGCTTGTCCATATTCTCTTTTATCAAATGCATCGGTATATGGCCCGGCCCCTCGATCATAACCTGCACATCGTGCTTCCATGCAATTTGGGTCAGCTCTCCCAGAGCTTCTAGCTCGCCAAACTGTGCTTGGTCGTTGGCATCCGCAATACAGCCGGGTCGTAAGCCGTCCCCCAGCGAGAAAGCCACGTCGTACGCCTTCATAATCTCGCAGATCTCCTCGAAATTCGTGTACAAGAAATTTTCCTTGTGATGTGCAAGACACCACTTAGCAAGAATCGAGCCGCCCCTCGAAACTATTCCTGTAATTCTCTTTGCAGTTAATGGAATGTATCTGAGCAGCACGCCCGCATGGATGGTAAAATAGTCGACACCCTGTTCCGCCTGTTCAATTAGCGTGTCTCTAAATATCTTCCACGTTAATTCCTCCGCCTTGCCTCCTACCTTTTCCAATGCCTGATAAATAGGCACTGTGCCCACTGGAACAGGCGAATTTCTTATAATCCATTCCCTTGTTTCGTGAATGTTTTTTCCGGTAGACAAATCCATGATCGTGTCGGCGCCCCAGCGACAACCCCAGACGGCTTTCTCGACTTCCTCTTCTATGCTTGAAGTCACGGCTGAGTTCCCGATGTTGGCGTTTATCTTCACGAGAAAATTTCTACCTATTATCATAGGCTCGGTTTCGGGATGGTTGATATTGCACGGGATAATAGCTCTTCCTCTTGCGACCTCCTGTCTGACGAATTCCGGCGTGATGTAAGTTTCTGGAATACCGGCTCCGAAACTCTCCCCCTTGTGGTATTTCGCCAGCTCTTTTAATTGCCCGTGCAATTCATCCACTTGCTGATTTTCTCTCACCACTATGTATTCCATCTCAGGCGTGATAATCCCTCTTCTTGCATAGTGCATTTGAGTCACATTTCTTCCCGGCTTGGATTTCAGCGGATTTCTAATTTGTTTAAATTTTATACCGTTGAGTTTGGATTCTTTGAAGCTTCTCCTTGAGAATTCGGAAGAAAAGTTGGAAAGTCTCTCGACATCTTCTCTTTCTAAAATCCATTTTTCTCGGATTGGATTTAAGCCTTTATGAACGTCGATCTCAACATCCGGGTCGGTGTATGGACCGCTGGTGTCATATACAACGATGGAATAATTTTTCTTCGAGCTGCCGTCGGTAGCAAACATCGGGTTAGAGTCGTCCAACGCTATCTCACGCATGCCTACCTTGATGCCGTGCATTTTCCCGTCGATGTAAATTTTTTTGGAGTTTAGAAAAGGGGACCGGGTAACAGAATCGGTATTCGGTATTCTTTCTTTTTTAACTGCTCTACCCATTTAACCCTCCTGAAAAAGCTCTCATAAAAAACAATATAATAGTAACATATTCCTGTCAATCGAACCTCATATTGGGCAGTGGGGCAATTTGATTTTTCAAAGTACAGATATTAGGCTCTATAGCTGGCAACATGGCTTCCCGCAAGTGTCATTGTGTCGATACCTTATGTCATTTCTCCCTCGTGAGATAATTTTATATCTCACGAGGGAGAAATCTTATTTGAAACTGAGTTAAGATTCCTCACAAGCTCCCTCACACTAGTTCGGGACAAGGTTCGGAATGCCAGGCCCGATTGCTTCGTCGCGGAGTTTATCCCTTCGGGAAGCTCAGGGCAGGCTCTGAGTCTAACGAAGGGCTCATCGCAATGACACCAAATTACGGATTGTCTTGCGGGATACTATAAATGACCTGCTACCGTATTTTTCTGTGTAATCAATTTGTGAATATAGGCCAATCCAGTAGAATTAAATGCTATGTTCTCCATAGTGCTTGGAATAGAATCATCTTGCGATGAAACAGCAGCAGCCGTAATCAAAGACGGCAGCACTGTGCTATCGAGCGTAGTTTCCTCCCAAATAGAGATTCACAGAGAGTTCGGCGGGGTTGTGCCGGAACTCGCATCAAGAAATCACGTTGAAAAGATAATTCCCGTGATTCTGGAAGCGCTTTCACGAGCCGAGATAGAACTAATGGATGTTGAAGGGATTGCAGTAACGAAGGGTCCCGGTCTCATAGGATGTCTCATGGTGGGAGTTTCGACTGCGAAGGCAATTGCTTTTTCGCTTGGAATACCGCTTATAGGGATTGACCACCTTGAAGCCCATCTCGCAGCGGTCTATCTCGAGCACGATGTTCCATTTCCTTTTATCGGTCTCGTAGTCTCTGGAGGACACACCAGTCTTTACTGCGTTAGGAGCCATACAGAATTTGAACTCCTAGGAAAAACAAGGGACGACGCAGCAGGAGAAGCTTTCGATAAAGCGGCAAAGCTATTGGGACTGAGCTACCCCGGAGGGGTTGAGATCGATAGACTCGCGAAACAAGGAAACCCCGAAGCGATCTCTTTTCCCCGTCCTTTCAAGACATCTTCATCTTTCGATTTTAGTTTCAGCGGCATAAAAACCTCTTTGGTCTATTATCTGAGAAAGAACCCCGATCCAGACGAAAAGAAGATAAGGGAAATATGCGCAAGCTATCAGGAGGCGATCGTTGAAACGCTAGTGGAAAAAACCTTGAGCGCTGCAAGACTGAACGGCGTTAAAAACGTTGTGATGGCGGGTGGAGTCGCCTGCAACTCCCGCCTCAGAGAGCTTGCGAAAGAAAAGTTTGAGCAAGAGAGCATTTCCATCTTTATCCCGTCCCCAAAATACTGCACGGACAACGCCGCTATGATCGGAGCGCTCGGATTTCACAGGTTCAATGAAGGCGAGTCATCAGAGCTTAGATTGACCCCTTACTCAATTTCAAGACCCAAATACATGAGGGGAATGGGATTTGCTTTGGATCAGAGCTGAACTCCCATCAGAAGAGCTTTTCGTTATGATAATAGCTTCATAAGCTGTGAGATCAATCTCACATTCCAAGACAACCATAACCGTCTTTGTCCCTACATCCAGTGCAAAGAACAGTATTTATTTATAAGTGGCGAATTTTGCAGTATTCTATCGACCTATCAAGGTCTTTTGAATAAGTACAAATGTAAGCCTTAATTAATCGCCCTTACAAGTACATGAGCGAAAACATAAAAACTAACGAGAGGGAATTGGCGGGCAAAGTCGCTCAGTGGTTCAACGAGCATATAGAGAGGAATCAATACCCATTTACCTCTGCCTCAAATGAAACGGGAATAAGGGTTGATTCCACAACCTATTTCGGTGATGTCGTCATCTGGGAAAACAGAGAAGCAAATAAGGCATATGCCTATATAGAATTAAAACCCCCATTAGGCTCCTCAGAAGATTTGGAAAGGTTCCGTAAAAAAGCAATCGAACTCCGCGTCAAGATAGCCTACACATGGAATTTCCACAATCTAAACGCTTATAAAGTGGAAGGAAACAAGTCAACTCCTCTAGACTCTGAAACTCATAACATCCTAACCAAAATCGATGATTGGAAGAAAGGCAACGTTCAAGCCGACATAAAAGCCCATATACACAAAATTTGCGACGAACTCTTAAGTCTGGACAAAACAGGCAGGTTTAGAAAATTCAAACCTGAGAAACACTATTTCATAAATTTCATCAGGAAAACAGTCAACGATTTAATACCTATTTTGGAAACCTTCATTAAAAGCGAGCATAGGAAGAAGGCGAACAGAGACGAAATAAATAAATACGTGGTTGAGCAGGGCATAACTTATCCCTCGGACGCTGAATTTTACAAACTCATCGCAAGCCAGAGAGTTTATGGGTTAATCACGAAAATCATCTTTTACCTTACTGTAAGGAGATACTTCAAGGACTTGCCACCACTGCAACAGGAAGACATGGATGATATAAGTCTTGCTCTCCATACCGCCTTTCACAAGGCAAGCGATATAGACTGGCAGGCGGTTTTCGTGGAGGGAGCGATTGACGAGCTTGGACTTCCCGAAGAGTCTTACTCAATCCTTCAAGAGTTATTCTCGAACCTTAAGATTTACAACTTCGGCGAGCTTCCCGAAGACGTTATAGGAGAATTGTTTGAAGAGATAATTGACCCTGAGCAGAGACACAATTTGGGTCAATACTTTACGAACGAAGACTTGGTTGACCTCATCATAGCAACCATCGTGAATGAAGCGGACAAGCGTTACGCCGACCCCACCTGCGGCTCAGGCACTTTCTTGATAAGGCTCTACAGCAGGTTGAAATATCTAAAGCCAAGCTTGAGACACGAAGACATCTTGGAGAGGATATGGGGAATCGACATTGGGAAATTCCCTGCAGAGCTTTCGACGATAAATCTATTCAGACAAAGCCCCATAAACTTTGAGAACTTCCCAAGAGTAATCAACAGGAATATCTTCGAGATCAGAAAAGGAGACCAGTTTGAGTTTCCCCCGCAACACCCAGGAAAAAATTATGTGAAGATTAAGATTCCCCTCCCGGAATTTCACGGCTTGGTCGGCAATTTCCCTTTCATAAGGCAGGAGCTAATTGAGAAAAAAGTTCAGGGGTTTAAAAAACAACTTGTGAAGCTCTTGGCTGAGGAATATCTGTTCGCCTATCCCGAATTATTCGAGTTAAACAAGAATAAGCGCTACGAGCTTGAGGCTCAGGCAAAGCAGCACAGAGACGAGCAAGTCAAGTGGATTAGTAATCTGATTTGGAAGAACCAACTCGATTTGAAGCTCTCCGGACAAGCGGATATTTACTCTTACATCTATTTGCATTGTGGCACATTGCTGAGCAACGACGGCTCAATCGCCATAATCACGTCAAATTCGTGGTTAGATGTGGCTTACGGGAGCGTACTAAAAAAATTCTTCCTCGACCATTTCAAGATAAAGATGATTGTGGCTTCGTGGGCTGAACCCTGGTTTGAGGACGCCGCTGTCAATACTGTTTTCACTGTGCTTGAAAGGAAGGAAGACAGGGAATCGAGGGACACCAATACAGTTCGCTTCGTTAAATTAAAAAAGAAATTGGCTGAACTGATACCGGAGAGAAATTTACAGCTTGAATCCACGAGAAGATGGCAGAGGATTGACGGGATTGTGAACATTATAGAATCCGCCGAATACAAAGCCCGCAAAGTTACTGATGAGATTTCGTCATTCGAGAATGAAGGCATGTTGGTTCGGATGTTAAAACAAAGAGGTTTGAGAAAAGAGGTTGAAGAGAAAGATGAGCTTTCCAAATGGGGCAAGTACCTGAGAGCGCCGGACGTTTACTTTGAGATACTTGAGAAGTGCAAAGATAAACTGGTTCCTCTAAGAGCTATTGCCGATGTCAGAAGAGGCATAACGACTGGAATAAACGAATTCTTCTACTTGCAGAAGGTAGAAGAAAATCCTAAAACTAAGACGGTTAAATGCAAGAACGCAAGGGGATGGACAGGAGAAATTGAGGAAGAGTATCTGAAGAAGGTCATCAAAAGCCCGAAAGAATCCGAGAGCATCACGATCAACCCGGATAACCTGAAAAACTGTATTTTCATCTGCAACAAGAGCAAAGAGGAACTAAAAAAGGACAGACACACCGGAGCTTTAAGTTACATCGAGTGGGGAGAGAAGCAGAGGACTAAGGATAATATGAAGTGGACTGAAGTCCCTTCCGTGCAGGGAAGGAGATTTTGGTGGGGGATTGAGAGGAAAAGATACCCAGAAATAATTTATCCATGTGGAATAGCAGACAGTTATAAGGTGTTTGATAACTCAATCGCAATACTGAATGACAAAAGATTATATGAGGTATATACAAATGGGAATGAACTGGTAAAAGCACTACTTGTTACAACATTATCGAGTTTCTTTACAGAAGCTGAATCAAGAATTAATCTGGGAGACGGTATAGTTGACCTGACCGTTTATGAAGTTGAAGACCTAAAAATCCTTGACTCAAAGATATTAACAAAGAATAAAATTGCCTTAATTAATAAAGAGCTTATCAGACTGACCAAACGAAAAATTAAACCTATCATTGATGAAACAAAACAAAAAGACCGCAATGCCCTTGATTCTGCCGTTCTTGAAGCATTGGGTTTAGACTCGAAGGAATACTTGCCGCGAATTTATGAGGGTCTTACGCAAATGGTGAGAGAGCGGCTTGAGCTTCCAAAGATGCGTAAGAAGCAGAAGAAGCAGAAAATTGAGGTTTCCTATGAGCAGGTGAAAAAATCCGTGATTGAAGAATGTATCGGCAACGGGTTAAAGAGATTTCCCGAAGGTTTTTATACGATTGACAAATCCGGCAAGGATTACGAGGAGCTTGATTTTGAGATTTACAACACAAGTGGAAAACCCTTAAGCTATGAATATTTCATGGGACGATACACTTTGAAAGACGAGTCCGGTCAGGAAATATTCACGACAAACAGCTTGTTCAAAGCTGAATTTGCAATCCTGCTGGCCAAATCCAAAGTCTCCAGTCTCAGAATCCCCCAAGACAGAAAAGTCGCTGAAACCGTTGTGGGAAACTACATGAGCTATGTCAAACAGTTAAAGGAACAAATCGAGCTTAACGCCAACCAAAAACTTCATAGTTGGTCTGACGCAGAGAAGATGACAACGGAGATTTTGGCTGAGTACGGTTTGGTAGTAAAATGATGATTATGAACCGCAAAGCACGAGAAGTCATCCAGAACATCCTCGAAAAACTCATATCCGAGTATTCGCCTCAAAAGGTAATCCTCTTTGGTTCATATGCTTATGGGGAACCGAACCCAGACAGCGATATTGATTTACTGATTGTCAAAGAGACAACAGAGCGGTTTATCGACCGCTGGGTAACAGTTCAACGTATATTGACAGGGACGCACTATTCTATCCCTCTTGAGACTTTCGTACTGACGCCTCAGGAAGTCGAGAAACGTCTAGCCGTCGGCGACCACTTCATTAGGGAAATTATGGAAAAAGGGAACATCCTGTATGCAATCCAATGAATCTTCCTATCCCAACGATTGGCTGCGTATCGCTGAGAAAGATTGGAAGCGTGTGGAGATGCTTCTTAAAGAAGGAGACCCGGAGTTGGCCGGGTTCTGCTTGCAACAAGCCGTGGAGAAGTTCCTAAAAGCCTTTCTACTTTCCAAGGGGTGGCAACTCAGGCGAATTCACAATTTAGATGCTCTTCTCGAAGATGCAATAAAGTATGACCCCTCGTTGGAAACATATAGGTCGGCTTGTCAGAAAATCACAGCTTTCTATGTTGTGGAACGTTATCCCTTTGCCGAGGGGAGTCAGATAACGAAGGATGATGTTCGCTCCTCCCTCAAGGAGGTCACTGGATTTGTCAAAAGGCTTCGATCAAAGGTTCGTGAATGATTTATTCAAATCTAGGAGAAAAATTTCGGCAGATCATACCCTCTTTACCCAACTAATTCATATACCCCAGAGCCTTTAGCTGCTCCTTCAACTTTTCGTCGAGCTCGATTTTATCGACAGAAGATAAAGCAGATTTCTTTTTTTGAGCATCAATCCAGGTCTCTAGCTCCGCAAACATAGATTTCCCGATTTCCGCTCTCTCGGAAAAGATATTATTCTGCTCCCTAGGGTCAGACGCTATGTTATACAACTCTATTTCCGAATGTCCTGAACTGCTTACCGATCCCAGTAACAGTTTCCAATCTTTGCTCCTGATCATTCTGTACTCTTCATCGTCAGCTTTAGAAGAAAATTTCTCGCTGAAAGCAAAACCTTTATCTTCAGATGATTTATTCACCGACTCGACCAAGCTTTTTCCGTCCATTCCTTTCGGAATGGGAACTCCAAGGAGCTCTATTGAAGTCGGCATTATATCAATTGTTTCGACCTGAGCATCCACGATCTTATCTTGAGGAAACCCAGGCGCCTTGATAATAAGAGGCACTTTAACAATTTCATCGTATAGTTGATGCTCAAAATGACCTATATAGCTTACATCTGCGTCGGGGTGGTCCAAAAAATGTTCTCCGTGGTCAGATGTAATGACAATAACAGTTTTGTCGTATAGTCCGAGAGCTTTGAGTTCTCTAAACAACTCTCCGATGTAGTAGTCGGTGTAATAGATCTCTCCGTCGTACTTATCTATAACGTGGAGATAGTCTTCCCTATCCATTCTGGGTTGAATCTCTTTGTAATAACCATTATTTTTCCCGGACACCTCAACAACTCCCGCATAGTTCCTATCGCTATAAATATCAAATTCAGGCGGAGGGTCAAAGGGAGCATGAACTTCATATGTGTGCAAGAAGAGAAAAAAGGATCTCGAACTATTCACTCTTAGCCAACCAACAGCTTTTGTGTAAGTTGTCTCAGCCCCATTCCGAGCTCCTTTTTTGCCTTCCGAATTAAACATCTCAAAACCCTGATAGTTGTATCTCTTACCCAAGTATCCCCCATCGGTAAAAGCGGCAGTCTCATAGCCGGCATTTCGTAAAACCTCTGCAATGGTTATATGCTCGTCACTCAGCTTGATCTTATCCGTTATAACCCCGTGGCTTGATGAATAAAGACCCGTGAGAATGGACATATGAGAAGGAAGAGTCCAAGAGGACTGGGCAATCGCATTTTTGAATAGGACTCCGTCCTTGGCTAACCGGTCTATGTTAGGGCTTGTATCACGTTTGTATCCATAGCAGCTCAGATGGTCCGCCCTCAGCGTATCGATAGAGACCAGTATTAGGTTTAGACGAGTCGGGTTATTTAATTTGAAATATGAATAACTTGCAGCGTTAAGGAGCACTACAATCACTAAGGCCAGAACAAACCACGTTTTGATACGAGATGTTATTGAACCGCAATCAAATTTCTTCTGCGAAGCTTTTAGGATTATCCATCCCAATAAGGCGCACACAATAATCCATAAACTGTTTCCCACAATGCTCTTAAGCTCGAAGAAGCCCGGTAAATAAAACTTATTTATCCGATATCCACCCACGGTAAAGACCGACAACCAAGGCATTAATCCCCATACAAAAAAGTCGGCACGTTTCATGTCGAGACTAGTGAATCTGAGAAGAAACCGCAGTATAGAGAGGGCGAACAAAAAAAATATCGCAATTCCCAGCGCAATTAATATGTATTTGTTGACGATCCAAGAGAACGAGTTAAAAACCAGGTAATACATCTTATAATACAAATAGCGGTTGGAAGACACAAAAGCTATGGCATTTAAAATCCCTAGAAAAAAACCCAATATAAATGCGACTGCGACGGCCGCTCTGACTTTGTTTTTAAGAGAGTTTTTGTCTTCAATAATTGCCATGTAATTATTTTGGATTGCTTTAAATTAGACACCGTACAGTCTGAATTAAGCGGGGAATAAATAAGTCCACCTAGAATGACTTTTGCTCTTCACAATCAGGGCAGGTTTGTAGACCCCATCAAATACCTGTCACACTCTCGCGCAGCTTCGCGCCCTTCGTTTATAGCCCAAACGACGAGGCTTTGTCCGCGACGCATGTCGCCCGCAGCAAACACCCCTTTGACATTAGTCGTAAACTTTCCGTGTTCTGCTCTAGCGTTGGAACGCTCATCTCTCTCCACTCCGAGCTGATTGAGAAGCGTATCTTCAGGACCGAGGAATCCAAGCGCTAGGAGAATTAAATCTGTGGGCCAGACCTTTTCAGTACCTGAGATTTCTTTAATTACGGGGCGTCCGTTGTCGCCCTTTTGCCACTCGATTCCGATAGTATGCAACTCCTTTACATTTCCACTACCGTCTCCGACAAACCCTTTGGTCGATATGTTATATCTGCGGGGGTCGCTACCGAACACCGCAGCCGCCTCTTCTTGACCGTAGTCGAGCCGGTAGACTTTAGCCCACTGCGGCCAGGGATTGTCGGCGGCTCGTTCAGTAGGAGGTTGTGCTAGAATCTCAAACTGCACCAAGCTCTTGCACCCATGTCTCATCGCAGTGGCAACACAGTCTGTACCCGTATCGCCTCCTCCAAGGACAATCACGTTTTTACCATTTGCAGAGATATAGTTGCCGTCACGAAGGTTGCTATCTAAAAGGCTCTTTGTGTTGGCACGGAGAAACTCCATTGCGAAATGAATACCTTTGAGATCCCTGCCCTCAATCGGAAGGTCGCGGGGCTTGGTGGCTCCACCGCATAGAACAACTGCATTAAATTCCTCCAGAAGCCTGCCTGCGGGATAATCTTTGCCGACCTCGACAGATGTCACAAACTCTACTCCCTCCTCAGCCATGAGGTCAATTCGACGCTGGACAACCTTCTTGTCGAGATGCGGATTGGGGATGCCGTACATCAACAGTCCCCCTACGCGGTCGTCGCGCTCGAAAACCGTAACCCAGTGTCCAGCTTTATTGAGCTGGGCTGCGCAAGCTAGTCCCGCAGGTCCCGAACCCACCACAGCGACCTTCTTTCCGGTTCGTTTGGCTGGAGGCTCGGGTACTACCCAGCCCTCCTCAAAACCCTTATCAATAATAGCGCACTCGACGCTCTTAATAGTAACGGGAGGCTCATTGATTCCGAGCACGCATGCCGCCTCACACGGAGCAGGGCAAATTCTGCCCGTAAACTCAGGGAAATTATTGGTCTTGTGCAAACGCTCTAGGGCTTCTCTCCAAAGCCCTCGGTATACGAGGTCGTTCCACTCGGGAATGAGGTTGTTGATAGGACAGCCAGATGTCATCCCGCCAAGAATGATTCCGGTGTGACAAAAAGGAACTCCACAGTCCATACAACGCGCCCCCTGCAACTGAAGCTTCTTCTCGGAGAAGTGCTGGTGAAATTCATCCCAATCACGAATCCGTTCAATGGGAGGTCGTTCCTCGGGGAGCTCACGCTCGTATTCTAAAAATCCGGTAGGCTTACCCATGCCGTATTCCTTGGAGTCACAGAGAATGCTCAGTTATTTTTCTGAAACTTTAGGTCTCTGTCAACTACGGATAAACAAATCAGATAGTGAGTCAGGCTTCCTGACTTGTTTACAGCGAGAATTACCAAAACTACGAATCAGATATAGCAATAGAAGGTCTAGTTTCCGCTCACGCGTGCGAGGTCGCGTTTGTTTTCCTCGAATGCAGCCATTACGGCTTCTTCCCCGCTGAGTCCTGCCTCTTTTACCCGTTTCATCGCCTCTAACATCCGTTTATAGTCTTTAGGCATTACCTTGACAAACCGCAACGCCATTTCGTCCCACGAGGATAAAATTTTCTTTGCCAAACCGCTTTTTGTGTATTCAGCGTGCTTACGGATCATTTCCTCTACCTCTTTGGCCTCTTCGGACTCCATCTTTTCGAGATAAACCATATCCTTATTACAATGGCGGTGGAAATCCCCCGATTCATCCAAGACGTAAGCAATTCCGCCGGACATACCCGCCGCAAAGTTCCTTCCTGTAGGGCCGAGCACCACGACTCGTCCTCCAGTCATATACTCACAACCGTGGTCTCCTACTGCTTCTACGACCGCGTTAACACCGCTATTTCGCACGCAGAATCTTTCTCCAGCCGCGCCGCGAATGTATGCCTCACCGGATGTCGCGCCATAAAAAGCGACGTTTCCGATGATTATGTTCTCTTCCGGGACAAATGTAGATCCCCTCGGCGGATAAACCATGATCTTGCCGCCGGAAAGCCCTTTGCCCAAGTAGTCGTTGGAATCCCCTTCCAGTATCAGGGTAACGCCGCTAGGCACGAATGCGCCAAAACTCTGTCCTGCGGAACCCTGGAAATGAAGGCGGATAGTGTCTTCCGGAAGCCCGCCAGGCCCATAACGTCTAGTAATTTCACTTCCCAAAATAGTCCCCACGACACGGTTTACGTTGCGGATAGGGAGTATAGCTTCCACAGATTCACCCTTTTCAAGCGCCGGTTTACAGAGGTCGAGAAGTATCTGGTTATCAAGCGCCTTATCTAGCCCGTGATCCTGCGGAATCTGACAATATCTGCCTACATCAGAAGGCACGTCCGGCTGATAGAGAATATCGGAGAAATCAAGTCCCCTCGCCTTCCAATGGTCTATGGCTTTTCTCGGTTCAAGTCGGTCGGTTCGACCTATCATCTCGTTAATCGTGCGGAATCCAAGCTCAGCCATAAGCTCCCGCATCTCCTGAGCTATAAAACGCATGAAATTGACTACGTGCTCCGGGTCTCCCTGAAACTTCTTGCGCAGCTCGGGATTCTGGGTCGCCACTCCTACAGGACAAGTGTCGAGATGGCAAACGCGCATCATAATGCAGCCAAGCACGACGATCGGTGCGGTCGAGAACCCGTATTCCTCCGCGCCGAGTAAAGCTGCTATGAGAACATCACGGCCAGTTTTAAGCTGTCCGTCGGTCTCGACAACGATCCGGCTCCGCAGGTTGTTGAGCAACAAGGTCTGGTGAGTCTCTGCCAGTCCCAATTCCCAAGGGAGACCGGCATGGTGTATGCTGGTTTGAGGAGAAGCACCTGTACCGCCGTCATGTCCGCTTATTAGAACAACATCCGCATGGCCCTTTGCAACCCCCGCGGCTATCGTGCCGACTCCGACCTCTGATACGAGCTTAACGTTGACCCGAGCCTCGGAATTAGCGTTCTTGAGGTCGTGTATCAATTCTGCCAGGTCCTCAATCGAGTAAATATCGTGGTGGGGCGGGGGCGAAATCAAACCCACGCCCGGGACGGAAAAACGCACTTTGGCAATCCATGGATATACTTTAGCTCCGGGCAACTGTCCTCCTTCTCCCGGCTTTGCGCCCTGCGCCATCTTGATCTGAAGCTCTTTTGCTTTGACCAGATATTCACTCGTAACCCCGAACCTGCCGGAGGCAACCTGTTTTATGGCGCTGTTTCTGGAATCGCCGTTGGCATCAGGAATGTAGCGCTCGGGGTCTTCTCCGCCCTCTCCAGTGTTGCTTTTACCCCCTATGCGGTTCATCGCTATTGCCAGGCTCTCATGCGCTTCTTTGCTGATTGAACCGTATGACATCGCTCCGGTCTTGAAACGCTTGCATATGGATTCAACCGACTCGACCTCTTCGATCGGAACTGGTTTTTCTGCGAATTTCAGTTCCAGAAGCCCGCGCAGAGTGCACAACTTTTTGCTCTGGTTGTTGACCAGCTCCGAGTACTCTTTGAAAGCTCTATAATCATTGTTGCGACAAGCATACTGGAGTTTGTGCACAGTCTGCGGGTTAAACATATGGTATTCGCCGTCATGTCGCCATTGATACTTTCCGCCGACATCGAGCGTCTTGCCCTCGACCTGGCGGTCCGGAAATGCTCTTTGATGTCTCATTCTGACTTCATCGGCAATTACGTCAATCCCAACCCCCTCTATCCGTGAAGAAGTCCACGTGAAGTATTTGTCTATAAATGAATGATTGAGCCCGACAGCCTCGAATATCTGTGCTCCACGGTAACTCTGGATGGTAGAGATCCCCATCTTTGACATCACTTTGACGACTCCCTTCACTATAGACTTGTTGTATTTCTCGACGGCCTTTTCATGCGTTATGTCCTTCAGCAACCCCTCTCTAATCATGTCGTCGAGCGTCTCGTATGCAAGATAGGGATTAATTGCGCTGGCGCCGTAGCCTGTTAAAAGCGCAAAATGGTGCACCTCTCTAGGTTCGCCGGACTCTAAAACCAAGCCTACCTTCATTCGCGTACCCTCGCGAATAAGATGATGGTGGATACCCGATACGGCAAGGAGTGCTGGAATTGGGGCGTTTTCTCTGTCAACTCCGCGGTCCGAAAGAATTAAGAAATTTACCCCTTCGGAGATGGCGCGGCTCGCCTTTGCATACAAATCCTCCAGCGCCTTTTCCAACTCGGCTCCTCCTTCTTCCGAGGGCCTGAACAGAATCGGCAGAGTTGCGGATTTAAAGCCATGAGCATTGACGTGTCGTATTTTCTCCAGATCTTCGTTGGAAATAACTGGTGTCCTTAGCTTGATTTTACGGCAGTTTTCAGGGTCAGTAGAGAGAAAGCTTCTCTCTGGCCCGAAAGTAGTCTCCGTTGCGGTTATTATTTCTTCACGAATCGAATCAATAGGAGGGTTGGTAACCTGCGCGAAAAGCTGTTTGAAATAGTTATAAAGCAGCTGAGGTTTGTCGGAAAGCACAGCTAGGGGCGTATCATTGCCCATGGATCCGACCGGTTCGACCCCGTCCTTAGCCATAGGAGACATGATAATTCTGAGGTCTTCAAACGTGTAGCCGAAAGCCTGTTGTCTTCTGAGCACAGTTTCATGGTCGGGCTCCGGGGCATGAGGAGGTTCCGGCAAATCTTCGAGTGCCTGCAAATGCTCATTGAGCCACTGCCGATAAGGATACTCAGCTGCGATCCCGTCTTTTATCTCCTCGTCGCCTACGATGCGACCTTGTTCGGTATCAATAAGAAACATACGGCCCGGCTGAAGTCTGCCTTTGTAAAGCACTTGCTCAGGCGGAACATCCAGCACCCCGACCTCGGAAGCCATTATAACCAGGTCGTCTTTCGTGACGTAATAGCGAGACGGACGCAGACCGTTCCTGTCGAGCACTGCCCCTACTCTTATACCATCGGTGAAAGCAATAGAAGCAGGACCATCCCATGGCTCCATGATGCAACTGTGATACTCGTAAAATGCCTTTTTTTCGTCGCTCATGCTCTCATGGTTCGACCACGGTTCCGGGATCATCATCATAACAGCGTGTGGTAACGACCTGCCTGCAAGCACGAGGAACTCAAGACAGTTGTCGAACATGGCGGAATCGCTCCCGTCAGGGCTGATTATGGGGAGAATTTTCTTGAGGTCATCCCCAAATAGGTCTGAAGACAGCATTGCCTCCCTTGCGTGCATCCTGTTGATATTCCCTCTAAGCGTGTTTATCTCGCCATTGTGAATCAAATAACGGTAAGGATGAGACCGCTCCCAACTTGGAAAAGTGTTAGTGCTGAACCGGGAATGAACTAAGGCCAGCGCTGTTTCAATGTCAGAATCCGTTAGGTCGGGATAGTAGTCCTCGACCTGCTCGGCTGTGAGCATACCCTTGTAGACGATTGTCTTGTAAGACAAGCTTGGTATGTAGAAAAAACTACCTCCATCTATTCCAGAGAATCTAATGGCATTCTGAGCCCTTTTGCGTATCACGTAGAGCTTACGTTCAAACGCCATGTCATCCCGGATTTCAGGATTCCTCCCGATAAAAATCTGCCGCATGAAAGGCTCGCAAGACCTGGCTGTATTCCCCAAAGAAGAGTTATTCGTTGGAACGGTTCGCCAACCGATCAGGCTTTGCCCCTCTTCTTTGATGATGTCCTCAAGACGTTTTTCAAAATTCATGCGTAGAACCGGGTCAGTAGGCAGATAAACCATTCCGACCCCATATTCTCCGTAAGAGGGGAGATCGATGCCGATTTCTCTGGTCACTTTTTTCAAGAATTTATGGGGCGTCTGAAGTAGGATACCGGCGCCGTCTCCTGTGTTGACCTCACAGCCGCACGCGCCCCTATGGTTTAAATTTACAAGCACTGTCAGCGCTTGGTGCACGATCTGATGCGACTTCTCCCCTTTTATGTTTACGACAAAACCTATTCCACATGCATCGTGCTCGAATTGCGGGTCGTAGAGACCCTGCTTGGGGGGCAGGCCGATATGCTTCATTTTGCCTCTCTCCACAAGTTGTTTGGGTTTAGGTGAAGAGTCTAACTTTGTTTGAATAAACAATCAAGATTGCGAATCGCCTCATTAGGAATCTATCCGAAATAGAATCGTTGCCTCAAATAAGAATCTATTCGAAATTGGAAGAGGGCTTGCCTGGAAGCAAAGAACAACTTCTGAACTTGGTTTTTCACTATCGCAAAGATCTCTCTTGATCTAACATGCAACAACCCTTCGTCATTTATCATCTTAACGGGCTGTTGCTCAAATACAAAAATGTCATTTCGACCACAGGGAGAAATCTTTTTTTAAGATTTTCCATCCACGAAACAGAAAGATATCTCACATCCGTTCGATATGACAGACTATTTCTATGTTTGCGCAACAGACCGTTAACATTTAATTCCCGTCTATTAAATAAAGAACCTATTGAAAAAGACAGTGAACATTTATAGAATATTAACCTCACGGAGGCCAGTGTATTCATGAGAAGAGGAGATAAGGTATATTACGTTAAAGATTTTATACAATCTGTTCCTCTTCACCCTCCAAAGAAAATATTCGAAGAGCTGGAGAAATTGGGCTATAGAGGCCAAGCAAACGCCAGGCGGGCAGTATCTCTCGCCGCATACCGCCATGTGAAAAGGCTAAAACTTCTTCACTCAAAAAAAGTTCCGAGACCTGAGCTCCCTCCAAGACCAAACTCAATCCTGATGGGACCCACGGGTTGCGGTAAGACATATTTAATCGAGCTCCTTTTCGGCGAGGTATTCAAGCTCCCCTTCATAATAGTTGATATGACGAAATTCACCGAATCCGGCTATGTGGGTGATGATGTCGTAAATATACTGGTTCAGCTCGTATACGCAGCGAACGAAAGCATCGACATAGCGGAATGCGGTATTGTCGTCCTCGATGAGTTCGATAAGATTGCGGGAGCCTACAGCAGCGCCAGGTTTGCAGGACAGGGAACTACAAAGGACGTCTCAGGTTATGGAGTCCAAAGAGAGCTTCTAAAAATACTCGAAGGCACCGATGTGCAGATCCCGCTCGATTTCGGGTTTTCGAACAGGGGCCCCAGAGCGCTCATTTCCACGAGGGACATCACTTTCTTTTCCGTAGGAGCGTTCTCGGGTATAAGAAGCTTGTTTGAAAAAGGGGGGATGGGGTTCCTGCAGAAGATAGAGGAGAATAAAGACGGAGAGGAGTCGATTGCCTATAGGATAAGCGAAGAGGAAGCGGACGATATAACGAGGTTTCACCTTTTTGGATTTCTCCCTGAGCTAATCGCAAGGTTCAACAGGATTGTTCCTTTCACTCCTCTCGATAACGACACGTTGAAAGATATATTGCTCTTAAAGATTCAAAAATACAAAAGAGAGTTCGAGGAAGAAGGATTCAAGCTGAACGTAGACCAAAGGGTTGCTGATTTTATCATAAAAGAGGCGGCAAAGAGACAAACAGGAGCCAGAGGCCTTGACGTCCTTATCTCAAAACACCTGGAGGAGGTAGCTTTCGAGATATTCGGAAAGGGCGATGAAGGGGAAGTCATCCTCACCGTATCAACTGGAAAAGTCTCTCATACCATAAAGAGGCGCGCTTGATGGGTTCGACAAGCTCACCGCGAAAGGTATCCATTGTCAGCCTCGGCTGCTCTAAAAATCTCGTCGACAGCGAACTCATCTTAGGCTCACTCAAGAAAGAGGGTTTCCAGATTTCTCCATCTGAAGATGAGGCAGAAATAATAATAGTAAACACCTGCGGTTTCATAGGTGATGCAAAGAAGGAATCCGTTAACACCATCCTAGAACTTTCCGAGCACAAACGCCAGGGGAAATGCGAGAAACTCATTGTCACAGGATGTCTCGTCGAGAGATATGTAGATGAGCTCAAGCGGGAACTTCCCGAAGTGGACTCTTTCTGGGGCACGGGAAACCTGCTCAAAATAGGCAATGTCCTAAAAAAGGAAGAGATAAAAAAGGTTTACAAATCCCCTCCTGGAACTGTGTACGACCCCGACAGTCCTCGTGTTCTTACTACACCCTCTCATACCGCTTATGTAAAAGTCTCGGAAGGCTGCTCAAGAACCTGCTCCTTTTGCATTATCCCAAAGATGAGAGGCTTGATGAAAAGCAGGTCCGTTGATTCTATCTTTGGAGAAGTGAAGAATCTTGCGAGTCTTGGGGTAAAGGAGATAAACCTCATCGCACAGGACATGACAAGCTACGGCAGGGACATCGGAACCGATCTTGAGACCATGTTGCGTGAGCTCGCAAAAGTAGATGGGGTAAAGTGGATACGAATCCATTACTGCTATCCGTGGGGACTCACCAACTCTCTCGTAAACCTCATTGCAACCGAGAAAAAAATCCTTCCCTACGTCGATATGCCACTTCAGCACATAAACGACAGGATTTTGAAATTGATGGACCGAAAAACAACCAGCCGCCGTATTCGAGAAATAATCAACAAGCTGCGACGTGAAATTGATAACCTCGTTATGCGCACCACTTTCATCGTTGGTTTCCCAGGGGAGACTGACGATGAGTTTAATGAGCTTCTTGATTTTGTGGAAGAGGCAGCGTTTGACAGGGCTGGAGCCTTTAAGTACTCACAGGAAGAAGGGACGAAAGCAGGCGAGATGTCCGGTCAGATTTCCGATGAAGTAAAGGAAGAGAGACATGAAAGGCTGATGGAAGTTCAATCCGAAGTTTCATTGAAGAAAAACCAAGGTTTAGTCGGTAAGACATACGAAGGCTTCATAGAAGGCACTGAAAACGGAAACTACGTAGCCAGAATCTCAGCACAAGCACCGGAAGTTGATGGGGTTACTTATGTAAAAAGGAAAAAGAAACTGAAAGTTGGCGATCTTGCAAAAATAAAGATTACGGACGTGGATATTTATGACCTGTTTGGGGAAGTTGTTGAATAGGTGCTAGCTAAACCTTTCTTTTTATCCTACTAAATGTTTACTCATATTTTCACTTGCCATAAAGACATATCTGCTTTCGAGACTGAGTAGCTATTTAGGAATTTTCCATACACACCCCTAAATCCCCTCTCTAGAGGGGACTTGGATCGGGGCTAATCCCTTCTGGAGACCTGTCCTGAGCCTGGCCGAAGGAGGGGTGTCCCGAAGGGACGGGGTGTGTTACTCTTGGGTTACTCGGCTTGGTGAGCAGTTACATAAAAAGACATATAAAAACCATTGACCGCTAACCCTAAACATGGTACAAGGACTCTTAATACTGATCGTTCAAGTCGGTTATAAAGGAGAAAAGAAAATGAAGGATACAAGAAATTCACTTTTTAGACCGGCTTTTTTGACTTTACTTGGAGTTCTAATCACAGTTCCTTTGATGTCATGCGGATTCTCAGTATGCCTCGTTGGAAGCTGTCAATTCCCCGTAGGGGAGGACGCTCCGCTTAAGGAGTTAACTTCTTCGGATCAGAACGTGGTCTTTGAAGAGCCAGGAACAATCATCGTGTATCGTGGATTTGGATGCGCGGAATCAAATAATTCTGGAAAACAAGACTTTTTAAGGGTCGAACAAAGTCTGAACCTTCCGGCATACGCTACCAACGCTACCGTTTTTCTTAACGGCTGGCGCGCGCGATACCTTAGCAAAGACCACCATGTTCAAGGGCTTGGAACCGTGATTGGGAACATCAGGCTAGAGCGTAACACCCTCAAATGGCAGGCGGCCGGCGTGCTTTCGGATAACAATTTCGATGACGCATATAGATGGTGTTACCATTACACGGTTGTTGCCTGGAACCCATCAAACCTTAATCTCACGGTTGACCATAAGGACGGAAGCTGTGGTGATTCCGGTGATCCCACTCAAGCAAACTTCTTTTCCGCTTATAACGATGGGGCTACTACCGCCCTTTCATCTTTTCCTAGTTTTCTTCAAAATCCTAATTTCGCTTCCGATAAGACTGTTGCAATACTTCCGCGTGGATTTGGATTCGACTGGGAGGCGGGTTGTAATGACCATCATCTGCTTCAAATAGGGTATAACCTGGATCATAGCGAAATCTTTATTGAGAATGGCAAGAAATATAAAAAGAACGATCAAGAGGTGATCCCCTCATTGCCGAACACTGCAAGCCAAGTGGATTCAGGTTTTGTGAGTTGGGAGACATACGGTATTTTGAAAGACAACAAGGGACGAAGGTATTATGCTTTTGGCGAAATGGTTTCTGGGCTAGCCGGCAACGAAGTTGGGATAATCCAACCGCCTTTTTCAATCCTTCCTATTGAGGATAACGGTAACCCATCCGATTCGGGAGGCGGCGCTGAAGCTCAAGAGTTTGTCGTAGAAAATGTGCCGTTTGAATACGCAATACCGATGCTTACGGGTTGGGAACTGTCCTACATATCTAACGATGAACACGTCACAGAAACTGGGATATGGATAGATGAATGGGGGTATGATAAAAACGCTAGAACTTTGCGCTATAAACTCTCTTCAATCCTGCGTGACAAAGACGATGATCCCGGACACATTTCTCGTCATAAAGTCACGATTCTGGGAATTCGACCTCTGGCTGTAGTGCCAGACCTAGTGCCCTTCAGCCCATCGGGAAACTCAGAAGCCGCATTTTGCAGAATAGAGCAGGCCGGAACGCGTTTGAGGGTATCGGTCAAAAATCAGGGTGCAGATGCCGATGTCTCAAAGACCACTGTTACATTCGCTAACGGGCCTGTCACGCTCAATACCCCTGCTATTCCCGTAGGCGGGTCGGTTGATCTTCTGTTCAATGTTCCCCCGGGGTGCTCGGTCCTCAATTGCTCCTTCAGAGTCTCGGTTGATTCCAGCAACCAAATAAATGAATCGAACGAGATAAACAACAGCGTTAGCGGCGCTTGCATGTGATTGTGAAAATGTTGATTTGTTGCAGAGACGCTTAACAATGCGTCTCTACGAGTATATACAAGCACTTAGTAACAGACCCTTCAATCACATGTGGCCTTTTAGCCTTTACGTTTCAGATAATTTTCATAAAATTCAAAACAAATCTCGCTGTCGCAAACCGCAGAGCATAAATACCCGCAGATACAGTCTCACATGTCATTGCGAGGGAGTGAAACGACCGAAGCAATCCCTTGACAAAAGAGAGATTGCTTCGCTATCGCTCGCAATGACAGCGGAAACCCTATAACCACAGGGATTTTTCAAGTTGAATTACCTTTTTTATACTTGAAACGGCATATTACACCATTTTTATGTATGGTAAAGTAAGTTAACATTTATTAGAGATAGCAAGATGAAAAACGCTAAGAAGATAACCGTTGAAGTGCGAGAAGAGCTTTTAAAGAATGCCCAGGCACAGACGAAAGAAGGAATACCTGAGACGGTAAGGCGTGGTCTTCAGCTTCTTGCTGCTAAGAAGTCTTTTCAAGAATTGCGAAACATGAAGGGTAAAGTCAAATTTTCTAAAACCATAAGCGATATCAAGCACAACCGAAGATGATTTCCGCAGACAGTATGAAATTTTAGCACATCAACGAAGGTATAAAGATGAAAATAATATTCATGGGAACGCCTGAATTTGCTGCACCATCTCTTCAAGCTTTAATTGATTCAGAAGACGAAGTTTTAGCGGTCGTCTGCCAGTCCGACAAGCCCAAAGGCCGAGGACTCGAGGTTAGCTCACCTCCAACAAAGATTCTTGCCGAAAAACACTGCATTCCTGTTTTACAGCCTCAAAAGATAAAAACAGAAGAGTTTTTTAACGAGCTAAAAAGATTAACTCCAGACCTCATCTGTGTAGCAGCCTACGGAAAGATCCTCCCGAAAAATATACTCGACCTTCCTCCTCTCGGCTGCATAAACGTCCACGCCTCACTCCTTCCAAAGTACAGAGGCGCAGCCCCGATCAACTGGGCGATAATCAGAGGAGAGAACATTACAGGAATTACAACCATGAAGATGGACGAGGGAATGGACACAGGCGATATGCTTTTAAAAAAGGAATTAAAGATCGAAGACGAAGATACGGGAGAAACTCTATCTCACAAACTCTCCCATGTTGGAGCAGAGCTTTTAATTGAAACTTTAAAACTCTTAAAAGAAGGAAAACTCAATCCAATTCCTCAAGACAACTCACAAGCAACATACGCGCCGATGCTCAAAAAGGCGGATGGAAATATTGAATGGGAAAAACCAGCGGAAGAGATTAGAAACCTGATTCGCGGGATGCTCCCCTGGCCTGGGGCTTACACGACACTTGAGGGAAAGCTTCTAAAAATATATAAAGCCGAAGTTTCCGAAGGTGCCGACCGACCGGGAGAAGTCATAAAATCCGATTCCAAAACCTTAAGAGTCGCAGCGGGAACCGGCGCTATACACGTTTTAGAGCTTCAAATCGAGGGAGGGAAGAAACTTGAAGCAGAAATGTTTTTAAGGGGGAGGAGAATCAATGAAGGCACTGTGTTAGGAAGCTAAGTCTATCATTGCGAGCCCTGTGAAACAATCTCAGTTTTTATTCATTTGTCATGTCGAACTCAGGTGAGACATCTAGATTTCTCGCTTCACTCGAAATGGGCATAATGGCAAAAAATGTGTGCTGTTTTCAATTATTTTTCTTTTAAAAATGAGTACCATTTGAAGTAATTTATCCGCTTGCGTGCAGCCAACCCTCTGTGATTACGGTAACCC